>SAMEA3663010__coassemble_4165_pt1 | contig 3447 bp, 4 predicted proteins | sample SAMEA3663010__metabat2_low_PE_015 | metagenome-assembled genome bin SAMEA3663010 (sample SAMEA3663010) | pig gut metagenome | biome: pig gut; feature: pig-associated habitat; material: faeces | place: France | collected 2012 | reverse complement strand
GTTGCTCAGGAACTTATAAATAAAGTTAAATCAAAGTGTTGCGGAATTAAGGTTTTTTACAAATACGTTTTCTGTACAAACGCAAATTAACCTTTAACCCTACGTTTCGCTGGAATGAGGAGTGAGGAATTAGGAAAGATGCGGTTGAGTGAGTGCAGAGGTCAAACTTGTTTGAACTATGCCGAGCATGAGCATCTTCGGCGAAGCCAATTAGGAGTTGCCATGCGGGATGTAAGCATGTACGATGGACCGCACCCTACAGTTTGACAAGGCTGTCGGTTGGTCGCGCTGGATGAAGAAGAACCCTGGTATTCATTACGATAATCCGCCATACGATGATGATTACAGTTTTGTCTTTGAGGATCCTGATTTCAATGATTTCATGGAGGATACTGACTCCATTGATTAAAGGGAGTCAGCTCCCTGAAGTTGAAATGGGAAGTTAAAAGGGAAGTTAAAGTGGGGAGTGGGGAGTTGAAAGTGAAGTTGAAATGACTGAAAGAGAGACAAGGCGTAAACGATGATTTGTTTACGCCTTGTTTTATGCTTGAGGGTAAGACATTCAACGGATTTAAGAGGGGGAAAAGTGGATTTATCGTGTCACGAATAGGTCATGTAAAAAAAAAGCCGTACCTTCGCAGTCGATTATGAAAAAAGAAGAAAAATCGCCCGTTTATAGTCGCAACGTGATGGAACTGGTCACGGTGGCTGTGGAGTATTGCGCATTCCTGGAACAGACGGAAGGGAAGACGCGCATGAGTTTTGTGGATACGCTGATGAAATTGCTTCCCCTACTCTATCTGAAGGCTGCGCTGCTGCCTAAGTATGAGATTCTGGACAATGATTATTATGCGGAGGATTTTGTGACGGAGGAGAATTATGACATCGTGCGTGCCAACATCAGTATCGTGATGGGAGAGAAGGATGATTATCTGGATGTGTTCATGGAGGACATGAAGTACAGCGAGTCGCCCATCCTTTCCACCATAAGCGAGAACCTCGCGGACATCTATCAGGAACTGAAGAATTTTGCGATGTCATACAAGAACGCCACTGACGAGGAGCAGATGATGAATGCGCTTGCGGAGGTGAAGGAGGGGTTCCAGTTCAGTTGGGGACAGAAATTGGTGAATGTGCAACGGGCATTGCACGAAGTGCGCTATTCTGAAGAGGATGAATATTAAGAGTGTGGAAATGAAAGTAATCCAAGACAAATACGAGAAGAAGAAGATACAGACTTTGCCATGCGTTCATTTCGAGGGACGCATCATTGTCATCTTTACAGAGAGGGATGCCGAAAAGGCTGTAGATTTTCTGATGAGACAAAAAGTGTTGGGTTTCGACACCGAGACTCGTCCATCGTTCCAGAAAGGCAAGATGCACCAAGTGGCATTGCTGCAAGTGTCCACACATGATGAATGTTTTCTCTTCAGACTCAACAGAATGGGCGTTCCAGACTCAGTTGTCCGGTTGCTGGAAGACACCACCATCACAAAGGTGGGCCTCTCACTCCAAGATGACATGAGGATGCTGAATCAAAGGAGGAAATTCAAGCCAGGCACATTCGTGGAGTTGCAAAAGGAAGTGAAAGACATCGGCATTGAAGACAACAGCCTACAAAAGATTTATGCCAATCTGTTTGGGGAGAAAATTTCGAAGGGGCAGCAATTGTCGAATTGGGAGGCTGATGTCCTGACCGAAGCGCAGCAGAAGTATGCAGCCACCGATGCGTGGGCATGCATCAAGATACACGAAGAAGTGACGAAGATGAAAAAGGAGAAGAACTTCATCTTGGAAAAAACCTCAGAAGAGCAACCCGTGACAACAGAACTTGTCGAAGCAACTCATGAATAGTCATCACGATTAAAGCAATATACACCATCAATGAAGAGTATTTTTCTGAAACGAGGCAAAGACGAATCACTGAGACGTTTTCATCCGTGGATTTTCTCAGGCGCTATCCAGCGCATGAGCGAGGAACCCGAAGAGGGCGAGAAAGTGATGGTCTTTACAAGCGAAAACGAATATATTGCCACAGGACATTTCCAGATTGGCAGCATCATGGTCAGAGTGTTGTCTTTTGACAATGAGACCATCGACCAGTCTTTCTACGAACGGAGGCTTGCGACAGCCAAAGACGTTAGACGCTGTATCGGTGTGATGGATGGCGACAACAACACCTACCGTCTGGTGCATGGCGAGGGTGACAACCTGCCCGGTTTGGTCATCGATATTTATGGCAACACTGCTGTGATGCAAGCGCATTCTGTGGGCATGCACCTTGACCGACACATCATCGCCAAGGCACTAAAAGCCGTGATGGGCGACGGCATCCAGAACATCTTCTACAAGTCGGAAGCCACCTTACCCTTCAAGGCTGAATTGGGACAAGAAAACGGCTTCCTCTTGGGAGGCGACACTGACGATGTGGCCATGGAGAACGGCTTGAAATTCCATGTCGATTGGCTCAAAGGTCAGAAGACAGGTTTCTTCGTGGATCAACGCGACAACCGTAGCCTTTTGGAGCAATACTCGAAGGGAAGGAAGGTGCTGAACATGTTCTGCTACACAGGCGGTTTCTCCTTCTATGCCATGCGTGGTGGTGCAGAACTGGTGCATTCAGTAGATTCCTCACAGAAAGCCATCGACCTGACGAAAGCCAACGTGGAACTGAACTTCCCGAACGACAAGCGTCATGAGGCATACGCAGAAGATGCCTTCAAGTTCATGGAGAAGATGCAGACACCTTACGACCTCATCATTCTCGACCCGCCAGCCTTTGCCAAGCACAAAGATGCCTTGCGCAATGCACTGAAGGGCTACACACGACTGAACCGGAAAGCCTTTGAGAAGATACAACCAGGTGGCATCCTGTTCACTTTCAGTTGTTCGCAAGCGGTAAACAAAGACCAGTTCCGTTCTGCCGTCTTCACAGCAGCAGCCCAAGCAGGTCGCAATGTGCGCATCCTCCACCAACTGCACCAACCAGCCGACCATCCCATCAACATCTACCATCCCGAAGGTGAATACTTAAAGGGATTAGTGTTATACGTAGAATAAAAAAGTCAAAAGGCGTAACCCTTTGACTTACAAAGACGAGCACTCAGCACGAAATATTATGCGCTGAGTGCCCGTAATATTATGTGCACGGTGCGTGAAATGAGAGGCGCACCGTGCCGACATTCGGCGAAGCCAAATGTTTGAAAAGTATGCCGACATTCGGCGAAGCCAAATGTTTGAAAAGTATGCCGACATTCGGTGAAGCCAAATGTTTGAAAAGTATGCCGACATTCGGCGAAGCATAATAATAATAGTCCAAGAGAATACTTTATTCGGTGAAGTTAAATCAATCAAAAACAGCAAAAAACAAGTTTACATCGCCCCTCTTTTGGTTAACCCAACTTTTACCATTTGAACTTTTTTCAAAAAAGTTTTGTCTGAATATAA
>SAMEA3663010__coassemble_1950_pt1 | contig 5564 bp, 5 predicted proteins | sample SAMEA3663010__metabat2_low_PE_015 | metagenome-assembled genome bin SAMEA3663010 (sample SAMEA3663010) | pig gut metagenome | biome: pig gut; feature: pig-associated habitat; material: faeces | place: France | collected 2012 | reverse complement strand
GGTTCGGATGCTTTCTTCAACAACGAATATTTCGAATACGACGAATTTATACAATACACAATGCACCCAAGGGTGCAACGAATAAAAACGAATGCTGAGTGTAGCCATTCGATTCCATTCGTAGCCGCTTGCGGCATTAGGGATATACATCTTCTCGCCGTATGGTAAATTAGAATGATTCGTTTTATTGGCTACGCCGAGCTAAAGGCTCGTTGTTGAAAATGAAGTGTTTGGAACTTCCGAAACTTAAATTATAATAATTATTTTACAGCTCTCTTCAATCTGTGAAAAATGAAATTTTACCATTTTACCGTGTCAACTGTCAATTGTCAACTGTCAACTTGAACAGACCCTCACAGCCTCTTGCAAGTGTATTCCACAAACGAGTGTAAGTGCCCCTCACAGCCATCATTAAGTCTTGCCCACAAACGAATGTAAGTGTTGCTAACAAACGAACGTAAGTCTTGCCCACAAACGAGTTGCATCCTTTGGAATAGTACAAGATTTGGGGGACAATGTTTGCAAAAGTACAAGGATTTCATTTTTTGGGGGGATTTTTTTGGTGGTCACTTTTTCTTGACGTAACTTTGCAACGTAAAATGGAAGGCAAATGAAACAAATATTTTTGAGTATCGTAAGTTTTGTGTGGGGCATCGCCGGGTATGCCGCAGTGGTGAGTCAGTCGGGCAATGCCGTGACTATCTGCCCTGACAGGGGTGAGGCACGTGTGGTACGTCTGCAGGTGGTGGATGACGGCATCATCCGTGTACGTGCCACCAGCGAGGAGGTGCTTCCAGAGAAGGAACCGAGCCTCATCGTGCTGAAGGAGATGAGGGAGAGGGGAATGAAGCGAGAAGGTCAGTTGCCCTGGTGTGAAGTGAAGGAGGGCAAGGAAGATGTGACGGTGAGAACGAGGAAGATGAGTGCCGTGGTGGCAAAGAGCGACGGAAGAATCGTGTTCTACGACGCAGCAGGACAGGTGCTGCTGAGAGAGGCGGTGGACGGAAAGACGTTCAAGGAGTTTCAGGTGCCTGAACGTGAGATTGGCAGTGGACAGCCCACCAAGGAGCAGCAGCAGGGGTTGAGTTGGCGACTGCTCTTCGACAGCCCTGCCGACGAAGCGTTCTACGGATTGGGACAGCATCAATCGGAGGAGCTGAACATGAAGGGAAAGAACGAGGATTTGTTTCAGTATAACACGAAGGTGGCTGTGCCGTTTGTGGTGTCGAACAAGAACTATGGTGTGCTGTGGGACAGCTATTCGTACTGCCGATTCGGCAATCCAGAGGACTACCTGCAACTGAACCGCGCGTTCCGCCTCTACGACAAGGAGGGAAAGGAAGGTCACTTGACAGGCACCTACACGGACAGAGGGGGCAGGCAGCTGGTGCGCGAGGAGGACTCGCTGTATTTTGAGTATGCCCTACCCGACCACTCCGAGATTGGCAAAACCGACAAGGGCGGCATTCAGAACTTGCCGAAGGGGTTCCGACTGGAAGGTGCGAAGGTGGTGTATGAGGGCAGCATCGAGGCTCCCGAGACGAGCAACTACCAGTTCATCCTCTACTATGCAGGCTACATCAAGGTGTATGTGGGTGGCAAGGAAGTGGTGGCAGAGCGTTGGCGCACTGCATGGAATCCGAACGCGTATAAGTTTGCCGTGCCACTGAAACGGGGTGAGAAGACGGCGCTGCGCATTGAGTGGCAACCCGACGGCAGTGTGAGTTACTGCGGATTGCGTGTGGCTGCACCTCGCACAACGGAGGAACAGGGACAGTTGAGCATCTGGAGCGAAATGAGCCGAGACATGGACTATTATGTGATTGCAGGCAAAAATCTGGATGAGGTCATCAGCGGCTACCGCACCCTGACGGGCAAGGCGCCTGTGTATCCGAAATGGGTGATGGGATTCTGGCAAAGCCGTGAACGCTACAAGACGGCGGACGAGTTAACGGGCACGTTGGAAGAATTCCGCAAACGCCACATTCCCATTGACAACATCGTGCAGGACTGGAACTACTGGAAGGAAGACGAATGGGGCAGCCACGATTTTGAGACAGCGCGTTTCCCCGACCCGCAGGGCATGCTGGACAAGGTGCATCAATTGCATGGCAGGTACATGATCAGCGTGTGGCCGAAGTTCTACTGCAGCACCGACCACTACAAGGAGCTGGACAGCAAGGGTTGGATGTATCAGCAGGCTGTGAAGGACGACATCCGCGACTGGGTGGGTCCCGGTTATGTGGGTTCGTTCTACGATGCCTATGCTGAAGGGGCGAGGAAACTGTTCTGGAAACAGATGGACGAGCATCTCTATTCGAAATACAACTACGGCATCGATGCGTGGTGGATGGACGCCTCGGAACCGAACGTGAGAGACTGCACCCCGATGTGGTACCGCAAGGCATTGTGCGGTTCGACAGCTCTGGGCACCTCGACGGAATATTTCAACGCCTACAGCATCGTGAATGCCGATGCCATCTACAACGGACAACGGAGCACATGGAAAGCATTGGCAGGGAAGAAAGGGGCTGAACCCCGTGTGTTCCTGCTCACACGCAGCGGCTTTGCAGGAGAGCAACGCTACTCCACTGCCACATGGAGCGGCGACATCGGCACGCGTTGGGAGGACATGCGGGCACAGATGACGGCGGGCATGAATTACAGCCTCTCAGGACTTCCCTTCTGGGGAATGGATCAAGGCGGTTTCTGTGTGGAGAACCGCTATGTGAGGGCACAGCAGGTTTACGACCAGACGCACCAGGAGAATGATGACCTGAAGGAATGGCGGGAACTGCAGGCGAGATGGAACCAGTTTGGCTGTTTCATCCCCATCTACAGGGCACATGGTCAGTGGCCCTTGCGTGAGGTGTGGAACATTGCTCCCGAGGGGCATCCTGCCTATGAGAGCATCGTGTGGTATCACCGTCTGCGCTATCGGATGATGCCCTACCTCTATTCGATGGCTGGATGGGTACATCTGCACGACTACACAATGATGCGCGCACTGGTGATGGATTTCAATGGCGACAAGAACGTGCAGGACATCAAAGACCAATGGATGTTCGGTCCTGCGCTGATGGCTTGTCCTGTGAGCACATATCAGGCAAGAAGCAGAGAGGTGTATTTTCCGAAGGAATGCGGCTGGTATGACCTTTACACGGGCAAGAAGGTCATCGACCGTGCCAACGGCTCTCAACCCTCAACGCTCAACGCTCAACCGTCCAACCGTAGTTTGGTCATCGATGCTCCTTATGAGCGTATCCCTGTGTTTGTGCCTGAAGGTGCCATCCTGCCCATCGGTCCCGACATGGAATGGAGCGATGAGAAGCCTGCGGAACTCATCGACCTGTACATCTATGCCGGACGTGACGGACAGTTTGAACTCTACGAGGATGAGGGCACCAACTACAACTATGAGCAGGGCGCATTCAGCACCATCAACATCCAGTATGACAATGCCCGTAAGGTGGTGACCATCGGAGAGCGGAAAGGCAAGTTTGAGGGGATGCTGAAACAACGACGTTTCAACATCGTCCTGGTCACACCCAACAATGCACAACCAATGGCATCGGGAAAAGCAAACGGCACCCTTGTGAACTATACAGGGAAAGCCCTGAGCGTGAATTTGGGTCATGCAAACTAAATGCAAACTCCTGTTTTCCTCATATTATGGAGAAAAGCTATAACTTTGTAGCCAAAATCATTTACAAAGAGAGAGAGAAAAAGCATGAAAAAATTTCTTCTGCTATTGACGGCAAGCATATTGCTGGCAGGTTGCAGCATGAGGGAAAAACGCCCACCCTTCTCGCTAAAGGGCATATGGATAATGACGCAGGTGACAGTTCCTGAGGGTTACACCTATCAGTATCCTGCCGACGAAGGAACGTGGATGCGACTCTACGAAGGCGACAGCATGATGTATGAGTGCAGACTGACACAAACAGAACAGGCACTGGTGGTGAACCCCAAAGATAAGTGTGGCGTGACGTTGATTGACAAAGGTAACAATGAGCATCTCTATTTGGAGGAAGAAGACCCCCGACCATTAGTAGTAGTGAATGACTCTACTATCACCATTCAACGCATGGGCAGGGTTTCCACTTGGCAACGAGCCAAGGACATCGAACGAGAATGGGGCACAGAGATACGCGCCACTGTTGAGCATGATTTGGTGAACGGAGCCACCTCTGACGACATGCACAACTATGTGTTCTCAGCCAAGGAGCGTGAGCAAGCAGACATCATCCACAAGCTCATTTATGTCATCATCGGTGTTTTCGCGCTGGTTATATTCATTGCACAGATAGCCTTAGCCAACCGCAAAGCGAAACGCCGCCTACAGTTGCAGTTGCAACAGATTCACGAAGAACATGACGAACGTCCACAACCAGTGCGTCAAGCCATCGAATCGGTGGAATCAACCTATTTTTCTTCAGACGAATATCACACGCTACAAAAGCGAATCGCCACTGGTATGCGACTGAAGGATGAGGAATGGAACGAGATGGAGACGCAACTGAAGAAGATTTATCCCGGCTTCACCAGTCAACTGCGCAACCTTTATCCTATGTCAGAACTCGAATACCAAACGTGCCTGCTCATCAAACTGCGCATTGCACCAAGGGACATCGCCGCTGTGATGAGCCGCGACATGAGCACCATCAGCACGGTGCGCAGCCGCCTCTACCAAAAGGTGTTCGGGAAGAAAGGAGGTTCCAAAGAATGGGATGGTTTTGTGCTGAGCATCGGGACTTAGTGAATGAACGAGGAGTTTGCAAACAGTTTGCATCGAAAAAGCAAAGAAGATGCAAATCCAAAAGTTTGGTGACGGCGTAGAAAGCCCGTACCTTTGCATCGTTCAATTCACCTTATTACAAACCTTTTAAAACTTAAAGTGTATGAAGAAAACAATGATTATGATGGCAGTTGCACTCATGAGCGCACTCCATGTATGTGCCCAAAACACCAAAGTGGCAGACAAAGAGCTCATCGGTGTATGGATGATGGAATCCATGCAATGGGACGGCGAAAAGAAAACCATCTGTGGTAAAGAATCTGGCTACACCCAATTTAAATATTATGGTGCGGACGGGGAATATGCTTGTGCCGAGATTGCACTCTCGAAGGATGGCAAAGTCGTACTAATGCCACATGAGTATGGAACATACACGTTCAAAAACGGGAAATACAGTGAAATGGGGCGTCCTGTTGTGAAGCCCGAAGAAATGCAAATGATTGACAAGACCACTTTCAAAGGGCGTTGGATGACCCGTAACGATGTATGGAAGAAAGTAAGCCTTCCTCAGAACGTTATCCGCTACATGGTTGATGCCTGCAAGTCGACGAACACACCCGCCAATATTCAGCAGAGCATCAAGCAGGTGATGTTCAAGTAAAGCACGTGTTAGTAATTAATTATATTAGTTAAACATTCAGTGTACACTCCCTCATGTTGCTAGTGATAGTAGCGTGAGGGTTTCTTGTCAAAAGTTGATGACTAAAAAGTTTTTTTCCTAAAATCCGCAACTATCATCCAATACACGATTAAGGGTAGATTTATG
>SAMEA3663010__coassemble_1767_pt1 | contig 5915 bp, 6 predicted proteins | sample SAMEA3663010__metabat2_low_PE_015 | metagenome-assembled genome bin SAMEA3663010 (sample SAMEA3663010) | pig gut metagenome | biome: pig gut; feature: pig-associated habitat; material: faeces | place: France | collected 2012 | reverse complement strand
GTGGTCATCATATTATCTCTAAACCCTAAACCCTTAACTCTTAACTCTAAACCCTAAACTCTAAACCCTCCACTTCCATCTTCCTCTTCGATGAGTTGCAGCAGCTCCTGAATGTCCTTTGCCGTGAGGTTTTCCTCCTTCACAAAGAAACTCAACATCGACTTGACGCTGCCATCGAAGAAATTCTTCTTCACTTCCTGCATTGTCTTGCGCGTGTATTCGGCACGACCTATCTTCGCCACATACATGTGAGTCTTGCCCTCGCCTTTGTTCTTGAAAAAATCCACATAGCCCCTCTCGTAGAGCATCTTCAGATAGGTGGCAATGGTGGTGTAGGCAGGCTTGGGTTCCTCCCACCGCTCTATGATGTCCCAAGCACAAGCAGAGTGGTTGATGTCCCACAGGATACTCATCACCTGAAACTCCACTTTCGTGAGCGTGTTCTCTTTTTTCTTCATTGTTTGATTAGGTGTTACTGTTTGTTTTCGACGGCAAAGTAACAGCACCTGCCCCAATCTCGCAAACTTTAGAAATCGAAAAATGACGAGATTGGGGCAGATTTAACATCTATTCGTAGAAATAGAGGGAGGAGGCTCAATAATACATGTCGCTGTTCGAAGCTAACAGGTCGTAGCGGATGTCGTCCTCAAGTACGGAGACACCAATCTTCCTTGACTCTGACGAAGCAGATTGAGTCGATGCCGTGATGGGACGAGGACGAACAGGCTTGTGTACATCGGTGGTTTGATAGATGGTGTCACGCACCACTTCACGGACAAAGACGGTGTCGGTCGTGGAGCTGACTTGGGCGGTGAAGCCTTGTGATGCCTGTTTCGTGGTGGCTGAAGAGATATAGTAACCCAAAAAGAAACTCACGAGACAGGCGGCAGGAATGGCTATGTACCAAGCCGTGCGATGGCGCGATTTCCATGGGCGCACCTTTACCTGACGTGTGTCTTCTTCCCGAATGCGAAGTGCAACAGCAATGATGTCTTCATTGCTCATGTTCTCTGGTTGTTGTGGATGTGTGGTCATATACTTGCAAGTTTTTGGCGTATCATATTCATTGTTCTATGGATTCTCATTCTCACGGTTCCTTCCGTCAAATGCTCAATCTGAGCGATTTGGGGAATGGTAAGCCCTTCTTCGTAATGGAGGGAGAAGAGCAGATGGAGCGGCGGTGGCAGCGATGAGAGCACTTTTCTAACGGCATCCATCTGTTGCTCCTGCGTCAGTCTCACTTCCACATCTTCCTCGCTGAAAGGTTCATCATCAAGCGTGGCAAGGAAGGCTGTCACATGCTCATTGTGCCGGTAGGTGTTCTTGCAGAGATTGTAGGCGATTGTGAAGAGCCATGTAGCCACGCTGCTTCCCTCCGCATAAGTGTCTCTTGCCTCATACATCCGCATGAAAACATCATGTGTGAAATCCGATGCCATTTCTTCATCGCCGCCGAGTTGTCGGAAGAAGAAACTCTGTAACCGTCGGGCATACCGACGGTACAGTTCTTCAAATGCCGACTCGCTGTCGCGTGCCACGCGCTGCATCAATTCTTCATCGGTCATTTTCCGATGAGGCTTAAACAGGAGGATGCTCATGGCTCTACAAATTTAGTGGCTTCATGATACGAGCGGATGTCCGGTTCCAAATCGCTGAAAAAATCCTTGGTATGCGCGCCCTGCTTGCTCCTTTGTTCAATCGTCTTGAGCAGCAACCCGCTCAGCCAATGGCATCGCTCCGGATTGTATTTCTTGTAATGAGGCAGAAGTCCCTGCAAAAGCACGACGGTGTTGCGCACATCCCAACTGCCGTCAGAGTGGTAATGTTCATTCTCTTGGGGTGCCAGAACAAAAGGAAGGTAGAGATAGTCGAGCAGATAGCGCTCTTCCACATTACGACATGCCACCGCCATGTTGTCATAGGGTTTTGACGAGTAGCGCACAAGCAATCCCTCATTATATAAGTTTTTCAGTATTTCACGAGGCATATTTTGCTTGTGGAGTGATGGGGCATATGCCGCATAATAGACGGGGTGCTCGCTATGTTTCCCTATCCAATCCAATATCATCAAATTCCCAATATACCAATCTCTCGCAGGATCACTCTTGTCGTACTTTGGCAAGGCACTCACCCACTTGTCATCTGGCCAAGGAACTTTACATTGGTTCCAAATAGTGCCCCAATCGCCATTTCTGTGTACCAAAACCTTGTCTTTGTGCAAACCAAACACCACCTGAATCATCTTCTTGGGAATCAATTCGCCTTCAGATTCGCCCAAATAGATGCCCCCCTCTTCCATTCCCTGCATTTCGTTATAATGATAATAAAGGACATCAGCCGGAAACAGGCCACTTTCATAATAGCGGGTCAGCATGTCGTCCAAACGCTTGCCTCCTTTCTCATACAAAAACCAGCACCACTTGTCATAGTCTTCTTTCAAAGGACGCTCGGGCAAACGCTTCAATGCCTCTTCACCGTATTTCCGGCACTTTGCCCAATCGTAGCTGGCCTCCATTGCCAGCAGATAATAAGTATAGGTGTCAGGAATCGCCTTTTTGACACGTGCCATGAATTCCTTTTCGTTTGCTTCTGAAGTATAGTCAGGAACAAAGTGACTATAAAAAATACGCGCCTCATACAAGTTTCTCCACCCCATCTCGTCTTTGGGATGCTCTTCCACGTATGTCTCCCACTTCTGAAGCCTCTTCAAAATGGTGATGGAATCCTCCAGCACATTCCATCGTTCATATTCCACGCCTTCCGCTTCAGGGTCACTCGTCCCTTGCGTCATGCGACTTATCCAATTCTCAAATTCAGAACTCTGCGTGTCCTGACCTTTCTGCTGAAGTTGATTGCATGAGCAAAGCAGCCCTGCGACAACCATCATCAAACCAATTGTACTTTTCTTCATTTTCCGTATAAATTCATTGTTACGTTTCTTGTTTCCGATTTCGAAAGCATCTTGACGTCTTTGCCTTTCTGATACAGCATACACCTGAAATTCGACATCATCACAAAAAAATGATATTAAGAAATTGATGACAGAGATGACAGAGAGAATAATCAAATGTTACAGGATTGTCTAATTATGATTCAGCCAATAATATAAGAAATAGTCATAGATAAAGTATTGTCCATTATTGTTTGTCACAATGTCCTTTTCCAGCAAGGCAGACATACTTCTTTGTACAGCACTGGCAGAGGTAAGATGATATTTTTTAATAAAGTCTCCACTGGTTGGTTGTACGTTCTTTCCTGAATGAGCTAAAGCCAATAGTAAAGCTTTTTGTCTGGATGATAGCCTTGCCATCATATCTTGATAAGTGTCATTTTTTTCTTCCACTGCGTAACTAATGGCAGCATCTACATCTTTGGTGTCGCAGGCATGATGTGGTTCTGCCATTGCGTACAGCTCATTACAAATCTTTTGAATGTACCATGTGGTTCCTTCAAATTTCTCATAGATATAGCGAATGGCCTCTGACGTAATCTGTTTTCCTCCTTCTTCAAAATGTCCAACGATAAATGCAGAATAAGCATCGATTGATATCGGTTTCAGCGATATTGTTGATGCACTCTGATAGAAGGGCCTTGCCGGCGAAGAGAATATTTCACCCATCATGTGTCGTTTGGAGCCAGAAAATATAAACCAAGCATTATTACATTCTTGAATATAGGTTCTAAGCAATGCTTCCACTTTTTGTTCTGGATAATCCATGATGGTTTGAAATTCATCAATGGCAACAAGGCAAGGCTTGTCGGCAGACTTCAAGTACTGGAAAATCTCATCAAGAGACATTTGGGGTGATCGGATATCACCAATTTCAAGATTCCAACTTGGTTGACCCATTGCATCGAGAGTAATCCCAGTTCGTAATGAGCTGGCTATCTGGATGAAACGCTCCCATGCCTTTCGTCCCTTCGATTTCAACACAGAGAGTATAGCTCGTCCCAATTCGTATGTGAACTCAGCCAATGATTTCGTCGCATAGATATCCACGATAAACAGGTAATAATCCTGTTGTAACTCTTGCTGGGCAAAACAATGTCGAATAAGACCTGTCTTGCCCATCCTTCTTGGCGACATTAACGCAACATGATTACCATTGACAAGTAGTGATGTCAAACGTTTGGTTTCTTCTATTCTGTCACAAAAAAACTCTGGCCCGTTGTAGCCGTATGTTAAAAAAGGATTTATTTTCATTTGGCAACTTTTTTACGTTTACGGGTGCAAAGATAAAAAGAATGATTTAATTATACAAATTTGCGTTACGCATTTTTGTATAATCAGTACTATTCCGTATTCTTCTGGAGTTGTATCATTTCTTTATATTGTCTATTTTGTTCAAAGCTGTGGCGATGCAGGACTTCCCAGCCCTGCATCGCCTAATGATGGAATATTCTTCCTTTCTAAATCTTTTATTAATTCACTATTTGCCATGAAGAAAACATGCTATTTCTTGTCCTTCTTTTGAGGCTTGTCAAACTCTGTCCAATGTCCAAGGGTGTATTGATCCGATGCTCCGAAACCAACATAATCCCAAGGTGTGACAAGTTTCTTGTCTTCATCCTGAACAAAGGGGCTGAGTTTGTCTTTCTTTTCATAGATAATCTGCCCGTTTTCCCAACTCTTCATGAACGGCCATTCTCTGGGCAGCCATAGGTCGCCTACCGTATTAAGCACTAAGAGGTAATAGTCCGTGAGATAATTATGTATGAGAATGGTGCAATCTTCCTGAATGGTGGTATGCTGCTCCATGGTGAAGTAGGGTTCATAGTATCCACTTCCAGAAGAATACCGACCCCATCTAGGCATCGTGACGTCGGGATGGAACGAGTAGAACAGATGGGGATGCTGGTCAAGATATTTCCAAATCACCTCGTTCAACAGGTGAATCACTTCTTCGGCTTGTTCTACGGATTGCAGCTTGTAAACCGTTCCTTTTGTTTCAGAATCAGTCGTCAATTGGTTATATGTTCTGTATCCCACCCGTGTGTAGCTGTAGTTTCCCATTTCGGGACCTACGGGACAATTGATGTCACGCCTGATATAGATGTCACGCTTCTCAATGCCTTTTTGATTGAGGATAGGCTTGATGAGTTTGGCAAACTCTTTCTTGTTGATGAGCTCGTGCGTTTCGTCTGGGACGCTGTCGGGCGTGTAAGTATAGAAAAATGTACCAAACCCTTTCGTTGCTAACATCGCTGTTTTCTCGGGGTCTAATCCGTTATACCGAGTTGGTAAATCATCGTCATAATAGAATCTGACGATTTCGGGGGCTTGAGAAAAGGATGTGCCTTTCCTTCCGTTCCATCTTTTCAGCGTATCTCCCTGAGGATATTCCCGTAGGGCAATGTTGTACTGTATGCTGTCTATACCATCATGGTGGGATTCCCACATACTGCTGTTGGAGACATCCACCTCATGAGACAACGATTTGCACAAATTCGCCAAAACATCATATATATGTTGTGCCCTTTTTTCTCTTTCCTGCAGATGTTTGATATGTTCTTTGAGAAGAGAATCTGTGAGGTATCCCACTTTAGGATAATCCATTTCTTCGGGTTTTCTATAGAGGTCGCAATCGATGCGAACTTGTTTGGTGTGTTTACCATTGTACCGGTATTCTGTTTCTACAAGATGCCATGTCGATGGGCTGTAGTTCGTGTAGTGCTCTAAGTGGATAGACCTTATGTAATCCACCAAACTGTCAATGTTCAATACGTTCCCGTCGCCTTTATAGATGTCGGCAGAGGAATGTGTTCCCATCAGATTCTCTGGTGCAAGGTTGTAGCACGATGTGGCAGTTGCCACGATCAGCAAGGCGAGTGTTGCCTTCAAATGAGTTCTTTTCATAGATGTTTATTGTTTTGATGGAGTGATTGGATAGCTTCCATATTGATGAAGCGATATT
>SAMEA3663010__coassemble_1482_pt1 | contig 6677 bp, 10 predicted proteins | sample SAMEA3663010__metabat2_low_PE_015 | metagenome-assembled genome bin SAMEA3663010 (sample SAMEA3663010) | pig gut metagenome | biome: pig gut; feature: pig-associated habitat; material: faeces | place: France | collected 2012 | reverse complement strand
ACGCCGAGCTAAAGGTTCGTTGTTGAAAATGAAGCGTTTGGAACTTCCGAAACTTTAAAACCTTAACTTTAACCCTAACTGTCAACTCTCAACTGTCAACTGTCAACTCTCAACTTTCAAAGTCTAAGCAACTTCGTTGTACTGTGTAGGGGCGTACCTTTGTGTTGGCCACAGCCACATGTTCGGGGTGCTGTGCATAGCCTTTCAGGGCTGCCTCCGATTCGAGTGTGCTGTCAAGCATCACATCAGCATTGGACGATGCCAACCGACCGTCGATGTTCACCTTTACGTCAAGGAGTCCTGGCACCTTGCCGACCAGTCCTTCAAGTCCTTCCTTAATGCCACGTTTCACTTGCTGTTTCTCTTCCTCTGTGAGTTCTGGATTCAGTGTCCAGAGAATGATGTGCTTAACCATTGCTTTATTTTTTATATAGTTATGATGTGCAAAGATAGGAAAAATCAATGAGGAATGAGGAATGAGGAATGAGGAACCTTTAGTTCGACGAAGTCAATTGTTACTTTTTTAACGAAAAAAACCGCTCTGAATAGCAAAATAATTCCTAATTCCTAATTCCTAATTCCTAATTCTTTCCTACCTTTGCACTCAGACTATACGTGAATGATGATTAAATGCGCATGACAACAATTATCTTCGACTTGGACGGAACGTTGATGAATACGCTGGATGATTTGCACGACAGTGTTTCGTATGCGTTGCGTCAAGCAGGTTTGGCACCCAATCCGAAACAGGACACTCGTCGTTATCTGGGTAATGGTGTCAGGAACTTGGTTAACAGGAGTGTGGAACAGGCCTGTCCGACGGCTGACGAGGCACTGAAGGAGCGGGTGTTTGAAATTTTCCGTGCCTACTATGTGGCACATTCGATGGATAAGACTGCTCCTTATGAAGGCATTCCTGAAATGCTGAAAGAGTGTAAAAAGAGGGGATTTTTCACCGCTATAGTGAGCAACAAACTCGACCCTGCGGTGAAGGATTTGCACAAGGCATTCTTTGCTGACAGCATTGATGTGGCGATAGGGGAGACTCCCACAGTGAAGCGGAAGCCTGCACCCGACATGGTGGATGAAGCCATCCGCCAACTCTCTTTGCTGCATGGGCGGTCCATTGAGAAGTCGGAGTGCGTCTATGTGGGTGACAGCGAGGTTGATTTGCAGACTGCGAAGAACTCAGACCTTCCTTGCATTGCTGTGAGTTGGGGATTCCGTGACAGGGATTATCTGGTGGAGCAGGGTGCCAAAACTATCATCGACTGTCCTGACGAACTGTTTGAACATATACTATAATTTTCTCAAATTTCGGATATATTTTTACAACGGATTGCACGGATTATACGGATTTTTCGTCGCAAGAGGCGACGATGGCCGGATGCAGAACAATCCGAATGGCAGGAGCCGCCGAGGCTCAAAAATCCGTATAATCCGTGCAATCCGTTGTGGAAAAACACTTCCGAACCTTTAGCTCGACGAAGTCAAACTTAAATAATTTTTTTATTAACCACTTAAAAACAAACGACAATGAGAAAACTGACATCTATTCTCACTGTTGCCCTCATGGCAATCAGCATGACGGTGTGTGCACAGACAGCCAAAGGTGGCAAAGTCCTGGTGGCTTATTTCTCCGCTTCAGGCAACACCAAGGTGGCTGCAGAGAAAATTCAAAAGGCTGCTGGCGCTGACATCTATGAGATTCGGCCTGCAAAGCCCTACACGAAGGAAGACCTCGATTATCGTAATCGTCAGTCCCGTTCCGTAGCGGAAATGGGCAATCCTGCTTTCAGGGAGAAGTTAGGAGGCAAGCCTGTTGACATCAAGAAGTATGACGTCATTTACATGGGTTTCCCCATTTGGGCAAACAAGGCACCCAGCATCATCTATTCATTCCTTGAGTCACAAGACTTCAAGGGCAAGACCATCATTCCATTTGCCACATCTGGCAGCAGCCCGATTGACAATTCTGTCAACCAACTCAAGACTGCTTACCCCAGCTTCACCTTCAAGGCTGGCAAGCGCATGAACAATGCGACAGACGAGGACATCAAGGCTTTTGTGGGGAAGTAACAGTGTCTGTATTCTTATTTGGAATCGAAAAAGGGGAAAGACGAATGCGTTTTCCCCTTTTTAGTGACTTTTATAACTTTTTTGTCAAAAAATAGAAAAAAAGTAGAGATTTTGTTTGGAGGATTGTTTTCTTTTTACATATATTTGCAATCGAAACGTCAACTCGAAACAGACAACGGGTAATAGACAACGGACAACGGAAGGAGAGACCCCTCAAATAAAATATCCAAAACTTAAATCAAAAGAGAAACGAGAGAGAATAAAAAGAGATATTAACCTTAACAATGAAACTTATGAGAAGAGTCTCCCATTTATTGGGATTTGTTGCGGCAATGTTGCTGGCAACAACAGTTTCTGCTCAAGACAGGCAACTTGCCAACCATTTGTCTATCGGTGCAGAAGTGGGTACGACAGGTTGGGGATTTGAGGCTGCCATGCCGGTGACCCATTACGTGACGTTCCGTACAGGATTTACAACATTGCCCCGTTTCAACATCAACTTCGACATCGACTACACCACGAAGGGCGTGGAGAAGAATGTGGATGTGCGGGGGCGTGTCCACATGACTGACTATAAACTGCTGGCTGACATCTATCCATTCAAACACAGTTCCTTCCACTTGACGGGTGGTTTTTATGCAGGTATCCCCGATCTTGGTACGGTGTATAACACGGGACTGCTGGATGTGGACGAAGGCGAAGGTCTTGAAATCGGTGATGTGTTTGTGCGTCCAGATGAGGATGGTCTGGTGAGATTGAAACTCCAGACCAAGGGATTCAAACCCTATGTCGGATGGGGCTTCGGACGTCCTATCTCTTCCAAGCACAAAGTGAGTGTGGCATTCGATTTTGGTGTCATGTTTTGGGGAAAGCCATCCTTGAAGGTTTATTCACCTGATGAGGAAGGATGGATCAAGATGCGGAAGGATGATATAGATAACGAGGATTTCCATGATGCCGTGAAGATTATTGAGCGGGTGAAAGTGTATCCCGTGCTCAACTTCCGTCTTTATTATAATGTATTCTAATGTGGGTGGTAAAGATTAAAGTTTAGAGTTTAAGGTTTAAGGACCATGCGGCGAGTTTGCACACCGCGTCAGCCTGACTGTCAACTGTCAATTATCAACTGCCAACTAAATCATAACCCTAAAAACTAAAATGATATGAAAAAGAATTTGCTTTATTTGTCCATGTTTGCCGCTGCAGTGGCTTTTGCAGCATGTAGCACTGATGGCGATGATGTTACCATTACAAAAGAATCGGCTTCATCATCATCTGCACCAGCCCTGAATGCCTCATTGACAGAAGCATTAACGCTCAAGTTTAATGCTGAAACGGCTCCTTTCAAGGAGATTTCTTTCACTGAGACGAATCGGGCTATCATAATCAAGAAACGACAGATGCTTCTTTCTGCCAAAAGACGTGCTGAGGGAGATGCAAAAGATGAATATATGGTTGGTACTTATACTTTAACAGTCAATGGCAACAAAAACATCTACAACATCAAGGATGAGGATGGCAAAGACTATTGTACGGTAGAAGTGACCAACAAGGAAACGGGCAAAAGTGTTACCGCCAAGATTCTTCGCTTGATGAGTGGCAGTGAAATTGAAGTATTTGAAGCCGAGGATGCCGTGATTGCGGAAAAAGTGGCAACTGATGCGATTTCAACAAAACTTTGTCGCGAATGGACGGTGGTGAGCACACGTCTGCGTCACAAGGATGGCGTGACTGCGGTGAAGCAGTTTGATAATCCTGCCGAAGCAGCTAGTCTCAATGCCATACTTGACTATGCAAAGACTGTCGCCACCATCACCGAAGAACTGGACGAGGGTACCGTCATCACCAGTATTGAGTTTACAAGCGATGGCAAGTTCTGCCTCTTCTTCGAGAATGGCAACCACTACATCGGAAAGTGGAGTTGGGCAGACCTCAACAACGGCTACCTTGATTATGATTGGAATGACGAAGAGATGGGTAACAAGTTCATGAAGGACGGACAAGCCATCTTCGATGTCAGGTCTTACAAGAAAGTGAACTACTACGTGCTCACCCTTGCTGCCCAGATAGAAGAGAAAGACAAGACCTACAAAGTGGAACTCTCCTTCTATTTGAACGAAAAGTGATATAATTTAAGGTTCGGAAGTGTTTTTCCACAACGGATTGCACGGATTATACGGATTTTTGAGCCTCGGCGGCTCCTGCCATTCGGATTGTTCTGCATCCGGCCATCGTCGCCTCTTGCGACGAAAAATCCGTATAATCCGTGCAATCCGTTGTAAAAATATATCCGAAATTTGAGTGATATAAAAATGAAAAAATGAGAGAATGAAAAAATGAAAGTTGCCAACATCCCGTATGGTCATTTTCATTTTTTCATTCTCTCATTTTTTCATTTTTTACCTGCCACCACTTCAATCTCTACCAAAGCATTCTTTGGCAAAGTTTTCACTGCTACAGCCGAACGGGCAGGGTAGGGTTCTGTGAAGAACTCGGCATACACGCTGTTCATCTCGGCAAAGTCGTTCATGTCTGCCATGAACACCGTGGTCTTCACCACGTTTGCCATCGACACCCCAGCCTCTTCCAGAATGGCTTTCACATTGCAGAGTGCCTGTTGTGTTTGTTCTTTCACTCCTCCTTCGGGGAACGCACCCGTGGCAGGGTTAAGGCCCAACTGTCCCGAAGTGTAAATAAACTCTCCTGCCTGAATGGCCTGACTGTAGGGGCCTATCGCCCCAGGCGCCTTTGTCGTGCTAATTGCTTTCATATCATATTCTATTGAAGATAGTACAAAGATACGAAAAAAAACTAACTCCTGGCTCCTAATTCCTAATTTTTGTCTATCTTTGTATAAATTTCAAAAGAAAAGAACTTTATGATACGTAAAACCTATTCTTTTATCCTCTTTCTGTTCTGTAATTTGACTACTTGGGCACAGCAGACCTATGACCTTCCTCTCGCCAAACCTGTCACCACCATCACCACCACCGAAGCATGGAGCCAGCAGTTCCTGTTGTGGCTGCAAGCTAAAGGTTTTAGTGAAGTAATCATAAGGTAAGCTTTTATAAGCATACATTCATGGGTATAGTGGCGATCCTCTTGTGGCTGCAAGCCCATTTTTCACTCAAAAAGTTGGGGATAAATAAAAAATGTTGTACTTTTGCGTTTGTAAAATTAAAAAATAGCAATAAAAATGAAAAAGATTACAATCATGAGCCTTGTAATGATGGCGATGCTCATAATGATATCCTGTAGTAAAGATGATGATGTCACGGATGGTAATCATGGAAATGATGGAGGAGGGGGTAGTCCCATTGTCACTGTGGTGATAAATGAGGATGGCACCACTTCCAATAGAAGTACCTTCTCCGTCATCGATGAAAAGAATTTCTATCTTGACTATATTAAATACACCATTGAAGAGGGTCACCTTATTGTATCAGGATATGACCAGTCTGGTTTTAAGGGAGTAGCCAACATTGTTGACCAAATCACGTATGGAGGTGATACCTATAAGGTGTTAAAAATTGGCAGGCGCGCTTTCTATGATTGTACTTCTTTAACCTCCCTAAACATCTCAAACAGTATTAAAAGCATTGGAGAATGGGCTTTCAAATGTTTGTCCTCGCTTGACCTCCATAGTTATTGAAGCGACGATGCCTCCAACGACGCTCCCTTCCATGTGTGGGTATTCTGATCTTGTAACTATCTACGTTCCCAAGAAAAGTTTGGAATTATATAAAAACACTTCGCCATGGAAGGATGAAAGATTTTTTACACTTAAACCAATAGAAGAAAAAGAGAGGTGAAGTAAGAAAAGACACCTTGAATTGTAAGAATCCTCGCAATTTCTTTGGAAGTTGCGAGGTTTTTTTGTGCTCAACTCAATCATTTTACAGACATCCACAAAACACTCCCTTGTACACCCCCCAAATCGACGTGCCCCACGTCGCTTTGCCGATGTGCCCCACGTCGACCGACCGACGTGGGGCACGTCGGTTTAATAGAGAAAAGTGTGGTGAATGGAAAGAGGCTTTTGGGGTTCGTTTCGTAGGGTTGTCACGACATATTCGGATTGGGTGCCGATGCGGAACTTGCCACCCCAGATGCCGAGACCGGAGGAGATGTAGTAGTGGGTGTTGCCACGTTGGTGGATACCCCATGAGCATTCGTAGATGGCATCGGTGATCCATGAGATGGGCCAGACTTGACCGCGATGGGTGTGACCGCTGAGTTGGAAGTCTATATGCGTACCTTTGCAGACGAAATCAGCGGTTATACGCTGACGGGCGCGTGAGCGTCGTACTATTTTACAAATGCAAGAAGGCTGGCGAATATCTTCAGCCTTTTTTGTACTATAATTTTGGTGGTACGATTGCGGATAATCATTTTATACTTTATGTTTCATGGAAAGGCTCAAAGCTTCTCCTCCCAGAGCAATAGGGAGCAAATACCATCTGCGAGGATTAATTAATATTTTAAGGGCTTTAATGCTACAATATATCCATGACATGAATAGATTGTGATGCTTTCTATAGACATCAATAGTTCGTTAAAAATTTGAATAATCACGCAGCGTCCGAGACGCCATAATA
>SAMEA3663010__coassemble_802_pt1 | contig 10295 bp, 11 predicted proteins | sample SAMEA3663010__metabat2_low_PE_015 | metagenome-assembled genome bin SAMEA3663010 (sample SAMEA3663010) | pig gut metagenome | biome: pig gut; feature: pig-associated habitat; material: faeces | place: France | collected 2012 | reverse complement strand
CCCTTGCCCTAAACCGAAATTACGTCTGTTCGTGTCGTGAAGGAACAAGTGCAGCGAAAGCCTTTGCTATTCTCAATAAATGTTCTTACCTATGTAGCAATGGACAGAGAAACCTACGAGAAACAGTTATCCTGACCCTTGCCCTCCAAGACGTTGTCCTTGTCTCTCCCAGCATCTCCGCCAAGGTCAATGCGTGGCACTCAACGACATGGCGAGGATGATTTGCGATAGGGGATGAATGGCGGCATGAGCGAAAAGCGGACATGCGGACACTTAATAGTGAAGGAGGTGTGGTCATTTTCATATAGGCAATAAAATAAATCCCTAAATACCTTGTTAATTTATACAAGTGATTTAAGGATTTATTTTTGATGCTTTAAAGAATTTACCTCACCTCCCTCACCACAGCGCATGGTTTCATTCGAAGACATCTGGTATAAACTCCCTTGAGTCTGCTTCATTCTCCTTATGGCGAATCTCTCTGCCCACCAACACCACCAGATATTTGGTGTAGCCTAAAATCCGCTTGCTTTCAAAGTTCATGCGTTTCATCGCCTTGCCGATTTCGGAGGTGCTAAAGGAACGTCCCCGGTGTCCCAAGTTACCCAATTCAGTCAAAATATCACCTGCCGAAAGAGCAATCCCTTGTTCCTCCTTTTCGGGTTTTCGTAAGAATGTTTTCAATACCTCCTCACAATCGTTTGGCTCGATGTACAGGCTGTTGTGCTGACTGATGAGTTGGCTTTCCTCCTGATCAGGTTTGGGTTGGTAGCCATGATCAAGCAAGTAGAGAGCCTGGGCAAATGCACCTTCGTATGGCAAGGGGAAATTCTCCAAATCCACGGTGCCTTTCAAGTCAACCACCAGATACCGACGGCTACCCTCCGCATTGCGGATGAAGTTGTCTTCATTCGTGGTGGCAATCAGGGAGGCCCTGCGCTTCCGCGACTCTCGGAATCGGGCATAGGCATCGCGCAAATTCGACCGGCTCGATGTGACGATGTATTTGAATGCCTCATTCTTTTGGGTACTGCCGAATGAGATTTCGTCAAAGATGATGAGCGGAGTTTCCGACAGCGAAATGACAAAGTCCTTGTCGAGCCGTTCCGATGGTCCCACTTCCAGACGGTAATCTCGGAGGCATGGGGGCAAGATGTGCCGTGCGAAGAACGTCTTGCCGATGTGTTGCTTACCCTTCAGGATAGGCATCATCGGATTTTCGTTCGTGCGGTCTAACACCAGTGCCACCAGCCCCACATGCCACTTCTTGAGCATACAGTCATAGAAATCCTCGTTTTCCGGGTCATTGAACTCCATGTGACCGACGTAGAAGCCATGCAGATAATCGGGGTCGGTGTCAGGATTCCAAGGTTTCAAGCCATTGAGCCATGTGGCTAATTCATCATAGTCGGGACAAAAATCCCTGCTGAAAATCATGGCTTTCACATCTTGTTGTTTCACCCTCAGCCCGTTTTCCAGTAACCGACAGTAGAACGTGTCGAGGTCTCTGTCTTGAAAAGGACGCCAATCCAGCCCACTCTCCTTCACCTCCGGTCTTTGTCGCCACGTGTTGTAGCGCCACTCCGCCTGCTCTTTCAACTTCTCCGCAATCTGAGCCATGCGGTTACGCTGTTCCTCTTCCTGTTCCTCCTTACGCTGTTTCTCGTTTTGCGACCTTCTTCCTGAAGGCATTCGGATGTCAATGCCTGCATCTTTTGCACTCTGCATCAACGTGCCCAGTGACACCATGCCCCGACCACTTTTCAAACAGTTGTCAAACTTCTCGTCACACTCCTGTCGGTCATACCTCGGATAAACCGAACAAATAGTGTGATAAGCCTCCCTTGCGTCCTCTCCAAGAGAGGCACACGCGAGGGTAATGTTCACCCAGTCGCTGTACTGGGCTGTAAGGTCAATCTGACTCTCTCTGATTCTCTTGGCAACGACCTCCAGCCGTTCCAAGTCTGTGAATTGATTCTGTGTCATACTTTACTGATATTGATGATTAATAAAACAATCCTTATCCCATGGTAGGAAACAAGCTCTACACACATCTGAGCCGCTTTTGTCAATAGTGATGCCATGGTGAAATGCCACATAATGCTGCAAACCCTCAAACTGAGCCTTGAAGTCTTTGCCTTGCAGCCATTCAGGGATCCGAAGCACCCACTTCACGCCCCGTCCCTTGGGCGATACAAAGCAAAGCCCAGTCTCAATGTGCTTGTCGGCAATCAACAGTTGCTGCACCTCGCGAGCATCCTCAACAGATGAGAGGTCGTCAATGTCAGCCACCAGCCAAGGAGAACGCAAGACCAGACTACGGGCATTCCTGTAAGAAAACACCCCATTGAAGGTCGCCACCTCAAAGTTCAGTTTCTTGAAGTCGCTCATCTCTTCTTTGGTTGCATTTTCCGCCATACTCCTAAGTGTCTCTGTTGCCCATCGTGCGCGTTCAGATGTAATATAGTCATGAACCCACTTGAGGTCCTGTGTCTGCTGGGGTCTTGTAGCCAGAACGGCTTTCCCCTCTTTGTTTCGATATCCTCTTCCGAAAATCGAAAACTTCTCATTAATTATCTCTTTAATATCCATTAATAATTTATATTTGTTTAATTTACGTTTAAAATAGTCCTTCAGGTTTACTCGCCACAAAGATACGTTCACTTTTCCACCCTACAGTTTTATTTGTTTACTCATCAACACACAAGCGACAATTTCTACATTAGTTTCTGCCACAAAGATACGATGAATTAAGCGAAAATAATCGAGGCACATTTATCCTTAAAACGCACAATCATTTATCTTATTAATAATCAACAGTATAGCAAAAACACTATTTTATTAATAGAATAATTTGAGAAAGGATTCCCATGCAAGATGTTCAACAACCCATGGTCAAAAAAGTGATACAAGTTTACCAGCAAATTCCTCCGACTGTTGTTTACAACAATCGCAAGATAGCGACGCGTATACAAAAAGTCAAGAGCAAACGTTACAGTTTCATTTTTCATTTGTTTTTTTCCCTCGCTATTATTGAGAGCTCCTTATAACGTATCGCCAGCGATTCTCTAACTTTTAATTAAAGTCGAGGAAAACAAGTTATAGAAAAATCGCTTATTGATAAGTTAAAAAAAACGGATACCCCCTTGTCGCAAGGATATCCACAAAATAAAAAAAACAAAAACTTTTTCTCTCTAACTATAGGGAAAAGTTAGAGAAAACATTGCTCTAACGCATTTCTTTATACTTATCTCTTTCACGTGCCAGTTGGCTACTGTAGTCGTTCTCAGCCATTGTTTGATTTCGGTTATTCTCTGCCTCATCTTCTGGATCCACGTTTTGTTTGCTGAGTAGTTCACTCATATCAGGATTAAAAAAGGACACGATGGCATCAAGCTGCTTTTTAATCTCTGCTTTCGGAATGGCAGAATAAGTTTTCAGAGAGTTTGGGGTCACATCACACTTCCTGACTTTTCCGCTCTTGAGTTCTGTCTCAACTTTGAAATGTGATGCAACGATGTCCCATAATAATTCATCTTCTGGCCACTCAAGACGTTTGTTCCTATTAAGTTCACGAAAGAAATAAGCCAGTTCTACCATATTACCTTTCCATATCAATGTGTTCTCAGCCTCTATACCAGAACCAGAGAACATGTCAATGACATACGGTTTGCACTCTATCATTTGACCTTTATTGTCACGTATTATTCCCTTAATGAAATAGGTATTTAGACTGTTGGCCACTAATTCTAATCGTATATCTTTAAATCGGTCTGATTTCATTCCTTTATACGTAAACGTAGCTGTGGTAAACCAATTCTTCCTATTCTTGCGTTTGGTTTTCTTTTTATTACCATTATTCTCGCCAGTGGTCTTTAGCCTCTTGAGTATGTCCTCTGCCTGTTCGTCATTGGATATGCAGTATTGTCCAGGCAGATCATTCGAATAATATCTGTCCACATAGTAGCGAACATCATCTGTCGGATTCAGTATACAGCAGACCTCATCCTCCAAAACTTTCATGTCTGTGTTGTGAACAAGCAATTGAGCAGCCCAGATACGCCCCACATCTTTAAGTATGTTTACGAAGTCGGCAAAATAATAACGCATGGAGTGTGGCTTGCTTTTGTCAGAAAACTCTTCCATCACAGCCCGCTCTGCCACCTCGCGTAGCCACTCTCCATTACGCTCGCGCTGGTCAGCGTCTTCTGAATAGCCCATTTCTCGTAAATGCCTCACAACTATGTCTGTGTATATCTTCTGAGAAAAGACTCTCAATTTCTCCAAAGTGTCGATAGCCATCTGACGACACTGTTTGTCATCTTTCCCTGAAAGCATCTCTGCTACGGCATTTCGCATCTGTGCAAATGCCCCAAGTGTGAATTGGTCTGACCACTGGCGAACCAAGAAATCTGTCCATATATCGCCTTCTGTTCTCTCTTTCTTTCCTGCGGCATGGTGTTCCCTGATGATAAGGTTCATACACTTGTAAGCAAGACCCTGGCTGCTGTACAAATCTATCACTTCCCGATAAACTTCCGTATCAGTCTGTCCTTGTGGAAACCGACGTTTCCTGTCGAGCAGGTAGGCATGGGTTAGATACAAGTCGACGAACCAATCAACTCTTTCTACCACATCATCTGGCATCGTTACCAACTGCGGTTTCAAGGCGATGTAATGTTTAATCTCTTTCCTCAGATGCTCTTCCTGCCCAAGTGCAGCCCGCCGCATATCCTCTCCTTCCCACACTTTACAATATACCCATTTATTTCTCTCAAAGAAATTATCAACGCAATGGTTTTGATAATCACTAAACAATTCAGCAGTGCCATTTGAATCCAAATGCTCAGCCAAATACTTCATGATACCACCTTCTTGCAACAATAATATCTGCCGAAGTTCATCATTTTGTTTAATATACTCTGGTAATGTCTGTATCATGTCCACAAAGATAGCACTTTTATTTGAATCTCACATCATTTTTCTTTTTTTATTATGAAAACCTTTTGTCGTTCCAAACATTCTTCGTACTTTTGCCACCAATCATCGGCATAAACCTCGGCGGAGGTGCTGGTGTGACATATTAGAATTATAACAAGCGTTTGCTGTTATTCGGAATTGTCCTAAGAATCTCGCAAATTCAAAAGAAACAAAAACCGAAAGAATAAGTCGCAAACGTCTGTGCGTTAAGCATGGGCGTGACTTATCTGGTTTTTGTAGGCATGCGAGAGCCTTTAGGACATGGATGGGAATATCGTCCATGTCTTTTTGTGCTCTTCTACCTACATCCGAAGATAAGCATGCGCATAATGCATAGCGTATGGCTAAAAGAAATTTGGATGCTGCCAAGACAGCCAAGAAAGACGAGTTTTATACGCAGTTGACAGATATTGAGCGAGAGTTGCAGCACTACTGGCCGCACTTTCGTGACAAGGTGGTATTGTGCAACTGCGATGACCCCTACGAAAGCAACTTCTTTAAGTACTTTGCTCTGCGGTTCAATCAGTTGGGATTGAAGAAGCTGATTTGTACGTGCTACAATGGTTCACCCGTACAGGGGAATGAACTCTTACTGCGTTTTGAGCCTTGGGATGATGACGACGAAATCAAGAAAAAGGCTTATAAAGTGGAGATAACAGAAGTGAAAGACCTGAATGGCGATGGCGCTGTTGACCTTAGCGATGTACGCTATCTGTTGCAGAATGACAAGAATGTGCTTTCCACTTTGCAAACAGGCGATTTCCGCGACCCTGAATGTGTGGAGTTGTTGAAGCAAGCGGATATTGTGGTCACTAATCCTCCATTCTCTTTGTTTAGGGAATATCTTCGACAACTGATGGAATACGAGAAGAAATTTTTAATAATAGGGAACGTAAATGCCATTACATATAAAGAGGTGTTTCCACTTATTAAAGACAACAAATTATGGTTTGGTCCAAGTATCACAAGTGGTGACCGTAAATTTAATGTCCCGGATGATTATCCTTTGAATGCCGCTGGTTGTGGCATTGACCCTGATGGACGTAGATTTATACGTGTAAAAGGAGTACGATGGTTTACAAATCTTGACCACAATAAACGACATGAAGAGATGGATTTAGTATGCCGATATTCTCCTAATGAATACCCAACTTACGATAATTATGATGCTGTGGAAGTAAGTAAGACGGCAGAAATACCATACGATTACAATGGAATAATGGGCGTTCCTATCACTTTCTTGGACAAGTACTCTCCAGACCAATTTGAAATCCTTGGACTTTCTGCTTCGGCAGGCTACAATAAAGATATTGTTGGCATAGAATTTCATGGGGTGAAAGATGCTCGCCCATTAATAAATGGGAAAAACACATATGCTAGAATTTTCATCCGCAATAAACACCCCAAAGCCTTATGATGACAATAAAGAGAACAGAAGTGACCGTGGGTGAAATTACCCGTGGTTACGTGAACAATGACGAACAGGGCGTTCGTGGTTATAATGGTCGGCTCGACATCCGTCCACCTTATCAGCGTGAGTTCATCTACAGCGAGAAGGAGCAGCAGGCAGTCATCAACACCGTGCTGCATGGCTATCCGTTGAACGTGATGTATTGGGTGAAGCGGAGCGATGATGCCGAATGTCCCTACGAGGTGATGGACGGACAGCAAAGGACACTCTCGCTGTGTGAATATGTGGATGGCAAGTTCTCCATCGACTTCAAGAACTTCTTCAACCAGCCAGAGGACATCCAGAAGAAGATTCTCGACTATCCCCTGACCATCTATGTGTGCGAAGGTGAACCATCGGAAAAACTGGAGTGGTTCAAGACCATCAACATTGCCGGCAAACCGCTCAACGAGCAGGAAATCAACAACGCCATCTTTGCAGGGCCTTTCGTCAGCGATGCCAAACGGCACTTCTCCAAGTCGAATTGCGGAGCCTACCGATTGGGCAAAGACTTGGTGAACGGCACACCTATCCGTCAGGACTTCCTGAAGCAAGCCCTCCAATGGATGGCTGACCACGAGACACGCAACGGCAAACGGCAGTCGGTGGTGGGCTACATGTCTGACCATCAGCATGACCCCAATGCCAACAATCTGTGGACATATTTCCAGAACGTGCTGAATTGGGCTATCACGAACTTCGACATGAAGAAGTTCAAGCGCATCATGAAAGGCTTGGATTGGGCATTGCTCTATGACAAGTATGGCTCTGAAACTCTCGACACCCTCGCATTGGGACAGCGTATCTCAGCCTTGATGCGTGACAGCGAGATACAAAAGCAAGCAGGCATCATTCCCTATGTGCTGACGGGTGACGAGCACTATCTCGACCTCCGTGCATTTCCAGAAGACATCAAACTGGCGGTGTGGGAACAGCAGCATCACATCTGTCCTCTCTGCGGCAAAGAGTTCGACTTCGAGTTCATGGAGGGTGACCACATCACCCCTTGGCGTGAAGGTGGCAGGACTGTGATTGAGAACTGCCAGATGCTGTGCAGAGAGTGCAACAGAAGGAAAGGAAGCAAATAAAGAAGAGTAATATGGTACGAGGGAAAGTAATAACAACGCATTTGCGAACAGGAGACCCCAATGGAATCCGTACTGTGTTCATCAGCAATAAGATTTGTGAAATGATTGTTTTTCCAAAGTCTGAGTTTGATATGGTGAGCCAGTTGGAGGAAAGTTCACGACCGGCATTGTACATACTGCTTGGCGAGGACGAGAACGGTAGCGCACAAGCATATATCGGTGAAACAACAAATGGTGTGAAACGCATCAACAATCACAAGGCGCATAAATTGTTCTGGAATAAGTGCTTGATGTTTGTGGCAAAGGATGAAAGCATCAACAAGGCTGATGTGCAATACTTGGAACGGAGAGCAATAGACCTTGCAAATGATTGTGCACAATATGGCGTGATGAACGAACAATCAGGCAAGGAAATCTCGCTGTCGAACTATCAAATAGACATCATGGAAGAGTTCTTTGATGATGTACGGTTGCTTTCTTCCTTCATTGGATGTCCCATCTTTGAGAAACAAGAAAAGAAACCCATGAAGAAGGGCGAGAACCTTTTCCATATCAAAGTGCGTGAATGTAATGCACACGCCATTTACAATGAAACAGACCATTCCATGCGTATTCTGAAAGGAAGCCTGTTACCTCAAAGCACCGTACCATCGTATAAAGAAGGCGAAAAACGTAATGCCATCATTGCTGCGATGTCGAAGCCAACAAAGGATGGCTTTTGGGAACTGCAGCGTGACTATGTGCTTGCCAGCCCCAGCACAGCCGCAAGCTATTGCTCTGGGCGCAGTTGTAATGGGTGGATGCTTTGGATAAACGATGCAGGGCAGTCGCTTGACGAGTTGTATAGAAGTGAATAAAAAGATGCAGGACTGGAAAGTCCTGCATCTTTTTTTAGATAGTAAGGTTTATACTGGCTCAACCTCTTCAAGTTGGTCTATAAGTTCAATGAGTGGTTTTCCATCAATCAAGAATTGCTCCAAAGCGGTATTTCCATCTGGATACACCTGATACTCCACAGTGTAGTGTTCATCACAGAAAGCTACATGATCTGTGTCTGACAGGAAATAGTAACGCTGCCCTTTATAGACAAAAGTTAAGTCGTAACGCTGAACTGCAAAGTCATAAAACAGCGTTTCTTCTGCATCGGAAGCATATCCGTGATACAGACCATGTTTATCACCTTTAGGGGGATATTTCCCATTATATGGGTATCCTATCAGGTCGGTCATTACATAATCAGAATTTGACATATTCTTCTATTTTAAGTCTGAAACATTTTTAAGTAATTTCTGCATGGTAGGTGTCAACTTATGTGGTTTCTCTTTAATGGGTTTCCCATCTTTCCACTTGTGATAATGGATTCCTATACCCTTATGGTCAGTGGTATGGATTTCCCATATTTTCTTTCCGTCTGCCCCGTATTTTCCAATGGCCTTCACTCCACTGCCATTCTTATTGAAAATGGCATAGGCAACGTTAGGACTATGGCTTTCTTCAGGCAACTTGACCGCTCCTTTTTTATTCTTTAGTTCAATGACTTTAGTGCCATCGCTCAGTACATATATTGTCTGCCATCGACGCCCACTTTCTGTAGCCGTCGAGCCATTTGCAAAACTACCATTAGCTCCCATGTCGTAATCTTTTTAGACGTTCGTTGACAAAATATAGACTAATCTCGCTCTGTTCGTAAGGCATACGGGTACCATATCGAATAATGTGAGAGGGATGAAGAGTTGAAACGGCTTCCTTGTAACCACGACACCAAAGATACTTGGACAAATCGTGTTTTAATATACCTGTACAGTTAATTGCAATTACTGAATTCCTTGGCATGGCGGACCAGCTATAACTATAGCTATCTGGTAATGACCATGTGACATTTGGAATCAAATTTACATTGTTTTTCTGAAGATAGACGGAGAAAAGCCTATTGATGCATGAGTTATAATACCGTATTTCTGCAGGCATATCAGCATACTGCGATAGATCTGGACCAATTACAGAATTACAAAGCTGAAAAAAATCCAGATACTTTTCGGGATGAAGAAGAACCCTTAAGAAAAGTCGGTCGTGGATGTAAAAATGCACCGTACAATCATAGTCCTTGTTGGCATATGCTTCGTTAAAAGGAACTAATCTGTGCGGAAGTTCCCCACAATATGGTACTAATTCCGGCAAAGGAGTCGAAAACGACAATGGCATCTTCCCGTATAAATCACTATGGAAAAGCTCATTGATACTCAATTTTATCTCTTTCCGTTTCGATTTGTTTTTCTTGTTAAGAAGGAATGAGGTTTTTGATGAGGAATCCTCATACCGAGAATCAAATAAATCGTTCATTGTATTAAAAAAGCAATTTATTTGTTAATAAAAAGATTTATTTCACCGATATAAGGATTGTTTGTTGTAACTTTTCAGAAAAAAAACTAACTTTGCACCACGGAACTATGTGAATCCCTTTGATGTCTGGGGCAACTCAGATGCCTATCGGGAAGCAATCCTACGAGTCCTGTGCTACCGCAAATAGTGCAGGACTTTTTTTCGTTGCCTTACTCTGCTATATTTTCTTGTGCATTTTCATGCCCTCCTTATTATATTATTATTAATACTTGGTTGGTTCCCAATGGTTCCAACCTTTATCGTCACAAAGTTAGTGGGTTCTTTTGACAATACAAAAAAAAAGCGTACTTTTGTCTTGGATTTTTAATTAATGTAACATAAGTAATCCTTAATTCCGCAACACTATAATTTAACTTTATTTATAAGTTCCTGAGCAA
>SAMEA3663010__coassemble_720_pt1 | contig 11119 bp, 15 predicted proteins | sample SAMEA3663010__metabat2_low_PE_015 | metagenome-assembled genome bin SAMEA3663010 (sample SAMEA3663010) | pig gut metagenome | biome: pig gut; feature: pig-associated habitat; material: faeces | place: France | collected 2012 | reverse complement strand
TTTTATTCGTTGTTGAAAATGAAGCGTTTGGAACTTCCGAACCTTTAGCTCGACGTAGCCAATATTTCGAATATGACGAATTTATACAATGCACAATGCACCTAAAGGTGCAACGAATAAAAACGAATGCTGAGTGTAGCCATTCGATTTCATTCGTAGCCGCTTGCGGCATTAGGGAAATACATCTTCTCGCCGCATGGTAAATTAGAATGATTCGTTTTATTCGTTGTTGAAAATGAAGCGTTTGGAACTTCCGAACCTTTAGCTCGACGAAGTCAAACTTATATGAAGAATTTTCTGAAAGTAGTGGGCATGTATGTGGCAATGTGTGTTCCTGCAATGGTTTCGGCACAAGATAAGGTGGAAGCCTACGTCAGTGCCGACCTCGTGTCGAACTACATTTGGAGAGGTCAAGACCTCGGTGCAGCCGCTGTGCAACCCACATTGGGTGTTGCGTGGAAAGGCTTCAAACTGGAGGCTTGGGGCAACTATGGCATCACTGACCCTGATGATACGAAGGAACTGGATTTGACTCTGGGATACCAGACGGGAGGATTCAAAGTTTCTGTGGTTGATTACTATTATCAAGGTGATGATGTGGCGCCGCGTTCTGAAAAGTTCTTCAATTACAAAGCACATGAGACGGTTCATGAATTTGAAGCCTCTGTTGGCTACGACTTTAATGTGGCAGCAGTGAGTTGGAGCACTATCTTTGCTGGCAATGACGGCGTCAATCGCTCGGGCAAACGTGCTTACTCGTCTTATTTTGAGGCTTCAGCACCGTTCAGGTTGGGAGGACTCGATTGGAATGCTACGGTGGGTGCTGTACCTTATGCCACAGACTATTATGAGGAGCCTATCCGTCATTTTGCAGTCATCAACGTGGCTCTCCGTGCTGAAAAGGAGATTAAAATCACACCGACATTCTCGTTGCCTCTTTTTGCTTCATTGACAGCAAATCCACACACTGAAAAGGTGTATATGGCATTTGGCCTCACCTTGCGTTAAGACGTTGAATGATTCATTTAGACGGTTGGTCGGCAGACCGACCGTCTTTTTTTTGTCTTAATGGTGCTTTTTTTTGTTTCTTTGAAAAAAAAATGCGTACTTTGCGCATCAATAAACCCAAATGGGTCATTAAGAAACAAATTACCATAATTAAAATAATTTTATCCACAAATTATCATAATTATAGAAATTAGTGGGTGAAATTATGATAATTATTCAAATTTGTTTTACGACAGAGCCACGAAGTGGCCTAATGACCGATTCGGGATAAACAGGTATCTCTCTAAAAAAGCAGATAAAATGAAAGGAATAGTTCTTGCAGGTGGTTCGGGTACAAGGCTTTACCCCATCACTAAGGGTGTGAGCAAACAACTCATCCCCATCTTCGATAAGCCTATGGTGTATTATCCCATCTCGGTGCTGATGCTGGCGGGCATCAGGGAGATTCTCATCATCTCCACACCTTACGATTTGCCGGGCTTCAAGCGACTGCTGGGCGATGGCAGCGATTATGGTGTGCATTTTGAGTATGCCGAACAACCTTCACCCGATGGGTTGGCACAGGCTTTCATCATTGGCGAGAAGTTTGTGGGCAACGAGGATGTGTGCCTCGTGTTGGGCGACAACATTTTCCACGGTCGTGGCTTCTCGGGCATGCTGAAGGAGTGTGTGGCGAATGCCAAGCAGGGTAAGGCAAGCGTGTTTGGCTATTGGGTGCAAGACCCTGAACGATATGGTGTGGCAGAGTTCGACAAGGAGGGCAACTGCCTCTCCATCGAGGAGAAACCTAAAGAGCCTAAGAGCAACTATGCGGTGGTGGGTCTTTACTTCTATCCCAACAAAGTGGTGGAAGTGGCGAAGAATATCAAGCCGTCGGCACGTGGAGAGTTGGAAATCACCACGGTGAATCAGGAGTTCCTCAACGAGAAGAACCTGAAAGTGCAACTCTTGGGGCGCGGGTTTGCATGGCTCGATACAGGAACCCACGACTCACTCTCCGAGGCTTCTACTTTCATCGAGGTGCTGGAGAAGCGAACTGGCTTGAAGATTGCTTGCTTGGAAGGCATTGCTTATCACAATGGTTGGATTTCGACGGAGAAACTGCGTGAATTGGCTCAGCCGATGCTGAAGAACCAGTATGGACAGTATCTGATGAAACTGGCTGACACGAAGTATTTCGGTGAGATGAAGTAAACGGAACAAAACCTATATGAATATGAAAAAATCTTTTGGCATGGCTGCTTGTGCAATGCTGTTGATGATGGCTTGCACGGGTCAGAAGGGCGCTGCTCAAGGTGAGAGTGGTGCAGAAGATTCGTTGGCTGCCGACACAGCGTTTGCAGCGTCTGACACATTGGTGTTCAAGGGTGTGGTGTATCAAGACTCTCTGCCTTATAAAGTGAAAATCGTCGATTACAGTGGTGACGAGGAGCCTTATCCTTACACGGTTGAGACAGTGACTGACACTTGGGAGGTGAATACGCTTTGGGCAGTGGGTGGTCCTGCCGAAGCTGTGGCGTTTGTCAATCAGTGGTTGACGCTCGAGGCGGCAGGGGCAGATTCATATAGTGTCCATACGGCTGCCGAGGTGGCGAAAGCGTATGAGGCACTGAAGAAGAAAGGCGTGACGGATGTACGCTCTGCACTGAAGAGAAGTAGGGGAGAGCATCAGCCTGATGACGATGATGATGTTGATGTGGACGAAATGGAAGAGAGGGCTTTTGCGTCGCAAAATGAATTTTCTCAGTCTATCAGTGTGATGTGGCAAACAAAGAATGTGCTCACCTTGCGGGATTCTGGTTACGATTATTCGGCAGGTGCCGCTCATGGCATGCCATGGGGGGCTGCCAAGACGTTTGATTTGAAGAACTTGCGTATTTTGACTTTGGATGACATCATCACGGAAAGCGGAAAACAGGCGGTGCTGAAGATGATATTTGACCAACTGGAGGATGAATATGCTGATGTTTGGGATATGGCGAGCGGTGCGTCCGATTTTCCAGGCGCTGCCCCTGCTTTGGATAAAGACGGTGTACGTTTCGACTATGCTGCCTACGAACTGGGAGCCTATGCTATGGGAATGCCCAGCGCCGTCATTCCTTACGAAAAGATAAAGAAGTATCTTACACCTGGTGTGAAGGAATTGCTGGGAATGGAATGATTAGTTAGGAGTTAGAAGTTAGGAGTTAGGAGTTGCCATGCGGCTTGCTCTTGAAGAAAAACGAACTGGATAGCCAACTCCTAACTCCCAACTCCTAACTCCTAACTCCTAACTCCTAACTCCCAACTCCTAACTCCTAACTTTTCCGTACCTTTGCAGCATAAACCCCAATGGGTCATTAAGAAACAAATTACCATAATTAAAATAATTTTATCCACAAATTATCATAATTATAGAAATTAGTGGGTGAAATTATGATAATTATTCAAATTTGTTTTACGACAGAGCCACGAAGTGGCCTAATGACCGATTCGGGATAAAAGCAAAAATAATTGATTGCAGGGATTAACAACCGTAGTATCAACTCCTAACTCCTAACTCCTAAAACTCCTAACTCCTAACTCCAATGAAGAAAATAAAGATTAAATGGTTAGTATGGACGAGCAAGGTGCTTTCGTCTATGGTTGCCATGTTGGGATTGTCATCCTGCTTTTTTCAACCTAGTATGTATGGTGTGCCTAATCCTAATTGGAATCCGGATTCTATGGCAACCGATTCTACGTCAACGGATTCGGCAAAACGCTATCCTCAAAAGGAATTGAGGGTAATGTATGGTGTGAGACCTGCGCCTTTTCGGAGAAATGAAATTGACAAGGGAGGCGTTGAAATAGAAATTAAGCAGGACTGATTTTATGGCGATTCTCTCTCTGAAACAGAAGGTAGGCTTGGAACTTGATCGTCAAGTGCGCAAGAACCACAAGCAGTTGCACCCTCTTCGACAACTCTTTTGGGAATGTACGTTGCGTTGTAATTTGCATTGCAAGCATTGCGGCAGCGACTGCAAGACGGAGGCACTGGCTCCCGATATGCCTGTTGAGGACTTCCTCAAGGTGATTGACGAACAGGTGACGCCTCATGTAGATACACATGAGACGATGATTATTTTTTCAGGTGGTGAGCCGTTGGCAAGGAAAGACATCGAGGATATAGGTGTGGAACTTTACAAACGTGAATATCCTTGGGGTATGGTGACCAACGGCATGATGTTCACCGAGGAGCGCTTCAAGCGTTTGTGTGCAGCGGGATTGCGGAGTGTGGCGGTGAGTCTTGACGGCAAGGAGGAAGACCACAACTGGATGCGTGGACATGAGAGCAGTTTCAAGAATGCCATGCGGGCGATTCGTCTGTTGGCTGCTCAGAGGCAGGTGATATGGGATGTGGTGACTTGCGTGAACAATCGCAACGTGCAGTATCTGCCTGAACTGAAAGAGATGCTCTATGAGGCAGGAGTGCGTCAGTGGCGACTCTTCACCATCTTTCCGGCAGGCAGGGCGAAGCAGCATCCAGACTTGCAGATCTCTGACGAGAAGTTTCGTGATTTGATGGAGTTCATCGTGGCATGCCGCAAGGAGGGAAAGGTGCATGCCAGTTATGCTTGCGAAGGTTTTGTAGGCGAATATGAAGGGAAGGTGCGTGACCATCTTTATCGATGTGAGGCAGGGCTGAGTGTGGCATCCATTCTGATAGATGGCAGCATCTCGGCTTGCACCAGCATCAGGGGCAAATATTATCAAGGCAATATTTACAAAGACAACTTCTGGGAAGTGTGGGAGAATGGTTTCCAGAATTACCGAAACCGCGATTGGATGAAAAAAGGTGACTGTGCCACCTGCAAGATGTTCCGCTATTGCGAGGGTGGGGGAATGCACCTTCGCGATGAAGAGGGAGAGTTGATGATGTGCCACATGAAGCGGCTGGGACATTGAAAAGTGAAGAAGTGAAGACGTTTTAAGTGAAAAGTGAATAGTGAAAAGTGAAAAATCTAAGTTACTTGCCATTCGGACTGTTGGCAACTCATTAGTAAAAGTAATTTAGATTTTTCACTTTTCACTTTTCACTTTTCACTCTTTATTTTTCACTTTTCACTTTTCACTTTTCACTCTTCACTTTTTATTTTTCAGCAAAGCGGTTGCCAATCTTAGTGATGCGTCCACCCTGTGCAGGCTTCTCAGCAGGCTCCGTTTCGGCACTTTCAGCCTTACGGGTCTTGGCATAGCCGTAGCCGTAGTCGTAGTCGTAGTAAATGCCGTCGTAGTAGTAACCACCATCCCAAGTCCACTCGATGTAAGTATAGCCGTGACTTCTGTACAGGTAGTCGTAATCGTACCAACTGTAGTAGTCGGCTATCTTGATGAGATCGAAATGGGAATTTGTATCACCGAAATAGCCCGTGAAGTGATTATTGTTCAAGCGATAGTCTCGAATGGTTGTGTTGTACTCTGGATAGCCAGGGTAAGTCAAGTTGATGCGACCATTGATGACACTCCAATTGAAACGGTAACTGAGGCGCTTATAAGGACTGACATTACCATTGGCATTGGGCACGTTGCTGTACCAGTCCACCTGATAGCCATAGCCGTGGCTGGCATAGTCGTAGTCAGGATAGAAGATGAGATCGGTGTCGTAAGAGTCGAACTCGTCATAGAATCCGTCAGGGTAGGTGTAGCCATAGTACATACCGAAATCGCCTTGCCACTCTCCAGAAACTGTCATGGAGATTTCCGTGTCGGCATCTTCGTTACACGAAGTGAACATCGTGCAGAGACCTATCACTGCAATGATGTTGAAAAGAGAAAATGCTTTTTTCATAATGATGATGTTTTTAATGGTGATAAATCATTGAATGAGATTACTGTTCTGCAAATCTGTTAAAAATGCGGATGGGGCAGTTCTCGCCAGCAGGTTGCACTTCCGTGCCGTTGGGCATCGTGATGGTTTTTGCCTTGGAAGCCTCGGTGCCACGCGTCTTGGCGTAGGAATAGCCGTAATAGTCATCGTAGTATATGGGGGTTGTGCTTTCCCATGCCCAAAGCAATACTGCTGTAGTGCCAGCGACGGTGGTTGCGGTGTAGAATCCCGCATAGTCATACCACTTGTAGTCTTTCTCCACATTGTAGAGGTCGAAGTAAGTGTTACCGATGTAGCCCGTGAAGTGCTTCTTCTTCATCACATAATCGCGGATGCGGCAGTTGTATTCCGGGTAGCCGGGATAGTTGATGGTGATGGTTTGATGATCAATGCTCCAATTGAAGTATAAGCCGATTTTCTCGAAAGGTCCATCCTGATAATAGTCCTCTTGATAACCATAGCCCTGCGTCTCAAAAATCTTGTCAGAGTGAAACTCGATGACCGTGTTGTCCGAATTGTATTGGGTGCCATCACGGTCAATGTACGACATACCCCAATTACCGCGCCAAGTGCCTGAAAGACGGTTGGACAGTTTCTCATCCTTACTGCATGAAGTGCACACCATGCACACACATGTCACAGCAAGGATGCTCAAGAGTTGTTTTTTCTGCTTCATAAGTGAATTTGAAGTGATTGTTATTTGTTGTGAAGGCAAAGGTACGACATTATTTTGGAATAATGGTAGGGAAACGACTAATATTTGTAGGGAAACCTTTGTGCTGTTGGGTGATTTGCCTATCTTTGCAACTTCGGGAAAGGAAGAAGGGCGAGGCTCTTATATTCATAACCTCGAATTGGCCTCTTCCAGCACCTCAAAATCGACGTCGTCGACATCGGTTTGCCGACATCGTCGACATCGGTTAACCGACGTCGACGATGTCGACAAAGAGGTTGTGGAAGCGCCTTTTTTGTGGCTCTGTAAAAAAGGAACTGAAGGATGCGCCGTTTCCTCTTTTTCCCTTATTTCTGTAAAAAATGTGGCACATTGTTGTAACAAACTTCTCAAAAGTTTCGTTTGTACAGATAGAAGGGCTCTTGAAACGAAGTATTAACAACTATAATAAATATGAATATGAAAAGAATAATCTTATCTGTCGTATTGATACTCTGTGCTTGTTGCATGTTCGGACAAAAAGACGACTTTGCAAAGTTGGCTGAAATCAAGGGAGTGAAGAGACTCCATTTTGACAAGGAACTGTTTGACAAGGGGATGTCAGTGGATTTGGGTAGCCTGATGATGGATGCGGGAGATATGGAGTTGGATATGGGTGGAATGGCAGGTCAAGTGGATGATTTGCAGGTGTTCACTTGTGAGACGGAGAAAGCATCTGCTCTGCTGATGAAAAAGGTTTCGGCATTTTTGAAAGACGACAAGTATCAAACGCTAATAGATTTGGAAGAAGATGGTGACGGTGTGAAGATTGTGCAATGTCCAATAGGTGGCAAGACACAGACCATCTTGTTGGGAAGAGACGAAGAGGGAACCACATTGATTGTCCTGATGGGCAAACTTGATGTCACAAAATTGATGGAGGTGGAGAAGAAGGATTCGGAGACCCGGAAGATGTCGCTCTCTGTGAAGACGCATAATTGGGAGGATGATGACGAGGACGAGAAGGAACCCCGCAAGTACAGGGATTGCCTGATTGTGATTGATGGAAAGATATATCCAGACCTCCATACGCAGGAGGAGGCTGTACGGTATATGTTCGACCACAATATGGATTGGAGCGGAAGTCCCAAAGACATGAATGTGCTGGAGGGAAAGGATGTCAAGAAGAAGTATCCGAATTCAAAGAAGAAAATGGCATTTGAATATACAACATCTAAAGGTTAAGAACGATATGAAGAAGTTATTGTTATCAATGGCGATGCTGCTCTGTGTGGGCAGTATGCTGGGGCAGACAGCCTCCAAGCTGATTGCCAAATGGAAGGCGATGCCAGGTGTTCAGTATGAGAATACGGAGATGACAGGGGATTCTATCGGAATGGTGAGCGAGGAGGAAATGGCTGCGAATGGACTGAGCGGGGAGGAGATTGCCTTTATCAGGAAGAATTTCAAAGGGACGGAGCAGGTGACGATGGAGGTGGATTCTGTTCTGATGGAGACACTGGACAAGGACATCCAGTCGTTGAAGGGATATGAACTGCTGATGGTGCTGAACGAGAACAATGCTCCTGATGAGGAAGGCAATATCTTTCAGCAGCTGATGAATCAGGTGATGAATCCTCAGAGCAAACTGAGTGTTTACGGAAAGGAGAAGAAGGATGTGGTGGAAGATGTGCTGGTGCGTTGGGACATTTGGAATAAGGTGGTGTTGGCTCATCTCGATTGCAAAATCAAGAAGGTAAGTTTGGAGAAGGTCTTCTCTGATGACGTTGTTCGTTTTGAACGAGACGAGGACGATGCGGTGGACATGAAGGAGATGGTGAAAGAGGTGGAGGCTGGCAATGTGCTCATCGTCATCAACGGTCAGGAGCATCCAGAACTGCATTCGACGAAGGAAGCTGACGAATGGATGAGGGCACAGGATATCAGTTGGAACCACGAGACTTGGGTTGTGGGTGGAGCCGTGAAGGAGAAGTACCCTCATACGGACAAGAAGGTGGTGATTGAATTTACGCGAGAGGACAAGAAGTAGAGGTGACGAATGGACGCAAGCGAGTTTAAGCAACGGTTTATGCCTTTCCACAGGCGGCTCTATCGGGTGGGATACCATCTGACGGGCAATGCGCAGGATGCCGAAGACCTGCTTCAGGACACGTACTTGAAGCTCTGGCAGAAGCGTGATGACCTGCGGCATGAGGCAATCACGGAAGCTTATCTCGTGACGCTGATGCAAAACCTCTACAAAGACCAACGGCGACTGAAACGCATCGACACCTCGGAGGACATCGAAGACCACGCTGACCCGCCTGATGAACGCAGCCTCTCTGAAACCTATGAGGCGAAAGATGAGGCTCAGCAGATGGAAACCCTGATGGACGGATTGCCCGAACGGGACAGCAGCATCCTCCGAATGCATCTGGTGGAAGAAAAGTCCTACGAAGAAATCGAACGTGACACAGGACTCTCGCAAGGAAACATCCGAATCATCATGATGCGAACGAAACAGAAACTGAAAGAACAATTCCAAAAACTCACAAAGACATGGAAGGACTGAATTGGAAAGAACTCGAACAAATCCCCATCCCCGAAGGGCTGGAGGAAAGGCTTTCGGCGAAGATAGATGAGTGGGAGAAGGATACCCTCTCCCCAACCCTCCCCCGTAATGGGGAGGGAGACCATCCTGAGTCTTTGTCATTGAGAAGCAAGCCGAATGGCTCTCCCCATTACGGGGGAGATGTCCGCAGGACAGAGAGGGTCTTCCATTGGCTTGCCATTGCCGCCTCTATCGTCCTTGTCTTTGGAGTGGGGTATTACTTCCTCAACAATAACGAGGAAAAAGTCAACCTTGCCGAGCAGGACACCTACCAAGACCCTGTTGTTGCCCAACAGGAAGCTGAGAAGGCGCTGAATCTCTTGGCGCATAACTTGAACAAGGGAATGGGGCAAATGAAGAAGGCGAAAGCGATCAGCGACCATACGGAAATGACTTTGAACAAACAACTAAAAGCATTAGAATAATATGAAACCCATCATAACCAAAATCATTCTTTGTGCAGTCATGGCATTTGTCTGCCTCACTGCCAATGCCCAAGTGAAGGAGTTTGAAAAGTACTCCGACACGAAGAACGTGACCTACGTGTACATCTCCAAGTTCATGCTTAAACTGGCTGGTGCAAAAGCCTCGCCATCCTTGCCAGGAGTGAACACGAAAAGTCTGATGGACAAACTCGATGCCATTCAGATTATCTCGGCAGAGGAAAAACTTGCAGCCTTGAAGTTGAAAGCGGATACCCGCGACATCGTCAAACGGGGTAAATACGGTTTGCTGCTGCAGGTGAATGAAGATGACGAGAAGGTGGACATCTATTATAGTGTGGATAAGCGGCATGGAATAGTGGTCATGCTGGTGGAGGAAGATGACGAAGTGAATGTGATTGTCTTCTCTGGCAAGTTCACGTTGGACGATGTGCTGAGGATGACGAAATAGAACTTTTCGCTTTTCACTTTTCACTTTTCACTTCTTGTCATCTTATTTAAGGGGCACGACAGCATTTTTCTCCTTCATTCTTCCTCATTTATCATTTAAAACTCTTATCTTTGTACCCTGAATTTATTGTTCTATCTTTTTTGAATAAAGTGAGCGTCTTATGAGAAACGGTATTAAGTCTTGGTTTTTCAAACTGAAATATGTGATAGCTTTGGTTGTTTTCATTATAGCCATTGGTTTTGTGGGTGAAAGCAGCATCGTGAACCGTATTGGACAACAACGGGAAATTTCAAAACTGAAAGAGGAAATTGACGAGTATAACCGCAAGTTTGAGCAGGACGGGAAGACGCTTGAAGCCTTGAAACATGACCCTGAAGCGGTGAAGGAAGTGGCTCGGAGCCGCTATTTCATGAAGACGGATGACGAAGACATCTTCATCGTGGAAGACGAGGAGGAATAGGGTTTAGAGTTAGGAGTTAGGAGTTAGAAGTTAGGAGTTAAGGTGAAACAATGGAGAAAGAGAAGGTTTTAGGGATTGTAGAGGTGGTTGGACTGACCTTGGTGGTTCTGGCTGTAGGTGTGTGGGCTGTGCCGTCAGTTCGCTTTTGGGCGGCTTGGGGCATGACGATGGGTACGGTGGTGCTGGTCTTGGGCAGATTCATGCAGACACCCTTCTATTTGAAATATACACCGACAGATCCACAAGAACTGACCGCCCGCCGTTTGTATCATCAGCGCGTATTTGGTGCTGTCGCTTTGATTCTGGCAACCGTGATGATGTGGATGCCTGTGGGGTTTTATGCTGGGATGTATGTGGGAAAAACCTCTTGGCTGATACCTTTTGTGTTCTTCGTGGTGGTGGAGGTCTATACCGTTTTTCGTATTTCAGCAGTCGAAAAGGGCTAAAAATATAAAAAAGGACAGCCAGGCAACAAAAAACTCCTAACTCCTAACTCCTAACTCCTAACTTTTCCGTACCTTTGCAGCATAAACCCAAATGGGTCATTAAGAAACAAATTACCATAATTATAGAAATTAGTGGGTGAAATGATGATAAGTAGGTGAACAAAAATAGTTTATATGATGCGGCAAGCCGCATTTTTCT
>SAMEA3663010__coassemble_716_pt1 | contig 11174 bp, 6 predicted proteins | sample SAMEA3663010__metabat2_low_PE_015 | metagenome-assembled genome bin SAMEA3663010 (sample SAMEA3663010) | pig gut metagenome | biome: pig gut; feature: pig-associated habitat; material: faeces | place: France | collected 2012 | reverse complement strand
TTATGGCGTCTCGGACGCTGCGTGATTATTCAAATTTTTAACGAACTATTGATAAAGCTGAAAAAACAAAAATGAACACCGAAACGTAACCATTCAGCGAAGACGTATGCCGCCAATGTCTCGACGAATTCTTCAACACAGAGTTTGCTGGAGGTCGTCATCAACAACGCATTGAAGACATCCCCTGCAAATAAAGTCAAACAATAACAGCTAAGAAGGCACATCCGACATCCATTTGTCAGATGTGCTTTTTTTATTTGCCCCACCCTTCCTCTGCTGCATCAACGTATTTGCATGAAAGTGACAATGACTTATTCGTATTAACGTCAGTCAACAATCATATTAACTCAACTTTGACTTCGTCGAGCTAAAGGTTCGGAAGTCATATATTTTTGAAGTTAACGAAGTTAGCGAAGTGAGCGCTTCGCTCGAAGTTAACGACAATAGTTACGAACATTGAAACAGAATAGAAAACTGTCGCAAAAAGTATCGTCCATAACTTCGTTAACTCCGATAATTTCGAGCGAAGCGATAACTTCAGAAACTTGAATCATGTGCTCTTAGGTCTATTTGCAGCCTTTCCTTCTGTTGCACTCTCTGCACAACATCTGGCAATGTTCTGCACTTGTTGGACTACCTTTACTCCAGGGGTCTATGTGATCGGCTTCACTTATCCGAATTCCTTCTTGATGAGTTCCTCCATCCGTCCTGCTTTGGCGTATGGTACCGTGTCCACCTGGCGGAAATTGCTCTGTTCGGGCTGTAGGGTGGGATCAAATCCGAGGATGTAGCGTGTGGCAATGCGATAGATGATTTCCGTCGGAGCAAATCCATAGACCTGATGCTGTAGGATATACAAGATGCGCTCATGCCCATCGGGTATCTGACGTTGCATCTCAGCGTTGTTGTATAGACGACGCACAATCTCGGTGATGTATAGTCCTGACTTCATGTAGAGGTCGGCAAAAGTCTTCTGAGGGTCTTCGAAGATGTGAGGATTCTCCTCCTCCAACAAATCCACCATCTTCTTCACCACCCATTTGGGAGTGAAAATTTGGTTGGTCTTCTGTGGAGGGATGTAGTCGAAGATGTCCTCTTCTTGCGACTCGTCGAAATAGTCGGCCAATGCTTCTCGTTTCTGACGGAAGAACTCTATGGAGTCATCAAACACCACCTCGTCGAACAGGTCACCATCGAAATGTTTTTGTTCCCCGTCCTCGGTGTAGTCGCCTCCGTCGCGAAGGAAACGGAACTCTTCCAGTGTGATGCTGGTCACTTCCTCAAAGACTGACGGAGTGACTATCTGGTCAAAGTTGCTGAGTCGCAACGTTCCGTCATCGTATGCCATGATGAAGCTCGGAATGGTGCGGGAAAATCCACGCAGATGGGCACGCACCTCCTCCTCGATGTCGTTTCTCTTCTTGTTGGCACGGTCGGTCTCTATGCGTTCTATCACTTCGCGTGGCTTTTCGTTCACCACCTCGTCTATTTGTTTCTTCACCGACTCCGTCAGATTCTGCACAGCCTTCTCCATCTCCTGACGGAAAGCCTCGTCTGCTGCCTTGACTGCATTCTCTGTGCTGGCCTCTTTCAGAGCCTCCTGCCGCTTTACTTCTGCGATGCGGGCTTGCTGCTCATAGTCGCCACGAATCTTCTCCACCTTCTGCCGCACATCTTTCATCGTCTCTTTGGTCAGTCGGTCGGCCTCTTTCTGCTTCAGCCCATAACTCTCGGCAGCGGGCTTGATGATGCTCGCCTCGATGGTCTTGGCAATACTGGCTTCAATCTTGTCTATTCCCTTCATCACACCTGCTGCTGATTCATTCTCATGAACCATGTTCGAACATTCTTCCTGTAAACTCTCAAAGCTTCCATACACCTTGTTGCCGAACACATCCTGTTCCTGTCCGATGATGATGTCTTCCGGCACCTGGGTGTTGCCTTCCTCGTCCACCAGCACATCCGATGTCTCGTCCAGCGTAGCACTTGCCTTGCGGCCTCTGTCCTCATGAGCCTTGTCCAGTTTGCCAAGAATGTCTTGAACCACACTCGGAGCACCAAAGATGTTGGCGATGTTCTTGAACAGGAAGTTGCTGAGGAACCCGCGGCTAACCACTTCCTGCGCCTTGATGCTGCGAGGAATGGACAGCACTTTCCTTGCATCCAGTTCCACCATCTTACCCTCTTCATCTTCTGCAATGACTGGGAAGAAGTTGAGCAGCCTGCGGATGTTCTCCTCTCTGCTGGCAGGGGTGCCTCCGTCAGCAGCCGTCTCTATTTTGAGGTTGTTGGCAAAATCGTCGAAGATGACCAATGTGCGGGCAGGGTCGAAGTCGAACACGTAGGCATTCTCCTTGCGGTAGCGTTGCCCGTCGCGTGTGATGTCGCAGGGGTTCTGGGCACGGAAAGCCGCCTGCATATAGAGCGAAGGACTTTTCATGTTGCTCAGCATGAGCACACCGCTCCATTCCGGGATGGTCACACCCGTCGTGAGTTGTCCCACGCTCAGAGTGATGGTTCTTTTGTGGTTGGCGATGGCCTCCTTCACTTTCTTGTACGAACTGAGCGTTTCGGCTTCCTCGCTGAGCCGACCGTCACCAGCAGCCAGCACCACTTCGTAATCATTAAAGCCCGAGCCTTCCTCCTGCAGCAATCGCGCCAGCGCTTTGGCACTCTCCACACGATTCAGCAGCCAGAGCGTATGTGCCAGTTCTGTTCGCAATTCTTCTGTGGAGTATGGGAACTTCTCCTGAGTCGATAAGGCACGGAGAAACTTCCTCACGTCCTGCTCATAGACGAAACTTCCGTTCTCAGTCTTGAAGAACTCGTTCAGGTCAAAAGCATATTCTGCGCTCTCTGCGTCATCGTCCAGTTGGACACCCTTCTTCACCTTGTCGCGCACAATGTCGCTCATCCTGTAGGTGAAGAGGTTCAGTCGGGGCATGTCTGCGTAGGGATTGTGGTCCACGCTGTCCCAAGCCTCTTTCGCCTCTTGCTCCTCTGCATAGCTCCAGTTGAAAATCTGCTCCTTGCCGAAAGCACCTCCAGCAATCGCTTTGAAGGGTGTGCCTGAAAGGTGGAGGGTGAAGTCACGCTTGATGTTGTCGAAAGCACGGTCTGTACGCAGAGTATCTACCCCCTCGTGTGCCTCGTCGATAACGAGCAAATCCCAATGCAGCAGCTTAATCCATTCCAGCTTGTTGTAGTTGCCTCCGAAATAGACAGAGCCTTTCAGCCCCTGAAGACTTTCAAAACAAATCTGCCCGTCGAACGTGTCTCGGTTGCCTGGAGCACAAATCCATTTGACAAACTGGTCGTGGTTCATCACATCGGGGAGGTCACGCATGGCATCGTTGTCACTCACAAACCGAAAGCCCGTCTGCCACCCGATGTAACGCGCATAGTCCTCATACCACGAGTTGGCGATGCTGGGACGGTTGGTCACAATCAGCACGTTGAGTGGCTTGTTCCCCTTCATGCGCCGAATCAGCTCGTAGGTGGTGAGTGTTTTGCCAAAGCGAGGTTTGGCATTCCAGAGGAACTTGCGCTTGTCGGCATCGTGGGTGTCCGTCTTGCGCATGTAGTCGAGTGTCATCTGCACAGCCTCTTCCTGCTTGTCGCGCAACATGTAGGTAGAGCCGACCATCATCTTGGGGTATTTTCGGGAAGCAAATTCCTGAAAGAACATGAGCGACTGCGGACCGTCAATCTTGAACCACTCCGTCTTGGGGTTTCGCTCCACCTTCTTCCTGCGTTCCAGAAAGTCGTGGAAATCGTAGTCGCGGAAATACTCGCCGCTGCCGTCCTTGAACATGGCGTTGTCCTGCCACATCAGTTCAAAGTCTATCCATGCGGTATGCACCTGCTGGTTGATGCGTTGCTCCACACCCTTTTTCGTCTCACCAATCTTCGTCCAACCATCGTGCTTCGGATAGCCAGGAGTCTGATAGGCATATATCATCGGCACGATGTGCCGGTAACTGCTGATACGGGTCTTGTCTTCCATCATGCCATCTCCTTTACTTTAGTCCGAATGAAATTCCGCTCCTGCTCGTCCAAGCCATACTTGTCGAACAACTGCTCGTCTATCTCTGCGATGGATTTGCTCCAATCGATGTCGGAAGAGGGGGTGAAGTCTTGAAGGGGAACGTACTTCCAAACATCCTTGTTGTTCATTTGAGTTATCTTAAGAACACCAAGCATGGTTCTACAGAACTTACTTTTAATATATTTGAGACAGTTTTCAGACTCATCTAATTCATGAAAAGCTCCAATTCCAATAAACGACCTTGTATAAGCCACCATAGGATGGCCTATGACTGGAGTACTCAAGGTTTCTCCAAGCAATCCTCTTCCCGTTGCAACAGGAATTATAACTTTGAAACTTGTTAAATTCTCATGTTCAAAATCAACATATTTGATAGGAATATATCTCCAAGCTCTACTATTTTCATTTATTCCTATAACTTTAATGTCATCTTCATTCTGTTTGTCTTTCGTAAAAATTGGAACCTTTGCAAAGATGTTCTTTTCGAATCGACTGTCTCGTCCATCGGATCCAATGCTACTTTTGCAGGAAGGATGGTCTTGGTACAATGCCTCAAGGTTAAATCTATTTTGAATATAAATGATTGAAGAGAGGGATTTTGTTTTAGGCAGATTCCATGCCTTATTCAGAATAGAGTTCAGTTCAGAGGAAGAAGTAAAAGTTTTTATCGCACCAAATTCTCTTTCACTATTTCTATAAGAGATTACAATTCCCCCTTTAATATCAATATTGTTTCCAAAGATAGAACTACTGTCTTGTTCGTATTTTAGTATCTTAAAATGCACATCATTCAGCATTTTCTTATTCCAATCTTTAGGTGTGCTCCCCGCGTTGAAAAGGAATCGTGCAGGATGAATCAATTCAAAAACATTCCCAATCTTTTGGGCTTCATCAATAAAATAGTTATACACAGGTGGGGCGAATTGCTTATTGTCGCCTGTTCTTTCCTCCTGATACGGTGGATTTCCAATAATAACATCGAATTTCATAATATCTTGGTTTTTGATTAGTCTATTTTTGATGTCTATCACTTTTATGGTTTCTCCTTTCTGCCAATCCTTGATGATACAAAAGGGTGGGGGTGCCTCGGCTGGTGCTTCGTCGAAGAAAGAGAACTGGGTTGGTTGCGGTTCCTTCGTTTTTTCTTGTGGGATGCTGTAGCTGAGTCCGTCCATCTGCCAAAGGTTCCAGGAAATGATTTCAGCAAAGTCTTGCAGCAACGTGATGTCAGGTGCCGCACCAAAACGTTCCTCATAATAGTCAACGAACGTGTAGAGCAGGTTCTCACGAGCAAGTAGGAGATTGTCGCCCTGCCACTCATAACCGTAGGTGGTTTGGAATGCCAGTCGCACCTGTCCGAGCCAGTCCTTATCGTTCAACTGCCGTTCGTTCACCAGACGCAGTTTCCGGTCAAGCACCCCAACACGTTCGCTGATGGCAATAGGCTGCCCCGTAGTGGCATCATAGCGCGAAACAAGGAAGGGAGCCTCGCCACAAGTGAGTTCCATGCAACGGGTGTCGATGTCTATATCCACATAGTCCACCATCATCTTCACCACCCGTGACGGCGTGAACACCTCCGCCATATCCTTGACCCTATCCGTCTGTTCCTCCTTCGATTTGAGCACACGCGGTCTGATGACCATTCCTCGCTCACCCGTAATCAGGTCGGGCAGAATCTCCGAATGGTAGTCGTACATGCTTCCAAGCGACTCATAGTCATGGGTCGCCCACACGATGTTCCGACCTGTCGTGTGGTCGCGCAGCAGGGTGTCCAGCACCTCTGCTGACAACTCACGCAGGTCATCCTCCCTGATATCCACAGAGAGGCCTTTCTCATTGTTTGGCATTCCTTGCGCTTATGCATTTTGCGTATTGCTTATCTTCGGAGGAGAGGCTTTGTAGAACACAAAAAGACATGGACGTTTTCCCATCCACATCTTACGGCTCTACCACAAGCCTCAAATACCAGATAAGTCACGCCCATGCTAACGCACAGACGTTTGCGGACTTATTCATTCGGTATTTGGTCTTTTGAATGTGGTAGATTCTAAGATGTTCCGAATAACAGCAAACGCTTGTTATAATTCTAATATGTCACACCAGCACCTCCGCCGAGGTTTATGCCGATGATTGGTGGCAAAAGTACGAAGAATGTTTGGAACAACCAAATGTGTTGTGAATAAATTGTGAAAAAACTATTTGGAATATAAATAAAAGTGTGTATCTTTGCAGGAAAAAGAAGGAAATGAATCAGAAAGCCAAAGAACTATGGACGAAATGCAGCGCATCTACAATGCGATAGCCCATGATGGCTTCGCCGATACCACTCTACAGACAATCAATAACTACGTAAACGATATATTATATGGAAGAAAAAACCTTTCTCGATTCACTATCGAAGAGCATGCAGGACTCTGCACGGCAGGTGAGGTTCTTATTGGGGCGTCCATCATCGCAAGCTACGCGACAGCAAGCTTTACAGCAGGTGGAGACGCTGCTGGCAGCCAAGAAAGCGGCCCAGCAAACTGGGAAATAGACGAACGGCAGGAGAAACTCATAGAACAATGGGCTAAGGCTGCTCGGTTGTGGGTGGAAGACTCTGAGCAAATCCTAACCAGAAGATATGGCCCTAAGATAGCGCAAGGAGCTGAAGCTAAGGTCTATTATCGTGAGGGTGACACTTCTGTGGTTAAGGAACGCACTTCAATTTACTCAACCACCCAAAAGGCTCTTGATGCGATAGCCCTGCACAATTTTTTGTTTCCCGAAACAGCTATGCATGTGGTAGGGTTCACCCGTGACAGCGACAACTTGATGCGTATGATACTTACCCAGCCGTATGTGCGTTGCCTGCGTTTAGCCACGAAAGAAGAAATAGACCTGATGGTTGCAGCAAAGGGATTCCATGACAATTGGAATGGTCAGGGTGTGAATTATATTTCTGATCGACTTGCTCTTGAAGATATGCATCCAGCAAATGTTTTCATTGATGAAGTAACAGCTCGTCCCATTTGTATTGATTGTATTGTAAAGTTCGTGCAGATTATCAAATAATAAATGTGGCTTGACAAACCGTCCCTCGCCTGCAAATATAAAAATTCCTCGTGATTTCTTTGGAAGTGACGAGGAATTATTGTATCTTTGTGGTCTAAATTAAAAAAACGAATCATCAGAAGAAAAGAAACGAATAGACCCAACCTGTATATGTAATTAGACATGGCTACCCGGACCTGTTGAACTGATGTGGCTTAGTGACAGGATGCGCCACATCCCCCTTGCGCAGGATTGATTTCGACAGGCACCGCCGGACATGAGTGATGAACCTTTTAAAATTAGCTCATTATGAGCAGGAGACATAAAGACAATGAAATAAACGCAGTTACACCACAGGTGCCAGAGCCTCAGAACGAAGATTCGGGCAAAAAGGGGATGAGATTCAATGTTTCATCAACAAGTCTTTTGAGTAGGTTGATAACCTTCACAAAGAGTAAGATTGATACTCAATCTTTAGACAGGGTTTTTGATACAGTATCCTTGACCAAGATTCTCGAATCCGTTGGCACGGCTTTTTTGAAGAAGAAGGCTAAGGTAGATGACCAATTTGTGAAGATTCCGCGAGATTGCTTCGACCCTGATTCGTTGAGTGACTACATCGCTCATCAGCAAGAGGAGAACGTGCAGAGGAGAGGGAGGAATCTTGTCAGACGCCTCATCAGCACAGTTGAAGACAGCAAGGTTGTCGGTTTTTTCAAGAAGACACTCAAGGCCGCCCAACAAAAATGCAAGAGCCTCTATCAGGACATGAAACAATTCTGTGTGTGTTTCCTTAGAGGGGTGTTTAAGACGTTCAGTCCCCATGAAGACCCCTACGGGAAGCTGTCACACTATCATCGAATCATCAGTAGCGAGGTGGAGGGCATCCCCTGTCGGAAGACGATCAGCAATGCCTACAAGTGGTTCGTTGAATGGAAGCGTTCCGCATACGAAACAATGATGGAACGTATAGAGAGGGAACGGCATCGGATCTGGGAGAAACTCATTGAATGGATATACACCTATCTGATACAGCTGGAACCTCTATATGCAACCAGGTGAAAAAGAAAAGAGTGGAAACGACGTGTGAACGTTTCCACTTTTTTTGTGCCTACCAATTATTGGAAATTTTTGGAAAACACCGATTCCGCACTTCTCCCTACCTTTGTCCCAGCTAAACAGCACGGAGCTGCGTGCCTTTGCGGTGGTGAATCGGGAAACTGACAGCAAGGTAAACCTGAGACCACTTTTTTCCCTAAAAATAAAAAGGTGTATGGGAAATAATACAAACAACCCTGTTCTCGACCCTTTGGCCGAGGACATCCAGACCAATCTCGACATCCTCGCCACGAAGAGCGAGGAGCGGGAACAGTGTATCGACCGCATCGTGCTCGATGCAAAGGCGGCTGAGGTGAAAGACCTGTCGGTAGAGATTAGCATGCTCATCAAGCAGCAGAAGGCGACTTGGAAGAAAAGTGCCATTGAACTTGTGAGTAGTGAAATCATCCGTGCCGTCGGTGGCGACCTTGCCGTGTTCAACTATGAACCTCGTGCGAAGGCATCGCAAGAGGTGCATCTCTACACGGGGACGCATTGGCAAATGCTTGACCAGCAAGTCTATTATGACTTCGTAAACGAGTGCGCTCAACGCATTGGTATGCCTCAGGAGGAGCTGCACGAACCAGCCTTCATGGAGCGCATCTATTGGCAAGTGGCATTCCGTGTGGCACATAGCAGACCGATGCATCATTCCAGCAAGGTCAGCCGTATCAATGTGCAGAACGGCACGCTTGAGATTCGCGCGGATGGAACGGTCACGCTGCATGAGCATCGCCGTGAGGATTACTTCCTCTACTGCCTTACGTATGCCTACGACCCTGCCGCTGCGTGTCCCTTGTGGCTCCATTTCCTCGACGAAGTGCTGCCCGATGCTGATGCCCAACGTGTATTGGCAGAGTTTATAGGCTTTTCCTTCGTTCGTGGCATCAATCCTGAGAAAATGCTTGTACTGTTGGGTGGCGGCTCAAATGGCAAGTCCGTCACCCTCGCCATCATCGAGGCGCTTCTTGGTCGTCAGAACGTGAGCAATGTGACGCTTTCTGACCTTACTTGCGACGCTGAGAAACGTTGCATGACCGAAGGCAAGTTAGCGAACATCAGCCATGAGTCCGACCGTGAGATTGATGCCTCCATGCTGAAAAAGATTGTCAGCCTGGAGCCTATCGACATCCGCAAACTCTATGTGGGCACACGCATCATCCGTGAGTATGGAAAGCTCATCACCTCGTTCAACGCCCTGCCACGTGCCGAGGCCACACACGGTTTCTACCGCCGTTGGCTCATCCTTCCTTTCCGTCGCACCATCACGGAACAGGAAGCAGATGTCAACCTCTCCGCAAAGTTGTGTGGCGAACTCTCGGGCATCTTGAATTGGGTGCTTGAAGCCCTGCCTCAGTTCATGCGTCGTGGTCAGTTCTCACCATGTGAAGTCTGCCAGAAGGAACTTGAACGCTTCCGCTTGCAGTCGGACTCCGTCCAATTGTTTCTGCATGAGTGCTGTGAGTGCGATGAGACATTTACCACATCAGGAAAAGACCTCTTCGCAAAATACAAGAGTTTCTGCTTCAACGACTTGCTGCGACCTGTGGGCAAGCAACGTTTCTTCGAGCGTCTGGAGTCGCTGGGCGTTATTCGCACCATGTACAGCAACAACATTCTGTTCAACATAAGACTGATTGCAAATGACATCATCTGATCAGCACATACATTACGACACGGCGCGTCTTAACGCCGTGTCGCTCACCACACTTGCCGCCCATTACGGCTCAGTGGTCAAGCGGGGCAGCAATCAGTTCACTCGCTGCCCTTGGCACGATGACAAGCACCCCTCGCTTGCACTCTATGATGATGCACCTCATCAGCGCAGTCACTGCCATTGCTATGCTTGTGGCAAGACCGCCTCGCCCATCGACTTTGTCATGCAGCACGAAGGGTGTACCTTCCAGCAGGCTTGTGACATCATCGGTCGTGTGTTTGGCATCTATGGGGACAGTCCAACACCCCTTCCGTCACGGAAGTCCAAGCCTGTTGAGCTGGCAATGCAGAAGGAGTACACTTACATTCCGATGGAATATGTGGAACAGCAACTTTCGGCGGACAATTCCTTCAGCCAAGGGCTCTGCCACATCTTCGACCCTGCACTCGTTCGGCATCTCACAGAAGAATACTTTCTCGGATGCCTTGACACGGGCTTCTATCCTGATTCCGTCCTCTTTCCGAGCATTGACACCCAAGGACGTGTGCGTAACATCAAGGTGCAACACTACGGCACCGACCCCACGTCGCCTGATTTCCTCAAGAGTGACAAGCGTCACTGCTTCTGGCTGGGCGCGCAACTCGCCAAACAGGGACTTCTGCCTGCCGGTGCGCAGTTTGACAATGACTGCCTATTCGGTGCGCACCTTCTGCCACGCTATCCGACCGCTCCTGTCATATTGGTGGAAAGTCCAAAGAACGCCCTTGTCGGGGCATGTGCGCACCCTGAGTTCCTGTGGGTGGCGGCAGGTAACAAAGGGATGCTCAAACGCTCGGTGCTCACTCCCTTGCGTGGACGTATTGTCATGGTCTATCCCGACCGTGATGCCATCGAAGAATGGGAAGAGAAACTTCGTCACATGCAGGACATTGCACCTTTCCGCATTTCCCGTCTCTGTGACCGTGTGGCACCCGCTGACCAGCCCAAGTACGACGTGGCTGACTTCATCATCAGCCATCGTCTGGTATAATCCCGTTTAGTTTTCATTTAGTTTCTGAGGCATCCGCCTGTATCTCCACTCTGTTGGGATTCAGTTGGATGCCTCTTTCATTTTTAGTTTTTGCCTCTTTTCTCTAAAAACTTTTATAGAAAAGAAGAAATAATACAAAGTTTTTCGGCTCAACTTGGCAAAAACTAAAAAGGCAGCACTCAAGTAAATTGAAATCAATCACTTGTACACATACAAGAGAACACTAAAAACTCAATAAAAAAATAAAAAAGCTGCACTTGTTCCTTCACGACACGAACAGACGTAATTTCGGTTTAGGGCAAGGG
>SAMEA3663010__coassemble_695_pt1 | contig 11376 bp, 8 predicted proteins | sample SAMEA3663010__metabat2_low_PE_015 | metagenome-assembled genome bin SAMEA3663010 (sample SAMEA3663010) | pig gut metagenome | biome: pig gut; feature: pig-associated habitat; material: faeces | place: France | collected 2012 | reverse complement strand
GCTACCTTTTTGACCTCTGTGTCATCTTATGAGGGCGGTTGCGGATTTGAGGATAATTATTATTGGAACCAATTTTTGGAAATTATTGGGAACCCTTCAGCCGGGCGTAGCCAATTATTGTCCGAGAAAAATGCGGCTTGCCGCATCATATAAACTATTTTGTTCACCTACTTAACTATCAAAATTTGTGGATAAAATTATTCAAATTATTGCAATTCATTTCTTAAAATCATCGCCGAGGGCGATTCTCTGAATAGATTACGTGCAAAGCGTACTCGAGGGGTACGACAATGCAAGCGTGTCCATTTCTGGACAGTGAGTGTCCAGAAATGGACACTCACCGCTATCAGCATCATTGATTATCAATTGATTGTGCATTTGGCACGTGTTTTGTTGCTACAAGGGGCAATAACAATGAATGAATGAAACAAATAAGAAAATTAGGAAGAATGAAACTGTTTTGGTTGGGTTTGATGTGCCTTTTCCCCATGCTGGGGCATGCCGAAGGGGACACGCTGCGGTTGGGTCTCGATGACTGCATTGCAATGGCACGGCGACAGAGTGTGGATGCAGCTGTGGCATTGGGTGAATTGAAGTCGGCATATTGGGAGTGGAGAAGTTACAAGGCAAATCTGCTGCCCGAAATGTCCATGTCGGCGAATGTGCCCACGTATAACAAGCGATATAGCACCTACCAGAAGGAGGACGGCACACACTCCTATGTACGGAACGACTATATGGAGTTGGACGGTTCATTATATGTGAGTCAGAAAATAGGGCTGACGGGGGCAACATTGTCGGTGGAGTCATCGTTGGATTGGTTGCGGCAAATGAGTGGTGAAACAAGTGGAGGGCGCAATCAGTTCATGAGTATGCCCATAGCACTCACGCTGAGCCAACCGCTGTTTGGTGTGAACTCGGTGAAGTGGGACCGTCGCATTGAACCCGTGCGTTATCGGGAAGCGAAAGCCTCTTTCCTTACCGAGACTGAGCAGGTGGCTATGCGTGCCATCAGCCTGTTCTTCAACCTCCTGTTGGCGAACGAGAATGTGCGCATTGCCGAGCAGAACCTGCAAAATGCAGAGAAACTCTACGAAGTGGCAAAGGCGAAGCGGGAAATGGGCACCATCAGTCAGAACGATGTGTTGCAGATGCGGTTAGGAATGCTGAATGCCCAATCGGCACTCACCTCCACGGAGAGCAGTCGGAAGGCGCGGATGTTTGAACTGAAAGCCTTCCTTGATGTAGAAGCGGACATCGTGCCCCTGGAACCAGAAAAGATTCCAGAAGTGGTGCTCCGCTATGAAGAGGTGCTGGACAAAGCATTGGAGAACAATGCTTTTGCAAGTACAATGCAAAGGCGGCAACTACAGGCTGACTATGCGGTGGCAAGTGCCAAAGGCAATCTGCGAGGCGTGACACTTTATGCACAAGTAGGATATACAGGTACTGGAGGTCGGATGAACGATGCTTATCGCGACCTGTCAAACAAAGAAGTGGTGCAAGTAGGCATATCACTTCCTCTGCTCGACTGGGGCAAACGGCGCGGACAGGTGAAGGTGGCAGAGAGTAATCGTGAGATTGTGCGGAACCAAGTGCGGCAACAGTCGCAAGAGTTCCGACAGAACCTCTTTGTGCTGACCGAGCAGTTCAACCACCAGCGACAGCAACTTCGCATTGCCGAAGAGGCGGACACCATTGCCCAACGCCGCTACCACACCAACGTGGAGACTTTCAAGATTGGCAGCATCTCCACCCTCGAACTGTCGGATGCACAAACTGCCAAGGACGAGGCTCGCCAACGTCGCATCTCCGAACTGTTCAACTATTGGTACTATTACTACCAATTGCGCTCCATCACCCTGTGGGACTTCGAGAAAGGACAAAACATTAATGTGGATTTTGAAAAGATAGTAAAATGAAAACAGATAATCAAACCATGGACAGAGCCATTCCTGTCGGCGTACAGCGCAAAAGAAGAATGGTGCGATATGGGAAGTATGCCGCCATCGTGGCAGTTGTGATGGGGGTGGCAGTATGGTTAGGCACACTGATGATGAGTTCAGTAGATAAGAAGAGCCTCATCACCTCGCAGGTGGACAGGGGCACCATTGACGTAAGCATCATCGCCACTGGCAAGGTGGTGCCTGCCTTCGAAGAAGTCATCATCTCACCCATCAGCGCACAGATTCTGGAGGTCTATGCCCATAGCGGCGACACCGTGGATGTGGGCACTCCACTCCTCCGCCTCGATCTTCAATCGGCTCAGACCGACTACTCCAAAGCCCTCGATGAGCAGGAAATTCGTCGGCAACAGATGGTGCAACTCACCACCAACACCGAAACCCAACTAAGTGACCGGCGCATGCAGTTGGAGGTGGAGGAAATGAAGATTGGACAGTTGGAAGCACAACTGCGCAACGAGCAATATCTGGACAGTCTTGGCTCAGGCACGAAAGACCGTGTGCATCAGGCTGAAATCACCCTCCGCACCGCACAAATGCAACTGAAGCAACTGAAACAACAATATGAAAACGAGGTGCGGGTGAGGAAAGCTGACCTGCGCATGAAGCAGTTGCAGGATGGCATTGCCGACAAGAGTCTTGAGGAGACACGTCGCACCCTCGATGGTGCCAACATCCGTTCGCCCCGCAAGGCGACCCTCACTTACATCAGCAACGAAATCGGCAGCATCGTCGGGTCTGGCTCGAAGGTGGCAGTCATCAGCGACCTCACCCACTTCAAAGTCGATTGCAGCATTGCCGACACCTATTCCGACCGCGTGATGGCAGGAGGACGGGTACTCGTCAAAATCGGAAAGGAACGTCTTTTCGGCACCATCAACACCGTCACGCCTCTCAGTCAGGACGGAGTCATCACCTTCACCGTCTTGATGGATAACCCCAGCCACCCCAAACTCCGTTCAGGCTTGAAGGCGGAGGTGTTTGTCATCACCAGCATCAAGGAAGACGTGTTGCGCATCCGCAACGGCTCCTACTATACAGGGGCTGGAAACTATACATTATTTATATATAAAGATGAACATACTCTTGTGCCCCGCACCATCCAACTCGGCGACTGCAACTACGATTACGTGGAAGTCATCAGCGGATTGGAAGAGGGTGACAGCGTGGTGGTGAACGACATGCAGAGGCATAAGGGAAAAGAGAAGATTCGCATCAATGAGTGAAGACGTTTTAAGTGAAAAGTGAATAGTGAAAAGTGAAAAATCTAAATTACTTTTACTAATGAGTTGCCAACAGTCCGAATGGCAAGTAACTTAGATTTTTCACTTTTCAAGCACACTTGAAAAAACATTCCTCACTTTCTTTGGTCATTTTTCACTCATATTATTTACCTTTGCAAAAAATATTTTGATTGAAGTTTCGGATGCTTTCTTCAACACCGAATATTCCGAATATGACGAATTTATACAATGCACAATGCACCTAAAGGTGCAACGAATAAAAACGAATGCTGAGTGTAGCCATTCGATTTCATTCGTAGCCGCTTGCGGCATTAGGGATATACATCTTCTCGCCGCATGGTAAATTAGAATGATTCGTTTTATTCGTTGTTGAAAATGAAGCGTTTGGAACTTCCGAAACTTTAATATTATTATATGATTCTGATAGTTGACGACGACAGAGCCATCCGAGTGGCACTAACCTTGTTGCTGGAACGTAACGGCTACATGGTGACGAGTGCCGATGGTCCCATGACAGCCATGGAGGTGGTGCGCAACCATCCTGACTTGGAGTTGGTGCTGATGGACATGAACTACACCCTTTCCACCGATGGTGAAGAGGGGCTCACCTTGCTGAAACAGGTGAAAGTGTTCCGACCTGATGTACCTGTCATCCTAATGACTGCATGGGGCACCATTGATCTGGCTGTGCAAGGAATGCGGAACGGTGCCTTCGATTTCATCACCAAACCGTGGGACAACGCTGTGCTGATGGACAGGATAGAAACGGCGACACTCCTGCATCGCCCTCAGCCAGACAGCGAGACGCCCCAATCCTCCTTTCAGCACCCCAAAAGTGGTCAGACTCTCACCTGTGGTATAGGTCAGACTCTCACCTATGATACAGGTCAGAGTCTCACCTATGTCATAGGACAATCGCAAGGCTTGTTGTCGGTGCTTGCAACAGTTCGTCGTGTCGCTTCCACGAATGCTCCTGTGCTCATTACGGGTGAATCAGGTACAGGCAAGGAACTCATTGCCCAAGCCATCCACGAACTGAGCCGACGGGCTGATAAACCTTTCGTGAAGGTGAACCTCGGCGGCATTTCCACAGCCCTCTTTGAGAGCGAGATGTTCGGACACAAAAAGGGTTCCTTCACCGATGCCAAGAGCGACCGCACAGGGCGTTTCGCACTGGCAGAGGGAGGCACCATCTTCTTGGATGAGATTGGCGAGCTGGAACTGGCAAGCCAAGTGAAACTCCTGCGTGTGCTCCAAGACCAGACCTACGAAGTGTTGGGTGACAGCGTGACCAAACGGGCTGACGTGCGTGTGGTATGTGCCACCAATGCCGACCTTCGTCAGATGGTCAACGACAAGACCTTCCGCGAAGACCTCTTCTATCGCATCAACCTCATCCACCTGCATCTGCCACCTCTGCGCGAACGCCAAGAGGACATCCCCCTGCTCGTGGAGCACTTCATCCGCCAAACCTGTGTCACCAACGGTTTACCCATCGCGACCGCCTCTCCCGAAGCCATCCAATACCTCCAAAGCCTCCCCTTCTACGGCAACATCCGCGAATTGAAGAACTTGGTGGAACGGACACTGCTCATGAGCCCCCTCCCATCCTCCCCCAAAGGGGAGGAGAAACCATGCGGGATGCAGCTTGCAGCAGAAGACTTCCAAGCCAATATACAAGAGACCAACACACCGAAGGAGCCCCTCCCCCTTGGGGGAGGATGGGAGGGGGCTACCCTCGAAGAAATCGAACGGAACTCTATTGCAGCCTCCATCCAGAAGCATCAAGGCAACCTCTCCCTGGTGGCAAAGGAACTGGGCATCAGCCGTGGGGCACTCTACCGAAAGATAGAAAAACATAGGCTGTGAAGAGTTGACAGTTGAGAGTTGAGAGTTGACAGTTAAGGTTAAGGTTAAGGTTTTAAGTTTCGGAAGTGTTTTTCCACAACGGATTGCACGGATTATACGGATTTTTGAGCCTCGGCGGCTCCTGCCATTCGGATTGTTCTGCATCCAGCCATCGTCGCCTCTTGCGACGAAAAATCCGTATAATCCGTGCAATCCGTTGTAAAAATATATCCGAAATTTGAGTTAAGGTTAACTCCTGAAAAATGAAGATACAGCAATATTTCATCATTCTTGCCTTCATCATTGTGGGTGTGTTTGCCGCTCTGATGTGGTTGACGTTCAGCATCCGTCCCGTCATCTTCTATGTGACAGAGGGGGTGCTGGTGGTGGTGATTGCCTATCTCTGTTTTTTCTATCGAAAAGTCATCCGTCCCATCGATGCGCTGACCAGCGGTATGGAACTGCTGCGCGACCAAGACATGAGCACCACACTCTCAACCACAGGACAGAAGGAAACTGACGAAATCGTGAAGACCTTCAATGCCCTCATCACCCGACTGCGCAACGAACACCTGCGTCTTGACGAACAGAACACTTTCCTCAACCTGCTCATCGATGCCTCACCAATGGGTGTCATCCTCTGCGACCTCTCAGGCAATGTCCGTTCCATGAACCCTGCCGCCCAACAGATGCTTACGCCTGCACTTTCAGAAGCGCTCAAGTCCCTGCCGTTGGGTGAGGACACGACCTTCCGACTCAGCAACTCCCAAATCTACCACCTCTCTCATCTTTCTTTCCTCGACCGAGGCTATCAGCATCCCTTCTTCCTCATCGAGTCGTTGACCTCCGAAGTGATGAAGGCAGAGAAAGCTGCCTACGAGAAGGTCATCCGCATGATTGCCCATGAGGTGAATAATAATGTGGCAGGCATCGTGAGCACCTTAGACCTCATCCAGACTGAAGTACCCGATGGCACAGCACAAGAAGCCCTTGAAGCCAGTCGGGAACGCACCCGGAAGATGGCTGAGTTTGTCACACGCTTTGCCAACGTGGTGAAAGTGCCCGAACCTCAACTCACGCTCTGCGACCTGAGCGAAGAAGTGGAAGCCTGTCACTCCTTCCTCGAAGGTCTCTGCCAGACGCACCATATCCACCTGACCTTCAACCTGACCGATGAGGCTATCCCTGTGCATCTGGACACAACCCTCTTCCAACAGGCATTGGTGAACATCGTGAAGAACGCCATTGAAAGCATCATTCCTGTCCCATCCGAAAGGAAAGGATTTATTTCCATCAAGGTCGCAAAACATTCTACTTCCCTCCCTCGTAGGGAGGGGCAAGGGGGTGGGTCTCTCATCATCACCGACAACGGCAAGGGCATCTCTCCTGAAGTCGCCCAACACATCTTCACCCCCTTCTATTCCACCAAGCCCCAAGGTCAAGGACTTGGTCTCCTCCTCATCCGCGACATCCTCACCAAACATGGCTGCACCTTCACCTTGCTGACCAACCCTGATGATGGCTTGACACGTTTCACCATCATGTTCCCATAACAAGAGTGTCCATTTCCGAACAGTAGAGTGTCCAGAAATGGACACTTGTTTTTTAAGCCACTACTGATTATCAATACATTAGTGTTTTGGCACGTTCTTTGTACTATATTATAGAAGACCCTCTCCCCAGCCCTCCCCCATAATGGGGAGGGAGACCATGCGGGATGTAGGGAAAAGGTTAATAAGAAAACGATAATGAAAGAAACAAAGAAAAAACAAGCCGGATGGCAACTCCCCTCCCAATTATGGGGGAGGGGATGGGGGAAGGGGTCTTTATATCTACGTCAAGCCCTCCACATGATGAAGGAGGAAAAGCTCTTCTCGGGCATCTACATCGCAGGAACAGCGTTGGCGGTGGCCTTCACGATGGTGATTGTGATGGCCTACAACTTCAAGATAGCACCTGTCTATCCTGAGGTGAACAGGGCGAACACCTATTATTGGAACAGCCTCAGAGCGTTCAATCATGATGGAGATAACGAAGACGCCTTCGAAATGGGAGTAGGGTATGCGATGGTGGAACGGCTGAAGAAGATGAAGAGCGTGGAGAAGGTGGGTGTTACACACTTGACATCGGGTGACCAGCTTTGCTTGATACAGAAACCGGGTGGCGACAGCAAGAAAGGATTCAAGAAATATGTGGACGAGGGCTTTTTTCAGGTATATGAATTCGAGTTCTTGGAGGGCAGGCCTTTTACACATACGGAATGGGTGAGCAGCCAGAAGTTGGCGGTGATTACTGACAGACTGGCTCATAGAATCTTTGGGACAAAAGAGAATCTGGTGGGCAAGGAACTGAGAGTGGCATCGGACACGCTGACCATCTGTGGCGTAGTGAGGGCTGGCAGCATCGTTTCTTCGATGAGTTATGCCGACCTCTACACTTGTTGCTATTCCAAGGATGACCTCTTTGACTATTGGGGATTCAATTCCATTCAAGAACTCATCATTGTTAGTCATGATGAGAAGCAGTTGCGGGCAGACATCAACGAGATGCTGAACCGTCTGAATGCAGAACTGAAAGCGAGCGGTGAGGACTGGAAGTATCTTCCCCCTGAGACAGCACTCTTCCCCCATTGGCAATTGGGGTTGAGCGACAACACGTTCAATGTGAATTATCAGCCGGGCGACTGGGTTTATATACTGCTTCTCGTCTTCATGCTCCTGTTGGTCCCCACCGTCAATCTGAGCGGCATCATCTCGGGCAGGATGGAGTCGCGCCTCGCTGAGATGGGTGTACGAAAAGCCTTTGGTGCCAAGAAGCGTGAATTGCTCTTCCAAATTATGGTTGAAAACATTGTGCTGACGTTCATCGGCTCAGTGGCTGGCTTGCTGATTGCTTGGGGCATTGTGAGCTGGGGCGGCATCTGGATGCTTGATGCGTTAGGTTTCTCCTACAACACAGCTTATTTCGTTGACATGAACGATTTCGTTGCCACAGGCGAAATGCTCTTCGCTCCTATCGTGTTCGGCATCGCCCTGTTCGTGTGTCTGTTCATCAACACCCTTGCCGCCATCGTGCCGGCTTGGTTGAGTTTAAGAAAACCGATTGTGGAATCTATGATGGAAAAGAGATAGAATCATGATACTCACATTAAAGAATCTTTGGACAAGACGCAGGCAGCACGTATGGCTCTGCGTGGAATTGGTGCTCATCAGTGTGGTCAGCTGGTTTGTGATAGACCCGCTGTTTGTGGAAGTTTACGATATCTTTGTCGAACCAGATGGTTTCGATACCTCGTCCCTTTGTTGCCTCCGACCGATGAATGACTACGATGATGTTTGTGGGGAGGACTCCGAGGCATTGGAAAAGGACTTGAATGTTATCAAGAACAAGATTCAAGCGATGGATGAGGTGGAGAGCCTATGTTTTGAAACCTCTTGGCTTCTGTACCTTGGCGGAAGCATACAATCTTATGTGAGTATTCCTGGCGACACCACAAAGTCGTGTTTTGCATCGATTGAGTGGAAGTTAGATGGTGCAGGCGATTTCTTTAAGACTTACGGCTACAAAGTGATAGCAGGCAATCCCAATGAAGATGTGAAGGGCGCTGTCATTACTCGGAGCGTCGCTGAGAAACTTTACGGAAAAACAGACGTTTGTGGTGCCACCATCAGCATCTGGCATTCGGCGGACAGGAGAGAAGAGGAATATGTTGATGACAGGAAAGTAATTGCTGTGATAGAAGACGTGAAGTTGGCGAAAAGCGTCAACTGCCGACATTCGATTTTCTGTAAGGCTACTAGGTTTTCTGCACCATTGATAGAATGCATACTTGTGAGGCTGAAGGCAGGTGTGGATGCCGATGCCTTTTGCGAGCGGTTACGCCCGACGATGCAGAAGGAACTCAGTAGCGGCAAGATGTATGTGTGTGAGGCAGAGACGTTCGACAATCAGGTGACGCAGTCGCTCCGTTTTCATGGATACACGGGTTATCTTCGCCGATACATTTCGCTCGCCGTCTTTTTCATGTTCTGCCTCTGTCTGGGCACCATCGGCACTTTCTGGCTCCAGACCCGCAAACGGAAGGAGGAGATTGGCATTCGCAGAAGTTTTGGAGCGTCGAAGCGACGCATCATGCGTGAGTTCCTGACCGAAGGTCTCGTGCTCACCGCCATCTGCCACCTGTTGGGCTGCTTCCTCTTCTTCCAGTATGCCTATTCCTTCGGATTGTCGCGAGGCTTAATGAGAACTGATTTGCCACTTTCCCACATCAACGACTGTTGGCTCAACCACTTCGCCCCCCACTTTCTCGCTGTTGGCACTTTCATTTATCTCATCATCCTCCTAACCGTTTCCATCGGCATCCTCATCCCTGCTTGGAACATTTGCCGAAAGAAACCAGTGGAGGCGCTGAGAGATGAATGAAGGGTTGAGAGTTTAGAGTGTTTTAGGATGTTCAAAGATATGAAATAAAATGTTTAACATTGCAACAGAAAGCAAAATAAACAATATGAAGAAAAGAATTCTCACTTTCGTGCTGGCTCATCAAATTGTATGACGAAGAAAATCCAGAAAGAAAAATCCCGCTCGTCCATGAAGGGGAGCGGGATAATTAAACTCATCGGCCAATACAATATCAACTTTCATACGGATTCCTCTGCTTGCAGTTCGTTGATGAAATCATCGGCACTCTGTAACTGGCGTCCCTCACGACGAGCCTGTTTCATCTCATCGAAAGCCCTCTCAAGTGACTCTTTCACGTAAGTCTGTTGACGGAGCGTTTTTTTGTTTGCCTCGTCTCTGGTCTTGAACAGAGTGGTTGACATCACACCTCGAAGCAATTCTATGGCCTTACGCACTTTCAGCGTTGTCGCGTCTTCGTTCAATGTCACTAATATCTGCGTCATAATCCTGTCCTTTTTAGTTTCTGCTGCAAAAGTAGGGATTATTTCTGATAAATGAAAGTAATTGCAGGAAAAAACTTAACTTTGCAATAGAAAGCAAAATAAACAATATGAAGAAAATAATTCTCACTTTCGTGCTGGCTGTTGTCGCAATGACGACTTCCTTCGATTCCATAACAAGAGTGTCCATTTCCGAACAGTAGAGTGTCCAGAAATGGACACTTGTTTTTTAAGCCAATACTGATTATCAATACATTAGTGTTTTGGCACGTTCTTTGTATTATATTATGAAAGACCCTCTCCCCAGCCCTCCCCCATAATGGGGAGGGAGACACGCGGGGGCTTAGAGAATAGAGAATAACAAAATAGAATTATAAACTTAACAAAATCCCTCGGCAAAAACTGACCGGATGGCTCTCCCCATTATGGGGGAGATGTCCGAAGGACAGAGAGGGTCTTTAATTTACATTATGGAAACAATTATCAAATTGACAGAAGTCAACAAAATCTATCGCACTGAGGAGATTGAAACTCAGGCATTGGAGAACGTAAACATCGACGTACAGAAAGGCGAGTTCCTGAGCATCATGGGACCATCGGGCTGCGGCAAATCGACCCTGCTCAACATCATGGGACTGCTTGACGAACCCACCAGCGGCACGGTGGAACTGTGTGGCACAAAGATTGACCCGACATTGAGCGACAACCGCTTGGCAGAGTTCCGCAACAAGACGCTGGGCTTCGTGTTCCAGTCGTTCCACCTCATCAGTTCGCTCAACGTGCTCGACAACGTGCAGTTGCCACTCCTCTATCGGGGCGTCGGCTACAACGAACGCATGAAACGTGCCAAAGAGGTCATCGAGCGTGTGGGACTCTCCCACCGCATGAAACACACGCCCGTGCAACTCTCAGGTGGTCAGTGCCAGCGTGTTGCCATTGCCCGTGCCATCATCGGCAACCCTGAAATCATCCTCGCCGACGAGCCAACAGGTAACCTCGACTCGAAGATGGGTGCCGACATCCTCGGACTGCTCAAGCAACTGAACGAGGAGGACGGTCGCACCATCGTGATGGTGACGCACAACGAACAACAAGCGCAGCAGACCAAGAGAATCATCAAGTTCTTGGACGGCAGACAAATCATGTGATGTACAATTTGACCATGTACAATGTACCATTTATTTTTCCATTCGGGATGCACGTAAAAATAACGTGGATTCGACGAAAACCACAAATAATTAAATTCATGAAAAATTGGCTACGCCGAGCTAAAGGTTCGTGTTTTAGTTTGAACATAAATTAAGTAGGTGAACAAAAATAGTTTATATGATGCGGCAAGCCGCATTTTTCTCGGACAATAATTTCCAATAATTTCCAAAAATTGGTTCCAATAATAATTATTGGATAAAATTATCGTCA
>SAMEA3663010__coassemble_650_pt1 | contig 12127 bp, 10 predicted proteins | sample SAMEA3663010__metabat2_low_PE_015 | metagenome-assembled genome bin SAMEA3663010 (sample SAMEA3663010) | pig gut metagenome | biome: pig gut; feature: pig-associated habitat; material: faeces | place: France | collected 2012 | reverse complement strand
ATATTGGCTACGCCGAGCTAAAGGTTCGTTGTTGAAGAAAGCATCCGAAACTTCAATGTATTTATTTTTCTTTTGGGAGTTAAAGGAGTTAGAGGGAGTTAAAGCCGATACGTTGTTAACTACTTTGTTTCTCGCGTTCGGTGTCGTGTGCTATCCTATCTGACCAGGAGGAATCTCCTCAAAGTCGATGTCTTCGATCTCGAGTGCCTTCTCAGCAGCAGCCTTTTCCTCCTCCTCGCGTTTGCGTCTGCCGAGGAAGAAACGGTAGCGGTCCAGTTCGTCGGCAAACTCATGGGTTGCCCACACCAGGATGGCTGCATCGTCGATGAGTCCGATGGCTGGCATGAAGTCGGGCATGATGTCGGCAGGCGTGACCACATAGACAAGGGCGCCTACGATGACCGTGAGGTTGAGGAAGTTGTATTCTTTATATTTGCCGGTGAATACATCACGGATGTACTGGCAGATGAAGAGAAACTCGTCCTTCACCGCCTTCAGCCCCTCTTTGGTGGCATATTTCTTTGCCGAGGTGAAAAGTTCCTTGAGCTTGTTGGGGTGCATGGCGTAGTATCTACCTGCAGCTGCCCATCCGCCCTTCTTGAAGTACTTCGTGTAATCCATACCAGTGTGTCTGTTGTTATCTGTGCGTTTGCATTCGCAAATGTGATGCAAAGATAATGCAAATCGGGCACAATTCAAAACACTTTTAACTTTATTTATATGCGCAGGAAGGGATTTCCGCAGCTCGTGCTGCATTTTGGTGGATGATTTGGAAAAAAATCGCTACCTTTGCCCCCATGAAAGTGATCTACAACCGATTCATTCCTTTCGGGAGTTACCACGGGCTCAACCTCTTCGGCATCATCTTCGTGCAGCAGAGGTGGGGACGCATGGCACTTCACGAACTGAACCACGAACTCATCCACACCCGCCAGCAGTTGGAGATGGGCTTTGTACTGTTCTTTCTGTGGTATGGAGTGGAGTTTCTGGTGCGGCTGGTGCAGTGCCGTTTCAAGATGGAAGGGGCTTATTACAGCATCAGCTTCGAGCGAGAGGCGTATGCCCACGAGCACGACAGAAACTACTTGCGCCGCCGCCCTTTGATGGCATGGACACGCTACTTGCGGCGGCATTGAACTACAGTTTCCACCCTCCCCTCGCCCGAAATCAAGAAAAATATGTCGAAAATCAAAAAAAATCTTTCTATCTTTTTGTTTATTAGACTATTTATCTTAACTTTGCATTCGTTTTGGGGGTTCACCCGACCTTCACGACGTTTACACCTTATTATATATATAGGGCAAGATTAACAATAAAAAATCGATAAAATTATGACAAAAGCAGAAATGGTTGCTGAAATCAGCAACGTGACAGGAGTGGAGAAAGAAAAGGCGCTCAAGGTGATTGAGGCCATGATGGTTGTTGTGAAAGAGAAGACTGCCGACGGCGAGGACATCTTCCTCCGTGGTTTCGGCACTTTCACCACCAAGACCCGTGCGGCAAAGATTGGCCGTCTCATCAAGGAAAACAAGTCGGTTATTGTGCCTGAGCACAAGATTCCTTACTTCAAGCCTTGCGAGGACTACAAGAACCTCTTGGCAAAGTAACAAGCGGCATGGACGCAGAAGGAGGGTTGCACCAGACGGTGCAACCCTCCTTCTGCATTCCTGCATCGCACATCACATGAGGGTATTTCCCCCCACACAGATGATGCGAATCTCAAAATCCGATCAATCCGTGGTGAGAAAACCAAATTCGTGTTCAGTTAATGTGGAGCTGAAATGAAGGCGCCCCTGCATCACGCAGAGGCGTCTCCCGGTTTGTTAGATTAGCTATATTAATGAAAAACTTACAAGTCCACGGCAATCTGGCGCATGGCGCACAAATCACCTAAGACATTGCAAAGGTACAACTTTTCTCGCAATATTGTCTAAAAAAAAGAGAAAATTTTCTATTCCACAAATAAAAAAGCAAAGAAATTTGGGTGTGAAACAAGAAAAGGGGAACTTTGCAGTGGCATCGCAAACAGAAGCATGCCACACCCGAAATGTGGTGAAAGAAGAACGCCCGGAACTTAAAAACAGATTAACTATAACATGAAAAAGTTTTTACTGACCCTCGTGGCGGCTGGCATGACACTCGCCGCCGCTGCACAAAAGCAACTCTACATTCCTGCCGAGTGGAAAAACCCCTGGAAACCTGACTCGCTCCTCTACAAGGAGTCAGACCCCGACGGCAAATACACCTGGTCGAAAACCCGTTCGCGCGAAAGCGAGAACTTCATCTGCTATTGGGACAAGGGCTACGGCTCGAAGGCGCCCGATGAACTCTCGAAGAGCAACTTCTACTATGTCGATATCGACGACCTGCTGAAGAAGGCAGAGAGTTTCTATGCCCTCAACATCGGCAGACTGGCGTTCTGCAACGAAGCACACTCCAACGTGAGCAAGTACAAGATGATGATCCTGATGAACCACAGCGAGGAGTGGATCTGCTACGGAGGCGGCTACGACGACCTGATCGGCGCCCTGTGGCTCAACCCCTCCACCTGCAAGCCCGTGGGGCACTCGGTGGCACATGAGGTGGGACACTCCTTTCAGTATCAGTGCTTTGCCGACCTGAAAGGACACGCAGGCTTCCGCGATGCCGTGGGAGCAGGCTCCGCCTTCTGGGAACAGACGGCACAGTGGCAGGCGGCACAGGCTTACCCCGAGGAGAAGTGGAACCAGTCGTGGAGCATCTTCCACAACACCGCCAACTACGCCATGACACACGAGTGGATGCGCTACCAGTCCTACTGGTGGCACTACTTCCTCGTGGAACGCTACGGCATCGACATCATCGGACGCCTCTGGCGCAACGACACGGGCAAGACGAGCCAAGACCCCAACCAGTCGCTCATGAACCTGCTGGGCATCAGCGTCAGGGAACTCTACAAACTCTACTTCGACTATGCCATGAAGATGGCGACACTCGACATCGACCTGGACAACATCCGCAACGAGGCTGCACCCTACATCGGCACCTACACCTACAAGTCCGTTCCGCTGGGTGGCACGAAGTACCAGGTGGCTTATGCCAGTTGCCCCCAAAGCACCGGATTCAACGTCATACCCCTCTCGGTGCCCACTGCCGGAACCACCATCAGCACCGACTTCACCTCCCTCCAGTCGAGAGCCAACCTTGCTGCCGACGACCCGAAGGAATACTTCAACGGTGAAAGCCGTTTTGTCACAAAATCAGGTGCTTACTACAACATCACCGAATCCTACAACTCTGCCAGAGGCTTCCGTCTGGGCTATGTGGCCCTGCTCAGCGACGGCTCACGACGCTACCTCTACGAGGACTCGCTCTACTGTGCCGACGACACGAAGGCTGGCGAAAAGACCGTCACGCTCACTGCCACCGTGCCCGAGCAGACCGAACGGCTCTTCCTCGTCGTGGTGCCTGCACCGCGCCGCTACTATCAGCACCAGTGGGACGATGCCGGAAGGATGAACGAGGCACAAATCATCGCCAACGATGACCAGTGGCCCTACACCGTCGAATTCCACAACACCAACCTGCTCGGACAACCCGTCATCAGCGACCAACTCGGTGTGACCGACGCCACCCTGACCTTCGACGTCAATCTGCCACGCCATGCCACCGACCACAGTTTCGTGCCCGTCACCCTCAACGACGCCCGTGCCCTCGCGGCTCTCGGCACTGCCTTCCAGATGCCTGCCGCCGAACTTCCCCGACACCTCGCCGCATGGAGCAGCGCTGCACCCGCCGAAGACGAAATGAAGTTCTATGCCGTCAACCCCGCCACGGGTTCCTACGTCAATGCCGGTGCCACCGCCTACGAACCCGGACACTGGTTCAACGCCAATGGCGCACGGTGCGACTACGGCAGCGGCTACGTCTTCAGCGAATTCCAGCCCAACGAACTCGCCTTCAAGGTCGGGCAGTTCCCCGGACGCCTCACGGTGGGCAAGACTTACACCATCTCGCAGGCACTCCGCTATCGCAAAGGCGGCACCACCGCCACCGTCCGCTTCATCTTCCGCGTGCATTGCGTGGCTGCCGACGCACAAGCCTCCTGTGTGCTTGCCGACGTGAAACAGGATGACCGTGTGATTGACTACATCACGGGCATCTCCTCCCCCATCGGCACTGCCATCTGCACACCGAACAAGAAGGTGATGGAGAACGGACAGGTCATGATCTACCGCAACGGCAGACGATACAACACGTTGGGAGTGGGGACGGAACTTGATTTCTGAACCACGAATCAATCTTTCCAACAACAAAACTTCAACAACTTAATAGTTCGGATGCCTTATAGACCACAGATTACACGGATTACACGGATTTTTTTTTAACAACGAATTTCCCTAATTTTACGAATTTTTCTTTTCAATGCCGCAAGCGGCAACGAAGGAAAACGAATGGAAGGCGTTCCACATTCGGAGAAATCAGAAGGATTTCATTCGGCGGGCTTGCCCATAAAAACAATTCGGAAAATTGGCTACGCCGAGCTAAAGGTTCGTTGTTGAAAAAAAGAACTCCCGAAACTTAAATAAAGTATATCCGTCGAACTCACGTTAACATAGAAACGACATTCATCACCCCCTCCGTTCGTCTTCCAGCACGAATCACACGTTTCTGACGAATTTTGCTGATTCAGCATTTTGTCCGTCAGTAACGTGTGATTCGTGGTTTTGATGTCATTCTGTGTTAAGCTTTTGCTTCCACAATCTCGGGCTTTATCTTTCGCTTTGTCCATGGCACTGCAAGGACGAGTCCTGCACACACCACACAAGCGTAGAAAGTCCAGCCTGCCATTTCTTTGACGGCAGTGAGCGTAGCCTGAACCTGTACCTTTCCCTTGACCGACATGGCAGCCATATTCTCTGCTTCAGTCTCACTCTTGCCCTGCATCTTCATACCCATGATAGTCTGCTGATATTGCTGGGTAGTGACATGGTCGGTACGATCGTAATTCTGGGCGAAACGAGTGATGTAGTGCTGTTGGCGTTCTTGCAATACGTTGGAATAGAGGGCAGCACCCATACTTGGTGCGATGATCATACGCACAGTGAGCATAACACATACCCATGTTGACATGAATCGCAGCGACATTCGCTGGTTGGCATATACTGCAATGACGGCATAAAGCATCATCATTCCTGCACCTCGTATGATGATAGGCCATTTCATGCGAGAGAGCAAGCCGTCGGTCTGCACTTCGAAATACATAAAGATGGCATAAGCGCCTATAAGAAGGAATCCCAAGGCGAAGATGTACTTGAAATGCCAGCCAGTCTTGCTGAAGATAATGGCTGTAACCAGTCCTATGAAATAACCGACAAGCACCCAATTGCCAAGTTCGTTGACCTGAAGGTTGTCCATCTTCATGCCGATAGAGCAGAAGATGTTGACAAACATCTGGCTCGAGTTGAGCACCATCAGTCCGAAGAAGAGGAGGATTGCACCTTGAACGCTCTTCAGACGGAACACTTGCAGAATGAAATAAGGGTTCTCACGAGTGTTTTCCTGCCAGATGAAGAGACCTACGCAACTGATGCACAACATCGTTGCCCACTGGATGTTGGGAGAATCATACCAGTCAAGCACCTTTCCATAGACCATGATATAGGTGAACGACAGACACATCAGAGAGAAGACCGTCACATTACCGAATTTCGACCATGTGATAGGTATCTTGCCGTCAGGATATGGGTTGTAAGGCATGGTGACGAGGCAGATGAGAACTGCCAGACCCATGCCGAGGAACATGGCATAATAAACATATTGCCACTCATAATTATAAGCAAACCATGCTGTGATCCATGTACCGAGCTGACCTATAATCATAAAGATGAAATAGATCAGTGGCTGACTTGCGGTTTTCTCCCTGTCGAGCTTGTCCCAGCCCTCTTCATCCTTTGGCTCGTTGCCAGGAGTAAGGTTGATGGTCGCCTCGATGCCGAAGGCATATTTTATGAGGGTGAAGAGATTGCACATGAGCAAAGCCTGACGCACGAATCCCATGACAAGACTACAAAAGGCAAGAAGGTAGATGCTGTCAGTATAGGCACAGAAGAGACTCAACACCATCAGGAGGCAGAAGCCAATGATGAGCATGAGTTTCTGTCGGCGGATACAAACCAACTGATAGAAGAACGGCGAGAAAGCCGCCATGCCCACCGATGTGGCAAAGCCCACGAAGGTGATGTGTTCCGATTGAATGCCCAATCCACCCATCGTTTCAGCCGAGTTGGCTGAATATACGCCACTGACGGTCATGATAGGGATGAAGAGAAGCAACAGGAACAGAATACCCAGAGGTTTGGGTACCCAGTCGTAGAACGGAAAATTCTTTGGTAATACTTTCATTTATCTCTATTTTAAGTTTCGGGAGTTCTTTTTTTCAACAACGAACCTTTAGCTCGGCGTAGCCAATTTTCCGAATTGTTTTTATGGGCAAGCCCGCCGAATGAAATCCTTCTGATTTCTCCGAATGTGGAACGCCTTCCATTCGTTTTCCTTCGTTGCCGCTTGCGGCATTGAAAAGAAAAATTCGTAAAATTAGGGAAATTCGTTGTTAAAAAAATCCGTGTAATCTGTGGTTTTTATGACTTCCGAAAGTTGAGTCTCTATTATTACCCAATTGCTTTACAGTTCAGCCTTTACTATTACCATCATTCCAGCAGCCAGACGGTCATTGTCCTCCTTGCTGAGATCAACAAAGTCGATACGCACTGGTACGCGCTGCTGAATCTTCACGAAGTTTCCTGCCGAGTTGTCGGTTGGCACAAGCGAATACTTTGCTCCTGTTGCACCGGAGATGGCAGTGACCTCGCCAATGAACTCTCGATCGCTGATCGCATCGACTGTCATTCGTACCTTCTGGCCAATGCGGATATTCTCGATCTGTGTCTCCTTATAGTTGGCAATGACCCACTTCTGGGTGTTGGGCATGATGTATGTGATGGTCTGGCCTGCATTTACCAGCTGACCCTCTTCGAGGGCACGCCGGCCCAGCTTGCCATCGCATGGTGCTGTCACAACGCAATATGAGAGATTGAGCTTTGCCATCTCCAATGCAGCTGTCATACGTTCGATGGCTGCTTCTGTGTTAGCCTTGCGTGTCTTCACCTCATTGACTCCAGATAGAGCAGCCTTCTTCTGCTTTTTCACTGCATCGAGCTTGCGCTGTGTGGCTGCATATTCTGTCTCATACTGTTCGAGCTGGATAGGAGTGGCTGCATTGCGCTCCACGAGGTTACGGTAGCGTGCCACATCCTTCTGAAGTTTCTCAAGACGGATCTCAATCTCTGCAATGCTTGCGTCATATACTGTTGCCGAAGTCTGTGTGGTGCTCATTGTGGCATCCAGAACTTCTGCTCCGGCAAGTGCGTCTTTGAGAGCGGCTTCAGCTTCCATCACACGGATACGGTATTCGCGGTCATCTAGCATGAGGAGCGTATCGCCCTTCTTGACATCCTGATGCTCTGTGAAATATATCTTCTTGATATAACCCGATGCACGGAGGTTGACAGGCGAGATATATTGCTCAATCTGTGCATCATTGCTTGATTCATTGCTGCGATAGTCGATGAGCATCATGATCATTTTCAGCACGCCATAGAGCACGAGGCCTATACCTACGATGCTTACTACCCATTGACGCACTCTCTGCTTGTTGGTTCTCTTGGTTTTCTTTTCGAGGACAATTCCCTCTTTATTGTTTTCCTGTGACATTTTTTCTAAATTTATTAATGTTGATAATGGGTGTTAATGGGATGTAGCAGGAGTTATCGTTTTGCTCAGGCAGTTGATAGACCATGGCTGTTTGCCATTAGAGATGATGATGAAGCAGAAACCTCAAATTTCATTTGTCCGTAAACTGCCATTACCTTCCATTCATTCCTGCGAACTCCCGGAATATCTAGTTAAAAAAGGAGTGTCTCAAGTTTTCCTGTATATTTCAGAATCTGCAGGTTTGACACCATATATTCATAATGTGAGGTGAGATATGAGTTTTGAGCGTCACTCATGCTCATCTGGTCAGTCAAGACCTCAACCATAGACACGATGCCTTCCTTGTATCTGTTGTAAGTGACATCGTAGATATTTTCAGCGAGTCTGTAGTTGTCGCGCTGGCGGAAATAGTTGCGCTGGTTGTTGGTCAAATCCTTCACAGCATTGGCATAATTAGTCTGCATTCCCTTAAGGGTGTTCTCGAAGCCGAGCCGGGCTGTTTCTGCATCAATCTTTGCCTTGCGCACCTTCGAACGTTTCTCAAAGCCGTCAAATACTGGTACTCTAAGTGAGATGCCTATGCCGTTTGAGTTGTACCAGTGATTGGCCTCTGTGTCATGAAACCAGTTCTTGAACTTGTCAGAGAAGGCTGTGTACATGACATTGCCTGTGAGAGCCAAGGTGGGCAAGTAGCCTTGCTTTGCGAGCTTTGTCTGCTGGTCGGCAAGCGCCACCTTCTGCTGCATAAGCTGCAGCTCATACATGTTTTCGTTCAGTCCTGACATTTCAGCAGCTTCTACTTCATCGACGCTCTTGGCAATGACCTCTATCTCTTCTTCTGCTGGATAGTCGAGTATATACTTCAGCATGTTGTACTGCTTTGTGAGCATAGCCAGGGCATTGGCCGACTGTATCTGTGTGCTCTCGATGCGAACATTGATGCGCTGCAGGTCAACTTCAAGAGCCATTTGGTTGTCATAGAATGCCTTAGCAATTTCCTTTAGCTCTTCAAATCGCTTGATGTTGTCGTTGATGATACCGATTTGCTCTTTGGTGTTCTGAATCAGATAGTAGATGCTGGCAATCTGAACGATAAGGTCTTCGCGAGCCTTCTCATATGAAAGTTCGTTCAGACGAGCCATGGTGCGAGCCAGATCGGCGGCTGTATAGGCCATCTGGCTGTAAAGTGGCATCTGGAGCTGAAGTCCGCCAGCGGCATTGTACTGAAGTGTCTGTGTCACGTTGTACTGCTTGCCGTAGGCACGTCCGTCTGTTACCGACACTGGAGGATCGAAATTGTCGTTGAAGCTGCCTACCAGATTGATTTGAGGCAAAAGCTTGGCACGATTCTCACTGATGGTTTCCATCGCCTTCTTCACCTCATTCTGAGAGGCGCGTAGCGAGAGGTTGTTCTCAATACCTATCTGCAAGCACTCCTTAAGCGAGAGTGTCTTTTGTGCCATGAGCTGAACACTCAATGCAAATAGGGGTAGAATGAATAATTTTTTCATCAATTTGCCTTGTTTGATAGTTTCTTTATTAATAATTTTCTAATTTAAGTTTGACTTCGTCGAGCTAAAGGTTCGGAAGTGTTTTTCCACAACGGATTGCACGGATTATACGGATTTTTGAGCCTCGGCGGCTCCTGCCATTCGGATTGTTCTGCATCCGGCCATCGTCGCCTCTTGCGACGAAAAATCCGTGAAATCAGTGTAATCCGTTGTGAAAAATATCCGAAACTTGAGTTTTCTAAAAAGAATGCAAAGTTATGCAATTCTTCCGAAATATTCAAATAATAACACTCATATTACCCCTATATATGACTTTTGGTAAATTATTATAGCATTTTAGGAAAGTTAGTATATACCGAAGTTGACAAATTTGAGTTCTGAGTCCACTTGAAAAAGTCCCGAAGGGACATCACCCCCTCCGTTCGTCTTCCAGCACGAAATGACACGCGCTGGAAGAACGAAATATTTCGCGCTGGAAGGATGAAATGTAACGCGCACCGTGCCGACGTATGGAACTGTCAGGTGTATGCCTTGTTTCCCGATGCCTGTGCATCAGCGCAAGTCCTTCCACCAGTCCTTTTGAATGTCTGTTTGGACGAACTGCTCATATTCAACAAGATACAAGCAAAGAGTGGACATAAACGACCCATAAAAGGAAACATTTCGACCTACAAAAACCCTGCGATGGAAACATGATGCACCCCAAATGACTCACAAACTCCAGGCATGTCACGCGTACATTATATATGTAATAGGAAAAGGAATACCCTTTACAGCACATAGACTTGTTATGTTTCCATTAATTCCGACAAAACACCGCTTTTATTCACTCGTAATTTATCAAAATAGGAAAGATAGTGTACCATAGTGGTCTAAAATGCAACTTCTTTGAAATTTATCGATATTTTTTGTATTTTTTATTTGGAAGTAGGAAACAAAACGGATAACTTTGCATTGTCAAAAACAAAAAATGTTGACAATCCAGTAACAAAACAAACAAAAACCAATATAGATTTAACAACACTACTAAAAGAAAGGGCTAAGTTATGAAGAAGTTTATCTTATCAGTTTTAGCATTCTTGTCATTCGGTGCTTACAACAGCATCATGGCACAGAGCCCGGACGACGCTGCTCAGAAAAATCCTGACCTGAACAACGCAGGCAAGTACACCGGTAGCAAGAAAGGCGGTAAAATGCACGGCAAGGGCGTGTATGAATGGAAGAACGGTGACCGCTTCGAAGGTAACTTCGAGAATGGACAGATCAACGGCTACGGACGTTACTCATGGGTAGAGGGCGACGTTTACCAGGGTGACTTCAAGGACGGCAAGCAGGACGGCTTCGGCAGTGCATTCTATGCTGAGCGCTGCAACACTTACGAGGGTGAGTGGAAGAACGGCAAGCGTAACGGTCACGGCAAACTCACTTGGGCCAATGGTGACACATACGAAGGCGAATGGGTGGACGATGTACGTGTGGGCGAAGGCGTGTTCACAGCAGCCAACGGCGACAAGTACGTAGGTCACTACGAGAACAACCAGCGCAACGGCTACGGCACTTACTACCACAACAACGGTGACGTGTATGCAGGACAGTGGGTGAACGGTGAGAAGGATGGTCTTGGCAAGTACACTTATGCTAACGGCAACGTTTACGAAGGTCAGTTCTGCAACTCCTACATCGAAGGTCAGGGCACATTCGTATGGGCTTCGGGCGCAACCTACACAGGTCAGTTCAAGGAAGACATGCGCAACGGCTACGGAACCTACACAACAACCACCGGCAAGGCGATCGTCGGCAACTGGAAGGACAATCGTTTCTCGGGCGAGGCTAACGGTAACGTACTCGCTTCAAGATAACAATCCGAATCATATTAACTCTTAAACGTATACTAAGAACACACACAAACCTGTAATTGTTCCAAAAAAACAATAAAGAAATTCCGATGCGGGCTTCATCCCGAATTTTGCCCAAATCTTTGTAAAACAGTAGTAAATAGTAATTCATAACATCCCCAGTGGATAAGTCCAACATTATATCGGAATAGTTTTTAATGGAAATAGGTAGACTCCCGGGCCTTCAAGGGATTAGTGATAACCTCTTGACGGACGGGAGTCAAAAATGAAAGGAAGTCCACCATCCTTCATCATATCCTAAGGTGGACAAATAAAAGACAGAGTTAACCCATAACGACGAAATTAACTGCTATATGACATATATATACAAGAGCAAATGGAACTTTTCATAAAAACAGAGAATTTTTTTCGGCTAATCGGTTATAGCCAAGTTAGATTCTTAGGTTACTAAAAGACAGAGTGGTTAATATATGATAAGGGTACAAGCACAACGGCTGGCTTCGACGGATGCCAACCGATAGAAAGTAAATTATAAGAACACTTTTGATTAGATTGAGGCTATCAACAGGTTGCAGGAATAGCACTAATGTAGTAAAAAGGTTTTTAGGTTAGACGCCTTCGCCATCGGTCACCAGTCGGGTGCAACCAAGGTGGAAGAAGGTAAAAAAGAGGATTGACGAGCGGCATGATGTGAATCATCTGCAAAGTCAATCCTTTTCTTTATCAATCCCACGGATTCACTACTTTGGAGTGCCGTTATACCAGCAAAAAGCAATTAAAACTGGACGCACGGAGCATCAAGATGCCAAGATGACCTCTATGCGTCCACTACTGAAAGAATTAAACGACATTCCCTATATATAAGCCAGCTCCGCTAACACCCTACACTCTACATCATTTGGCGGTTTTGCGTTGATAATCTGACAGTTGGTGAATGTAGAGTGAATGTAGGGTGACTATTCCTAAAATTAGTTGACAGAATTGGATGCGATTAACTAATTAGGTTTA
>SAMEA3663010__coassemble_636_pt1 | contig 12369 bp, 9 predicted proteins | sample SAMEA3663010__metabat2_low_PE_015 | metagenome-assembled genome bin SAMEA3663010 (sample SAMEA3663010) | pig gut metagenome | biome: pig gut; feature: pig-associated habitat; material: faeces | place: France | collected 2012 | reverse complement strand
ATGCTACTTCCATCCCAACTCATTCAAAAATGTATTATCAATTCATTTTCTGAATGAGTTCCATGCCTCTGCGGATGGCTTCCTCATTCATGGGGATGAGCTTGTGGTGACGCTCTGGCAGTGCCTTGTGGAGACCCTTCACCACGTCTTCCACGGTGGCGATGGGGCATACCTTCAAGAAACCGCCGAGAACCAGCATATTGAACACCTTCGAGTTACCCGTGCGGGCAGCCTCTTCCATGGCATCGATACGATAGACGTTGATGTCATCGCGCTTAGGTGGCTGAATGATAGAATGTCCATCGTAGATGATAGTGCCACCGGGCTTCACTTGTGGCTCGAACTTCTCCAGCGAAGGTTGATTGAGCACGATGGCTGTATCGTAGGCACTGACGATTGGGGAGCTGACCACTTCGTCACTTACGATGACAGTTACGTTGGCAGTACCACCGCGCTGTTCTGGACCGTATGCCGGCATCCAACTCACTTCTTTGCCTTCCATGATGCCAGCGTAGGCAAGAATCTTGCCCATCGAGAGGACGCCCTGTCCTCCAAAACCTGATATGATGATTTCTTCAGTCATACAGACCCCCTCCCCGCTCCCCCTGCGAGGGGGAGAGTAGAATGTTAGTGGGGAGGATTCTACTTCTTATTAACGTCAGTTCGGTATAAGAGAACTCTCTTTCGGAAGTTCTTTTTACCGCTTTGCGGGCTTTAGAAATACAAGAAAAAATAAAGAAATACAAGAAAAAAGCATTTCATTTTCTCTATTTTTTCTTATTCTCTTTTGTTTTTTCTTGTTTTTTTCAAGCCGTCGAAGGCGTAATTCTTATATCGAACTCACATATTATTAATACTTTTCTTTTCTCTTTCCCTCTCTCCTTTTGGTGACTACTCCCTCCCTTCAGGGAGGGTGAGGGGAGGGTCTTCTATTTTTCTGCAGTATTCTTCAAGTCTCCCAACGGATAATAGGGGAACATGTTATCCACCATCCACTGGTTGGCCTGTTCGGGAGTCATCTTCCAGCCAGAGGCACAGGTGGAGACAATTTCGACGAGGGAGGTGCCTCGCTTGTTCATCGAGTTCTCGAATGCCTGACGGATGGCCTTCTTCGCCTTACGGATGTTCGCCACCGTGTTGACTGCCTGACGGGTCACGTAGCAGGTGCCTTCGAGGTTCACAGCCAAGTCGGTGATGTGGAGTGGGTATCCGTGCAGGTCAGCCTGACGGCCGTAGGGGCAGGTGGCAGTCTTCATGCCCATCAGGGTGGTAGGTGCCATCTGGCCGCCTGTCATACCGTAGATGGCGTTGTTGATGAAAATCATGGCAATGTTTTCACCACGGTTCAAGGCATGGATAGTTTCACCCGTACCGATACAAGCCATGTCGCCGTCGCCTTGGTAGGTGAAGACGAGTTTGTTGGGCCAGAGTCGCTTGACGGCTGATGCACAGGCAGGAGCACGTCCGTGACTGGCTTCAATCCAATCGACATCCACATAGCGGTAGGCAAATACGGCACAGCCTACCGGACAGATGGCAATGGTGTCTTCCTCCATGCCCATCTCCTCGATGATTTCAGCCACCAGTTTATGAACTACACCATGGCTGCAACCAGGGCAGTAGTGCATCGGCGTCTCGTTCATCAACGTTGGTTTGCCGTAGATTCTATTTTCGGGTATAATAAGTTCTTCGCGTGTCATAAAGACCCCCTCCCCGCTCCCCCTGTGAGGGGGAGAGTAGAATGTTAGTGGGGAGGATTCTACTTCTTATTAATACTTTATCTTTTTTATCTTTACTATTCTCTTTCTCTTCTTTCCCTCTCTCCTCTTGGTAACTACTCCCTCCCTCGCAGGGAGGGTGAGGGGAGGGGCTGTCTCACTTCATCCAATAGCCCTTCGGCCAATTATTACTCATTTTTTCGCGTGCCATGCGCTTGAAGTCCTCCACAATTTCCATTGGCGAGGACACCATACCGCCGGAGCGTCCAGAGTGGAACACGGTGGCTTGACCTTCGGTGGCAAGACGCACATCGTTAATCATCTGACCCTCACACTGTTCCACGCAGAGAATGCTCTTGATGCGCTCGGAGAGTTGGCTGATGATTTTGTTGGGGAAAGGCCACAGGGTCTTGGGACGCAGCATGCCAATCTTCACACCTGCCTCGCGGAGCAAGTCGATGGCTTTCATGCTGATACGTGATGAGATTCCATAAGCCACAATCAGGTATTCCGTGTCATCATCCACCTTGTACAGTTCATAATCCACCTCTTCAGCCTCCACTTGACGGTACTTGGCAGCCATCTTCTGGTTGCGCTCCTCCATCATGGCAGGGTCAAACTCCAAGGTGGACATGAAGTTATACTTTCTGTTCTTCAGTCCGATGCCGTTGGTCGCCCAAGGACACTGCTTCGCAATCTCCTCGTCGGTGCGGCGGGGACGATAGGGCGGAAGTTCCACCTTTTCCATCATCTGACCCAGCACACCGTCTGACAGCACGATGACAGGCATGCGCCACTTGAACGTCAGTTCGGCAGCCTTGCCCATGCAGTCGCACATCTCCTGCACACTGTTGGGCGCCAGCACGATGGTGTTGTAGTCACCGTTACCGCCGCCATACACCGCCTGGTAGTAGTCAGCCTGACCTGGTTGAATGGTGCCCAGACCAGGACCTCCACGACCCACGCTGATAATCACACCAGGCAGTTCGTTACCTGCCATGTAACTCAGTCCCTCCTGCATCAGTGCGATGCCTGGTGACGAACTGGATGTGAACACCAATTTGCCCGTACAGCCTGCACCATACAGCATATTGATAGATGCCAACTCGCTCTCCGCCTGAAGCACCACCATGCCGGTCGTCTCCCAAGGCTTGTCAGCAGCGAGTGTCTCCAGCACTTCACTCTGGGGGGTGATAGGATAGCCAAAGAAACCGTCGTAGCCGTAGCGGACAGCGGCTTTGGCAATCACTTCATTGCCTTTCAGCAATACAATGTCTTTCTTATTGTCCATCGCTTTCCTCCTTTTTTCTGTAAACCGTGATGCACCCGTCAGGGCATACAATAGCACAACTAGTGCAACCGTTGCATTGCTCCCAGTTCGTCTGCTCAGCATAATTGTAGCCCTTATGGTTGACGGTGCTGCTCAGTTTGACAAGATGTAATGGACATGCTATCGTGCAGAGGTTACATCCTTTGCAACGTTCAATATCCACAACGATAACGCCTCTCATTTTTGCCATATAGACCCCCTCCCCGCTCCCCCGGCGTGGGGGAGAGTAGAATGTTAGTGGGGAGGATTCTACTTATTATTAATATTTATCTTTTTTACCTTTACTATTTTTGTCCTCTTATCCTTTTCCCTCCTCTTCTTCCCCTCTTTCCTCTTGGTAACCACTCCCTCCCTCACAGGGAGGGTGGGGGGAGGGTCTTCAAGGTAGGGTCTTCAGGGTAGGGTCTATGGATTATACTGATCCTTATTATAGAACTCCACAATTTTCATCGTCATCTTCCGCAGTTCCACAGCTTCCGAGTTCGGGTTCAGTTTGATGGCCTCACAATACGAATCCAGACACACCTTCCAGTCCATCCTGGCGTATGCCTCCTTCCCCCTCGCTATCCATTCCTGTTCCGTCATCTTGTAAAGTTTAGAGTTTAGTGTTTAGAGTTTAGAGAGGCTGACGCGGTCTTTCAACCTTGACCTTTACCTTGATTTAACCTTAGCCTCTTCTCTTTGCCAGTGTGCCTTGCGGTTTTGCCGCATGGGTCTCCCTCATCCCTCTGTCTTCTTCGCATCCTTCTCCCTAATTTCCACTCTTCTAATCTTGCCCGAATGAGTTTTCGGCAGTTCATCCACAAACTCCACCACACGAGGGTACTTATAAGGTGCAGTAGTCCTCTTCACATGGTCTTGCAACTCCTTCACCAAGTCCTCATTTGCCTTATCTTTCCATTCCTTGCCCAGCACAATCGTTGCCTTCACCACCATGCCGCGAATATCATCTGGCACACCCGTGATGGCGCATTCGACCACAGCAGGGTGGGTCATCAGCGCACTCTCCACCTCGAACGGCCCAATCCTGTAGCCCGATGATTTGATCACATCATCCGCACGACCCACAAACCAGTAGTAACCATCCTCATCCTTATACGCCAAGTCGCCCGTGAAGTAGAATCCGTCGTGCCATCCCCTCTTCGTCTCCCCGTCATTATGATAGTATTCGCAACACAGACCGATAGGCTTTTTCGGACTCGTGCGGATGGCAATCTGTCCCTCTTCGCCCACCTTGGCTTCCTTCCCTTCGGAAGTCAGCAGATGGATGTCATATTGCGGCATCGGCTTGCCCATCGACCCGGGTTTCGTCTTCATCCAAGGAGTTGTGGCAATCAGACAAGTCGTCTCGCTCTGTCCGAAACCCTCCTTGATTTCCAGTCCTGTAATCTCTTTGAACTTATCAAACACCGCCGAGTTCAGCGCCTCGCCAGCCGTCGTCACATGCTCCAGCGAACTGAGGTCGAAACGGCTCAAGTCCTCACGAATCATAAAGCGGTAAATCGTCGGAGGAGCACAGAAACTGGTGATGCGGTACTGTCCCACCTTCTCCAGAATATCGGAAGCGTGGAACTTCTCGTGGTCATACACAAACAATGTAGCCCCGGCAATCCACTGCCCATACATCTTACCCCATGTGGCCTTTGCCCAACCCGTGTCAGCCACCGTCAGGTGCAAACTGCCCATGTGCAGGTTGTGCCAGAACGCCCCCGTGCCGATATGTCCCAATGGATAAGTGTGGTCATGAATGGCCATCTTGGGCTGTCCGTTCGTGCCTGAAGTGAAATACATGAGCAGGAAATCCGAAGATTTCGTCACACGCTCGCCCTTGTATTCCTGCGCCACCTTCACACCAGCCTTGAAGTCATCCCATCCTTCGGGCACGACAGGACCGATGCTGATGCGGTGCTTCAGTGCGGGAAACTCGGCATGCGCCTCGTTCACGTGGCGCAAGATCTCCTCGTCGCCTGTGGCAATCAACGCATTCACACCTGCGGCCTTCACGCGATACACAATGTCCTTCTTCGTCAGCAAGAACGATGCCGGAATCGCCACTGCGCCTATCTTGTGCAGTGCCAACATCGTGAGCCAAAACTGGTAACGGCGTTTCATAATCAGCATCACAAAGTCACCCTTCCCGATGCCCAATGAAAGCAGGTAACTTGCCACCTTGTTCGATTCGCGGCGGATGTCAGCAAAAGTGAATCGGCGTTCAATCCCTTTGTCGTTGCACCATAGCAGCGCCAAGCGGTCGGGCGTCTCCTCTGCCCACACGTCCATCACGTCGTAGGCAAAATTGAAGTTTTCGGGAATCACAAATTCAAAGTTCTTCTCGAAATCTTCTTGAGAATTGAAGGTTGACTTTTTCAGGAACCTGTCAAGCATTGTGTTGGTCATATCTCTTTCTCTTTACTTCATGAAAAATGCACACTCCACACAGGAGGTGCTGCTTTTCGAGTTCAAAATTACAGACAAATTGCGGTTTGAACAAATAAAAAACACATAAAAATGAGCATTTTACACACACTTTGACTTTGTGTGTAAAAATCACTCAAAATAAATGCACACCCCTAAAAAAGATGTGCAAAAGCGGTGAGAGTTGACAGTTGAGAGTTGAGAGTTGACAGTTGAGGGCAACTTTTTTCTCACACAGATTTGACTTCGTCGGGCTAAAGGTTCTCTCTAATTGTACGGATTATTGTCGTCGCAAGCGACGATGACTGATGAACAAAACATCCCGCATGGCAGGAGCCATCAAGGCTCCAACAATCTGTGCAATCCGAAAAAATCTGTCTGAGAAAAAAATTGTGTCCATCTGTGTAATCTGTGGGCAAAAAAAACGCATTCGAAACTTCAATTACATAAAAAGTCCTCTGAATAGAAAAAACTGTCAACTGTCAACTGTCAACTGTCAACTTTTTCGTATCTTTGCCCCCATGAAAAGATTTTTTGCACTCCTCAAAGACAAACCGCGCCTCTACAACATCGTCTTCAACTCCGACACCAGAGCCGGTAAAATATTCGACATCGCCGTTATGGTGGCTATTGTGCTGAGCCTCCTTGTGGCATTCATCGAGACCAAGCCAGCCGTCATGGGGCGTTTCAAAGACGTGCTCACCATCCTCGAGTATGTCCTCACCTTCTTCTTCACCATCGAGTACATCCTCCGCCTCTACTGCTCGCCACGCCCCAGAGACTATGCCTTCAGTTTCTTTGGCATCATCGACCTTGTGGCGACCCTCCCGCTCTACCTCTCCTTCATCCCCTGTCTTGCCTCCGCGCGCTACTTCTTCATCCTGCGTGTGTTCCGGCTCATCCGCATCTTCCGCGTGCTCAAACTCTTCGCCTTCATCAACGAAGGCCACCTCCTCCTCCAGAGCATCCGTCTGAGTCTCCGCAAGATACTCGTCTATTTCCTCTTTGTCCTCATCCTCGTCACCATCCTCGGCACCCTTATGTTCATCGTCGAAGGAGGACAGCCCGGCACACAGTTCACCGACATCATGACCAGCATCTACTGGGCAATCGTTACCCTCACCACCGTCGGCTATGGCGACATCACCCCCGTCACCACCATCGGGCGCATCCTTTCTGGGCTCGTCATGATCCTCGGCTACACCATCATCGCCGTCCCCACCGGCATCGTATCCGCCACCATGATTGACGAGACCAAGCGTAAGGGTAAAAACGGACGCTGTCCCCGCTGCAACGAAAAAACCGACCTCGAAGCCAACTACTGCAAACACTGTGGAGAAAGATTATAAAGACCCTCTCTGTCCTGCGGACATCTCCCCCATAATGGGGAGAGCCATCCGGCTTGTCCGCCCATTGAAAACATCCAGTACGATCTCCCTCCCCATTACGGGGGAGGGCAGGGGAGAGGGTCTTCTCATTTTAGACAATCTTGATGCCATCACCTCGGAAGAGTTGGAAGCAGCCATCGCCTCCCTTCCTTCGTGGCGACGCGAAAAAGCCCTCCGTTTCAAGCATCGCCAGGGCCGTCTCGAATGCGCCTTCTCCTACCTCCTCCTCTGCCAAGCCCTCCGCGAAACCTACGGCATCACCCAGCAGCCCTCCTTCTCCCTCGGCGCCCACGGCAAACCCGAACTCTCGTTCGCGCAAAGCGGTTTCCCCGCTTTGTCTCCTTCCTCTCCTCCCTCTTCCCCCCTTGGGGGGATAAGAGGGGGGCTCCATTTCAACCTCTCCCACTGTCGTTCCGCCCTCGCCTGTGTCGTTTCCTCCCGTCCCGTTGGCATCGACGTCGAGTGCATCGGCCGTTACAACGAGTCCCTCGCCCGCTATGTCCTCTCCCCCGAGGAATTCGCCCTCGTCTCCTCCGCTCCCGACCCCCAAATCCTCTTCACCCGCCTCTGGACACAGAAAGAAGCCATCGTCAAACTCACAGGTCGCGGCATCGACGACGACCTCCCCAATCTCCTCTTTAAATATAATAATGTGTCGCTTCACACCGAAGAGCACATCGACAAAGGCTACATCCTCACCGTCGCCACCCTCCCTCCCTCCTCCCTTTAGCCCTCCTCCCTTTAGCCCTCCTCCCTTGCTCAAAGCGCGTTCCCCGCTTTCCCTCCCTCCTCCCTCCCTTCGTGCACGAAATAACACGCGCTGTAAGGACGAAATATTTCGCGCTGGGTGCGTGAAATGTCACGCGCACCGTGCCGACGAAGTGTCCTCCCCTTTCTTTATCCTTCCTCCCTCTTCCTTTATTCCTTCCTTCCTTTAAAAACTTACTTTTTTTACCCGATTTTGTTTCCAAAATGCCTTAAAATTGTTAAAAATGAAGAAAAAGTATCAAAATCTAAAAAAAAAGTTACATGATTGTAATGTTATGAAATATTAAAAGCGTAACTTTACCGCCGAAATGGCACGTGGTTTGTTCTGTGCTCCTGAAAGGACGTCAGTCAACATGGAAAAAGGATTCCGCGGCCATCCGACCAAAACCAGTTTACTAATCTTACAAATACACATTATTAATATATATAACAGCCGAAACAAAGAAATCAAAATAACGTTTTTATAAACATTTTTTAATCAACTTTTTTATTAACTTAAATTCAAACCAATTATGAGAAAATTATTTACATTTCTCCTGACAATGGTGGTTGCGATGGTGGCCAATGCTGCTACTGCACCAACTGTCCAACTTGGTGAGGAGTTTAAAAGTGTTGCAGCTCTTGACGGCAAAACATTTGCGATTGTCAATCAGGCTGAAGAAAAAGCACTTTTTGGCTCCAACAATCAGAATTTGGGTTACGACGTGTATTCAAATGCGTTTGTGGCTACAAATTCAGGTTATTTATGGAAGCTTGTCAGTCTTGCTGACAATGCTGACGAGGAAATTCGCGGTTATTATCTACTTCAGTTGGTGACTCCTGCTGGTGCAGATTATAATTGCTGGGGCATGGGTGGTGTCCTGAATTCCCAACCAACCACGGGCTCTGTTTCATTCATCCTCGGACTGAATGGTGCTCAAATGGGTCAGGACATCAAAAATGGTGCTGTGTATGATGTGCAGTATGTAGAAGGTCAAGGTTTTTCTTTGAAGAACATTGGTACAGGTCTTTATCAAGGTGCAAATACTGCTCCTGCTAAAAATGAAGAGCCTACTTATTGGTCTTTCAAGCAGGTGATCGTTGATTACTCTGCTGCTGTTGCTGAGGTGCTTGCAGAAGCTGAACCGTATAAGGCTTTAGTGACTGACCAAAAGGCATTAGATGCTTTTGCTGATGCTGTTAAGAACTTGACATCTGAAACTGCTAAATCCAGCGAGGATTTAGAAAAGGCAAAAGCTGCTGTTGCTGCTCTTGTTAAGGCTCAGACAGCTGATGGTGCTAACATGACAGGTGCCATTGTGAACCCAAGCTTCGAACTTGGCACTGCAAATGGTTGGACTTATGCAGCAAGTGATGACCATGGTGCAAAGGAGAATGGCAATGCTACTTACACTATGTCTAATAATGATGGTAAATACGTCTTCAATATTTGGCCTAAAGGTAATGCTATTAGTCAAACTATCGAAGGTCTGCCTAACGGTACTTACAAATTGCAGGCTGTTATCGCCACGGATGGTGGTAAAAAGGTGCAGCTCAATGCCAATGACAAGAACGTTCAGATTGATGCTACTGGCAAGGAAACTGGCGTAGAGGGCGAAGTTGAGTTCGAAGTAACTGATGGTAAGGCTACTATCGGTGCAGAAGGTGTTGACGAGTCTTGGTACAAAGTTGACAACTTCCGTCTCACTCTCGTGAAGGCTGCTGCTGTTGTTCCTGAAAAGGACGCTTGGTACAACCAGATTAACTTTGCTGCCAAGGATTATGCAGATCCAAATGCTACATACACAGATGGTGTTGACTTCCCAGATGCTCCTTGGGCTGTTGACGGTGAAGGCAACGGTGCCATCAAGATTGTTTCTAATGCAAAGCAGTCTCAATCTTACGAGAGCCAGTTCTTCATGCAGATTGCAGACCTTGCTGGAGGTAAGTTCAACAAGAATGACAAGGTGATTCTTAAGTATAAGGCAAAGGCCGAGTCTTCTAATGAAACGCTCACAGAGATTCAGGCTGGTGGTGGTTTCCACGGCAACTATGCTGGTAACCAGTGGAAGTCTGGTGCAACTGGCGCAACTATCAAGGTTGGCGAGTGGACTGACATCGAGACAGAACTCACCATCACTAATACTGATGTGACGAACTACTCCCTTGACCTTACTTATGACGCAGCACCTATCACTTACTACTTCGACGACTTCTCGTTCGAGTATGTCAAGGGTAAAGATGACTGGTATCTGAACAATAAGATTTATGCTAAGGACTTCACGAAGGGTGACGAGGCTTATGAGAATGGCACTGTATTCCCTGTTGCACCATTTAAGGACGGCGCAGCTCAGGTTGTGTCCAACGCAAATGCCGAGAATGACTACGGCAGCCAGATTTTCTTCGAAATTCCTGAAAGTCTCCGTGGCGGCGAGGTTGAGCTGACCATGAAGGTGAAGGCTTCCAAGGAGATTTCTGTTGCAGCTGCTCTCCACAGCAGTGCTGATGGTAACGGCTGGAGCGGCAATCCTGCAGGTGACAAGGTTGACTTCAAGGTGGGTGAATGGACTGAAATCACTCGCGTGCTCAACACTGACTGCAAGGACGGTAAGGACAATCCTATCGCTTACTATGTGCTGAACCTCTCTGACAATGTTGGCAAGGAGGCAATCACTTACCAGTTTGACGACCTCTCTATTAAGAAGTACTACGCTCCTGTTGAGTGGGGTGACTTGGTAGAGGTTCCTGTTGAGGGTACACTTGTTACTGAAAAGGATTGGACGCAGGAAACATCTTACACTTATTGGTCTGCAGACCTGCCAGAAGGATGTACTCGTACAATTGAAAATGGTCTCGTAATTGAGAACACTAAGACTGATGGTGACCCATGGGCTAACCAGATGTTCACGCTCGATGGCCTCACCTTCGAAGCAGGTAAGGAATATGTTCTTCGTTACACCTTGAAGATTAACGGAGAAGGTGATATTCGTGCTGATGTAGGTCCTTGGGGTAAAAACCTTGTAAAGGCACCAGATACTCAGACTCTTGAAAATGGTTACAGACAGGTTGTATTTGGAATTGGTCCATGCGAACAGGAATACACCGGCGCACACGCTATCTGGCAGAGCCGTAAGTTCCTCGGTAAGATTATCATTGAGAAGGTTGAATTGTTCGACATAACCCCAGACTATGCAGCAAAGGATTGGTCAGACAATATCCTCAAGAACGGTGACCTTGCTACTGACGACATGAGCGCGTTCATTCTGAAGAACAACGACGTTGAGAATCCAGAGATGCTTCTTGCTGAAAAGTCTGCAATCGGAGATGGTTTCGAAATTGGCATTGAAACTGCTGCACGTCCAACTGACGGAGAAGGCCAGGTGGGTGGCAATGACTACGACGCTCAGTTCTTCGTTCGTCTGCCATACGTTCTGCCACAGGGCACACTCTTCAACCTCGAGTTTGCCCTCTACGCAGAGAAACCCAACACACTTGCTATTCAGGCTCACGGCGAACCTGGTCAGTACAAGGGTAACTTGAGCTCAGTCACTACTGATCCCAAGGGAAGTGGTATTGTTCACTATCAGAAGTATCTGAGTGCTCCAGCAGATATGCGCTCTATCGCATTCAACCTCGCAGTTGCTGATGCTACCACTTATGGATTCTCTAACATCAAGGTTCAGATTGTCAACGACGACAAGGCAGCCATCGAGGAAGCTACAGCTACAGCAGATGCAACTACTCTGTGGGCTGAGACTCTCGCACTCAACGAGGCTTGCTACGCTGGTAGAATCGCTGAAACAGAAGGTTGCACAGAAGCAAGCGTGAAGGCTCTCACCGACGCTATCGCTGCTGGTAAGGCTGCTCTTGCTCCTGCTGAAGGTGATCCAGCTCCAACTAAGGAGTCTCTCACTGCTGCTGCTCAGGCTATCACTGACGCTATCGCAGGTCTTAAGAAGGATGCTCCTGCACTCGCTGACACAGACCTGACAAAGGAGATGTTCTTCACTTGGACTGCAGTTGATGCTACAGCTGAAAAGACTACACAGGCTGGCTGCGACTATAATGTCGGCACATCTACTGGTATGCCTTATGGTGACGGCACAGTGAATGAGTACAACTATGCTGACCTCTCTGCATATGATCACCTTGCAATCACTGCTACTGAAGGTGAGCCTCGCCTCCTCTTCAACCGTGCTGCACAGGATGACCATCAGGGTCCTCTGAGCGTTGAGCTCCCACGTGACTATGGTCAGAACAAGTATGAGGCTGTTGTTGACAATGGTGACGGTTCTAAGACTTATGTCATCAACCTCAAGGCTATCGTTGAGAAGGACGGTTATGCTCACCTCCACGCTATCAAGGCAAACGGTTGGGGTTCTACCACTACTGTTACAGAGATGAAACTCTTCGTTGGCGAAAGCAAGTATACTGATGTTCTCACTGGTATCGCAGATGTTGAGACTGCTGGTGCTGTTAAGGATGGCAAGTACTTCATCAACGGTCAGATCGTTATCGTGAAGAATGGTGTGAAGTACAACGCAGCAGGTGTTGCAATCAAGTAATCCGACAGAATTAACAATTCTATATGAAAGGGGGCGGGACCGCACGGTTCCACCCCCTTTTTGGGTGGCATGGAGCGATTGCCACAAAATTCATGGTCATTCGTGGACATTACATGGACATTCGTGTTAAATGTAACGTGAGTTCGATATAAGTAAGCATTCGATAAATTACACGTTGTAGCAGTTGTAGAACAGTTGTACCTTTG
>SAMEA3663010__coassemble_612_pt1 | contig 12686 bp, 11 predicted proteins | sample SAMEA3663010__metabat2_low_PE_015 | metagenome-assembled genome bin SAMEA3663010 (sample SAMEA3663010) | pig gut metagenome | biome: pig gut; feature: pig-associated habitat; material: faeces | place: France | collected 2012 | reverse complement strand
TAAATTAGAATGATTCGTTTTATTGGCTACGCCGAGCTAAAGGTTCGTTGTTGAACAATGAAGCGTTTGGAACATCCGAACCTTTAGCTCGACGAAGTCAAACTTAAATTATTAACCCTTTAAAACCAATTCAAAACTATGGGACTTCAATTCCGTAAAGCAAAAATGGCTCTGAATTTCCGCGAAGGAAAGCCAGAAGTGTACAAACTCCGTCAGATCGTCTTCCCCGCTGTCACGACTGACCAACTCGTGGCTGAGTGCGCCAACTCCTGCGGTGTCAACCCCTCGCAGACCAAGGCTGTCATCGACGCCCTCGTCAACCGCCTCGTCCACTACATGGCAATCGGCCACGGCGTGAAGATGGGTGAGTTCGGCTCGTTCAAGCCTACCTTCACCTCCAAGACCGTGAAGGCACTGAACGACCTCGACGGCGACGAAGCCATCAAGACCATCAAGGTGAAGAAAATCCAGTTCTATCCTGGCAAGGCATTCACCCAGATGCTCGACAGTCTCAGCGTCAGCAGCGCTGGCGAAGCACTCGACGTGAAGGAGTGAACAAACGAAGCGGGCGCGACATCACGTCGCGCCCGCTTCAAACAATTATGATAAAATTTCAAATTTTTGTGGTTTCTTTGTTAGTGAAGTTAACGGAGCAAAACTCCCTTAACTCCTTTTCTGATTATTGGCGGTTGCCAAGGTTTTCAAGACCATGACTCGTCCAATCTGAAGGTTTACCGAAGTGATAGTCCGAATTGTCTTTATCACCAACAACAGCCCACTCATCAAATAAAGTGTAAGTTGTTTCAATCTGCTTGCGCTCTTTCATCCAGCGTACTTTCGTGGCATCTATCTTGTTGCCGTCGATACATATCTTCTGCGGGACAGGATTATCCTTAACCGTCGGCAGGACGAAGGTGTTCTTGCCCGAAGCGGTCTGGCGATGCTCATCCGTCGAGGTGACGAGAATTGGAATGTAGTCAGGGTCGGTACCTGCAGCGCCCTTCAGCCAGTTGCCTGAGGCATCTTTCATCTCAAACTCGAACTCTACAGGATCTGCTGTGACACCAGCAGAGACATTGACTGGCTGATACAACTTGCCGCCATTCAATTTCTGGGCATTTCCATCCTGCAGGAGTTGATGAGCCTCACGTTTAGGATCCTCAGTGTGAGTGCCGACGTAGATTGGCAATGTACCACCTGATGCCAGCACCTTGATATGAGCCGTGTATTGATCATTCGTGCCCGTGAAATATACATCATACACAAGGTCGTTGAAGTCGTAGTCGTCGGTAGCACCAAGGTCCTCGCACATGATGCGATGCCACTTGTGGCCTGGGTTCTCAATCGTACCCTCGCCAGGAATAATCTTAACAATCCAATCATTATAAATATGGTCGCGTGGAATGTTTTTGTCATACTCACCTATCGACTCGAAGTCGAAACCTACGTAATAGTTTCCGTGAAGTTCTACAAGGCGGAAATGATCCCACATGGTGGCAGCTGTTGAATTAGCCATCCAAGAATTGTGAAAAGCAAAATTCTTGGTGTTGCTGTTATAGATCAGCATCATGCCACCGCTACCGCTGGAGAAATTGGAACCATTGAAATTGTAGAAATGTTCAGCGTCGCCTGCAGAATAATTCTCTCCATAGGCTACAAGATAGTCCATTTTATCACCACCTACAACAGTTCCTGTAGTACCATCTTGGTTTGTATATGTGTACGTTGCTGTACCTTTCCATATCTGCTGTACAAAATAGGATTGCAAGTCAATTTTAGGATTTGTACCATGCCATTCTTTGCTGAATTCTGCATATACATCTGCCACCTCAGCATCTGTGAGGGTGTTACATGAAGCGACATCTCCAAGTGGAATAATGCCATCATTTATATTATTATCACGCATATATTGAAGAATTGATTCTTCAGATGGGAACCATTCTTCTTTATTGCTATTTGCAAATCTAAAATGATACCAACCCTGCCTGTTTTCAGGTAATTGCGTGCCTTCGTATTGAACGGTCTCAGAGGTCTTATAATCTGATGATAAATAATAATTCTGTACAGGGAAGCCTGGAATCGCTACAGCACCCGTATGCTTTTCGAAAGCAATTGGAACATCACCATTGTAGAGAGGTACTTCTTGGTGAGCCACCCAATGTGGGTCTTTTCCATCGTACCAATTTTCCCAATGTCCTGACTCTGTTGTCTCTGCATTTCCATTTCGGGAATCATAATACAATGGCTCACCATTAGCATTTTTCTTTTGCCCTTTTCCTTTAATAACTTTTACCCACTCATTACTTCTTGGTTCAGAAGCACGTGTCCCCATTTCATCCTCACTACCCTTTGCGCCGAAGCCCCAGGTGTGTCCTTCGGCTGGTTCGCCATAGCGCGCGATGAAGTTGGCTCTGTACTCCTCGATGGTCTCGATTTCGGCATCGGTCAAGTCAATCGCCTGATCGGACATGCCGGGGTCATATTCGCTACAAGCTGCCAACAAGCCCAGGGCAGCAACCGCTGAAAGATAATGCTTGATGTTCATAACATTCATTCTTTTTGATTGTTATACTTTCTGTTGATTTTGTTTCTGTTAATTGACTGATTGCTGGTGAATCTAATGTTTTTCGTACATCAGCGGCTCAAGACAAAGTACCTATCGCTCGATGCTGCCGCCATCATCTGTGGTGTGTCACGATGCAAATATACGATTTCGATGCAAAGGTACAAAGTTTTTATCAATAGTTTGTCAATTTGTGTCATTTTTTTGCAAATTGTAGCACTTTTCTTTCTTTTTCGCCTCTTTTTGTTTCTTTAACTGAAGAAAATGCGTACCTTTGTGACGCATTGAGATGAGAATGAGAGAGAAGAGAAGGAATTTCTGTTAAATCAACACATATTTATATATATATGAAGAAGACATTGACATTTGTGCTGCTGCTCACAATGGTGCTCGCGGCTCAGGCGCAAGACCTTGAGGCTGTGCAGAAGGCTGCCGAAGAGGCACGAAAGGCGGAGCAAAGAGCCGCTGAGGCGAGAAAGAATGCGGAAGAGGCTGCCAAACGTGTGGAGGAGGCGCGAAAAAGGGCTACGAAGAACAACCGCCAGGTGAGCAACGTGCCTACGGAGGACTTCCTGAAACTGGTGGAGGAACAGAAGAAGATGAAGGAGAAGTCGCAGGAGAAACGGGCAGGCAGAATCGGAAGGACTGCCACCGACTCGCTCCGATGGGTGAAGAATCAGATGAAACTGCACACGTGGCCTCGCAAGTGGTTCGTAGGCGGCAATCTCGCCACCAACCTCTGCGTGGGCGACAACATCACCGACCATCCGCCTTTCCGCTACTTTGGCGACGCCATGGGACTGGGACTGGAGGTGTATGGCGGAAAATACTTTGACCGCAAACTCGGCGCCCGCGTGGGACTGGGCATCCACAACGTGAAGAACCGTGTGGACTACGAAACGGTGGAACAGGCTTGGCAAGGCCCGCAAATGGTCACGACGGATGCCGACGGCAACAAGATACCGCTCTACACCGACAACGGATTCTTCCGTTTCATGGCAATGGAACTCTATGCCGATGCCATGTTTGACGTGACGGGCGTGGCGCTGACCAACAAGTTCTACCCTCTCCATGTGCATGTCATCATGGGTGTGGGCATGATGATGTCGGGCAACAAGTCGCTGAAGGATCCGGGCGCGCTGAACTCGTTGGAACAGACTCCCTTCGACCCCGAGAAGCCTGACAAGGCACTCTTCTACATCGTGGACGGAAAGACAACGGGTGCGGCAAGTTTCGAGTCTCGAGTGCGCGACCGTGGCACTCATGTGGGCATTGCCGGAAGGCTCGGACTCATGTTTGACTATCGCATCAGCCAGAAACTCTCTGCCGACCTCGAACTCATGACCACCGTGACGGACGACAAGTTTGAGGGCATCAAGTTTGACGAACCTTTCGACATCCTCGTCAAACTCTCCGGCGGTGTGAGATATTATTTTTAATTTAAGTTTGACTTCGTCGAGCTAAAGGTTCGGAAGTGTTTTTCCACAACGGATTGCACGGATTATACGGATTTTTGAGCCTCGGCGGCTCCTGCCATTCGGATTGTTCTGCATCCGGCCATCGTCGCCTCTTGCGACGAAAAATCCGTATAATCCGTGCAATCCGTTGTAAAAATATATCCGTAATTTGAGTCTTTAATTTTTAACTCCTTACTCTTCTTCTCCTAACTTCCAGTCCTCGATGTCGCTGAAGTCGCCCTTCAGACTGGCGGCAATGGCTTGAGGCTTCTTATACATCAGTATCACCACGCTGTTGGGGTCTTTCTTCGACTGCAGCACGGTGATGTCGCTGCCATCCTTCTTGGTGGTGAGCACGGTCTTGAAGCCTTTGCCCGACAACTGTCCGGGCAGTTTCGTGCCCAGCGCTTTGCCTGCCTTGTCGCCACGCGAGACGAGAATCTTCATGTTGTCAATGCGGTCGATGAGATCGGAAAGGTAAGGCAAGTTGAACTGCTCAAGCGGCAGGTTCTTCAGCATCCGCTTCGTCACTACCGTGGTGTTCATGTCGCCCATGTCGCTGTACTTCTGCAGCACCTCGTCCTGTGCGCTCATCGTCAACGCAGCAACGAGCACAGACATTGTCAAGATCAGTCTTTTCATTCTCATTTAAGTTTTACAAGTAAATCTTTGTTTTCATTCAACTGGCTGCAAAGTTAGAGGTTTTTTGCCAAATACGGAAAAAAAATCGTAACTTTGCATTGGAAAGGAGATTCATGGCATGAAAACAAACCATCTCATTGTGGCACTCGCCACTGCGGCTTTGTTGCTGACAGGCTGCTTCACCTCGCACAAAGGAACAAAGGGCAGCAACACGGTGCTGGCTACGGAAGACCCGTTCAAGGAGACGGATGAGGTGACCATCAACTTCAAGAAGATGAAGGCGCATGACTGGCAATACCCGCTGGAGGATGCCAAACTCATCAGCCCTTTTGGCGGCAAACGACCCAACCACAAGGGCTCTGACATCAAGACGAAGGCAAAGGACAAGGTGAGGGCTGCCTTCAAGGGAGTGGTCACCTTCGCAGGACAGATGAGCGGCTACGGCAACGTGGTCTTCATCAGCCACCCCACCGGGCTGGAAACGCGCTATGCCCACAACTCGAAGAACCTCGTGAAGAAGGGGGAGAAGGTGAAGCCTGGCGACGTGATTGCCCTCGAAGGACAAACGGGCAACGCCACCACCCCACACGTACATTTTGAAACACGCATCGGCGGCACTGCCTTCGACAGCGAACTCATCTTCGACCACAAAAAGCATAGGCTCCGCGACGTGAAACTGACGGCGAAGAAACGCAATGGAACGGTGGATGTGAAAGTGAAATAGGCAGAAGCCGAAAGACAATGCGCAAGTTTATGCCTGCTCCTGCACTGACCCCTCGCCAAACAGTTCGGGCATAGGACGTGGCTGCCCCTATTCATTCCATGTCTCACATTTTCCTTGTTTAATTGAACGGTTTCGGGAGTTTCCCATATCGACTCCAAGCGCGGAAAAAGGTAGCACATTTCTTCGGAACAGCAAATAAACCCCACGAAAAACTTTTTTCTCTTCCCAAATTGTCGTAACTTTGCACGTTAATTGTAAAAACTATGGCATTAAAAGAAGTACCCGTGCTGCTGCTCACGGGTTATCTGGGCAGCGGAAAAACAACATTGCTCAACCGCATACTCGGCAACAAGAAAGGCATACGATTCGCCGTCATCGTGAACGACATCGGCGAAGTGAACATCGACGCTGACCTCATCCAGCAGGGTGGCATCGTCGATCAGAAGGACGACTCGCTCGTGGCACTGCAGAACGGCTGCATCTGCTGCACGCTGAAGATGGACCTTGTGGAACAACTCACCGACCTGGTGAAGATGCAGCAGTTTGACTACATCGTGGTCGAGGCATCGGGCATCTGCGAACCTGCACCTATCGCCCAAACCATCTGCTCCATCCCCACGATGGAACCCAAATACTGGATGAACGGACTGCCACGACTCGACTGCATCGTCACCGTGGTCGATGCCCTCCGCATGAAGGACGAGTTTGGCTCAGGCACATCTTTGCAGAAACCTGACATCGGTGAAGAAGACATCGAGAACCTCGTCATCCAACAGATGGAGTTCTGCAACATCGTGCTGCTCAACAAGGCTGCCGAAGTGGAACCCGGCGAACTTTCACGCATCAAGCAGATTGTACGCGCCATCCAACCCAAGGCGGAAATCATCGAATGCAACTACGGCGACGTGGACTTCGACAAAATCCTGAACACGAAGATGTTTGACTTCGACAAAGTGGCAACCTCCGCTGCCTGGATTGAAGCAGTGGAAGGCGAACACCACGACGATGAAGATGAAGATGAAGAAGAGGAACATGAACACCACCACGATGAGGAAAGACACGAGCATCATCACCACCATGATGATGAGGAAGAACACGAGCATCATCACCACCATGATGATGAAGAAGAACATGAGCATCATCACCACCACCATCATCATCACGATGAAGGTGAGGCTGAGGAATATGGCATCGGCACCTACGTCTATTTTGCCCGCCGCCCCATGAAACTCGGCATGTTTGACGATTTCGTGGCACGTCTGTGGCCCAAGAACATCATCCGTGCCAAGGGCATCTGCTGGTTCAAGGGTGAGGAAGACATCTGTTACCTCTTCGAGCAGGCAGGCAAGCAGTTCTCGCTCAAGAACTGCGGACAGTGGTACGCCACCATGCCGAAAGACCAACTCGACCGTCTCTTAGCCGCCGAACCCCAACTCAAGGCTGACTGGGACGACACCTATGGTGACCGCATGCAGAAACTCGTCTTCATCGGCCAACACATGGACAAGGACATGAAGCACTTCCTGAAGGAGATGCTGGATGCTTGTCTGGCAGAGTGACCCATACAAAAAATGGCGGTCATTCCATCACGGAATGACCGCCATTTTTTTGTTGCAACGTTACGATTCCTTATGGGGTGGCGGTGACTTCTGATGAGTTCTGATGAGTTCGGATGACTTTTCCCTTGCAGGTAGGGTCATTTCTCCTGCGAATAGGAGGCGATGATGCGTGGCCGCACGAACCGGGTGAAGACCACATTCAGGAGCCAGGCGATGACGCGGTAGGCCGGATAAGAGGTGGCGGCCCCGTTTTTCAGGAAGGCTATCACCTTGCCCAACCTGGAGGCTTCCCTGTCCAGGTCCACCTTCTGGATGGGCAGTGCCCTGAGCGGCTTCACACAGTCCTGCCACTCCTGCCTGCCGAGGTCTGCCTTCAGCATCTTGTTGTAGAACGTGCGCAGATAGACATCTATGTCTCTTCGGGCAGCCTCCATGAGTATGCCGTTGCCTTGCTCCAGATAGTGATTCATTTTCTGTATTCTCATGGTGAGTTCCTGCAGATAGACCAGCACTTTTCCCTTCGCACCAGTTGTCAGGAGAGACTGAGCATTGCCCTGTTCGTAGCGGTAGATGTTGCTGGTGACAATGCGCAAGCGAGGCGAATGGGAGAAGAGTTGGAAGGTAAAAAGTTGGTCTTCCAACATGCTCCCCACAAAACTTAGCCCATGCTGTTCCAACAAGGAACGCCTAAAAAACTTGAGCGCCACAAAGGGCAATGGTTGTCGATTGTAGAACTCTGCACCGTTGCCGTCGAAAGAAATCTGTCCGTCAGGTTTTGCATCCGGGTCATAGAGCGACAATCCATCCGTATAGACCATCAAAAGCGAAAAGGCAACCACATCTACCCCATCGCCACAGAAGTGGTCGAGGATATACCTGTAGCCCTTGTCGATGACGTAGTCGTCGCTGTCCAGGAAGCCGACCCACTCGCCACGTGCCACCTTCAATCCTGCATTCCGTGCAGCCCCCGACCCCCGATTTTCCTGCGTGATGACCTTGAACACTTCGGGGTGCTTCTTCTCATACTCTGCCAAGATGGCGGCACTGCCGTCGGGCGAGCCGTCGTTTACACAGATGACCTCGTACTCCCCCACTTCCAGCCCTTGGCGCAGCAGGGAGTCGAGGCAGCGGGGAAGGAACTTCTCCACGTTATAGACGGGAACAATGACGGATAACTTCATGACTTTCATTTATTTTCTCATTTCTCAAACATGGATTTCAGCGGGAATTTCTTCTTGAAGACTTCTTGCAATCGGCGCTCCACCTTCAGGGCTTCCTCGTCGGTGCAATAGGGGCTGTCGTTCAGACAAATCGACTTCATTTTTCCTTCTTCCAGAATGCGGCAGATGTTCTCCACATTACCCAAGGACAGGCTGATGGCTGCCCTCGAATCCATCTTGCTGGGATAGAATCGGTTGCTGGCAAACTGCCAGAAGCGGAAGACATACTGATTGAGCGACACCTCCTTGCGGAAACGTGCACAACTTTCCTCCATCAACTGGGGTTCTTTTTCCCACACTTCCCGGATGACCGACTTGAGCAATGGCTGCTCCGAGTGCCGCCAGCGGAAGAACTCAAAACTCTCCAGCCCTGTCTGCATCAAAGAGGAGAGGAAGGATTTTCCCCACAGATGGGGTCCGAACCACTTGCGGGGTGCCTGCTTCACGGCGACCCGGCGGCTGAAGTGGCGATTCACCACCGCCATGTCGCAGAACATGATGATTTTAATGCCAAAGCGGTCGATGGGATCATACCACGGACAGGAGTACAGCGTCTCAGCATTGCAGTCGCAAGGCAGGCCGTTGCGGAAGTAGTCCTCTGGCACGACAGGGGCATTGATGTACATGTCATCGTTGAAATAGACAAAATGCTCCGACAGGCCGGGTATCTTGTCCATGTTGAGTTCGATGGTGTGGGAAGAGAACGTGGGAAGGAACTTCTCCGGGATATAGTCTTCGTGGCGGACCAGCACCAGTTTGGGACATTCGGCATTCACCCACTCGGGGAAGGTTCCGTTGGTGACCAGATAGACTTTGTTCACCCACGGGGCATACTGCTCCACAGCGCGGAACCAGTAGCGGAAGATGTCCCAGTTTCTGAATCTTCCCCTGTCCGTGATGGGTTTCTCCGGGCGATAGTGGTTGTACTGCTCAATCCATGCAGGGTCGCTGCTGTCCACCCACGGCACCACAAAGTCTATTTTACAAGTTTCCTTTTCCATGTTCCTGCTTTTTCTTCGTTTTCTATTTTATCATTGCCAGCCCATACTAATGAACTACACGCTTTCTGGCACCACCTTCAAACCACAGAGCCAAGAGCCAATAAGTGAGGCGATAAATGGGGTAAGAACGGAGAGAACGGTTTTTCAGCCACTCAATGGTGCGTCCCAACCGTGTGGGTTCCTTCTGTCTCTCCAGCAGGGCAATCCCCTCTGGCCGAAGCAGACGGGTGTAGCGCGACCACTCATCGTAGGTGAGGGAGATGCGGCACAACTTGTTCCTGAAGGTGTTGTGGCAATTCCTGAGGTTCAGCCACCCCGCAGGGGCAAGGTCGGGAGCCTCTTCCGATTCCAGATAATGGTACATGAGGCTCATGTGGTAGTAGAGGTCGTTGAGTTGCACAAGAACACGCTCCTTGTTCACGGTCCGCATGATGGAGCCTCCGTTGCACTGCTCGTAGCGGTTCACGTTGCAAGAAACAATGAGGAGCCGGGGATGGAGACGGAAGACATCGAAGTTGAACAGATTGTCTTCAAACACCACTATCTCAAACTTGAGATGATGCTCCAACAGGAACTGATGGCGGTAAAATTTATTCCAGACCGTCGGATCCATATTCTTGTTGTAGGCTTCCACCCCGTCGCCATCGAACATTATCTCCCCATCGGGCTTGGCATCTGGGTCCACGAGCGTCACTCCGTCGGTGAAGACCATTCGGAAACCGAAGTTGAGCACGTCGGGCTTCTTTTCCGCACAGAAGTGGTCGTAGAGATAGCGGAAGGCACCATCCACCACGTAATCATCGCTGTCGATGAAGACGAGGTATTCGCCCCGGGCGCGGAGCATGCCGGTGTTGCGCGCGGCACTGAGTCCGCCGTTCTCCTGCGTGATGACATTGATGAGGTCGGGGTGCTTCCTCTCATAGTCTGCCAGAATCTTGCCGCAGCCGTCGGGCGAGCCGTCGTTCACACAGATAATCTCATACTCCCCCACTTCCATGCCTTGGCGCAGCAGCGAGTCGAGGCAGCGGGGAAGGAACTTCTCCACGTTATAGACGGGAACGATGACGGATAGTTTCATATGGTCAGTTTTGGCATTTGTGCTTGGACAAAGAAGATTGCGTGACTTTGTGGCAAAGATAAGGCTTTTCCTCTTATCTGCAAAGAGAAAGAGGAAAAGAAACGAAAAAAAGCGAGAAAAGGAACCCCCTTTTCTCGCTTTTTTTCGTGTTTTTGCATTCCAAGGTTCGTTTTTCACGCTTTGCAGGGTGAAATTACCTCCAAAAGTCGGCACGGTGCGCATGACATTTCACGCACCCTGCACGAAATATTTCATCCTTACAGCGCGTGTCATTTCGTGCTGGAAGACGATGATTGAGGGGTGAGAGTTTTAGGGTTGAAGGTTTAGAGTTTAGAGTTCAGAGTTCAGAGTTTAGAGTTTAGGGGTTAGAGACTGAGCGAAGACACAACGCTCAACTCTAAACCTTCAACTCTACCCTCCCCTGACTCCTTTAACTCCAAAAGAAATTGATGCAGCATACGAACCTTTGGACGAAGTCAAACTTGAATAACATTATAAAATAATTTCGTCTAAATGTTTTGTTGTTTTGAAAAAAAGTGGTAACTTTGCCATCAATTCTAATTGACAACGAAACGTTTATGACGAAAATCATCAGTTTTCTGAACCATAAGGGCGGTGTGGCAAAGACGACCACATGCGCCAACCTGGCGACTGCCCTGTGGATTTTGGGCAAGAAGGTGCTCATCATCGACACCGACCAGCAGTGCAACCTCTCGGGCGTGCTCGGTTTCTCTCAGAAGGAGGGCGACCCCACCCTGAGCGACTGGCTGAAGGAGCCTGTGCCTGCACCTATATATATAAGGTATGACGGACTGGAGTACATCCCTGCCTCGAAGGCGCTGCGCAACATGGAGGCGGAACTGCTGAACAAGCGGAGCCGTGAGACGATTCTGGCACGGAAACTGGAACAGGTGAAGGGCGAGTATGACTATGTGGTGATTGACTGTGCGCCAGGCGACTCGGTGCTGAACGACAACGCCCTGTCGGCTTCCGATGCCGTCATCATCCCGACAGAGTGTTCAGGCTTCTCCTTGCAAGGCATGCAGAACCTGCTCTTGGCAATTAGAGAAATACAGCAGGAAATTAACCCTAACTTGCAGATTGACGGGTATTTATTGGTAAAGTATGACAAGCAGACGAAGATAGCCAAGGAGGTGAGCCGTTACTTTGAGAAGCAGAGCGAAGTGCCCACGCTGAAGACGCGCATCAGGAAATGCGTGAAGTTTGACGAGAGTCCGCTGGGTCACCAGACCATTTTCGAGTATGCGCCCGACAGCAACGGTGCCGAGGACTACATGCGCCTGGCAGAAGAACTCACAGGGCTGAAACGCCCGAAGGACTGGAAGAAGAGAGCAATGAAGGCGGAAGAGGAGAACAGAGAAGAGGAAGAGGAGAACTAGGAGAGAACCAGGAAGACCTAGGCTCACCTAGGATAGCCTAGGAAGAACCAGGAATGCCTAGGATTGCCTAGGCTCACCTAGGAAAGCCTAGGATAACCTAGGATAGCCTAGGATAGCCTAGGAATGCCTAAGATACCCTAGGCACCCTAAAGAAAAAAAGCAAGAACCCCAAAACCCAACGATATGGCAACCAACAAACGTAAAGACCTGGGCATCGGCACCTTCCTCGACGAGGTGAAAGCCGACCAGACGACCACCCAGCGCAAGAGCGCACCCGAGACGGAACCAGAACCAACGGTGCAGCAGCCCGAAGTCCCCTACTACGGCATGAATGGCGGCAATCCACGCGGTGTGCCCTACCCCTCCGTGGGACGTCCTGCCAAGAAGCAGTCGCTGCTGAGCAAGAAACTCGCCAAACTCGTCTATATCGACGACGAGACCGAACTGCAACTGCGTCTCATCAAGACCTTCCAGAACTACGACTACAAGGAAGTCATCTTCACTGCCATCCACGAGTTCATGGAGCGCCACTACCGCGACATGCGCCTCGACGAGAGCGGTGCCAAGAAGGTGGACCACGTCATCAAGGAATACAAGACCCGCAGTTGAGTTTGTAAAATGAAACAAAAGCCTGCTGTTGAGCCTATAAATGAAACAAAAGCCCGCTGTTGAGCCTATAAAATGAAACAAAAGCCTGCAGTAGAGCCTATAAATGAAACAAAAGCCCGCTGTTGAGCGAGACAAAAAAACATTATCCATCATGAAACACATGACTCTCCATTGAGTTTCATCTTTTAGAACCCACCGTTGAGCCTATGAAAGCAAAACTCCTTTTGGTGCTCATCTGAAACAAGAAAAAAATAGAAAAATACAAGAAAAAGGCATTTCACTTTCTCTATTTTTTTCTATTACTGTCCGCTAAACTTTGACGGTCTCATACGAACACGTGTACGAGACCGTCAAAGTTTAGCGGACAGTAATATTTTCTTATTTAAGTTTGACTTCGTCGAGCTAAAGGTTCGGAAGTGTTTTTCCACAACGG
>SAMEA3663010__coassemble_582_pt1 | contig 13165 bp, 7 predicted proteins | sample SAMEA3663010__metabat2_low_PE_015 | metagenome-assembled genome bin SAMEA3663010 (sample SAMEA3663010) | pig gut metagenome | biome: pig gut; feature: pig-associated habitat; material: faeces | place: France | collected 2012 | reverse complement strand
GTCGCTGTAACTTTATCATGCAGGTTTTAGTACCTGTAGTTTATCGAATGCTTACCGATATAAGTATTACGTCTTTGGCGGCTTTAGAAAAACAAGAAAAAACAAAAGAAAATAAGAAACTCAACTTCGGGAATGTTTTTTCGCCCCGCAGATTACACAGATGTTCTGTCTTGTCATGCGTTTTTCTTACACATCTTTCTATCTAATTGCACGGATTATTGTCGTCGCAAGCGACGATGACTGATGAGCAGAACATCCCGCATGGCAGGAGCCATCGAGGCTCCAGCAATCTGTGCAATCCGAAAAAATCTGTCTGAGAAAAAAATTTGTGTCCATCTGTGTAATCTGTGGGCAAAAAAACGCATCCGAAACGTCAATTCTTTATTTTTTTTGTTTTTCTAAAGCCCACGTCATCGCGAAGCGCTTGCACAGCAAGAACCGATAAAAGGACTTCCGAACCGTGAGTGCTCTTATACCCGAACTGACGTGGGTTAAAGAAATCCGCCCAATCCGTTCCATCGTTCCGCAGGAACTTGTGATAAAAACATATCCCTTCGGGATGATTGAACGGATTGAGCGAATTTTTGTTCACTTCAGTTCAGCGAAGTTAATCTTGAGTCAAATGAATCTTTATAGATAATTGTAGAAAAACTTGGATGATTCAAGAATAAACGGTAAATTTGCACTCAAACTAAAAGACAATCTTGATGGAAAAACAAAGCAAGGCAAGGGACAAACGAGAAAGTAGGATGATTTTTGCTTCTTCTTGTATAGAGGCTTCGGCACGAAAGAGAAACATCTCCACAACAGAGATGTATCAGAGAATGAAGCGTGTCGGACTAATTGATGGCTTTATACTGAAATGCTATGAAGGACTGCACACCCAGATCCGGCAGCATGTCACAGAGGATGTGCTTGGTGCCCTTGACGTATGGGAAGAAAAGAAAAGGGGACAGTTATGAGAAAAGTATATCATGGGGCAGTGCAGGAGATTGTTAGCCCATTGGTGCATGTAGGGCGTGATCATCTTGACTTTGGTAAGGGCTTCTATGTGACAGACATTAGGAGTCAGGCCAAGACTTGGGCTGAACTTAAAAGTAGATACATGATGGATGCTATAGGCCGTATCAATGAATATGTTTTTGACTTCGAGCATGCCATCGATGAATTTCGATATAAGAAGTTTGAAAAGTATGACGCTGAATGGCTTCATTTCATTGTGGACTGTCGTGATGGAAAGAAAGTGTGGAAAGGCTATGACATCATTGAAGGTGGCGTGGCAAACGACAGGGTCATTGACACGGTGGAAGCTTTTAAGGCTGGGCAGATCAGTGAAGAGAATGCTTTGCGGGAACTGGCTAAACACCAACCGAACAATCAAATCTGTATCCTCAAACAGGAAGTGGTTGAAAAATATCTTCGATTCCAGAAATCAGTAACAGTCAAATAGCCTATGTTAAGTGATTTGTTGATGTGGAACAAAATTGGACGTATTGTGACTTTGCTTTCCGAACGTCTTGACATCTCACCTGAAAGAGCGCTGGATATATTCTATACTTCCAAGACGAATGAGCGGCTTCATGATCCTTCTACTTTATTATACACCTTTGGTGATTTGTACATAGTAGATGATGTCATCCGCGAGATTCAAGGTGCCTAAACCTGTGAATTTAATCAAGACAGATTCTGGTCAAGGAAGCCCAAAAGGGGCTGAAAGAAATCCGCTCAATCCGTTCCATCGTTCCGTGGGAACTTATGATAAAAAACATACCCCTGCGGGATGATGGAACGAATTGAGCGGATTAAATCTTTTTAATCTTCTCAATCTTCCAATCGACCGCTTGCGGTCTAGTTTTATATATAATTTAAGTTTTGGAAGTTCCAAACGCTTCATTTTCAACAACGAATAAAACGAATCATTCTAATTTACCATGCGGCGAGAAGATGTATATCCCTAATGCCGCAAGCGGCTACGAATGGAATCGAATGGCTACACTCAGCATTCGTTTTTATTCGTTGCACCTTTAGGTGCATTGTGCATTGTATAAATTCGTCATATTCGAAATATTCGTTGTTGAAGAAAGCATCCGAAACTTCAATATATAACTAATCCGCGTTGCGGATGATTTGAAGATTAGGAAGATTTTTAGGATTTGACTCCGTCGAAGGTGCTCGCGAAGCGACTCCTTATACCGAACTGACGTTAATCAAGACAGATTCATGGTCAAGGAAGTCCCCTTCCTCAACCTCACTCCTACGACAATCCTTCTATTTGTCCGTCAACAATCTTGATGCGTTCTGCTTGCGGTGATTTCGCCAGTCCAGGCATACGCATGATGTCACCTGCAATGGCGACTATCATCTCGGAACCTGCATTGATGACGAAGTCACGAATCTTGATGTTGAACCCTGTGGGACTGCCATACAGTTTCTTGTCGGCTGAGAAGGAGGATTGGGTCTTGGCGATACAAACAGGGTAGTGCTCAAGTCCTAACTTCTGGATGCGCAGTAACGATGCCTCTGCAGTCTTGTCGTAAGAAACGCTGGCGGCTCCGTAAATCTTGCGGCATACTTTCTCCACCTTCGTCTTGATGGAGTCGTTGTCTGCATACGTATAGGTGAGCGGATGGGAGGGATGCTTTTCGATGGTGTCCACCACTAACTGTGCCAATGCTTTCGCTCCTTCGCCTCCTTCAAGGAAGGCATTGTTGATGGCGAATCCCACCCCGTTGCTTTGGCAATGGCGATGCACGAGTTCTATTTCCTCTTCGGTGTCAGTGTCGAAGCGGTTGAAGGCAACCACCACGTTTTGTCCGAAGCCTTGCAGGTTGCGGATGTGGCGGTCAAGGTTTTCGAATCCTTTGGTGAGTCCCTCCATGTTCGGCTCCTTGAGATGCTCGACAGGCACTCCGCCATGCATCTTGAGCCCTTGGGTGGTGGCGACGATGACGGTGAGTTTAGGATGGAGTCCGCTCTTGCGGCATTTGATGTTGAGGAACTTCTCTGCTCCGAGGTCAGCACCGAAACCTGCTTCTGTCACCACATAGTCGGCGAAGGTCATTGCCATGCGTGTGGCAATGACTGTGTTGCAACCGTGGGCAATGTTGGCGAAGGGACCTCCATGCACGAAGGCTGGAGTCTGTTCGGTGGTCTGTACGAGATTGGGTTTGATGGCATCCATCAGTAAGACGGTGATGGCATCACCCACTCCCATGTCGCTGACACGGAAGGGTGTGTCGTCCATTTTGATGCCGAGGATGATGTTGTTGATGCGGCGTCGCAGGTCGTCGAGGTCGTTGGAAAGACAGAGGATTGCCATGATTTCGGAGGCAGGGGTGATGTCGAAACCCGTTTCGGCAGGGATGCCGTCAACCTTGGCGCCAAGTCCTGTCACAATGGTGCGTAGGTTTCGATCGTTTACGTCGATCACTCGTCTCCATAGCACTTCCTTGAGGGCAAAACCATCGTCGCGGTGTTGGTAGATGTAGTTGTCGAGCAGGGCGGCAATCATGTTGTTGGCAGTGGTGACGGCATGGAAGTCACCGGTGAAGTGGAGGTTGATCTTCTCCATAGGCAGCACTTGTGCGTAGCCTCCTCCTGCTGCTCCACCCTTCACTCCAAAGCATGGCCCCAATGAAGGTTCGCGCAGGGCACATACGGCTTTCTTCCCTAATTTGTTGAGTCCAAGGGTAAGTCCGATGCTGACAGTGGTCTTGCCAATGCCTGCCTTGGTGGGGGTGATGGCGGTGACAAGGATGAGGTTGCTCTTTGCCACTTTCTGCTCGTCGATGAGGTGATTAGGCACTTTTGCAATGTACTTGCCGTAGCGTTCAAGTTCGTCCACGGGTATCTGGATGTACTTGGCGATGTCCTCGATAGGGCTTAGTTTGCATTCACGTGCGATTTCAATGTCTGATTTCATGTGAGTTTAGAGTTGAGAGTTTAGAGTTGAGAGTTTAGAGTTTAGAGTTGAGGGTTTAGAGTTGAGGGTTTAGAGTTGAGGGTTTAGAGTTGAGGGTTGAGTGACTATTTATTTTATCAGTTTGATGGTGGCTCTCTTGCCTGTTTTGCTTTGGATGCGAAGCAGGTAGATGCCTTGCGGAAGTGATGTCTTGGCAAAGGTGGCAGACACGTTGCCCATCGGACATGTGAATGTCTCAACACTGGCTCCATCGGTGTTGACCACTTTCACAGTGACAGGTTCAGCCGCAGCAATGGCACTGATTCCTGTCTGGTATTCTTGGTATTTCGCTGCATCGCACCGCACATAGAGGATGCCCTCGTTGATGCGGCTGGTGTCCCAATAGTTATAGATGGGCAGTTCGGGCAAGTTGTAGTTGAGTTCACCTGCCATGCTGACCTTCTGCACGTCAGTCCATACATAGAAGGAGTCTGCCACTGCCTCGTCGGTGGTGAGATTCTTCATGTTGTTGTTGCTGATGACAGCGCTGATGGTAGTGCCTGCTGCCAACTTGAGGGTACCGATATTCTTGAGGTAGGAGTTGCTGATGGAATAGTCGGTGGCACCTCTGCGGATGCCTATGATGATTTTGGCATTCTTGTTTACTGTGACATTCTTTCCTCCGAAGTTGATGTTGCCCGATGTGGCAGTTGCTGATTCGCCTGGTTGAAGGGTTCCGTTGATGGTGATGCTGCTGTTTGTCAGGGCGACTTTTGTATCACTTACACCTGTCAGCGAGGCGCTGTTGGCCACGGTCAGTGCGCCTGTGCCGAGTGATCCTCCTGCTTCCAGACGGATGCCACCTGCAGAGATGTTGATGGCTCCTGTACTGGTCCATGCACCTGTGACGGTCATCTCGCCAGTGCCAACCTTGGTGAAGTTGTCGTTGCTGGTGACGATGCCTTCAAACTTGAAGTCCTTGTCGTTGCCCACTTGCCATGTGTTGGTTTGGGCTGTGACACCATTGCGGAAAGAACAGAAACCTCCGAGGCTTCCCTTGCCTGTCAGTTTGCCAATGCGGAAGGTCTTGCCAGAGTTCTGCACATAGACATCCTCTGGAATGTTGAAGGTACAGTGTTCGGAACCATTGTTGGTGTCGAGCGTGAAACGACCGTCGGCTGCAATGGTGGCATGTGGAACGATGGTGCCCTTGAAGGCTGTGAGGTTGAGTTGGAGAGGGGTGCGGGTGGCTACCCATCCTGATCCTTGTTCTCCTGCACAGTATATGTCAAGAGAACCTTCTCCTGTCACCTTGTTGGTGTAGGTGGCACGAGTGGCGGTGTTCCATGTGCCAGTCTTGCCTTTCGGAATGTTCAATTCGTTGTTGGTCCCAAATTCGTCGATGAGGGTGCCGCCTTGGAACTCAACTACTTTGGCTGCATTGCCTGAGAAGTTGTCAATGGCTCCTGCCACGATGATGGCTCTGCCGAGACTTTCACCGCTTGCATAGGTCTTTAACCACCCACTTCCCTTTTTGGTCAGAAGGGTTCCTGAGAATGCTTTGTTCTGGATAAAGTCTTTGTTGGCATTGGCGCTGATGACGCCTCCTTGCTCGCCTACGAACTTGATAGGGGAGCCATTCGTGACGGTGGCTGCGGTCTGAAGTACTGCTCCGTTTTCCATGGTGAACTTGTCGGCTGAAGTGGTGACACTGCCAAGGTTGCCTGTTTTCTTATTCTCGTTGGCAAGGGAGGACACTACGACCGTGCCGCCTTTCAAAGCATTGCCACCTGTATAGGAGTTCTCGGTGGAGAAGGTCAGTGTGCCTTTCCCTTCCTTTATTAGAGCGCCTGAGGTGATAGCGCCATTACCTGAGAACGTGTAGTCCTTGGAAGCATTCACTTTGATGGCTCCAGGGGCGAGACTCTCGGTGATGGCGATATGGGTCTGGGTGGCGTTGTCGGTGAAGTTCACTACATCGCCTTTTACAAAGATGGCGGCAGTTTTTTCTGCATCGTCTGCAAGGTGGAAGTTTTCAGTCTTGCCAAAATCCCATGTGGCAGATTGCGCACCTGTCCATACGATTTCGCTGGCATCTCGCACGGCGCTGATGGTCAATACGAGTTGGTTCTGATTCTTGATGGAGAGTGTGGCACGGCGGTCGGTGACACCTTCAATCAAAATATCATTGAGTGAACCTTCTACATTGTCGATGGTGCCGATAATGTAATCGCCTGGTTCGAGGATGTTGGCTCCCTCTTTGCAATGCTCCACAACCTCGATGACGGGCTGCAAGTAGGCTGGACCGTAATCCATCCAGACGTTGTCGGTGAGTTTGGTTTCGATGGTGAGTTGATGGGCGTTTATTTGGTCTGCTTTCAGTCCGTCGGCATAGAGGTCAAGCACGAGGCGGGAACCGAAGCCCAATGTATAGGCTGTGGTGGTGATGCTGCCCATCGAGTTCTCGCCTCCAGGGCGGATGATGGATGCGTAGTCTGCCTTGATGCCACCCAAGAATTTCCCTCCGTTTGAGTTCAGTTCAGCAAAGCGGTTGAGCCAAAGGAAAGAGTGCTCGAAGGTGCCATCGAAGTTGAGTGTTCCAGCCCAAATGTCGGTACTGCCCGTGTGTTTCATTGTCACATTGGGGAGGTTGAGAATGCCATCGCCTTGTTTCACGAGACGTGTGGCACCTGCCAGTGCACCACCTGCAACATTGCAGGTATAATAGTGGTAGGTTGGGGCTGGCTTTGCTGAAGTGCCGCTTGACGCGTTTCCCTGTACCCATGAAGGAATGTTGAAGGTCACGATATAAGGGCTTGCACCATCTTGGATGCTTACTTTTGTGTTTTGCGTTTCACACACAATCAGATGGTCGTCGGTCGTGTTGATGGTGCCACCGTTTTTCACCTCGGTGCGTCCTGTCATTGTGTTGGTGGGAGGAGCGGTGGTGATGCCTTCTCGCTCACCGAGGAAGTAACTCTTGTGGGGTGGCTGGTTGTAACCTACTGGTTGGGTCACCATGGCATTGCGGTATTGGTGGTCAGACCAGAGGGTGGGGATGCGGTAGGTGGTGGCATGGGGTGTGGAGAAGATGCGTAGCTTGGTGTTGTCGGAGGTGCGCATCACCACTTCTTCGCGCCAGTCGCCAAAGATGTCGGCAATAGCGCAGGCGTTGTTTTTCTTTCCATTGATGGTCAGACAGCCATCGGAGTTGAACAGACGTCCTGATGGGTATTTGTAGATGGCGGCAGCGCGCCCGTCATCGGAACTTCCGGGAGAGTCATATACTTCGTCGCAGAGATCGCCATCCCAATAGATGCGTTGGTTGAGATGGGACCAATAGAATGCGTCTTTGTCGCTGTTGGTTGCTGGAGCGATGACTAAATCCTTGACGGTGGAAACAACACCTGTTTGGGTGCTTCTGCCGATGCTGCCGATGTAGTCGTTGGAGAAGTTGCCGCACAGGGCACGTCCGTCATCGGCATTTGACTTGAAACGGTAGTAAATCTCACCTGTGGTGGCGTTGTAGTAAGTGCAGGCAGGTTGAGTCTCGTTGCAGATAAACTGTTCGGAGTATTTGCGATAAGGGTCAAGGTCGGCACAATGTTGTGCATCACCGTGTCCCAGTCCGGTGGTGCAGAGTCCCTTGCCGTTGTCGTCTATCATCATGGAACCGAAGATAATCTCATCGCGTCCATCCCAATCGACATCACCAATGGTGAAGTTGTGGAATCCGTTGCCAAACCATGGACTGCCGCCATCGTAGGCGTTCCAGCGCCAGCGCTCAGTCAGTTGGTGGGTGTTGGGATCTACATCGAGGGCACACATCTTGTGGCGGGTGTAGCAACCGCGTCCAAGAAAGATGCTGGGCTTGCGTCCGTCGAGATAAGGTGCACCGAAATAGTGTTTGGACGAGCGGTGTCCGCTATCGTTCTTTCCCCAAACGATGGCATAGTCACTTTCATCACTCTCGAAACGTGGAAGCGGATATGCCATCGGGGTGTAAATCGCTGATTGATTTTGATAATCGTAAGGTACTGATGTCGCTCCGTTCATGTAAAGTAGATATTCGGCGCCGTTGCACGTGTATTCATCACGTGGCGCCACATAGTTCATGTTGCCCACCTTGATGACAGTGCCATCTGCAGCATGAATAATCATGTTGTCGGCACCGCGCATAAGGCACTCCGCCTTACCATCCATGTCCCAGTCGAAGCAGATGAGGTCCCACTGTTCGTCAGGACCAGCCATGAGGTTGGGACCGAGATCGATCCACCAAAGTCGTGTACCGTCGAGTTTGTAACATTCGTAATGATGGAATTTGGTTGTATTGGAAGCGTTAAGGATGTCGCCTGCATAGTTGCGCTTGACCATCAGTTCCACCACACCATCACCATCAACATCGCCCAAGGACACGTCGTTGATGATGTATTGGGAGGTCACATCGTTGCCATTGCGGTCAAGCACAGTGGCTACGGGAATGTCGAAACAGCCGTTTTCCCATCGGGTCACAGCTTTGCTTTTCTGTTGCTCCACTCCACGTACAACGGCTGCCACTTGATAACTGCTGGAGGCATTACCAGAAGAGTGGGTGTAGTTAGACACTTGGAGGTTTTCTGCTATGCGTGAACCGTTGCAGTAGAGGTTGTAGGTCACGTCGTAGTATTCTTCACCTAAGACGCGCCAACTGACAAGATTGCCGTTGTCACAGGGGACAGCCACAAGCCCTCGGTCGAGTTTGTCTGTGAAACGTTGTGCAAAGCTCATGGTGACAAGTGTCACGAAGATAAATGTAAGGATTGACTTTTTCATAAATAGGGTGTTAGTTATTGTTGTCATTTTTATAAAGTCGATAGAAAAGATGCATCAAAGTTAGTAAAAATCATTTTATTGTGTAACCATTTCAAGCAAATCTTTGCCTGTAAGTTTGTAACTGACATCAGTTCCTGCCAAAATGTTCTCGGCGAGGTCGCGTTTGGTTTGGTGCAGACGGATGATCTTCTCTTCGATGGTGTTCTTGCTGACGAGGTGATATACGGTCACGGAGCGGTTCTGGCCGATACGGTAGGTCCGGTCGGTGGCTTGTTGCTCAATGGCGGGATTCCACCATGGGTCAAGGTGGAATACATAGTTGGCTCCAGTGAGGTTCAAGCCCAGTCCTCCAGCCTTGAGGCTGATGAGGAAAAGCGGATTCTCCCCGTTCTGGAAGGCTTCCACCATCTCCGTGCGTCGTTTCAGTGGTACACCACCGTCAATATAGAAGTAGTTGATGCCAAGGCGGTCGAGTTCTTTCCTTACGATGTCGAAGAAACTGACGAATTGGCTGAATACCAATGCACGGTTGCCACCCTCGATGACACCTTGCAGCAGTTCGACCAATGCGGTGATTTTCGAACATTCACCCGTCCATTTGGGCTCAATGAGCTGTGCACTGCATGCGGCTTGACGCAGCCGAGTGATTTCTGCCAGCACGTGCATGTCGATGTTGCTTCCTGCTGCTTGTAACAATTTCTCGGCTCTGATGCGAATGCTCTCGTAGATGGCGAGTTCCTCTTGATTTAGTTCGACGGTATGGTAGATTTCGATTTTTTCGGGCAATTCGTTCAGCACCGCCTGCTTTGTACGCCGCAGCATGAATGGATGCACGATTTTCTCCAGTTGCTCCTGTTTCTCTTGGTCTTGGTAGCCTTCGATGGGTATGATGAACTTCTGGGAGAAATGCTCGTAGTTGCCCAAGAGTCCGGGATTGACAAACTGAAAAAGGCTCCACAGCTCACCTAAGTGGTTCTGTACAGGTGTACCTGTCAGCATCACGCGGTTGTCTGCCTGAATCTTCATGGCAGCCGCACTGGTCTTGGCGCCTCGGTTCTTAATGATGTGTGCTTCGTCCAAGCATGCCACGTTCCAATGCTTCTTTGTGATGAAATCCTGAATGCTCAGTAGGATGCCGTAGGTGGTCACTATCACGTCGCCTGCTTTGGCGTCCAAGATGACTTGCAAGCGGTTGGTGGCAAAGTTGAGGATTTTTACGTTCAGAGTTGGAGCGAATCGTTCCATTTCTGTTTTCCAGTTAGGGGCTACAGAGGCTGGCGCCACGACAAGTGATGGACCTTCTTCTTTCTTCAGTAGCAGGAAAGCAATGGTCTGGATGGTTTTCCCCAATCCCATGTCGTCAGCCAGCAAAGCACCTGCTCCCCAGCTGTTGAGACGGGCAATCCACAGGTAGCCGTTCTTCTGATAAGGACGCAGGGTCGCATTCAATTCTTTGGGTACGTCTGGGCTATAGTTGGAACCGTCGAGGATGCGTTGTCGGATTTCGATGAGTTTTTCGTCCATCTCTAACTCCATCTCCCCATGTAGGATTTCATCACCCATTAAAGCGGCACTAAAAGGGGATATCTTGATTTTTCCTCGTTCACGATTGGCAATGGCGTCGAGCGCCTTCAATTGGTTTCTCAACTTCTCGCTCAATGCAAGAAACTCACCATCGCCAATCTTCACAAACTTTCCTTTGCTTTTGCCAACCAACTCCAAGAGTTCGCTGATGCTGATGCGGGTTTGTTCATCAATGTTGACGTCTCCTTCAATGTCGAACCATTGTCCTCGCTGTTTCACTATGCCGCTCCATGTACTCGTTCCTTTTGCAAGCGAACGAATCTTGAATCCTTGTCCTTCAGGCCATTCGGCATAGAACGTGTCGGGGTGCTCCTGAATCAGTTGTACGAGGTCAAGCATGAAGTCGGGCGAATAGATTTCATGTTCGTTGAAATCTTCTCCCTCACTGTTCCAGAACTCGTTGACCAACTCGAGGTTTTGCCGTTCCATTTCCATGTTGCGCTTCACCCTCACACGCCCATTCTCATTCTCATCGATGATGATATCATTTCCCGCTCCCAAGCGGAAGGTCTTTCTGCCTCCTTGCAAGGGGCGCACAAACACTTCCACTTCCCAATTGCCTCCCTGCTTGGGACTAAGTCTGAAGCCCACGCTCCATTGTCCATCCACGATGGGCAGGGTGCTACCGCCTTCAATGAGTGATGAGTGCAGTTCCACCTTACCACCGATTTTTGCTAACAGGCTTCGTAGCGTTGGTTCCGCTTCAAGTGGAAGACTGCCTAATTGTAGCAGTTTTACATAATATCCACGAATGTCATTGGGGATGTTGATGAGGCTGTAATGCGTGGGTGAATCTTCCACAATCACAAGGTCGTCTTTGGCATGTCCTAATGGCACGTTTGACTTGACCACAAATCTGTCGTCTTCTTTCTCCACAATCAGATAGGGTTTGTCTCGATCCACCTTCACCAGTTCGAAAGGTGCCGTGCGTCCGACATACAGGCGGCTTTCGTCCACCATTTCCTCTATCACGTGTTCCAATTGCAGTTCCCAATGGTCACTATGGTTCAGTCTTGCGAGGATGCGGCGGTCAGCATTGTTCATGCATTCCACCTCTCCTTTTCTGTATCGGGCATCGCTCAGTCGCTTGCCGTTGCCCCATGCACCGTTTTTAAGCCGTGTTTGTTCCCTCACCTGGATGGCATGTGAATCTGTTGACTCGCGGATGTACATCAAGCGCGTCTCAGGTTCTTCTTCTGCAGGTTTGAAGCCATCAGCCTCGTCAAGCAATCCTTCAAGCACCGATTCCCATTCTGCTTTGTGGTAGATGTTCACAAGGGTGGGGCGGTTGCCAAACCGATGGCGGAGCGATTCACGTTCGTGGTCGTAGAAGGGAAGGTATTTTGACATCTCGTGTTGTAGTATCGCAAGGTGCGGGATGCAGAGGTTGATGTCCATATTGGCTGTTGAATAGCCTAAATAGTTGGCAATGAGGAAGGACAGATGACGGAAGATGGGGGGGAGGATACCGGTGACGCTTTCTTCATACATTTTCTGCACTTGTTCTTTGTGCAGGGAGATGCTGATGTTGCAGAAATCTTCAGCCAAAAGTTTCGCCGGCAGCATTTGCGGATTGCTTCTCACCTCCATATTTGCCACAAGTTCTCTTAGTCGGGCACGGCATGCTGATGCAATTTTCTCGTTGTCTGTCGCCTGTTGTCTGTTGTCTGTTGTCTGTTGTTCCTCAGCAGCCACAACCATGTATGACAGCACCAGATAGAAGGTTTGCAGCGCATTTTGGAAATAGCCTCTTGTACCTCCTTCTTTCAATTGGGTCTTCAGGGCCATGTCGAACCATTGTACCGCTTCTACATTCTTGTTGGCACAGAGGTTGCGTAAGGCTCCCAAGGCGTAGCCCGCTGCGATGTTGGAGTAGATGCCTCCTTGGGGTGTTTGTCCTGTGGCGATGTATTCATAGAGTTCCACATCCGCCACCAAACGGCATCGGGCTGATTCGGTGATGGCATTGTAATTTCCGATGATGGTCAATATCAGCGTGGTATCCACCACCTGGTCATGGATGATGAGGTAATCAGCCAGATGTTCATAATAATGCATGAAGGATTCTGCCGGCAGGTTCTCAAACAGGGACTGGAATCGTGGTTCTGTTGCCACACTGTAGAAGAGGCTTACTTGGTCTTTTCCAATCACGTTGGCGCTATTGCATAGTTGGTAGTTGCTTTCCACCAATTGTTTGATGGCGTACCGCACGAACATATGGGTTTGCCCGCTGAAATGCTGCAACTTCTGGAATGCCAGCAACAAATCCTTTCGACATTCGTAAAGGTACCACAAGGTTGGAACGATGTCATCGGCATTCACGCTATAGCGCGGCATGTTGGAATACCAATCTTTTCCTTCCTGTTTGAAGATGCCTTTTTGCAAGAGTTCTTCCAGTGCCGCGGTGCCATCGAATGCCGTAAAGCAATAGTGCCCCAACAGATAGATGTGCTCATCCATCCGCTTATTGGAGCCAAGTCCAGTGTCTACATAGAAGCACAAAAGCCGTTGTGCATCCTCGCTCAGTTGCTCGTATTTGTCAAAAAACATCCTTCAGAAGTTGTGTTATGTGAAAAGCGTACAAAGTTACGAATAAGTGAGCACAATACAAAGGGAAAAAGTCTATTTTTCGTTTTATTGTAAAACGTGAGTAGCTTTGATACGCTCTACCCCATATCCTCCTTGCCTATATGTATGTAAATGAGCTCTCAACGGAGGAAATCAGAATGTCAAGCCCTTTGGTGTTATGGTAGAAGAAATTGCTACTTTTACTCATCGGTTATTCTTTTTTGTGTGGTAACTTAAAGATAACTGAAAAGGGCTGAATCCTGCAAGGGAATCAGCCCTAATTTTTCTGCTGCACTCTAA
>SAMEA3663010__coassemble_550_pt1 | contig 13810 bp, 8 predicted proteins | sample SAMEA3663010__metabat2_low_PE_015 | metagenome-assembled genome bin SAMEA3663010 (sample SAMEA3663010) | pig gut metagenome | biome: pig gut; feature: pig-associated habitat; material: faeces | place: France | collected 2012 | reverse complement strand
TTTTTCTTATTTTCTTTTGTTTTTTCTTATTTTTCTAAAGCCGCCGAAGGCGTAATTCTTACACCGAACTCACGTTAAACAGGGAGCCGGAGGGGTCTTTAACTCTAAACCCGTCGCTTAATTGCTTACCTGACAAGCACTTTCTTGCCATTGCTGATGTAGATGCCACGAACTGGGTTCTCCACGGGTCTGCCTTGCAAGTCGTAGAGGATTCCATCGGCTTCCTCGCCCGACTTTGGCACTGATTCTATGCCTGTGGGTGTCTCGCCGTCGTCGCTCAGATAGAGGCTTGAGAGGTAGAGCGAATTGTTTGCGTCTGTCTCAAATCCTACCATGTAGATGTGGGATGGGTCTATCTTTGTGCCGTCCTCTGCTGTCATGGCTGTCAGGTCGATGGCTTCTTTCTTGGATGTGGCAGGGATGGAATAGGTGAAGCAGGGGTTGAGGTAGTCGTCGGTGTCGTAGATTCTGACTACTGGCTTGCATGATGGCTTTCGCCTCAACTCCACCACCAGATACTTGTGAGCAGAGAAGTCTGCTCCTTTGGTGTAGCGCCATCCTCCGAATCCTCTTGCCCCGTTGTAGGTTTCTGTTGTGGTGAAGTAGGTGACGGTGCTGGCTCCTACGAATTTGCCTTCAAGGTAGAGTGAGGGGTTGAATGCTTCTGCTGTCAGAGGGAAGTAGGTGTCGGTGGTGTCGAAGTCAACTGCTTTCTTTTTGTCGAGTATCTCCAGCATCTTTTCAGCATATCGCTTGCCTATCATGCGGTAGCCTTCGGCTGTGAAGTGTAGGCCGTCGGAAGCTCCCGGGCAGTCCTTGGAGGAAACGACATAGGAGTTGGGGATGACGGGTTGGGTCTTGGCAATCACGCTGTTGTGTCCCCAGCAGACTCCGCCTTTCTCCTGCGAGAGCAGTTCGCCGATGAGCAGGGGGGTCTCTTCTTCGTTGAGCCCGAGGTCGTGGAGCAACCGCACGTAGATGCGCTTCACCCTGACGGGCCAGTCTTTCTGCCCGTTGTTGGTGCAGCCCTGATGGAGGAGGATGCCTTTGATGACGCCGTTCTGCTGGGCTTTCTTTGCCATCGTGACGAGCACTTTGTAGGGGTCATTGCCGTATTCACTACAGTAGTTCTTGAACCAGTCGGCTTCTTTCTTGATGTAGTCGGCACATTTGTCTTGGTCGAAGAGGTCGATGGATGCGCCTCCCACTGCCACGTTGATGACGCCGACTTTGATGCTCTCGGGGAGGTTCTCGACCATTGTGCGTCCGAAGTAGTCGGCGGGGGTCAGTCCTGTGTAGTCACGGCACAGGGGTGGATATGCGGTGTACCATTCACCTTTCTTGCGTTTGGAGGAGGGCATATCGACGGCTGCCATCATCATGAATCGCGGATCGACTCCCACGCGATCTTTACCTTCGATGGCTGCATTGCCTTCCATGTTGGACTGTCCGAAACAGAGGTAGATGTGAAAGTTGGGGTCGAATCCCTCCGGCTGTTTGGTTTCGCCTCCGTTGACGATTTTTGTTTTGCTGGCTGCAACGTTTTCGAAGAGATCGATGCGTTGTGTCAGTTTCTCGATGGCTCTCTGCTTGTCGGCATCTGTTTCCGTATTTTCTTCGGCATAGGTGTCAAGTGCTTTCTGCAGGTTGGTATAATAGGTAGTGGACGCCATGTCGGGGGTGTCTTTCCATTCGAAGATGAGGTTTTGCGCTTTCTCATAGACTGCCTGATACTCCTCCTCTAATGTCTGGAGGCTGAACTGCTTGCAGAAGTTCCAAATCTCCTGAGAATTACCCGTCGAGGGGTTGTGCCAGTTAGCATTGTACGAAAAGAGCTCTACTGTAGTTCCGTTCTCTCCATTGCTCCACACTTCCTTGTCACCCGTATTTCCTCCTGGTGTCCTGTAGTTAGTGGTTTTCTTATAATCCTTACATTTGTCTAAATCTTTTGCAAGCGATGTAACATAGCCACGAATGTCCCAGTCGTTATACTTGAATACATCGTCTCCATAAGCATGGCAATGAATCACGTTGACGGGCTTGGAGCATCTTTGCCACTCTTTGCCGCCAAAGGCTATGCCGCTGGTAGGTGCAAAGGCTGCAATCTTATCGACCGCATCAGCCATGCAGTGATAGATGAGTGCCGAACCCATGGAGAAACCTGACCAATAGACACGGTTTTTGTTGATGTTGTACTTTGCGTGCAGTTCGTCTATGGTCTGGAACACGAAGTCGCGGTCTTTGGTGCCCCCAGTGTCCCATGTTCTGCCGATGCCCTGAAGATAGGCAATGATGAACTTTTCCTTGTCAATCAGTTCATACATGTGGTCACAACTTGCCTGATAGCCGGCATCCTGGTTCATGCCATGCGTGACAATCATTAAGGGCAGGTTGGAAGATACGGTGTTAGGCGTATAGACCTGCATTTCCCGATTCTCCCCATTCACTTTGATGGTCACCTTCTGCTGCTTGTAGGCATGGATGGAAAGTGCACATGCCAAGGCACAGAGGAGAAAAATTGATAAACGTTTCATTTTAGAGGTTAGAAGTTAGAGCCCCCTCCCACTCCCCCAAGGGGGAGAGGGGAGTTAGGGGTTTAAGATAAAGATGTTATTTGAAAAATACTTTTTTGCCATTGCGGATGTAGATGCCATTTGCAGGGTTCGTGACTTTTCTGCCCATGAGGTCGAAGAAGTCTCCTTCGTTTTCAGCTGCTTCTGGTTCCAGTGCTGTGATGGCAGTCTCGTCTGCCGAGAGATACACTTTCTCCAGATAGAGGCTGGCATCGTTCAACTGTGGGGTGAAACCTACGAAACGTATGTGGGAGGGGTCGAGTTGTTCACCAGATTCTTTCTTCAACTCGCTCAGAGGAATGGTAATTTCCTTTTCTCCTCCCAAATCCAACTGACAGTAATCGCCAAAGAGACTTCCCGAATCATAAATACGAAGGCAGATGTTCTTGGCTGGTGTTCGCTTGAACTTCACCACCAAGCTCTTGTAGGCTGTCAGGTCGATGCAGTCCTCGAAAGACCAGCCTGCCAAGCCACCCTTCTTGATGGTCAGGTTCGAGTATGATGCCACATGCAGGGCAGTACCCTTCTTAATGATTGATGGATTGAACCAATCATTACTCAATTCAAACGGATTCTCGGGGTATTCCTGCACGGGCTGATAACGGGTGAGTGAGGGATAGTTCACCTGTGCATATTCTGCATACCACTTGAAACAAGCCACACCGCATCCTTCGTAAGGGTCAAGTCCGTCTGCCTCCATGGCTTGCTTGTAGGCAGGGGTGGCACGTCCTGTCAACGTGTAGGTCTTTCTGTCGTTTCCGGAAATCTTGATGCAGTCGTTGAAGTCGATGTAGCAATGTGTGCCCGAAAGCGTCATGGAGATATTGCCATAGTGGTCATGCACTCCCTTGGTGATTTCACCCCATACGGACGAGCGACCTGTTGCCCAACTTCCATAATTAGCTTCCACCCATTCGCCATGCTCATTATAGTGACCGGTGCCCGGTTTCTTCGGACTCCAGTCAATCTCTGTGATGACGATTGGATTTGTGTCAACAACTGGCACCTGATTGTGGAACTGCTGTATCTTTTTCTGCGTGGCAGATGCCACATCCTTAGCCGACAGATTCTTGTCGTCACAACCATACCAGCCATTATAGTCATGCACGGCATAACCAATATTCTCCCCCGTGATAGGGTACTTCTCATAATCGGCATAACTGCCCTGCCACCCTTTGCCGGGCACCCAGATGACACCCTTGAAACCGTTGGCGCGGATCTTGTCCACGATGGGCTGGAAGAAGTCATGCAGTGCTTTCTCTGATTCTGAACCATCAGCAAGTTTCACTCCCACTGGCTCGTTGGCAAGTTCCAGACCAATCTGCCCGCAATACTTCTGAATGAGGCGGTGCTTGCTCACGCGATCCCACACATCCAGCAGATATTTCTGATAACTGCCGCCGACATAAATATTGCCAGGACATACGCCTGGTGGGCGCATGATGACATACATCTTATGTTTAATGGCCTTTTGGGCGATAGGAATATATACTGAATTGAGATACTTGTCAAGCCGGGCACTTTCATAGTGGCTGATGTCGGCCTCACCAGTGCCCGTCTCTCTGCTGTCCACCTCCCACGAACCTGCTTTCCCATTTGTCCATGCAGGATCTAAGTGCAGACGGAAGAGATTGCAATAGGCACCTTTTTCATTGTCGGTGATGACATCGAAAATGGCATCGAAATAGTCGATACAGTTGTCCACATTGTTGTCAGTGGCAGAACTTCCCCATCTCCTTTCGTTGAAATAAGGGCTTGGTGTGTCCATCACACCATGCAACACAAGTTTGTTACCCTGTTCGTCTTTCAGGAATTTGCCATCCACATGCATGGGAGGCAAACCTGCCACAGTCTGTTGCGCCATGGTTGGCAAAGCCATCCAACCTGTAGCGCCAACCATACAGATTTGAATCAGTTTTTTGAATTTCATATACGGAAAAGATTTTAGATTGTTACTATAAGCATCAAAACAGACACTTCACGTCTGTGCTGCAAAGTTACAAACATTTGCGCACATCCATTGTCAATCATGGAACATCTTTTTACACTCATGTAACCTCAATAGGCACAAAGTCCCACTTTTAACACTTACGGAACCCAAACCTGCTTACCCTCATGGATATAAATGCCATGAGCAGGATGCGCCACCGGTCTGCCTTGTATGTCATACCATTGAGACTTAGAGGCAGGGGTAGCGTTAAGGTCCAAGTCTGGGTCAGCAACCATCGGCGCTGAAATGCCCGTCGGATTCTCACCATCGTTGCTCAAGAACAATTCCTTGACATAAACCGTCGAATTCTGAGGCAGCTGGAAACCTGCCAGATAAATGTGAGACAAGTCGAGCGCCTTGCCATTCGTCTTCTTCAACCCCTGCAAGTCAATGAGCACCTCCTTCTCTCGCGCCATCTCATAAGAGCAAGGAGTGCCCTGTGTCGTGCTCTCGTCATAGAAAAGGAAAGTAGGCGTCACTGTAGGAGAACGACGGAACCGAACCACCAAATATTTGGCTGCCGACATGTCGATACCCGAAGCATATTGCCATCCTGCCAGACCATTCTTCCCTGTGCCGATACTTCCTATCGATGGCATAAAAGAGCCTGTGGAGATGAGAGAAGGATTGAAGAGCCCCTCTTTCAGAGGAAACGCTGCTGCCGTCACGTGAAAAGTGACACTTTGTGTGTTCCCCTTCTCGTCAGCATAGGTGGCTGTCACGTCTGTTTCGCCATCCCGCAGCGCAAGAATGCGCCCACCTGACACCTTCACGACATCAGGCTGACTGAAGGTGTAAGTGCAGGCAGAAGCCACATCCCGCTCCATGCCCGACTGTGCAGTCATCATCACATCCAGACTCTGCACACCACCCACCAAAAGCGTCATGGCAGTTTCCGAAACGGCTAATGAGGCCATGGTCTTGTCCGCCTCCGTATAAGCAGCCGTCGGGTCTTCAATGCCAAATGCCTCCTCGCTGAAATTCCGCTCCGTCGTGAACCAATCATAATCCACAAAACCGCCCAAATGCTGAGTGGCATAGTTGAAAAGATAGAAACGCTGTCCCACAAAGTAGTCAAGCGTGTAGCCCATGTTCATGGTCACGCCCCATTTTGTCCACTTCACATTATCATAACTATAATAGTACTTGCATTCGTTCGTGCCAAAGTTGACATAAGCCAGCAGATAAATCACATCCGATGTCACCTCCGCACCCTTCAACGATTGCGCCTTGTTCAGTTTCTGATTATTAAACGTGCATCGCTCGCTATACAGATACTTCTTGCCGCCTTCCATCTTCACGCTGATAAATGAATAAGGGTTCTGGAACACAGCCAGACCTGCCACATCACCCTCCTGCATACCAGACAGATCCATCTTTACGGTGCCATAAGTCGGCTTGTAGTTGCTGGACGATGTGCCATTGGGCGAATAACCCAGAATGCGCTGCGTAAGCGAGTTGCGTGCATAGTGCAGTTCATTGGTCACATTGGCGGTGTATAATCGCAGATGACCTGGACGCTCCGTCAGCGACCATGCCGACGGGTCAGGGTTGTGGTTCCATTGCCATTGCATACCCAGTTTCGTGTCAATGAAAGCATCATTCGTAGGCAGATACTTCTTCTCATACGTCTTGCCTACATTGGGTTTCTTATACGATGCCCCGTTTTCCGACACATCCTTCCCGTTCTTGCCGATGACAGGCCATCCGTCCACCCACGTCACAGGCTCCAGATAGGGGATGCGTCCAATTGCACCGGCATCCCTGAATATCATGGTCCACCATTCGCCCGTCTGGGTCTGAATCAGTGCTCCTTGGTGGATGCGACCATAACTGAAGACACGGTGATCGCACTCCTCATAAGGTCCCATCGGGTTCTTCGAACGGAAGATGGTCTGCGAAGCCTCCGTGTTATAAGTGGCATAGATGTAGTAGTAGTCACCGATATGGTACATGTGGCTGCCTTCACAACCTCCCTGCACACTGATGACCTTGGCACTTGATATTTTCTGCAACGTCTTGGCATTGAACTTGTTCACCCAAATGTCATTGATGCCACATGCCACATACAAAAAGCCGTCCCCTTTCTCACCATCGTCGAAAAGCCACCCCGGGTCATGATACGCCTCAGGCAATCGGGTCAGTTTCCATTTCCCCTCAGGGTCTTCGGCAGTGAGGAGGATGCTCTGCGAGTCTTCCGACCATGTAGAACAAGGGAAATAGAGGTAGAACTGCCCATCGTGATAGGTGAGCGACGAAGCCCACATACCTTGCGCATAGTGATGCTTACCGTTCAGCAAGTTATAGGCATCGTTGTCCAGCACCTGCTCCAAGGGATTCGCACAATACTCCCAATTCACCAAGTCCTTCGACTTCAAGATAGTGGCACCTGGGAAGTGATACATCGTGGTACTCACCATGTAATAGATGCCATCCACAAACACGACATCAATGTCAGGGAAGTCGCCATTGATGACAGGATTCACATACGTTCCATTGCCCTTGTCAGCACACCACACATTCTGATACTCACTGGTTTGTGCCCACAAAGAACCACAAAACGAAAAACCATAAACTAACAAAAATAATATCTTCTTCATTTTCTTAAATTTAACTCTAATTTAAATTTGACTTCGTCGAGCTAAAGGTTCGGAAGTTCCAAACGCTTCATTTTCAACAACGAATAAAACGAATCATTCTAATTTACCATGCGGCGAGAAGATGTATTTCCCTAATGCCGCAAGCGGCTACGAATGGAATCGAATGGCTACACTCAGCATTCGTTTTTATTCGTTGCACCTTTAGGTGCATTGTGCATTGTATAAATTCGTCATATTCGAAATATTCGTTGTTGAAGAAAGCATCCGAAACTTTAATTAACTCCTAACTCCTAACTTCTCAACCAGATGTTGCGCTGTCGGGAGCGACCGAAGAAAGTGCCCTTTCTGAGGAGAGAGAGGGTCTTCAACCCTCATTTCACCGTCAGGGTCAGTTTCTTCAGGTCTTTATCTTGCGAGCTTGTGCCATAGAGCACTTCAAAGTCACCCTCCTTCTGGTGTACCGTGTTCGTTTCAGGGTCGAAGAACTCAAACGACTTAGGGGTCAGTTCCAGTTTCACGTCCACCGTCTGACCTGCCTTCACATCCACACGCTGGAAAGCACGGAGCGACTTCAAAGGTCCCTCAGCATCCGAGAGGTCTCTCAGATACACCTGCACAATCTCAGCACCATCACACTTGCCCTCATTCTTCACAGGCACCGTCAGCGTGTAGTTGCCGCCATGCTTGGCAATCTTTCCTTCGCCCAATGCAAACTGCGTGTAACTCAGTCCGTAACCAAAAGCAAACAAGGGGTCGTTGAAGTAACGGTAAGTGCGTCCCTTCATCGAATAGTCCTCATAGTCGGGCAGTTGTGCCGAAGTCTTATAGAAAGTCACAGGCAACTTGCCGCTGGGGTTCACATCGCCAAAGAGCACGTCAGCCACAGCCTGTCCACCCTCCTGACCAGGATACCACACCTGCACAATCGCATCACACGTTTCCGTCTCAGGCAACAAAGCGATGGCAGAACCAGAGCAGTTCACGAAGATGACCGTCTTGCCAGCCTCCTTCAGTGCCTTCAGGAAGTCACGCTGCACCTTCGGCAGTTCGATGTGGGTGCGGTCACCACCCTTGAAACCGTCAATATCCACAGGCATCTCCTCACCTTCGAGTGCAGCCGCAATGCCACCCACAAAGACCACCTTGTCAATGCCCTTCAATTGCTCAATCACCTTTGCATAGTCAATGGGCAGTTCCTTTGCCACATTGATTTTCATGTTGGCACCCCATGTCTTCACATGCTTGAAACGCACCTCAATCTTGTACGACTTGCCAGCCTCAGCCTGAATGGCAGTACGGGTAGGCGTGGTGCGCCATGTGTGCTGTCTCACCTTCCGCACTCCGTCGATATACACTTCAAAGTCGCTGATAGACTCCACATTCACCACATATTCGCCAGCCTCCTTAGGCGTGAACACCGTCTCATACTTGGCAGAGAAGTCCTCCAAGTTCACGCCAGGGGCAAAATTGTGCATGCCTGCAGTCGTCACAGCCAATGGAGTCGTATAGTATTCCGTCGTCACAGGCTTGCCCGCCATGTTTGTATTGTTCCAGAACATACCCTTCAAACCCTTCTTACCATCCATCGCACAATTCGTTGCCATGAGGCAGTCCATCACCTTGTCGTAGGTGCGGTCACATCCTGCCAGATAGAGCAGCGACTTCTGCTTCGTCTTGATGCCATCCAGAATCGTGATGGTGTGGTTAGGTGTACCGTTATAGTTACCCCACATCAATGGTTCGTCATCCGCATTCGGACCAATCACCGCAATCTTCTCCTTGCCCTTCTGCAAAGGCAACACATTGCCCTTGTTCTGCAAGAGCACGATGCTCTGCCTTGCCATGTCGAGCGAAATCTGACGATGCTCCTTCGAATCCATGGCAGAATAAGGAATCTTCGACCACTCCACCAGCGAGGGGTCATCCATCTCACCCAAGTCAAAGCGACCCTCCAGCAGACGAATCACATGCTTGTCCACCTCAGCCTCCGTGATGAAACCACGCTTCACGGCTTCAGGGATACTCCTGTATGCATAGCCATAACCACACTCCACATCTGTTCCAGCCACTGTCGCCTTCGCCGAGGCATGAGTAGCATCAGAAGATGACTTGTGCGACTCATAGAAGTCGCTGATGGCACCACAGTCACTCACCACCAGATACTGAAAACCCCATTCATCCCTCAGAATCTGCTGCAACAGACGGGTGCTGCCACAACAAGGGTCATCGTCCAGACGCTGATAGGCACACATCACCTCCCTCACCTTCGCATCCTGCACCAATGCCTTGAAGGCAGGCATATATGTCTCCCACATATCACGAGGCGACACATCCGCCAAGTTCGCCGTGTGGCGCGTATATTCGGGACCGCTGTGTACAGCATAGTGCTTGGCACAAGCCCACAACTTTCTGTATTTCGCCGTTTCAGGACCTTGCAGACCCTTCACCACCTGTGTGCCCATCACACTGGTCAGATAAGGGTCCTCGCCATAGGTTTCCTGTCCACGCCCCCATCGAGGGTCACGGAAAATGTTCACATTGGGAGTCCACACCGAAAGGCTGTGAAACTTCTCATCTTCACCCTCATCCTGAATCATACGTTTATTGTATTGTGCACGAAACTCCGTGCTTGTGGCGTCAAACACCTTGAAAAGCAAGTCGGGATTCCACGACGAAGCCATTGCAATCGGTTCAGGGAACACCGTCACGTTGCCCATATTGGCAGCGCCATGCAGGGCTTCACTCCACCAGAAGAACTTCTTGATGCCCAACCTCGGAATGGCAGGACTCTCGTCAAGCATCAACTGGGCCTTCTCTTCCAGTGTCAGCCGACCACACAGGTCCTTGGCACGTTCTTTAGCACCCAAACTTGGATTCTGATACGGCAGTGTCTGCGCACTGGCTCCCAATGTCAGCATACAACACAACAGGAGACTTGATAAAGGTTTTCTCATATCGTCAGTAGATTTTAATTCCTGAACATGGAAAAGATAGATGATTGTGGGTACAAAGGTAGTTATTTTAAGTGAAAAGTGAAAAAGTGAAGAGTGAAAAGTGAAGAGTGAAAAGTGAAAAATCTAAGTATCCTTGGAAGATTAAGTGAAAAGTGAAGAGTGAAGAGTGAAAAATCTAAGTTACTTGCCATTCGGACTGTTGGCAACTCATTAGTAAAAGTAATTTAGATTTTTCACTTTTCACTATTCACTTTTCACTTAAAACGTCTTCACTCCTAACTTCTCACTTTACCCTTATTTCAGTTCCCCAACCTTCTCCAGCTTGAAGTCGGTGGCAGAGAACCAGCCTGTCGTGGCAGGTTTGCCCGTGATGCTCTCATCGGTGGTCACACCATAGAAGATGGTGTTGTGAGGATTGTCCACCCTGATGCTGTCGATGTAGATGTAACTCCAGCCATACCCCTGTCCGTTATTGGCACCAAGAATTCTGCGCTTCGTTCTGTCAGACATACTATTCACATAATCCAGCAGAACAGAGTCATCCACCAGTTCGGAATTCTCAACAACCACCTTACTGCTCAGAGGAACGGTAACGGCACCCACAGTCAGGGAGCTGGACTCCTTCGTGACCACCTTACCTTCTGGCTCACCCTTTAAGGCTCTCCAAATATTTCCTCCCATCAAACCACAATTGGGAATCTCCTTCACCTGGTCAGAGAATACCGTAGAGTCACCTGTCTGCTCGTCGATGTTCACACCATAAAGATAGATGAACTTGTTCTCGTTGTTCGCCTTCACCACAGCGCTGAGACGATAGATGCCAGGTTCCAAGTCGTCCTCATGCTTGCGAGCCGTGTAAACAAGGGGAGTGTAGTCGTTGCAATCATCCAGATAACGCACATTCTTGTCACCCGTCATATATTCGCCGATGTAGGTGTAACGGTCCACATTCTCTGCTGTGACCATCTCCCAACCGTTCTGCTGGAAGAAGTCCCATTCCTCCTTACTGAACACATTGCCCAGTGCATCCGTTACAGACTCCTCTACCACCCTTGCAGGACGAGCATTCCACCGCAACTGCGTAGTATTGGCCAAACGTCCCACCGTCCATACCACACAACCGATGAATCCTACCACTGATGCCACCCAAAGGAGGAACCAGACGACACGCTGCGTGGCACTCATCGACTTCGTCTTTCCAAACGAACTCACTGCCGCATGGATGGAGCAATAGAGCAGGATGCCTATCGATGCCAACAGCAGACAGCCACAGAGAATCACAGGAAGAGTGATTGTCTGCAAATCTTTCACATTATCGATATTCCACCATGTGTCAGCCATCAGGTCACTCGCCACCAGAAAAGCCACGAAGAAACACAGCGCCACAATGAAACCGATGCCCAACAACGTGCTCATACACACCGAGATGATGCCTACAAAGATGTCCCATCCCGAAGTGCCATTCGCCTTCTTCTCCTTTGTCCGAACAGCCTCCTGCACCTCCGTTGCCAAGTTCTGCGGATTCACCTCCTTACCCTTCATCTGCAACACATCCTCTGCCGTCTGAGTGGCAGGAGAGAAGATGGCAACCAGCAAATAGGCAAATGCCGGAAGGAAAATGAACGGCAGAACAAAGATGGAAAGCATAAAAATGCCAATGGAACTCCAAAAGCCAATCCATAGCACACTGAGAATCACAAAACCCCAGCGCCAGGCATCAGCACTGCCACCAAAATACTGCGCACAGCCAGCCAGCACACCTGCCAGCAACTTGTTTTGCGAATCGCGGAAATACTTCTTCGTGTTCAATGGCCTCTGAACCTTCTCCGAACCACCCGCATGGCTTCCCTCCCCTTCGGGAGAGTCGGAGGGGGTTTCCCCTGCAATCTCCTCCACCTGTCCAATCTGGTGGATGATGTCCTGCACCTGCTCAATGGCTATCGCCTCCGTACCCTGAGCCTTCAGGTCGTCGAAAAGTTCAGCCACACGTTCCTCTATGTCATCGGCAATCTCCTCGCCTCCTTCCTGCTTCTTGAAATAACTGCGTAATGCTTCAATATATTGGCTCAGCAGTTCGTAGGCATCCTCGTCAATTTGATAGAGTCTGCCACAAAGATTGATAGTAATATTCTTTTTCATAAGGCTATATCTTTCTATTACAATTTATCATTTGTCATTTAGCATTTATCATTTAGCGTCAGCGCTTGATAAGCAGCAATCAAGGCAAACAATTTGATAGCTGCAGCAAAATACACACCGATACAACAGCAACACAAACCTACCAACATAATACCTTTGACGATGAGACCTAAGCCCAACAAGGATAAAGTATTGCCTGATGACATGTTCCACGATGCACTGAGTGACTCAAAGATACCTGCCTCTGGATGCTCCACTTGATAGACTGGTGCAAAAATGATACGAGGAGCTACAAAAAACACAGGAATAATACAGCACAAAAAGGAAACAAGAATAATGATGTTGGTAATGATGTCCACTGCAATTACCTTAAGATAGGTTACAAAAGGAAGTTTGAAAGCATCGAAAGTCACCTCCGAGAAACGTCCCGCCATCAAGCCAAGGGCGAGATTGAACAGACCTACGCTGGCAATGATATGCACGATGTAGCCCAACCAGCCGCCCAACCCGATAAAACGATTTCCTGAAGTGACTGTTGGTGCAATATTTCTCATTGTTTCCCAGTCACCCCTTCCGATAGCCTCAGCAAGAGATTGAGCAGATTCATAATTATAACTGAAGGTAGGAGCCGAGAAGTTTCCCAAACCGCCGGCAAGCATGCCCACCAACAGATAAATCACTGCAATGAGCAGACCATACTTCTTTGCATATTCCCATGCTGTGTTGAGTACACTGCTAATACTTAATGAATAATTTTCCATGAGTCTTATTATTTAAATGAATGTATCTTTATTTATATTATGTCGAATAAAGTGTTCGCCCTTCATGTGGGCTCACCAATCAGCAGCCTTCGCTCCTTCAGGGTGTGAATGGTGCTTTCCAACTCCCCCCAAGCAGCATCCAACTGCTCCAAGGTCTCTTTGCCTTCGTCGGTCAGCACATAATACTTTCGAGGAGGCCCCTGTGTGCTCTCCTGCCATTCATAACCCAGCAAACCATCATTCTTCAGTCGGGTGAGCAACGGATACAACGTACCCTCCACCACCAGCAGGTTTGCCTCCTTCAGACGCTTGATAATGTCCGAAGTGTAGTATGCCTTCTCGCTGAGCAACAGCATGATGCAGTACTCCAGCATACCCTTTCGCATCTGCGATTTTGCATTATCCACATTCATCTCTCTGAATTTTTTAGATGTTAGTAATTTACATTTTCGATGCAAAGATATGTAAAACATAAATACCTTGCAATACATAGTACCTTAATTTAACACGATTTAACGAAATAAAGTGAAAAGGTAACCATTCAGCGAAAGAACTTCCACTTGACTTTTTCTTGAAACTAATATGAATAATTAGAATCATTTAGGTCACTAATTTCTATAAGTAACCACACAAAATTATCTTATACAATGATGTCTCTTCTTTTCGCCGCAAGCGGCTTGTTTTCTCGGACAATAATTACCAATAATTTCCAATAATTGACGATAATTTTATCCAATAATCCTAAATTCCGCAGCATTTTAGTTTAACTTATTTTATAAGTACCTGAGCAACA
>SAMEA3663010__coassemble_322_pt1 | contig 20599 bp, 25 predicted proteins | sample SAMEA3663010__metabat2_low_PE_015 | metagenome-assembled genome bin SAMEA3663010 (sample SAMEA3663010) | pig gut metagenome | biome: pig gut; feature: pig-associated habitat; material: faeces | place: France | collected 2012 | reverse complement strand
TATATTTTTCATTATATATTATATATTATATAAAGGAGCACACTTTTGAAAAAATGAAATTAACCAATTAACCTGTTAACCTGTTAACCCTCGATGGCGAAGCGACAAGGGAGAGGATGGAGGTGACGAAATGCTCATGGCTGATGGGTGTATGGGCACACGATGGGCGTGCGTTGCCCTGACGGTTCATCATGGCAAAAAAAATGAGGGGAAAAACAAAAAAAGTGACGCAAAGACTTGACTTCGGTTTTCCCATGTTGTAACTTTGCAAAAGATTTGAAAAAGGAACTTTAACCCTAACTTTTCCCCCCTCAACAGGGGAGTCGGAGGGGTCTTATTAATTTAATCTTAAAATAAATCTAACATCATGGGATTACAGTACAGAAAAGCAAAAGTGAAATTGGGTTTCCGCGAAGGGAAACCAGAGGTGTACAAACTCCGTCAACTCATCTACCCTCCCATCAAGGAGGAGGACCTCGTGAAGTATGCTGCCAATGCGGCTGCCATTCCACCTGCCACGATGCAGGCTTGTGTGGAGGCCATCGCACAGGCCATCATCTACTACGCCATCAACGGCATGCGTGTGGTGATACCGGGATTCGGCGGCTTCTACCTGGCTTTCCGCTCCAAGGTGGCGAAGACGCCTGAGGAGATTGACGAGAAGAGCATCAGGTATGTGGGTCTGCAGTTCCAGCCACTCTCTGCCTTGCGCGATGTGTGCAACGACACCGACGACATGGTGCTCGACGGAAAGGTGTATAATGTGTAAGGGGGAATTTAACCTTAACTTTAACCCTACCCCTAACTTCTCTCCCCTCAACAGGGGAGTCGGAGGGGTCTTAAACTCTAAACTAATTGAAGTTTCAGATGCTTTTTTCAACAACGAATATTTCGAATACGACGAATTTATACAATGCACAATGCACCCAAGGGTGCAACGAATAAAAACGAATGCTGAGTGTAGCCATTCGATTCCATTCGTTGCCGCTTGCGGCATTAGGAAAATACATCTTCTCGCCGCATGGTAAATTAGAATGATTCGTTTTATTCGTTGTTGAAAATGAAGTGTTTGGAACTTCCGAAACTTAAATAAACTAATATGGCAAAATTAACTCCTGCAAACAATCTTTCGGTGGGTTCGGTGAGCGGTAACCTGTCGTGGTACAAGAAGAAGACACGTCTGTACTTCAAAGAGAATGAACCGCTCGTGTATAAGGCTCAGCCACTGCGCGGATGTGTGGTGAAGGGCGATGACCTCATTGCCTATGCTGCTAATGCGGCACATGTGCCAGAAACGACCATCCGCATGGCGAAGGATGCTCTCTTCCAAGCCATCAACTACTTCTGCACGCAGGGGCGTCTCGTGCAGGTGCCTCAGTTGGGCGGATTCAAGATTCAGGTGAACTCGAAGAGCGTCAAGACTTCGTGGGAACTGGACGAGGTGGGGACTGGCACCATCCAGCACAAGCGACTCCGATGGTTTCCGAAGGAGTCTATCGCCCGACTCGGCAGACTGTCGAACGTGTGCGTGACGGAGAACAAGGAACTGAGCAAGTTGGCGCTTGCTGCTCCCGACCCTGCCCACTCACCGAAGTATTCGGGTGAATGACCCCACCCTGCTGGCGCATGAAACGGGCGTGGACATCGAAGGAGGTGCTGGCTGCGGCTGCCCTGCTGATGGCGGGTGTCCTTGCGCTGTGGGGCATGCTGCTGCCGCCTGCCGGCGATATTGAGAACAACATGCTGGTGCTGATTGCACAGTTCCTTGTGTTTGCCGCGACCCTGCTGGGTGTGGGCGGCAAGATGAAGAAAGGACTGGAACCGTAAGGTGTCCAGCCCTTTCTTCTTTCTCTGCCCCCACCCTCACACACGAAGGGTTAACTGGTTAACTGGTTAATTGGTTAACTGGTTAATTGGTTAATTTGGAGGTTCCTGAAACTAATTATTGTCATTTGGGGAGAGAAGTGCGAAGCACACAAAAGTTTGGAGGGGGTCTTTCAACTCACTTCTTCCGTCCTCGATACACAAAACTGCCGATGGCTACGAGAAGTATGAGGAAAGTGACAACATAAGCCCAGATGTGGGTGACACGCGAGGTGGCACTGACGGTGTAGTCGCCAGGAATGAGCCGTTCGCCCGTAAGCGGATAATAGATGATGCCATTCTTGAGGACTCCTGCACCAGGATTCACTACCGTGCCAGGCATTTCAAGCGTGTAAGTTACAGAAAGCCAGAAGATGTTGAGTTTCTTGGACAGTTCCTCTGACAGACCCTGTCCAAGCGGCGTTTTATCGTCGAAGAAGGGCGCATAGGCATTGGATTGAAAAAACTTCTCAAACTCTTCAGTCACCTCCACCGCAGGCAACTGCGCCTGTCCGTCTTTCAGGAGATATTTTGCCAGCGAATCGTGTAGTGCCACGAACTGTTCCTTGTCCACAGGAGGGTTCTGAATGGAGTCGTAGTGTTCCACCATGTAGTCAAAGCACATCTTGAAGAGATTGTCGTTAAACCATTGTGTGACAAATGGTTCCATTTTACTGATTTTCTCCGATGCCTCCGACCCGTTAAGTCCTTCGAGCAGGTTGGGTTGTCCTGTGAACCAGAACCTGACGATGTCTTTGTCTGCATAGTTTGTGGCTGGAAGTTTGAAGGTGTCTGCCACTGTGCTGAAGGTTTCAGTATAGGTGTATTCCGTGTAGAACCAGCGGAAATGCTTTTCCAGATCCGCATTCGATTTCAGGCGTTCGCCATTCAGTTGCAGAGGGGTGTATTGGCACATCTCCTTCACATCCTTAAACTCGCGGTATTCAAGTGTGGTAGTTACAGTATCGTTGTCGCCGATGTCGGTGTGAGAACCCATAAAGCCCTCCATGTTGACACATTCCGGAACGGGAACCAACGGGGCAGACGTGCTGTCCTTGCTCCACAGGGAATCTCTTTCTTCCTGAGTCATCACTTTGTTATAAATGACTTCACGCTCACAAGTGCCGTCTTCGTGAATAACGGTGTGCAATCTGACATCCTGCTTTTCACAGGAGAAGAAAAGTGCCACTGATGCCAAGAGCATCCAATACGAACTAATTGTAGTTTTCATACATCATCATTTTTAATTGTGTGTAACTAATAGTTTTTGGTTGACTTGCCTCTAAGTAGCGTGTGTACATGTTCTCGAGCGTGCTGCTTCGTGGAAAGTCTGTTGTATAGGCATGGGCACGTGGTGCCTCAGTCTTCACGGGTTGGTTGACATAGATGAACAGTCCTATGAGCAGGATGGCTGCCACGGATGTGATGGTGCGCAGCACCCTTAGCATCAGGTGAGGCTTAGCACTCCCTTGTTCCTCCCTTCTTTCCCCCTGTTCTTCTCTGTCGGGCAGTTTTGCCATGATGCTTTCCAGCATTTCATCGGGATTATCCAATTCTGGCTGTTGTCCTTTCAACCTGTCGAGTATGTCATCTATCTGTGTCATATCCTAATTGTTTTAATCGTTCTCGTATGGTTTGCCGAGCCACATACAGGTTGCTCTTCACCTGTTTGGCATCCAAGCCTGTTATCTCTTCCACTTCTGATGAGGAGAGCCCTTCCAGATGACAGAGCGTGAACACCATCCGTTGCTTCTCCCCCAACCCATCTGCCAGCATCCTCACAATCGACACCCACTCTTTGTTTTCCAATGCCCTGTGCGTATCAGTATCGGAAGCATACCGTCGGAACACCAATTCGTCGTCTGGCATGGGAACCACATGTTTCATGCGTTTCAACCTGTCCAGACACAGGCGTGTGGCTATCGTATAGATCCATGTGGCAAAGTTCTTCTGGGTGTCATACTCTCCCATTCGCTGCCACACACAGATGAAGGTCTCCTGCACCATGTCCTTCGCCTCTTCCTCGTCGCACAGCAGTTTCAGCGTCAACGAAAACACCATCCGCTGATATGCCAGCACCACCCCACGAAAAGCAGTCTTCTCGCCTCGTTGGCACCTTACTATGATATCTTCGTCTATCTGAACCATTTTGTCGAACTATTTATCCATTATACGACTGGAAACCGAAAAAGTCAAATGGAAATCTCGCAAAATTAGTGTTTTTCTTTCAAAACTTGTTTCCGAATTGGATATTTTGCAGTTAATCTCTTCAAAAATTGGAACGATGCAGAAAATGTGCTACATTTGTAATCACTTTTACTACACTAAAAACCAAAAAGCAATGAAAAAGACTACGTACATTTGGGCTATGGGGCTGGCACTCCCCTTGCTGTTGGGCAGTTGCAACAGCAAGAATGCTGCCGGAAATGGTGGCGAAGAGGATTCGACGGCTGTGGTTGTCGTGAATGACACGGAAACGGACGAGGAGTTTTCAGCAGAGCAGCAACTCCTCGAAAAGAGTTGGGAGCATCTTGGCGAATGGGCATCGCAACCGCTGACGGTGAAAGCCAAGGGCGAAAAGGTGAACATCCACGATTTTGCTCAGGCGTTCTGTCAGGAGTATTCCTCGTTTGAGCCTTGTGCGAAGTTGCTGTCCTACTTGAAAGACCCTGAGAATTTTGATGGAGGAAAAATGAACTTCTATGTGCATGATGTTCAAAAGAATGGCTACATCCAGTGCAACTGGGAATGGGAGTTTTCCAATGCCGTGACCCTCTGCTACTGGAACCGCAAGAACGGGCACCAACTGGTGGGTGTGACTGCGGAGCGCGGTTTTGAGAACGACGATGACTCGAAGTATCAGTATATGTTTTATGACTATGACAAGGCTACGGGCATGATGACTCCCGACAAGGAGGTGGTGAAGGTGTTTGACGATTTTGCCGCCCAATATAGTTCCATGTATGCATACTTGCCTCAAGAGGGCAAGGACTGCTATGTGTGCACATGGAGCAATGACGACGACGACTCCTTCAAGGATTATCATGCTGTGTGGAACGGCATGAGTTTCACTTTTTCGCCGGCAGAGGAGTGAGTTTTTTGTAAACCTTCAACTTTACAAAAACTTTACAAAAGATGGTTTTCGGCGATGTAGCGCCAGAGGGGGGCTACCATGAGGGATTGCTTCATCTCGTCACGGCGGAGAAGGTCGATGAGTTCCTGAAGGGTGAAGAGATGGACGGTGATTTCCTCGGTTTCATCGAGGTGCTGGGAGGACACTTTCTCCACTCCCTTGGCGATGAAGGTGTGGTTGAGGTTGTTCATGGAGGTGGGATTGGCTGACAGGGCTGTGAGTTCTGTCCATTCGCCTCCTGCATAACCTGTCTCTTCGAGGAGTTCGCGCTTGGCGGCATCGAGGGGTGTGGCATCCGTCGCATCCATGGTGCCTGCACAGAGTTCGTACTCGACGATGCCGAGTGCATGGCGGTATTGGCGCACGAGGATGTATTTGCCTTCGGTGGTGATGGCTATGATGTTGACCCATGTGGGGTATTCGAGCACATAGTATTCGGGCACCAGTTTTCCGTCGGGCATGCGGAGCACATCACGGCGTGCTGTGAGCCATGGACGCTGAATGAGATACGTGGAACTGACGGTCTCCCAGGGTTTGATGTCTTTCTGTTTGTCCATAATTTTCGTGACACTTATGATAAATATAGGGGAGAAAGAACTCTGCTTTCTCCCCTATTCGTTGAGCCTCTTGTCGGATTCGAACCAACGACCCCGAGATTACAAATCACGTGCTCTGGCCAACTGAGCTAAAGAGGCGGGTGGGTAAGCTGACTACATCGCGCCGCTACAACCAAGTACCCTTGCTGCGGTCAAGCCCTGGGGGATTCCGAGGGAGCTGGCCGTATAGGACTTACCCATGTTTTGTTTTGAGCAATGCTCGAAACCGCTTACGCTCGGAAAAACACGAATGCGATTCGGTTCTTCACTCGCTCATTCTCGGTTTTGCGGGTGCAAAGGTAGGAGTTATTTTTGGATTGGCAAAACTTTTTAAGTGAAAAGTGAAGAGCGGAAAGTAAAAAAAGTGAATAGTGAAAAGTGAAAAGTGAAAAGTGAAAAGTAAAAAAAGTGAATAGTGAAAAGTGAAAAGTGAAAAATCTAAGTTACTATTGCTGATGATAAGCAGTCCGGATGGCGGGTTACTTAAATTTTTCACTTTTCACTTTTCACTATTCACTTAAAACGTCTTCACTTTTCACTATTCACTTTTCACTTTTTTACTTTTCACTTTTCACTTTTCACTTTTTTCCGTGACGTTGGCTGCACCGAAGTTACTCACGTTCGGAAAAACTTAAATAAATTTTGTTTTTCCCTCACTTATTCGTAACTTTGCACCCATTATGGAAGAAATCATCCTCAATTTGACCAACGGAGCACTCGACAACCTGAATTACGGTTGGGTTATTTTGTTTATGGCCATCGAGAGTTCGTTCATTCCTTTTCCATCAGAAGTGGTGATGATTCCTGCGGCTTACATGGCGGCAGAGACGGGCGAGATGTCTTACCCGATGATTATCTTGTGTGGCACGCTGGGCGCACTCATCGGTGCATTGGTCAACTACGGCCTTGCCTATTCTCTGGGTCGCCCCATCGTCTATGCGTTTGCCAACAGCCGCATCGGTCACATGTGCCTGATTGATGCGGAGAAGGTGGAGAAGGCTGAGCAGTATTTCGACAAGCGGGGTGCCATCTCCACGCTGATTGGCAGAATGATTCCTGCCATTCGTCAACTCATCAGCATTCCTGCGGGTTTGGCTAAGATGAACCTGCTGCCGTTCTGCCTCTACACCTGTCTGGGTGCAGGACTTTGGAACAGCATCCTCGTGGGCATTGGCGCGGCTTTTCACTCGACCATGCCGAAGCAGGAACTCATCAACATCATCGCACACTACTCCCACATCATCGGCATTGCTGCCATCGTGATTGTGGTGGCGATTGTCGCATACCTTATATATAAAGGGGTTAAAAAGTGAGTGCGAGCAAACTGAAAGGCAAATTGTACATTGTAAAATTGTAAATGAAAAGATATGTTTGAAAATTTGAGCGAGAGACTGGAACGGTCTTTCAAGATACTGAAGGGTGAAGGCAAAATCACCGAAATCAACGTGGCGGAAACGCTGAAGGATGTGCGTAAGGCACTTCTCGAAGCCGACGTGAACTATAAGGTGGCTAAGACGTTTACCGACACGGTGAAGCAGAAGGCGCTGGGCCAGAATGTGCTGACTGCGGTGAAGCCTGGCCAGATGATGGTCAAGATTGTGCACGACGAGTTGGCAGAACTCATGGGTGGCAAAGCCACTGAACTGAATCTGACGGGTCGCCCCACGGTGATTCTGATGGCTGGTTTGAACGGTGCCGGTAAGACAACCATGTCGGGCAAGTTGGCACTCCGCTTGAAAACTCAGAACCACAAGAAGCCGCTCTTGGCTGCCTGCGACACGTTCCGTCCTGCGGCTATGGAGCAATTGCGCGTGTTGGCTGAACAGGTGGAGGTGCCTTGCTATCTGGAGGAAGGTGCCACCGACCCGATTGCTGTGGCGAAGAACGCCATTCAGGAAGCGCGCATGAAAGGCTACGACGTGGTGATTGTCGATACTGCCGGTCGTCAGTCGATTGACGAGGAACTGATGTTGCAGATTGAGCAGATCAAGGCGGCTGTCACTCCGCATGAGACGCTGCTGGTGGTGGACGCCATGACGGGTCAGGATGCTGTCAACACTGCCAAGACGTTCAACGAGAGGTTGGAGATTGATGGTGTCATCCTCACGAAACTGGATGGTGACACCCGTGGTGGTGCAGCCCTCTCCATCCGCACGGTGGTCGATAAGCCCATCAAGTTTGTGGGTACGGGCGAGAAGATGGAGGCACTTGATGTGTTCCACCCCGAACGCATGGCTGACCGCATTCTCGGCATGGGCGACATCGTGTCGTTTGTGGAACGTGCTCAACAGCAGTTTGACGAGGAAGAGGCCAAACGCTTGGAGAAGAAGATTGCGAAGAACAAGTTCGACTATAACGATTTCCTCGGCCAAATCAACCAAATCAAGAAGATGGGCAACATCAAGGATTTGGCTTCGATGATTCCGGGTGTGGGTAAGGCACTGAAGGATGTGGAGATTGACGACAATGCCTTCAAGTCGGTGGAAGCGATGATTGGTTCAATGACACCTTATGAAAGGGAGCATCCCGAGTGCATCAACATGTCGCGCAAACAGCGCATTGCGAAGGGTGCAGGTGTCTCGATTGACGAGGTGAACCGCATCACGAAGCAGTTTGAACAGATGCGCAAGATGATGCGCCAGATGACGAGTCCGAAGATGGCTCAGGCAATGGCGCAGATGCAGCGAATGAAAGGATTCAGGAAATAAAAGACCCCTCCGACTCCCCTGTTGAGGGGAGAGAAGTTAGGGTTAAGGTTAGAGTTTAGAGTTTAGAGTTTAGAGTTTAGAGTTTAGAGTTTAGAGTTTAGAGTTTAGAGTTTAGGGGGTAGAGTTTAGGGGGCTTGGGGAGGTTACTTTTGCTCGACGAAGTCAAACTTGAAATAAGTATAATAGAATAATATGCAACTGATAGACGGAAAAGCAACAGCAGCAGCCATCAAGGCTGAGATTGCAGAAGAAGTGAAGAAAATTGTGGATGCTGGAGGTAAGCGTCCCCATCTTGCTGCCATCCTCGTTGGACATGACGGAGGTAGTGAGACTTACGTGAAGAACAAGGTGCTGGCATGTGAGGCTTGCGGATTCACCTCTACCCTGCTCCGCTTTGAGGACGACATCACGGAAGAGTTTCTGCTGAAACAGGTGGAGAAACTGAACAACGATGCCGATGTGGATGGTTTCATCGTGCAACTTCCTCTGCCTAAACATATTTCTGAGCAGAAAATTATCGAAGCCATCGACTACCGCAAGGATGTGGACGGCTTTCACCCCATCAACGTGGGACGCATGGCGATTGGTCTTCCCTGCTATGTGTCAGCCACTCCGCTGGGCATCATTACGCTGCTGAAGCGATACAACATTGAGACAAGTGGTAAGAAATGTGTCATCCTTGGCCGTTCCAACATCGTCGGCAAGCCGATGGCTCAACTGATGATGCAGAAGCAGTATGGCGATGCCACGGTGACGGTGTGCCACAGCCGTTCGAAGACACTGAAGGAGGAATGCCAGCAGGCTGACATCATTATCGCTGCTATCGGTAAGCCCAACTTCGTGACTGCCGACATGGTGAAGGAAGGTGCTGTCATTGTCGATGTGGGTACCACTCGTGTACCGGATGCGACCCGCAAATCGGGTTTCCGTCTGAACGGTGACGTGGATTTCGAGAACGTCGCTCCTAAATGTTCTTTCATCACACCTGTTCCCGGCGGTGTAGGTCCTATGACTATCTGCTCGCTGATGAAGAACACGCTCAGCGCAGGTCGCAAGGAGTTTTACAAGTAAGTAAAAAAAGTGAAAAGTGAAAAGTGAAAAATGAAAAATCTAAGTTACTCTTGCTGATGGATGGGCTGCAACCCGCATGGCTGGAAACTTTGATTTTTCACTTTTCACTATTCACTTTTTTACTTTTCACTTTTCACTCTTCACTTTTTTACTCTTCTCTCATCATTTTTTGCTCAAAAAGTTTTGCCAATCCAAAAATAACTCCTACCTTTGCACTCGCAAAAGGGAAATGACCCCTACATGGTGGATGTAGTTCAGTTGGTTAGAGCGTCAGATTGTGGTTCTGAATGTCGTGGGTTCGAGTCCCACCCTCCACCCTCCAAAAATCCTTGAAAACCAAATGGTTTTCAAGGATTCTTCTTTTCATTTACTTCCTTCTCACAGATGCTGGTATGCTGACAAATTATTCATCAACTCATACAAATACACTTGGCTTTGTACATAGAGTTCGCCCTCCTCATCTTGTTATGTTCATGTTTCGTTCTTTAGTTCTCACATTTTTAAATTATAATTTTGTGGAATGAAGAGTAATTTGTAACTTTGCAAATGAAATCAAAAAGAGAAGAGTATGGCAACTTATGCAATCACAGTGAATGAACGCACTCTCAATGGTAAAGCGTTGATGGTTTACCTGAAAACCTTGGGAGTGTTGACTCATAAACTCTCATCCAAGGAGAAGAGCAGTTTTCTTCGTTCAAAGGAAGACAAATTGGCTGGGCGCATAGAAAAATTCGCTTCTTCTGAAGAAATGTTCCAATCATTAGGCATATGAACGTATGTACGAAATCCGAATGACAAAGACTTTCCGTAAGGATACGGAGCGTTGTCGCAAACGAGGATATGATATGGAACTGCTGAAGAAGGCTATTCGTCTGCTTGAAGTGGATGGACAACTGCCTCAAACCTATCGACCACATAAATTGTCGAGTGACTATGCAGGATGTTGGGAATGCCATCTTACAGCCGATTGGCTCCTGATATGGGAACAAAACGATACGGAACTGACACTGCTCTTTACAGGCACAGGCACTCATTCCGACCTCTTTGGATAAACATAATACAGAAACCCGTAAGGCTTGCAAACTTTACGGGTTTCTATTCATAACTCCAACACTTTTTAATAATATGGGATTACTCTGTACCTTTGCAGCAAAATGATATGATGATGAGAACTTGGAAGTATTTCTTCGGAACAATGCTGATGGCTTGTGTCCCGTTTGCAGCAAACGCACAATTCTTTATGTTTGGAGGCGGGAACCGAGTGAACATGGACAGCCTTCGTGGATTCTTGAAAAGAGGAGGAAAAGTAAGGTCTTATTCTGAAAAAAGATGAGCATATAAGCCTTTTTATGAGGAATTTGAGTTTTTTATTTGTTTAGTAACAACAAAATCTGTATCTTTGGCAAAATTTTGTACAACTAAAAAACACATCAAACCATGCTTACACAAGAAGATAAGACCTTTCTCGAGAAGAAAGGCATTTCGGAGGAGAAACTGAATGCACAGTTAGAATGTTTCAAAACAGGGTTCCCTTGGCTGAAATTGGCTGGGGCTGCCTCACCTGGCAATGGCATCACCATTCCATCGGAAACTGAGAAAAAAGACTATCTCTCTGCTTGGGATGCCTATCTGGACGGTTCGGGAAAAGTGCTGAAATTTGTGCCTGCATCAGGCGCAGCAAGCCGCATGTTCAAGAATCTTTTTGAGTTTCTCGACAACGAAGAGAAGACAGAGTTTATCCAGAAGTTTGAGGCAAACCTTGACAAGTTTGCGTTCATTGATGATTTGAAGGCTGCCATCAACAAGAACGGTGGCGACGGAAGTGTGAAGACTGCCATTGCTACATTGCTGGGTGAGGAAGGTCTTTCGTATGGCAAGTTGCCAAAGGGTCTTTTGAAGTTCCACAAATATGAGGACGGTGCACGTACACCCGTGGAAGAGCATCTGGTGGAAGGTGCGCTCTATGCTGGCGGCAAGAACGGACAGGTGACTGTGCATTTCACAGTCAGTCCTGAACACCGACCATTGTTTGAGGCTTTGGTGGCAAAGGTTGCTCCTAAATATGAGAAGAAGTTTGGCGTGAAGTATTCGGTGAGTTTCTCAGAACAGAAGGCAAGCACGGATACGGTGGCTGCAAATCCTGACAACACGCCATTCCGTGGAAAAGACGGAAAGATTCTTTTCCGTCCAGGTGGGCACGGTGCGTTGATTGAGAACCTGAATGACTTGGATGCCGATGTCATCTTCATCAAGAATATCGACAATGTGGTGCCGGACCGTCTGAAAGGCGAAACTGTAGAGTATAAGAAACTGATTGCAGGTGTGCTGGTAAGCAAGCAGAAGAAAGCGTTTCAATATTTGGAACTGCTGGAGAGCGGAAAATACACTCATGCACAGTTGGAAGAGATTATCCGCTTCCTACGCGATGAACTCTCCTGCCGTAACCCTGAACTGAAAGACTTGGAGGATGCAGAACTTGCCATCTATCTGAAGAAGAAACTGAACCGTCCTATGCGTGTGTGTGGTATGGTGAAGAATGTGGGTGAGCCTGGCGGTGGTCCTTTCTTGGCATACAATCAGGATGGCACCATCAGTTTGCAGATTTTGGAGAGCAGCCAGATTGACAAGAACAATGCAGAATATTTGCAGATGTTCCAGAACGGCACTCACTTCAACCCTGTTGACCTTGTGTGTGCAGTGAAGGACTACAAAGGCAACAAGTTTGACCTCACAAAGTATGTGGATCATCAAACAGGCTTCATCTCCAGCAAGAGCAAAGACGGGAAGGAACTGAAGGCGCTTGAACTGCCAGGATTGTGGAATGGCGCAATGAGTGACTGGAACACGATTTTCGTGGAGGTGTCGCTCGGCACGTTCAACCCTGTGAAGACAGTGAACGACCTACTGCGTCCACAACATCAATAACTAACAAACAATCAAAAATGGATTCATGAATCATTCGTGGTTAATTTGTGATGATTTATGTTTAAATAGAAACACGATGATCCGTCAATTAACCACGAATTATTCATGAATTATAATGGTATGACGATTATTCAGAAGTATTTCACAAATCTGACAGGGCTTCAGGTTGAACAATTTGCTCAACTTGAGGCTCTTTATAATGACTGGAACGCTAAAATCAATGTGATTTCGCGTAAGGACATCCAGAATCTGTACGAACATCATGTGCTGCATTCGTTGGGAATTGCCAAGGTGGTGAACTTCAGGGATGAAACCACCGTGATGGATCTTGGCACAGGAGGTGGATTTCCGGGAATACCTTTAGCAATACTCTTTCCTCATGTGCAATTCCATCTGGTGGACAGCGTCGGCAAGAAAGTGAAAGTGGCAAATGAGGTGGCAACGGCTATCGGATTGAAAAACGTAAAGTTCAGTCATGCAAGAGCGGAAGAAATCAAGGAACAATATGATTTTGTGGTGACCCGTGCAGTGATGCCGATGGTGGACCTTGTGAAGGTGGCACGAAAGAACATCAAGAAAGAGCAACACAATGCTGTACCGAATGGCATCATAGCCTTAAAAGGAGGAGAACTGAACGGTGAAATTGCTTCGATGAAGAATATCGCCACCGTATGGGAACTGAGCGATTTCTTCGATGAGGAGTATTTCAAGACGAAAAAGGTGGTGCATGTCACCATCGTCAATAGGAAATGACTATGACAATCAAGAGATTTGAGGTAAATGCGCTTAGTGAGAACTGCTATGTGGTGAGCGATGAAACAAAGGAATGTGTCATCATCGATTGCGGCTGTTCGGACGAGTATGAATGGGCTGACATCAAGAAATATCTTGCGACGAACGACTTGCAAGTGAAGCATCTGCTGAACACGCATCTGCACTTTGACCATGTGTGGGGCAATACTTTTGTGTATAGAGACTTAGGGTTACGTCCTGAAGCCAATTACGAAGACCTCCACATCTATGAGCACATGGATGAGCAGATTCGCTCCGTCGTGGGTGTTGGCATCCCCCATCCTCCCCTGCCCCCTCTTGGTACTTCCCTGCTCGATGGCAGCGAGGTCAAGTTCGGCAACACCACATTCAGAGTAATGACCACTCCTGGACATTCACGTGGCTGCATCTGCTTTTACTCAGAAAAAGACCACGTTCTTTTCTCTGGTGACACTCTCTTCTGCGGCAGTTGTGGACGCACAGACCTTGAAGGCGGCAGTCACGAAGCCATCATGCAGAGTCTCCTCCGTCTCGCCACCCTACCCGACGATACAAAGGTCTATAGCGGACATGGACCTGCAACGACCATTGGTAGGGAAAAGCAGTATAATCCCTACATGCGGTGTTAAAGACGACTTGAAATCTCCTATTTTTCGTTAAAACTGACAAAAAGTCATTGTTGTGTGGAAAATAATCGCTAATTTTGTCACGATTTTATTCAGGCATGAACTACTAAAATTGTTCGAAAGAGAGAGATTATGGATGAAAAGACAATACAGCAAGTGAAGCAGCGGTACAGCATCGTAGGCAACTACGAAGGGCTGAATCGCAGTATTGACATCGCCATTCAGGTTGCGCCGACAGAATTGCCTGTACTGATCTACGGTGAAAGCGGTGTTGGTAAGGAAATCTTGCCAAGAGTAATACATGATAACTCAACACGTAAGCATAATAAATATTTTGCCATCAACTGTGGTGCACTGCCGGAAGGAACCATTGATTCTGAACTCTTTGGTCATAAAAAGGGGTCGTTCACGGGCGCTCTCGATGACAGAGAAGGTTATTTTGGCGTGGCAAACAATGGCACCCTATTCCTTGACGAAGTGGGAGAATTGCCTTTAGCCACTCAAGCAAGACTGCTTCGTGTGTTGGAAACGGGCGAATATATTCGTGTAGGCGAAAGCGAGGTGAGGAAGACCAATGTGAGAATTGTGGCTGCCACTAACGTGAATATGCAGAAGGCCATTCGTGAAGGAAAATTTCGCGAAGATTTATACTATCGTCTGAATACTATTCCCATTGCAATGCCGCCGCTTCGTGAGAGAGGTCGGGACATTGAATTGTTGTTCAGAAAATTTGCCTACGACATATCGGAGAAATACCATATTGAGCCCGTCCGACTGACAGAAGACGCGCGCGTACTATTATTAAAATATAAGTGGCCTGGCAATATCCGGCAATTACGCAATTTGGTGGAGCAAATCAGCATCATCAGTAAAGAAAGGGAAATCACTTCTGATATCTTGAAGGGTTACGGGGTGACAGATGACTCGCTGGGTGAGACTGGACTTGTGCTGCACGGGGCCAATCGTGACACGCACGCTCCAGAAGGGCACAGTTACGAGAAAGAACGCGACATGCTCTTCCAGCTGCTGTCCAGCATCGGCAAGGAAGTAAAAGATTTGAAAGAGTTGGTGCACAGCAATTTAGGAACCATGCAGAGTGTACCAAAGAACCACTACGGCTTGTACAACGAGGAAACTGAAGAGCTGGAATCCCCCGTTACGTATGGTAATCCATCTGTCATTCAGCAACCGCAACCTTATATCATAAACAAGCAACGCTATCAGCCACAAGGGGATATTCCCTATTCGAGCCATAACATACAAGAAGTTGACATTGAGACAATCGAGGATCCCCCTATGTCTAACAAGGAACTGATGAAGAAGAATATCATCGAATCGCTGAAACGCAATAAGGGTAATAGAAAGAAAACAGCCTTGGAACTTGATATATCAGAACGTACCCTGTACAGAAAAATCAAGGATTACGGGTTAGACATGTGAGCAGAACGAAGAGAGACGATTTTGAAATGAGAAGAAACCTCTACATATTAAATTGCTACCTGTGGTGTGTGGTTATGCTGACTGCTTGTACCATTAGTTACAAATTCACAGGAACCAGCATCGACTACACCAAAACAAAGACCATTAGCCTTGACAAGTTTCCCATCCGTGCCAATTACGTGTGGAGTCCTATGGAATCGATGTTTTACAACACGCTAAGTGATGTCTATGCACAGAAAACAAAACTGAAAGTGTTGAAAAGAGACGGCGATTTACAATTGGCTGGTGAAATCGTTGAGTATAGCCAAACAAACAAAAGTGTGGGCTCTGATGGCTTCTCTACTCAGGTGCAGTTGAAGATTGTAGTAAACGTGAGATTCACCAACACGAAAAAACATGACGAAGACTTCGAACAGCGATTTAGTGCAACGGCAGAGTATGATTCATCAAAACAATTGGCTGCAGTACAGGAAGAACTCGTTCAGGAGATGATAGACGACATTGTTGACCAAATATTTAATGCAACCGTAGCAAATTGGTAAACAAGAAAAAGAAACAATCTACTTCAACAAAATGATCAATATAAAGGAACTGATAGAAGCACCATCAAAACTCAATGCAGAGACTTTGCTTGAACTAAAGGCTTTGGTTGAGAAATACCCATTTTTTCAAGTGGCACGACTGCTCTACATCTCCAATCTTTATAAACTGCATTCGCAAGATTTCGGGGTAGAGTTAAGGAAGGCAAGTTCTTTCGTTCCCGACCGCACAGCCCTTTTCGTATTGACAGAGGGCGTCAATTATGAAATGCCTACGCCAAGTGACGGTAATATTAGCATCGAGACAGAAGATGAGGGTACAAGAACCATGTCGCTCATCAATCGTTTTTTGAAAGAAGGCGCCATCGAAACTGACGAGGAATATGGACCAGAACGAGAAGCGCCGTCCATCATAGACCTAACGAACGATTATGCCTCATACCTCATGCAACAAGACCGACAGCCCAATCACGGAGCAGAAAATGAGCGTGATGAAACACCCAAACTGAAAGGAGCGGACCTAATTGACCACTTCATTGAAGAGACTAAAGGGAAGCAACGTTTGGACATTCCTGACATGGACGACAGCGAATTCACTTCGCCAGAGTTTTCTGACGAAGAAGAAGAAATCTACACCGAAAATATGGTTAACATCTACATAAAACAAGGCAGATATCAGCAGGCTTTAGAAATATTACGCAAGATTTCTTTGAATAATCCGAAAAAAAGTTCTAACTTTGCAGCGCAAATGTATCTACTTGAAGTCTTGCTGAAAGAAAACAAATGATTTTCAGCATTGAACAACAGAAAGACAATTAGTAATATAACAAAAAAACAAATAAAATGTACTCATTAATTATCGTACTTGTTATTCTCGCATCTATCTTGATGTGTGGAATTGTTCTTATTCAGGAATCGAAAGGCGGTGGTCTTGCATCCAGCTTTGCCTCATCAAACCAGATTATGGGTGTTCGCAAGACAACGGACTTCCTTGAGAAAGCAACTTGGGGCTTGGCTGTGGCAATGGTTGTCCTCAGCATTGTGTCTGCAGCATTTGTGACGAAGGCAACAGTGGAAGAAGCCCCAATCAACATTACGGTCCCTGCTCAGTCAACCGATGCTGAAAATGTGCCAACATTCCCAGCAACAGGAACACAGACTCCTGCAAAATAAGAAGGAAAAAAAGCAAAGACAAAAAAGGGGCTGCATGCTATTATGCAGTCCCTTTTTCATCAAATGAGAATGTCTTTTGAGGAAAAAAAGTACATTTTCACAAAAAAGTTTTGTCCATTTTGCTAAAATTAGAAAAATTAATTCTACCTTTGTGGCATGATTTCTATAGCAAGACATATTGAATTATTGTTGCTTGAACACGATTGTGTGATTGTGCCAGGGCTTGGGGGATTCATCGCCAACCATGCAGATGCACGGTACACGGGAAATGATGAACACCTGTTTCTTCCTCCCTATAGAACGATAGGCTTCAATCAACAACTCCAAGTGAACGATGGATTGTTGGTGCAGTCATATATGGCTGCATACGACACTTCCTATCCTTCTGCCAATCTACAGATGGAACAAGATCTGGATAAAATGATGGCCGAATTGGAGATGAAGGGCGAGTATGTGCTCGAGAATATTGGCATCATCAAAAAGGGACTCAATCAGAACATCTCTTTCATCTCACCTGAGAATGGAGCCTTGACCCCTTCTCTCTTTGGATTGTATTCATTTGAGATGAAATCCCTGAAGCACGTCATCAAGGAAAAAGACATTGAGAAAAACCTGCAGGCCGTAGCAAACATGCACGTCGCAAACAAGGAGAACGTTGCAGCAAAGGATACAATATGTCAGGACAAACAAAAAGATGTGGTGATTCGCCTCAACCGCCATTGGCTTGACTTTGGGATATCGGCTGCTGCAGCTGTCATTTTGTTTTTCTGCTTCTCCTATCTTGCCATGACTGGCACGAACAACAATTCTGACACGGTTGTTGCAGCATTCCCCACCATTGAAAAGGTGGCAGTAAAATCAAACACCCCAAATACAAAACCTGCAAAGTCCGCATCGGCCAAAACGGGAAGCGTCAACGCTGTTTCCAATCAGAAAGCAGATGTAACATCTCTGATGGAACCCGTTAAACAGGAACCCACCAAGGCTGCACCAGCCAATGAAGGGGAAAAATACTACGCCATTGTTCTGGCGACATACGTGAGTCAAGACAATGCCGAGCGATTCATCAAATCCCTTTCAAAGGAGGGACTTGACCAGGCTCGATATGTTAAGAATGGCAAAGTCAGCAGAATCCTCTATTCGGAATACGCTAATGAAGAAAGCGCACAAAAGGATTTGAATTCACTTCGTCAACAGAATCCCGCTTTTGCAGAAGCGTGGATTCTTGAACTGTAAAGAGAATACGACATGAAAAGAGTCAGATGTCCGAAGTGTGACAACTACATTGTTTTTGATGAAACAAAATACACAGATGGCCAATCGCTCGTTTTTGTGTGCGAACACTGTAAAAAGGAATTTGGCATCCGCATTGGTAAATCAAAACTTGCCAACAGACACGAGGAGAAAGACCTTGATGAGCATGCTTATAATGAGGATTACGGTAGCATCGTGGTGGTGGAAAACAGATTCGCTTTCAAGCAAGTCATCCCTTTGGATTTGGGAGAAAACGAATTTGGCCGATATGTTAAGGGAACCAACATCAACAAACCAATAGAGACCCGTGACCCCAGCATCGACACTTTTCATTGTGTCATCACAGTGAAGAAGAACAAACAAGGACAACTGCAATATATTCTGCGCGATGCCCCCAGCGACACAGGGACCTTCTACATGAACGACATCCTGCGCGATGTTGACCGCATCAATCTCGAAGATGGTGCCATCATCACAATTGGGGCGACAACACTGATTTTACGTGCAGCAACAAGTGACACATAAACAACACAAAATCAATGATACGAAAAGGAGATATTATAACAAAAAATGATGCACAAAATGTATTTTTCTCATCGTTTGAGGGGAAATACACCATTATGGACAACCTTGATGAAAAGGGAGACCCAATCATCCATGCGAGAAAAGAAGTCTATAATACTGAGTATGTGTATGTCACGGTCGTACTGAGAGGAACCCTAAACATGATTATTGGAGGTACGAGAGTGGAAGTGAAGGCAAACGAATATATTGCTGTCATGCCCTGCATGAGCGTCATTGTCGAAGAATCCAGATGCATCTTCTTCGCATTTCTCAATCGCAACCATTTGATGGCAGACATCTACAAACGCACAGGGGTGAACCCCAGACTTCACTACCATGCATTCAAGTTCCGTCACGCCCGTTTCTCTCCCGATAACATCGCCGTATTGTTGGATTGCTACAAACGCATCAAACAGGAGCATCAACACGAAGACTATCCAATGAAGGAGATTGTTCTTCGTGCATATCTGTCAGCATACATCGCAAAATTCTTCTCGGTTGTAAAAGATAGCGATATTATCAATTACACGAAGGGCAACCGCCAATACAAGTTCTTTTGCGATTTTCTCAGTTTGCTGAACGAACATCACAGGACGGAACGGTCTGTACAATATTATGCCGACCATTTGCATATCACCCCAAAGTATTTGTCAAACATCATTCGGAAATACACGGGACTAACGGCATCACAGGCAATTGACCAATACGTCATCTTCGCCATTAAACAAACACTTTACCGTAACGAGCATAACATCAAGAAAATCAGTGAGGAATATAACTTCCAAAGCCAAAGTTTCTTTGGACGCTATTTCAAGCGCATCACGGGTCTTTCGCCCAATGCATACCTCAAGTTGAATAATATCAAGTCCATCAATTTCGTACAAAAAAAATAAGGAGGATAAACAGCCATGCCCGATTTAACATCCAATCAGTCTATATCACACAACAACCGATACGTGGAATATGTGGACATCTTTTCACGAGAGGACATCATTCCCACGGCTGGTATCAAAGACAACATACTCCTGTTCGACACATTCAATGGCGTGAACCCTCTCGAACAACTTCACTATGCCATTCCTACAAAAATATACCAAAAACTCTGCATTTACATCATGGAGGGGGAATGCATCATCGAAGTGAACGGAAAAAAAGAAACGATAGAGAAGAACATGCTGGTATCCATTATGCCAGAAAATACACTGAAAATCAGGTTCAACTCCACCAACGTTCAGTATTTCATGGTCATCACCTACCCGAAACTCTCCAATCAGATTTATCAAGAGATAGGCTTCACCTACAGCAACGCCAGAATGTCCCTTCACCATTTCAAAGCATCCTTATCAGCCAAGCAGATGCGCGATGTGTTTGAAATCTACAATGACATCAAGCGCGACCTTCTGGGACCAGCATACGAGTATCAGATGATTTACATCCAATGCATTCTCAATGCGCTGGAAATCAAAAATATGAACATTCTTTCATATGAGCCCATACCACTCGAAGGCGACAGCAACTCCCGTCAATACGACGTGTATTGCAAGTTCCTCACACTTCTCAACAAACACTCCATCGAGCACCGCACCGTGCAGTATTATGCCGACACATTGGGCATTTCCAGCAAATACCTGTCCTTTGTCTGCACAAGTTACAGCAAGAAGAACGCATCCACATGGATTGATGAAGCAGTCACTCAAAAAGCAAAGGCACTCATACTTGTCCACCACTATTCACTCGGCGAGACCAGTGAAATACTGCACTTTCCCACCGTGAGCAGTTTCAGTCGGTTCTTCAAACGCGTCACGGGAATCACTCCGAAAGAGTTCTCCATGTCACAAATTTAAAAGTGAATAGTGAAAAAGTGAAAAGTGAAGACGTTTTAAGTGAAAAGTGAAAAGTGAAAAGTGAAAAATCTAAATTACTTTTACTAATGAGT
>SAMEA3663010__coassemble_312_pt1 | contig 21108 bp, 24 predicted proteins | sample SAMEA3663010__metabat2_low_PE_015 | metagenome-assembled genome bin SAMEA3663010 (sample SAMEA3663010) | pig gut metagenome | biome: pig gut; feature: pig-associated habitat; material: faeces | place: France | collected 2012 | reverse complement strand
ATAAAATTATTTTAATTATGGTAATTTGTTTCTTAATGACCCATTTGGGTTTAAGAATAAGAAGTTAAAGGAGTTCAGCCTATACAAAATAACCCTAATCTCTAAACTCTAAACCCTCAACTCTCACCCCCCACATGGCAATTCCTACCATCTCTCCCCTAAACAGGGGAGCCGGAGGGGTCTCTAAACTCTAACAATCATGAATCAACGTGAAAATGAAGGGCTTTCTGCCCTCGGCAAAAAGACAGAATACCGTCAAGACTATGCTCCTGAAGTGTTAGAAACCTTTCAGAATAAACACCCCGAAAACGACTACTGGGTGCAGTTCAACTGCCCCGAGTTCACCTCCCTGTGTCCCATCACAGGACAGCCCGACTTTGCTGAAATCCGCATCTCCTACCTGCCCGACCAGCGCATGGTGGAAAGCAAATCCCTCAAACTATACCTTTTCTCTTTCCGCAACCACGGTGACTTCCACGAAGACTGCGTCAATATCATCATGAAAGACCTCATCAAATTGATGGATCCCAAATACATTGAAGTTACAGGTATCTTCACTCCCCGCGGTGGCATCAGCATTTACCCCTATGCCAACTATGGTCGCCCTGGCACGAAATACGAAGAAATGGCGGATTTTCGGTTGAAACACCATGCCATGGCATAAAGTACTTCCCTTGTTGGTTTTCCATCACAGCCCCTTGCACCTGTTGGCGGAGCAGCCTCATAGCGGGTGTCTCTTCATCCTTGTATTTATTCGACATTGAATGTCTTCACGGTCGTTCCGTCTGGATAAACCACTATATTCATACCTTTGCTTGGTACGGATATTCTCTGTCCGCTTAGATTGAATAGTTTTTCTTGTTGAGTGTCACTATCAATCCCAACTGAGATGGACGAGGTCATCTCTGACATACGCTTGACCTGCATTTTTCCCCATATGTCGTCACTCTTATAGGCATCCACGCTTTCGTCGGGTACATAAAGAGTAAGACGGGGCAGTCTTTCTGACACCTTGTAGGAATCATAGTCATATATGTCATCTATCTCTTCCGTGAGAAATGTCGGCGGGATGGTTGCCTCACAGACGATGGTATTCAATGGTGCCATATAATCGTCATAAGGAATAATGCCACATTCTTTGACAATAGTCACAGAACTGGGGATGTATAACTTTTCTATCCGGGCCACAAAAAATGCATAAGCAGCAATTTCCACCGTTCCCTCTGGTACTTCGTATTCTCGACCTTCTCTCTTTCCACAATAGCGGAGCAGGGTTTTCCCATCCTTGCTGAAGAGCACGTTGTCAACACTCTTGTACACAGGATTATCTTCTGAAACCGCCAACCTTCGGCATGCATTGAGAGATTGACGTCCATGGGGTCTGGATTCATCTGATTCCACGAATGCGAGGTAGGTCAACGTGCTTGGCAAAGAAATCTCGCTAACGAACTCCATATAATCATCCACCCTGTTCACACCCTCGCCCAAGGTGACACTTTCTGCGCAATCCAGAGAAGCATCCTCTATGACAGTCCCCTTCTCCGAGCCATCCACAACAATCTCACATCCATAACCAGAAGAAGCCGCCATATAACACAGACGAAAGGCATCCTTTTGAATAAGGGTCACACTTCTTGGGATAGATATTCTGCGGAATGACCCTCTTCCAATGTTTTCATAGATAAAGTAGGAAGGGATTGTCGCAATTTCTCCTTCTGGAATTGTCAGATAACTGATTTTGGACATACAAAAGGCATAAGGTGCCAATGATTGGGTTGAAGGATCAATGGTATAACTACCTCCAGCCTTGGTCTTATTGCACGGTACAAAAAACAGTTCCCCCGGCTTCTTATAAAGTACGCCATCAATGTCATAAAACATGGGATTATCCTTCGCCACATATATGTTCTTTAACTGATAATAACTACAAGGATAAAAAGACATATCCTCGTAATAATTATCATGTGGGGCAAAAGGACCATAATCAATATCAGTGACTGATGCAGGAATCGTAATTGATTGAACATCCAAACCAAATTGACCATGATACTCCAAATCATCAAAGCGCTCCACTCTTGGCGTATATGCGATACGAGTTACCTGATAGTTCCGATTGGTTTCCTTGCAATATACCATATTGGGTATAACCGTGTTTTTTGCCTCGCATCTCACCACTTCCACCTCGTTATCTTTGATGATATGATAATATGTCCGCGCTTCATCATGGAAAACATTATCCATCCTCAGTTCACTATCATACATGTCATCGTCAACTGCGGAGAAAGAGCAGAAAGGCACCAAGCACATAACTGTAAATAAAATAATCCTTACACTAATTGTTTTCATTATTCTAAATTCCGCAGCACTTTAGTTTAACTTTTTTATAAGCACCTGAGCAACAAAAAGTTGCTCGGGATTTTGCCATGTCAGATTTTTCACTTACCTTAGTGCTGCAAATCAAGACAAGCAAAAATCATCAATGACATGGCAAAGATAAGCATAAAATCTGAGAAAATCACTCCTTTTGGAGGAATATTTCATGTGAGAGAGCAATTTTCCCGTTTTGTGGGTCCAGTTATCGACAAAGTGCTGGGTCTGAGGTGTACGTCATACGGCTATCAAAGCGCGAGATTGCTGGTTCTTTGTCAAGTGTCTACTTCTGTGGCGGCAACTGTGTGGAGGATGTGACGAGCCATTTGATGCCCCATCTCTCGCTTCATCCCACTCTTCGCACATGCAGCTCTGACACAATTTTTGAGAAAAGCGTGAATTTACCGACTTCACGTTCGATGAAACTGCACTTAAAAAAACATTAAAATTGAATTACAAAAATCAAGACTTCCGTTTTAATATGATGTAAAGGATGACGGGAGCACCGAGGATGGGAGTGACAGCATTGAGGGGAATGACGGTGGTGGGTGGCAGGGTGCAAAGGAGATTGCAGAGAAGCGCCAGCACAGCACCAGTAAGCATGGTAAAAGGAAGGAGCACACGGTGGTTGGACGTGCCGAGCAGGAGGAATGCCACATGAGGGGTCGCCAAACCGAGGAAGGCGACAGGACCGCAATAGGCGGTGATGACAGCCGTAAGCAGACCTGTGGCAAGGAGAAGCAGGTTACGCGTGCGCTGGATGTTCACACCCAGATTGACGGCATAGTTTTCACCTAAAAGAATGGCGTTGAGGGGTTTGATAAGCAACAAAGCCAGTACTAACCCCACGATGCACAGGATGGCGAAGATGGGCATCTGCTGCATAGAGACACTGTTGAAATTACCCATGCCCCAAATGAGGAAACTCTGTATGTTCTCCACAGAAGCAAGGAAATTGAGCAAGGAGATGACGGAAGAGGTGATATAGCCCATCATGATACCTGTAATGAGGAGCATGAGGTTATTCTTCAGCAAAGAAGAGAAGAACAACAATAGCCCCATGATGAGCATGGAGCCGAGGAATGCCGCACCCACAATCGCCAGATAGCCACTCCAGGAGTAGAGTCCTGCCGTGATGGTGCCTCCGAAGGCAAGCATGACGATGGCCACACCAAGATTGGCACCTGAGGAGATACCGAGGATGGAAGGTCCAGCAAGAGGGTTGTGGAAGGAAGTCTGCAAGAGGAGACCTGCGGTGGCGAGTCCTGCACCTGCCAGCATAGCGGTGAGAGCGGTAGGAAGTCGGGAACCAAGAATGATGTAAGATATGGCATCTTCAGACTCCCCTCCATGCAAAAGGGTCTGCTGCACATCGGTAGCGTCAATATGAACGGAACCGAAAAAGATGTTGAGGACGAAGAGTGCCACAACACCGATAATCAACAGGCAGATACGGAATCTCATGAGAGTTGACAGTTAAGGTTAGGGTTATGGTTTTAGTCGCTGGTAGAAATACAGGGGTTCGTGAAGTTGTATCTCGGGATGGGTTATTTGGATGATGTCAGAAAGCATACGGTCTGGATGGAAAGGCGAACGTTCATAGAAGAAGGAAGTGCGGGTATTGCACCCCCACACGTTACCTTTCTTGAAGGCATCGAAACGGCGATAGACTTCTATTTCTGCACCCAATTGGTCAAGGGTCATGGTGGCATCAGAGTCATAACGCATCAACCAGATGTCAGCATCGTGGGCAGTAGCATAGACTTGTTCGACAGAAAGGGGCACAGAACCGCTCTGCGTGTATTCGGGAAAGGCGGTCTGTGCACCTGCATCGGCATATAGTTGTCCGATGGTGCTGTGCACCCCAGGTTGATACCACACACTGCCATAAAGTTCCTCAGAAAGAATGCGGGGCTTCGTGGCAGCATTCTTCACCAATGCACTGAGGCTGTCATAACGCGCCACCAGTGCATCGAACATGGCATTCGCCTCTTTCTCCTTCCCCAAAAGGAGTCCATAGAACTTCATCCATTCTGCTCGTCCCAATGCTGTCGGCTCCATGTATTCGGCACACTCGACGATGGGTATGCCGAGTTGTCCCAATTTGTCATGCCCCGTATTGCTTTCGAAAGGTGACACCAGCATAGCGTCTGGATGAAGTTGAATGATGCGTTCCTGATTGGGTGACATACCATTGCCACAATCCACCACCTCTTTGGTGAGTCCATGGATATACTCCTTCTCACACACACCTCCAATACTCTGTTCCATACCAAGTTCGCAGATAAGTCCACAATGCACAGCAGTAAAGACGAGTGCATTCTTAAGGGGAACATGGATGGGTTGAGAGTTACCGTCCGAGAATTGAGAGTTGAGAGTTGAGAGTTGAGAGTTAGGGCCCTCCATCAAGACATAAGATCCCAACAAGCCCTCTCCCCAAGGATTCTTGAGTTTCACTTCCACCACATTGTCGCCATAACGCACCATGGTGATATTCTTGGCATAACGCATGGGGATGGTGTCGCCTTCGCCTTGGAGAGGAGAAGCAGTGTTGCCTCCGCACGACAAGAATAGTGCGGAGGCAACAAGAAAGAGAAACAGAATATTTGTTCTGTTCATGGACACATCTAATTATTGTACATACTTAATATCTGTGTTGAACACCACTGAGATTGGGCCTGTAGCAGTGTTCTCATACTTTTTCACAAATTTGCCCTGAGCATCATACTGGTTCGTGTAGGATGGCAGTGCATAACCAGGATAGCCTGTCTCTGGATTCTCCTGATAGGAAACGATGAAGATGTTGCCAGTCACTGGGTCTGCTGCAATCACTGCAGGGCTGAAGATGCCCTCAGGCTCCCAACTGGTTGTTGCGCCTGTTGCAGCATCGTAAATCAGATAAGTCGTCTCAGCAGCGCCGTAAGGAGCATTCACGGTATAAATCTTCTTTCCGTCAGTACACATAGCAGTACCATCCACCACTTTTGTCACCTCGCCAGATGCAGTAATCTTGCGGACACCTGCACCCGTCTGATTCCAAGAAGCATCATAGGTACCATAATCCAGATAATAGACATCAGAACCAAGCGTGAGAATCTGCATAGGGTTGGTAATCACCTCATCCTTGATTTCCTCCACCTTGCCACTACCGAGGTCAATCTTGGAGATGGAAGGATTCTCACAATTGCCGTAGTCTGAGTTAGCCACGTAGATGCAACCATTGGCAATGGTCAGTCCGTCTGGATAGGAACCAACAGTGTAAGTGGTTTGCTTAGCAAAGTTCACAGTGTCGATGGCTGCCACAATACCATTGCCGCCATTGTTACTGTCGCCATAGAAAGTGACATAAAGGTTTCCGTTCTCACCCACTGCGGCACGAGGGCTGACGCCATCCTTTTCGCCCAAGAGGTCGATGGTGTTGATTTGCTTCACAACAGACAACGTGTTCTTGTCGCACACCCAAATAGTTGCCTCGGCATCCACCACAATGTAGAGTTTGCTTCCGTACTCTACAATATAGTTGGCTGTCTTACCAAGAGACTTGCCGTTTGCCTTCTGGAAAGCATTGGCAGTCACCGCACCTGCCTGATAGTCAATGTAACTAACATTACCATCAATGTTGGCCTTCTTATTACCAGAACCCACCACGAACATACCATTAGACACGTCCACTTTCTTCAATTCTGGAGTGTCATCGTCGTTGCTACAAGCAGTAAAGAGGGCTGCGCCCATCATCAGTACTGCAAAACTCAAAAGACTTTTTTTCATTTTGTTAGGTTTTAATTGTTAAACGTGAAAAATAATGATTTATTGTTATAACTTATAACTAAGTGAAAATTGAAAGCTTCTGCCAGGCATGGGATAGGCTCCCACAATCTCGTATTGCTTATCTGTCAGATTCTTCAAATCCAAACGTGCCTCCATAACACCATACCCGATGTGGAAACGATGGTAGGCTGATGCACCCAATTCGTAGTAGCCATCCACCCGTGTCCCCTGTAGATGGGCATTGGTCGTCCAACGCTCACTCACAGTCGTCAAGTGGGTTGCGCAACACACCCACGGGTTTTCCCATGCCAATGCGAAGGAGCCTTGATGCTCGGGCGTATAGGCTATTTGGTTTCTGTAATAGGGCGAGGAGGGGTTAGTACGGTTTTGTGCCCGCTGATAACTATAACACCCCGATGCGGTGAGCAGATGGCGCTCGTTGAACTGATGGGTGGCATTGAGCGTGATGTCGGCTCCATATACACGCACCTTGCCAACATTGACGCAGTTCCACACAAACATATTGAAGGGCACTGCCACAATCATGTCTTTGACCCAATTGTAATAGCCATCGAGGGTGGTCTGCACGTGAGTCTTGCCAAAATCGCCCTGCCATGTCGTGCCGATGTTGAGTTGTTCGGTGCGTTCGGGCTGCAAGTCTTTGGAACCGTAATGGAAGAAATAGTTCTCGTTAAACGTGGGGGCACGGAATATCTCTTTATAGGAAGCACGTACATGCCATTGGGGCAACAACTGATAGGATATGCTGAGTGAGGGCGAGAGGCGACGCATGTCGTCAGCCGCATCCCCCTGCTTGGCATCATTCAAATAGAGCGAATGGAGCAATCGTCCCATCACCGTAAGACGGCGGGTGCGGAATTTGGCCGTAGCCGACTGCAAAAGAGTATTGCGGAAAGGATGGGCATCGGTGTCGAGTGTGCTGCTCAGGTTGTTGAAGGCATAGTCAATGGAATAGTCGAATGCCCAATTTTGTAGAGGCATATAGAGCAAGCAGGCAGAGGTGTAGTATTCACGTTGCCAATAGTCGGCATCCTGTATCTGACTCGCCACCATGCCGTCGTCGTAGAGTGAGGCTGCCCAATTGAACTTGCCGTTGAGTTTGAGGGAGATTTTGGTGGTGAGACGTGTCTGGTACATGAGTTGCCCGAAGAGGTTGCGGTCGCGCAGGGTCTCACGACTGAGATTGGAATAATAGTGCACTTGCCCTGGCAACTGGCGGTCATTGTCGTAGTAATAAACTTTTCCTGTCAAGCGGTCGGAGGGGCGGATGTTCCACACAAAATTCAGTTCGCCATGCCCTGAGTTCATGCGACTGTTCTTGCGATAGTCACTCACTTTTTCCGTCACGTTCTTGATGGTATAGGGGTAGTCGTTCTCGGCATAGGTGTATTCGCCCAAGGCAGAGAAGGCAAAGTGCCCGTTTAGGTTCTGTTCATATTTGAGGAAGGGTGACACATAGCCAAAAGAACCCACCTTCAATTGTGCCTTGAGATGTGGGCGCACATCGTCGGTCGGCAACTGCATGGACTGAATTTGGACTGTGGCTGGTGTGGTGACTTGTCGGGCTGGAATGAAGATGTCATCATTATCACCAATAACCAGCGAGAGACTGCCCACATTGTCCAACGAATAGCGAGACATATCTATCTCACCATTTTGGCACTCACTGAGCATGACTCCGTCGTAACTGACACCCGTATGTTTCGTGCCCAAACCACGCACTGACACAGTCTTCATGCCCCCTGCCCCACCATAGTCGCGCAATGTGATACCAGGAAGACGATGCAGGGCATCTGCCATGTCGGTCACGCCCATACGCAGCATCTCACCATGATCCATCACATACAAGGGGGCTGTAGAGGTCATCGTGTGGTGTTTACGACTGTCCACCACCTGCACCTCGTTGAGACGAAGTGAGGTGGTGTCTGTCTGTGCCGGCAATTGCACCGTCACGAAGGCAAGACCTATGATGATCAAGAGTTTTCTCATTTTCAAAACGGATGCAAAATTACAAATTTAAGTTTGACTTCATCGAGCTAAAGGTTCGTATGTCTTATTTCTTTGGAGTGAAAGGAGTGAGAGGAGTGAAAGCCGATACTCGAAAAAATGAAAGAATGAAGGAATGAAAAGTTGCCCTCAACTCTCAACTCTAAACTCTAATCCCTAAACTCTAATCCCAAAACTCTACAATGGCATATTGCCATGTTTCTTAGGTGGATTGCTCTGATTCTTGTTGCGTGACATCTCCAAAGCCTGAATGAGACGCAAACGGGTGTCGCAAGGCTGGATGATTTCGTCGATGTAACCCAATTGTGCAGCTGGCATGGGGTTGGCAAATTTCTCCCTGTACTCTTCTATCTTCTGAGCACGCTCTTCTGGAGTGGCTTTGCGATAGAGGATATTGCAGGCTCCTTCGGCTCCCATCACGGCAATCTCAGCAGTGGGGTATGCGAAGTTCACGTCTGCCCCGATGCACTTGGAGTTCATCACGATATAAGCACCTCCGTAGGCTTTACGGGTGATGAGCGTGATTTTCGGCACCGTCGCCTCGGCAAAGGCATAGACAATCTTGGCTCCGTGCCGGATGATGCCGTTGTGCTCCTGTTGCACACCAGGCAAGAAACCTGGTACATCCTCGACGGCGATGAGGGGGATGTTGAAGCAGTCACAGAAGCGGATGAAACGGGCAGCCTTGTCGGAAGCATCAATGTCGAGGGCTCCTGCCAAGAAGTTGGGCTGGTTGGCTACGAAACCGACAGTACGTCCTGCCATACGTCCGAAACCTATGACAATATTCTTTGCAAATTCAGGCTGAATTTCGAAGAAGTACTGCTGGTCGCAGACTGGCTCGATGATATTGCGGATGTCATAAGGAATATTGGGATCGGTTGGCACCACTGTATCAAGTTCATGACAGATGCGGTCCACCTCGTCAGTGACAGGATGTACGGGGGCGTCTTCCATGTTGTTGGAGGGAATGAACCCAATGAGTTCACGGATGGTCATGAGGGTCTCTTCATCGTTGTTGCAGATGAAGTGGCTCACACCGCTCACAGAGTTGTGAGTCATGGCACCACCGAGGGTTTCCTTGTCCACATCCTCGTTGGTCACAGCCTTAACCACGTTGGGACCCGTTACAAACATCTGGCTCTGCTCTTTCACCATCAGGATGAAGTCGGTGAGAGCAGGGCTATAGCAGGAACCACCAGCACAAGGCCCGAGAATGGCACTGATTTGGGGGATGACACCTGATGCCATCACATTTCTCCTGAAGATGTGGGCAAAACCTGTGAGGGATTCCACTCCCTCCTGAATGCGGGCGCCACCCGAATCATTCAATCCAATGATAGGTGCCCCGTTCTTCAGTGCCAAATCTTGCACCTTGGCTATCTTCTGGGCATTGGCTGCCGAGAGCGAACCACCCAACACGGCAAAGTCGAAGGCATAGACAAAGACGATACGCCCGTCAATCTTACCATAACCAGAGATGACACCATCGCCTTCGATGCGTTTCTTCTCCATGCCAAAGTCGGTGCAACGATGCACCACATGCTTGTCCATTTCCACAAAAGTGCCACGGTCAAGCAGCGTTTCTATTCTTTCTCTTGCTGTAAGTTTCATCATTTTTAATTTTCAATTTTCAATTTAATCAGCGCTTGTTCCACACGAACACTGTCACCCACATTCACTAACACATCTTTTACAATACAGTCAGCATTGACTTTATAATTCGACTGCATCTTCATGGCTTCCATTGTCAGCACGGTGTCGCCGGCTTTGAGGGTGTCGCCAGGCTTCACGTATATGTTGACAATCTTGCAAGGCATGGGTGCTGTAATGACATCTGCCTGCACAGAGTCCTGAGAACCTCCACGACGCATCTTCATATATTTCGCCTGCGAATCAAGCATATCAATCTGATAAGTCGAGTAGTTGAGGTTCACACGGTAGTGCTTCTCCCCACTCTCTCGGATGAGTTCGGCATTGTACGAATTTCCATCGTAGATGAGGGAGCAAGTGCCATTTTCCAGCATCGCCACATCCACATCATACACCTTTCCGTCAATGTCTATCTTCACTTGGTTGCCCTCCTTGTTCAACAGGGTCACTTCCAAGGTCTTATTTCCAACCTGTATTTCCATCTTTTCATTTACAATTTATACTCTCAGTACTCCTTTCTGCAATCCGAATGCCCTCCAGCGGCTGATTGCCGTGTTCTCCACTGTGGGTGTGGTGGGTTTATTCTCTTCGAGATTCATCAAGTAGTCAATGTATGCCGCAATGACAGCCATCGGTTCGGAATCGTTCTTGAAACCAGGACGTGGACGCAAGCGATCTTGATTGCGCTCGATGAAGTAGGTGTTGTAGTTACCCTGCTTGAAGTCTGGCACATCAATGATGCGTCGCAGGTAACGGATGTTGGTGGTCAAACCCGTAATCTTGTATTCATAGAGCACACGGCGCATACGCTCAATGGCATATTCACGACTGGTTGCCCACACGATGAGTTTGCCAATCATCGGATCATAGTGTACAGGAATTTCGTAGCCTTCATAGACATAAGAATCAATACGAGTGCCGATACCATGTGGTTCGGTAAGTTGCTTGATCACTCCAGGCGACGGCATGAAATTGTGCTCCGTATCCTCAGCACAGATACGACATTCGATAGCATGTCCACGCTGTCGGATGTCCTCCTGGCGGTAGTTCAGTTCCTGTCCGTCAGCGATGAGGATTTGCTCCTTCACCAAGTCGATGCCCACGACTTCCTCAGTGATGGGATGTTCCACCTGCAAACGGGTGTTCATCTCCAAGAAATAGAACTTATGGTACTTATCCACGAGGAACTCGATGGTTCCTGCACCTTCATACCCTACGGCACGGGCGGCTGCCACGGCTTTGGCACCCATCTCCATACGCAGGTTATAATCGATAAAGGGACTTGGACTTTCTTCCACAATTTTCTGATGACGACGCTGCACAGAGCATTCGCGGTCAAACAGATGCACCACATTGCCATGCTTGTCGCCCAGAATCTGAAACTCGATGTGGTGAGGTTCTTCCACAAATTTCTCGATATAGACCGTATTGTCGCCAAAACCAGACATGGCTTCGCTCCGAGCAGCGTTGTACATCTCCACCACATCCTCTTCACGTTCGATAAGGCGCATACCTTTGCCACCACCACCCATTGAGGCCTTCAGCATGACAGGAAAACCTATCTTCTTTGCCACATCCACCGCCTCTTCAGCCGACTGGAGAGGTTCTTCAGTACCAGGCACCACAGGCACTCCTGCCTCTATCATCTTGCGACGGGCACTGATTTTGTCGCCCATCTCTTCCATCGTTTCGGGTCGGGGACCTATGAAGATGAAACCCTCCTGTTCACAACGACGGGCAAACTCGGCGTTCTCGGAGAGGAATCCATACCCCGGATGGATGGCGTCCACCTTATGCTTGTGGGCAGCCTCGATGATATGGTCAATGTTCAAATAACTGTCGCTACTCGCTGCCCCACCAATGCACTCTGCCTCGTTGGCAAAGAGCACATGACGTGACAAGCGGTCAGCCGTACTATAGACTGCCACCGAACGGATGCCCATCTCGTAGCAACTACGCATCACACGGATAGCAATCTCCCCACGATTTGCTACTAATATTTTTCTAATCATAAAGTCATTTACAATTTCACTATTTACAATGTACAATATAACAATTCACATCCTGTCCACATGGCAAATAGTAAAATAACTAAATTACCCAATAAATTGTACATTGTAAATTGTCAAATTGTACATAATATTTACATTTCCTGCTCCGACAACTCATTCGCCTCCATTAGCGCACAATCGTCAGTAATACGCTGGAGCGAGACAGCCGCCATGTTGAGCGTACGGAAACACTGTTTCAACATTACTTGTGCAGCAGGCGTCTTGACACCCATACGTTTTTTGAGGTTGAAGAGTTCCTTGGTGATGCCCAACAATTCATTTGTAGGCAAGAACGTCTCTTCCGAAGCCGTATCAATGGTATTGTCAATCTGCTCCATGATAGCAACCACCCCATCAGCCTTTTGCCTCTCGTCAAACGACTGGCTGATCAAATCCTCCACATTGCCCTTCAGTTGATTCATCAGGTCAATGTATTGTGTATAAGTTGAATGATAGATGTCCATATTCTCACTTTATTTTATTAAATCAAGCGCAAGGTGAAGTAAGCCAGCACCATACCGATGACACCAATGACAATACCCACCTTCAGCATTTCGTTCTGTTTCACCAAACCAGTTGAGTGTACAATGGCATTAGGAGGCGTACCGATAGGCGTACCGATACCACCAATGTTGGCGCCCAACGGAATGGCAAGTGTCAATGCCACACGTCCCTTACCATCAGCAGGCAGCGCCTTGAACACAGGAGCAAGGAATGTCAGCATCATCGCTGCAATCACTGAAATGAGTGATGCAATGAATGACTTGTTGTTGAATCGGCTTGACATCTTGTTGCCAGCCTTTGAATCTCTTTGTGGTTCCAACTTCTTGAACAGATGAAGATGGAAGAGTTTGTTTCTAAATAATGACATATAATAGTAATTTAGAATAATCATAGTGGAGTGCCCGAGCATCACTGCTGGGGCACTCGGCATTTACAACACTTGCAATGATATTTTATGAAGATTTCATTTTTTACCTTAACGATAACTTTTACCTTAACGATAACCCTAACGCTAACTTTATCCTTAACCTCCCTTACGACATAACCAGTTAGGGTTAAGGTCAGGGTCAGGGTCAAGGTTACAGTTATAGCTACTGCCCAAAAGCAGGGTAAAGATCAAAGTTCGGCTTACCCAGTCATTAATAATAAATAATGTATGTTTCCGTCATGTCCGTAATCCCGCAGACACACGTTGCTAATGGCAATGGCAGGTCTTCTGACTTCATCCTTACAAGGTGCTCGGTCTTCCCAGAGATTTCAAAGTCTCATCTGTCAGATTCGACCTTGACTCCAGTGACACTGTTGGCAACCCTGTTAAAAAAGGACTCACAGCATCGGGTAATGTCGGGGATTTTCACCCCATTCCCATCTTAGCTCCGTCGCCACACCACCCAATTCTGGTGTGGGGGAGAACCAATTGCGAGTGCAAAGGTACGGATAAGTGAGCACAAAACAAAGAAAAAACGGAAGTTTTTGCTTTTTTTGTCGAACGAGAGTACCTTCGGGGTAGCCAACGGTACGATTAAGTGAGCACAAAACAAAGAAAAAACGAAAGTTTTTGCTTTTTTTGTCGAACGAGAGTACCTTCGGCGTAGCCAACGGTACGGATAAGTGAGAAATGAAAGAAGGAAACAGCCTCACCGTTTCCTTCTTTCATTTCCTCATTTTTTATATTTTTCTCTATTTTTTCACGTTTTTCCTTCTGCGGCTTGCCGCACCCTCAACTCTCAACGCTAAACTATTCAAAAGCCTCCAAAAGAAATGATACACCCTGAATATCGGTTCCCACAGACATTCGGATGGGAAGTACCACATGAGGCGAAAGTCACGTTTGAGGCGTTGGATGTTTTGTGACAATTGGGAGACATTGTGTCTCACCCGTTTATCGTACTGTCCAAAGTTGCCAGACTGCATGATTTCATTCATAAAGAACTTGCCACTTCGTTCGTCAGCAGGAACCAACAGCATGCTTTCTTCCATGAGAAGTATTTCTTTTAGCACGTACATGACTGCTGCTGCCACATCATACAGCCCCAATCTTCTTAACAACTTTCCATCGGTTTGTCTTTCTTCTTCCGAAAATCCCTGCTTCAGCACAAAATAATAGTCAACAATTTGGCGCAATCCAATTCCCTCATGAATCACATGATTACAGATATGTGCCATCTGATATATTCGATTGAAGGCATAAGTTGGAACACAAATGCGTCCTGCTCCATCCGGGAATTCCACTTCATGTGAGAACTGTTTCTCCGACTCCTGTACAAACCAACGCTGCAGCCTGTAATTATGGATCAAATTGTTCATGAAAGAAGGGCGGTAATGAACTTCAATCTCTATATCATCTATTTTTTTGAATTCAACATGATGGTAAAGAATTTCTGGTCGATCAACTTGCCCCTTCACAAAAGCCAGCACTTTTTGTTCGCCCCCTTCCACCCATAAGTCTATATCGCCACTCATCCTGATGTTGGGGATAGGATAGAGCAGAGAATTACCTTGTCCCTTTAACACACATGAACGGAATCCCTTTTCATGAAAGAAGTTCCTCGCCTGTAGTGTCGCCTTGTTTGTCTTTTCATTTGCCACTTGAATCTGCATGGCTATCGCATACCATTGCAGAATCAGGTTACGTTCTGGTTGCTGTTCTTTCGGGAGAAGTTGCACCCCATGGAAAGCGATGCCTGCCAAAGCCTGCTTTGTACTCATCTGAAACAAAAGCAGCCATTCCTCTTTCTTCGGAACGGCTGACAGGCATTGCCTATTACCGATGGCAACTTGCAGTAATTCAAAAAATAATCGTTCCAACTACTTTTCTAACAATTGATGATAAACCTCCGCCACTTGCCCCGCTATAATGTCCCAATCGTATTGAGCCATGTCATACTGCTCTCGATGATAGGGATTGTCCATATTTGCTTGTAACTTTTCCCGAAGTGCCTCCACATCGCCCACAGGGAAATACACATCCTTATCCAATCCCACTTCCAGATTGGCAGGTATGTCACTCACTACCACAGGTGCACCATAACTCATCGCTTCCAGCAAGGAGATAGGCAACCCCTCATGTGACGACGGCAAACAATAACCTCGGCAATGGCTCAACAGCGAATGGAGTTTCTTTCCCTTAATGAATCCTGTCAGCACCACTCCATTCCCCTTCGCCATCTTCTTCAGTCTGCGCGAATAATCATCCTCAAAATCCGTGTCACCAGCCAACACCAGTTTGCAATCTTCATGATTTGTTTTTACAAACGCTTCAATCAGATGATGCAGATTCTTCTCTGGTACAAAGCGGCACATGCCCAAAATGTATTTACCCTTTTCTATTCCCAAGCCCTCAAAATACTCAGGATCATCACACACGTCTGGCTTCGGAACCCCATTATAAATCAGATGCACATGTTCTGTCCGCCCATATTTCTTTGCGATCAGGTTCTTAATCACCTCGGAAATGACAATCACCTCATCAGCAAACTCACATCCCATCCGTTCCCCTAACTTCAGCATCGCCTTGGCAGCAAGCCCCCATTTGTCACGGTCATAGTCTGGTCCATGATGGGTGAACACCACCTTCATTCCTCGTATCTTCGCATAAGGAGTCAGCATCGCTGGTCCTATCGCATGTACATGCAGCACATCTGCCCCCAACGCCTTCGCCTTGTTGATGGCACGGAACGTATGGATGATTGCCTCAAACGACTTCTTCTTCGGAGAATCCACATTCACCAGTTTCACGCCCTTCCACTCCGTCAGTTCATCCTTCACATAGTTCGTCCGCCGAATCACCGTCACCTCATCTCCACGTTCCACAATTCTGGGGAACAACTCCTCGCAATGTGTTTCCACGCCACCCATGATGTCAGGAATGCCACGAGTACCTGTCACAACAATTTTCATGATGACACTTTCTACTTAAAGAAAAATGACTACCTTTGCAGTCAGAATGAAGAAATGGTTATCATATATCAAGGAGTTTTTGCAATATATATCCATCATATTGCTCTCCTTTCTTTCTGCCCTCTGGCTCACCCTTTTAGGTCGAAGGCACAAATGACCATCTGTGATTTTCGTGGTATCAGTGTGAGTTACTTAATCTCAATCTTTCTATCTGTTTCCGCAACAGTTCCTTCATACCCCTGCGACTCCACATCGGCATTCACGATATCCTCACCACGCTTACCTTTCAATGCTTCTTTCGAATCATCAGACAGACCATTATTGATGATTGCATTTACATCGCAAGTTGACAGTTTATCCAAATCCTCCTTAGTAATAATGCCATCCCGATAATCACGTACCACTGGCAATTCATACATTGAATACTTGCCACCAAACATCGACTTCAACTTATGCTTTGCCACCCACACTGCTGGAGTCGAAATGTACTTCCTCATAGCAGGAGCCACAGACCCAATCATCCAGCAATTTCGGTCACAGCAGCGCACCTTCTTACGCACCTTCTCCGCCTCGGGCGAGTTCCACAATTCATCCCACGTCTGACGGTTCAGATTGCCCATCACCTCCTTATCCTTCGTGCCATTACAAGGCATCACATCGCCATACGGGTCAATGAAGAACGTGTCGAAACTCATGTCACAGGGCAGCAAACGTTTCTGTCCATAGATGTAGTTAATCAATCCATGATTGAAATAAGCCCTGAACCACTTCTTCGGCGAGTTACTCTTCAGCAACTCATTCACCAAGTTCTCAAAGTTTTTCGCCACCATCGGACGGTCTTTGATGATATTCTTCGCTTCCACAAAATAGAAAGAGTTATGCAACGAAGCCGTCGCAAACTCCATCCCCATCTCATCACTGATTTGATACAGCGGCACTAAGTCAGGTGCATTCTTATCCTGCACCGTCATGCCAAACCCCACATCCTTCATGCCCATCTCACGCAACTTCTTCAGTGTTGTATAGCCACGCTGATAGCCGTCATTCAGTCCACGAATCTCATTGTTCGTCTTCTCCAATCCTTCAATGGATATACGGATTCCAATCTGAGGGAACTCTTTACATAGGTCTATGATTCTGTCCGTAAAGAACCCGTTCGTCGAAATCACGATGCGGTCACTCTTCTTATACAGTTCTCGCACAACCTCCTTCAAGTCCGTCCGAATGAAAGGCTCTCCACCCGTGATGTTCGTGAAATACATCTTCGGGAGTTTCTTAATTGTCTCAATCGAAATTTCCTCTTCCGCCTTGCTCGGTGCCTTATAGCGATTACACATCGAGCAACGCGCATTGCAACGGTACGTCACAATGACTGTACCATTCAGTTTCTTTTCTGCCATAAATGATATATCTGGAAAAGGGTGAGCACTGTATATTGCTCACCAATAATAGTGAAAAAAGTCTCTCACGTCAATTTCGTGAAGAGAAAAATTACTGTTTCCTTCTTCTTGGTACTAGAACCCTATTTGTCGGCTGATATGCCTTAAGTCCAGCATCACCGGTGAAAATCTCAACTTCGAAACCTGCTTTTGCATAATATTGGACGACGTCAACAATTGACGCATCCCCCAAGGCTTGTCCACTAACAACGCTTTTCTTCCATCTTTCTGCCAAAATAATCAGGTTTTCTTTTTTCCATAGTTCGCTCTGCTCTGTAAAAGCAGCCCATGGATTCACCTTGTCTGCAGTGGCCTTAATTACATCCGCGAATGAATCTCCTAATCCACTTCTATCACCAGCACTATGAGCAATATGATTCCCAGTCTCTATAATAGATGCGATAGGCAAAACAAAAGTTGTCCCTGCCTTTTTTTCTTCCTCTATCTTACTATTTACAATCTCATAAGTCAGTCTATTCTCTCCAGATCCACATGTATCCTTACCAGGAACTCTAAGCCATACACAAAGTACGCTTGTATCAAACACCAGCACCTTATTCCTCATAGTTCATCGTTTTTAATCAAGTCACCTATAGTTCCAGAAGCCATCAACTTCGCCAAATGTTCTTTCTCCTCCAACAAGCTAATATAACTATTTCCCTCCTTATCCCTTTTCACGAATGAGATGAAAGGAATTATCTCATTTCCAAGTTCATCAATTAGCACAGGGTTGTGAGTTGTACAAAGCACGTCAACATTTCTCTCTTCCGAAATCTCTTTCAGTACTTTTACAAGTTCTTTTGCTCTTGATGGGTGTAGCCCATTATCCACCTCCTCTATAATCAGGAGGCTGCCCTTCTTAATTGTCAACAAGGCTACAATAATAGCAGCAAAGCGTAATGTTCCATCACTCATTCCCCTTGCATCTACAGGTTGGCCTGGATTCCATTCTTCGTAGCAATATAGCATCGCATCCTGATTGGTCAACCCCACAGTCACCGCCTCTATACGCTTAATATCCTTCTCAGGCAGCGGGCGGATATATTTTGTCAAAGTATCCTCAAGACGGGCTTTATCCTCCTTGGGCATTGCAGCGATGACTCCTGCAATATTGCTACCATCAGGCTTCAACTCTGCGCTTAATGGAGAATACCCCCTCATAGACTCAGGCGTTGGATTCAAGATGAAAATATTCCGAATCTGATTATTCACCTTTTTCCTCATGTCTGGCTTAACACTATAGACAAAACCATTTTCAGTTCTTTCCACTCCAACGCTTATGGTGTGCGTCACCCCCTCTTCTTCAATGGTCACTTCAAGAAGGAAGTTCTTCTCGCCTTTTCTAACAATCCAGTCCCTTCCGCCACGGATACTACCAATGGCATCGTCCAAAGAATAATGCGGGCTGAACAATCTTTGAAGGAAATCAAATGCATCAAGAACATTAGACTTGCCACTTGCATTCGTTCCGATTAGGAATGTCAATGGGTCTATATATATCAAAGAGTCCTTAAAACTCTTCCAGTTCTGCAGGCGTAATTGAGTAATCATATGACCGTTCTTTGCTATAAAAACGCTGCAAAGTTAACATTTATCCATAAAAGTTCCAAGAATCTTTCTCACTTTCTCTGTTTTAGTTATACTCACTCCGCCTTGCTCGGTGCCTTATAGCGGTTGCACATCGAGCAACGCGCATTGCAACGGTACGTCACAATGACTGTACCATTCAGTTTCTTTTCTGCCATATCTTATGATATTACTTATATTTTCCTATTATAATGTTAAGAATTTTGGAATCAAATCCAAAAAACTATTAATAATTTTGGATTTGTATCAGGAGTTCTCTATCTTTGTGCAAAAATTTAGCCAAATTATGATACATCGTATATTAGAAGAGCAAATCGTTTCCTTATTGGGTAGTGGAAAAGCTATTGTTATTATGGGAGCCAGACAGGTAGGCAAGTCAACGTTGTTAGAGTCCATCTTCCGGGACAAAGAGAAGGTGCTATGGATGACTGGCGACGACTTGGATGTTCAGGAACTTTTCAGTCAAATAACTTCCTCACGTCTCAAAGCCCTTTTAGGCAACTCTCAATACCTCATTATCGATGAGGCTCAACGTATTCCTGATATTGGTCTTCGTTTAAAACTAATTACCGATCAAATCAAAGAAGTTCAGGTTATAGCTACTGGCAGTAGTTCTTTTGAGTTAGCATCCAAAGTAAACGAGTCACTTGCAGGACGTAAGCGAGAATTCCGCATGTTCCCAGTCTCATTCAGCGAGATGGTTTCCCACACCAATCTCCTTGAAGAGCTGCGTCTAATCCCCCATCGAATGGTGTTTGGTTATTATCCAGAGGTCGTTTCAAATCCAGGCAACGAGAGTGTCATCTTGAAAGAGTTATCCGACAGTTTTCTCTATAAAGACATTCTTTCTCTTGAAAATATCAACAAGCCCGACAAGATTGTCCGTCTTTTAAAGGCTCTTGCCTTCCAAATAGGCAGTCAGGTCAGTTATAACGAGGTCGGGCAGTTGGTTGGATTAGATTCAAAGACTGTTGAGCGCTATATAGACGTTCTTGAAAAGTCACACATCATCTTCCGTCTAGGTACATTCTCCCGCAATCTGCGGAATGAATTGAAGTCCAGCCGCAAGATTTATTTCTGGGATCTTGGCATCCGCAATCTTCTCATTGGCAATCTTGCGCAAGTGGAGAATCGTACAGATGTAGGAGCCTTATGGGAGAATTATGTCATTGCCGAGCGACTAAAATATAATGCTTACTGTTACAGCATTGCCCAATATTGGTTCTGGCGCACGCAGCAACAGAAAGAGATAGACTATCTTGAGGAAAAGAATGGTCAACTGAACGCCTATGAATTCAAATGGAACGACAAAAAGGCAAATGTTCGTGCCCCAGAGTCTTTTTCCAAGGCATATCCCGAAGCATTCTTTAAGGTTATAACGCCCAAGAACGTTGATGAGTTCCTATTATAATCCCCAAACACATCCTCACACCCTTCTGAGCTTGGGATAGATATGGCCAATCTCCCATCCGTATGGACTGGTACCGGTCGTCATATTTATTCTTCTCTATCCAGGCCCCACAAGCATCATGTCTATATTTCTCTTGATCGAACCCTTCTACTGGGAAAGCCCGTCCCCATAAAAATCAAGCAGTTCTTTATCTATTGTACACATACATTTTTGATTAACTTCTATCAGTATCCTTAAAAACTGTAGTTGCACTTAGAGCAACGAGCATTGCAACGATATGTCACAATCACTGTACCATTTAGTTTCTTTTCTGCCATAAATCTTTATGATTGTATTTGAAACACCTGTTTGACTCTTTAATATTTGGGGAATTCAAGCAAACAATTGCACACATTAAGCCAAGGATAGCATCGGAACGTTTCAATGAATGCATTCAGTTTTTTTTCTTCCATCATTCTTTTCCTTACACATTTTTGCGAATGCTTCATGATCTATTTTTGCCGTCTCTTCCCATGAATATTTCAAGGATTTCTCGTAACATTTCTCTGCTAATTTAAGAGAATACTGACCGTCTAATATTATTCTTTCAATCTTATCTTCAACACCCTTTACATCCTTAGGATCCACCATCACATCAAGCTCCTCTACTATTTCCGGGAAACAAGAAGTATTAGAACAAATAACAGGAGTTCCACACGACATTGCCTCCAATACAGGCAAGCCAAATCCTTCAAAAAAGGACAAATAAAGCATAATTGAAGCCCCCGCATAATATTTAGGCAAGTCTTCATCTTTCAAATAACCAGTAAAAACAACTTCATTCTTAAATGAAGAAGCATCAACAAGAGGCTGTGTCAAAAGTAACTGACACGGCCTCTTTTTTTACTTATACGAAACA
>SAMEA3663010__coassemble_309_pt1 | contig 21226 bp, 18 predicted proteins | sample SAMEA3663010__metabat2_low_PE_015 | metagenome-assembled genome bin SAMEA3663010 (sample SAMEA3663010) | pig gut metagenome | biome: pig gut; feature: pig-associated habitat; material: faeces | place: France | collected 2012 | reverse complement strand
GTTGCTCAGGAACTTATAAATAAAGTTAAATTATAGTGTTGCGGAATTAAGGTTTGTGTTATTTTTTGAATGAAAGGGGCTAATTGTACTTCAAAAACTTCACCATATTCCAATCCATTTTCTCTAATATTAAAGTGATATGTTCTATTTAGTTTTTTGGTTGTTATAAAAACAAACCGATTAGCTAAGAAACACGCTTGCATCAATCTTTCAAATTTTTCTTTTTCAAATTCTTCTTGTGTTTTGTCTCTCTCTAGTATGTGATTTTTCTCTTTTCCAGCATATTTCGTATAGGCTACAAGCATTGTTGCTTCTTCAGAGATGTTATTGACTTCTTTTAGAGATTTGACAAAAAGAAAAACTATAACAATTATTACAATAGCAATTATGATATATGTTGTCATTTTCTTAAAATAAAAATTGAAATAAAAAAGGCGGAACCGTTCGATGCTTATCTGGAGTTCGGCTACCGCCAAGTGGCCACTGTAACAACAAGCAAGAACAGCCCACGCCTTACAACGTGAGCCTTCTGTCTGCTTGTTCCTGTTACAAGAATGTTTTGGCGGTATTCTACTCCAAAGAACAAGAGCAAAAGCTCAAATCTATGTATAAGTACGAACAGAAACGCTATTCTGTAAGATAATAAAAGTGTTTATTAAAATCTCTGTGACCTCGTGGGGCTGAGCCTCATGCAGGAGGTCGGTTAAGCGTTTTCTTCTGTTGTTTACTTCATTGGCAATTGGTGTTAGGGGTTAAACTTTCGGTTATGCTGTCTGCAACTCACGTCCAAAAGTGTGAAGTGAACTGCGGAGTTGAGACATACGCTGCGGAGTTGGCTTGGCCATGCCATAGATATAGCGGGCAATGAGACTGGGATGCACACCCATAGCCTTTGCCACTTCGGCTGTGTTGAGCCATGGAAAACGAGAGAAGAGTTCAGCCACCTCGTTGTGAGGATTAGGCTCGTTGGTCTCGAAAAAACTGGAAATGTGCAGGTCGGCATCAAGAACCTCCCAGCGAATCTCTTCGCCATCGGCATCGATGGTAAAGGCATTACGCTGTTCCGCATCGGCATCTTTCAACTCTGGAAAAGCCTCCAACGGACGGCTGTACTTGTTTCCTGCATCGGTTCTGATGTAGATTCTTGCATCGTCGAACCATAGATTCTTAATCTTTTCCATATTTACCCGAAGCGTTTGTGCCACTCTGTAACGAAGTCTTCCCGATAGGTGCGGCATGTCTCTATCGCCTTCCTTAATTCTTGCTCTTTAAGCCCATGATTGTACACGACATAAACCTCAGGCTCTAATGCTATTTTCGCTTTCTTGCCATTTGCATTGATGTGAACATGAATTGGTTCGTGTTCATCAAGATAGAAATAGAATCTCATACCGAATATGGTCAACAATGTTGGCATAGGCTCAAGTTTTAGTTGCAAAGATAACAACTCTTTTTGATACCAACAAAAAGAATGCCGCAAATTTTCCGTCTGCGGCACTTCTTTTATTATAATAATAATGTATGTACGCTTAGTCGGCCAGCTTTGCCTTGATGAACTCGCGGTTGAGGCGGGCAATGTTGGCGATGGTTTCGCATTTTGGGCATACGGCTTCGCAAGCACGGGTGTTGGTGCAGTTGCCAAAGCCGAGTTCGTCCATCTTGGCCACCATTGCCTTGGCACGACGGGCTGCCTCTACGCGACCTTGTGGAAGGAGGGCGAGTTGCGACACCTTCGAGGAGACGAAGAGCATGGCAGAGCCGTTCTTGCAGGCTGCCACGCAGGCACCGCATCCGATGCAGGAGGCGCAGTCCATGGCCTCGTCGGCATCTTCCTTAGGGATGAGGATGGCGTTGGCATCCTGTGGAGCACCTGTGCGGACGGTGGTGTAGCCACCTGCCTGGATGATTTTGTCGAAGGCAGAGCGATCGACCATGCAGTCCTTGATGACAGGGAAACCAGCCGAACGCCAGGGCTCGATGGTGATGACGTCGCCCTCGTTGAATTTGCGCATGTAGAGTTGGCAAGTGGTGGCTCCACGCTCGGTCTTGCCGTGAGGCGTACCGTTGATGTAGAGTGAGCACATGCCGCAGATGCCCTCGCGGCAGTCGTGGTCGAACACGAAAGGCTCCTTGCCTTCCTCAATCAACTGCTCGTTGAGGATGTCGAGCATCTCAAGGAATGAAGTATCGCCTGGGATGTCCTTCATTACCTTCTCTTCAAAATGACCCGCATCTTTCGGACCATTCTGCTTCCAGTATTTTACTGTGAATGATTTTAATACTTTTTCAGCCATAGCTCCTTAGTTCTTATAGTTACGGGTTTGTACTTTGATTGCTTCGTATTCGAGAGGCTCCTTGATGAGTTCAGGTGCCGTTGCGTCGTTGCCCTGATACTTCCAGCAGCCTACATAGAAGAAGTTCTTGTCGTCGCGCTTGGCTTCGCCTTCTTCAGTCTGGTGCTCCTCACGGAAGTGACCACCGCAAGACTCTTCACGAGAAAGGGCGTCGTAGGCAATGAGTTTACCCATCGTGATGAAGTCGTCGAGGTGGATGGCCTTGTCAAGTTCCACATTCAGACCCTCGCGGCTGCCCGGGATGAAGAGGTTGGTGTCAAATTCCTTGCGGAGTTCGTCGATGAGTTTGATACCCTTCTCAAGACCTTCCTTCGTGCGACCCATGCCGATATACTCCCAGCAGATATGACCAAGTTCCTTGTGGATAGAATCGACAGAACGCTTACCCTTGATGTTCATGAGTTTCTGGATGCGCTCCTCGGTAGCCTTCTCCACCTCAGCAAACTCAGGTGCATCGGTCGAGATGCGTGGCCAGATAGACTGGTCGGCGAGGTAGTTCTGGATGGTGTAAGGCAGCACGAAGTAACCGTCGGCGAGACCCTGCATGAGGGCAGAAGCACCGAGGCGGTTGGCACCGTGGTCGGAGAAGTTACATTCACCGATGGCGAAGAGGCCGGGGATGGAAGTCTGGAGTTCGTAGTCAACCCAGATGCCGCCCATCGTGTAGTGGATGGCTGGGAAAATCATCATCGGGTTGTAGTAGTCCATGCCGTTCACAGTAGCACGTTTCTCGCCGGGATTCACGTCGGTAATCTCCTCATACATGTCGAAGAGGTTGCCATAACGCTGGCGAATCACGTCGATGCCGAGGCGCTGGATGGACTCAGAGAAGTCGAGGAACACAGCCAAGCCTGTGTTATTCACACCAAAACCCTTGTCGCAACGCTCCTTGGCAGCACGTGAAGCCACGTCGCGAGGAACGAGGTTACCGAAGGCAGGATAGCGACGCTCCAGATAGTAGTCGCGGTCTTCCTCTGGAATCTCCCAACCCTCCTTGGTGCCAGCCTGAAGAGCCTTAGCATCTTCGAGTTTCTTAGGCACCCAGATACGGCCATCGTTACGCAGAGACTCTGACATCAAGGTCAGTTTCGACTGCTTGTCACCGTGAACAGGGATACAAGTGGGGTGAATCTGCACATAGCAGGGGTTAGCGAAGTAAGCACCCTTGCGGTAGCAAGACATGGCAGCGGTACAGTTACAACCCATTGCGTTGGTAGAGAGGAAGTAAGTGTTGCCATAACCACCCGTAGCGATGACCACAGCATTGGCAGAGAAACGCTCCAACTTACCAGTCACGAGGTTCTTGGCGATGATACCACGAGCCTTGCCGTCGACGATGACCACATCGAGCATTTCATAGCGGGTGTAGAGTTTCACCTTGCCGGCATTCACCTGTGCAGAGAGTGCTGAATAGGCACCGAGCAGCAACTGCTGACCTGTCTGACCCTTAGCATAGAAAGTACGAGACACCTGTGCACCACCGAAAGAACGGTTGGCAAGTGTGCCACCATACTCGCGAGCGAACGGAACGCCCTGAGCCACACACTGGTCGATGATGGAGTTGGACACCTCAGCCAGACGATACACGTTGGCCTCACGGGCGCGGTAGTCGCCACCCTTCACGGTGTCGTAGAACAGACGATAGACCGAGTCGCCGTCGTTCTGATAATTCTTGGCTGCATTGATACCGCCCTGTGCAGCGATGGAGTGTGCACGACGGGGCGAGTCCTGAATGCAGAAGTTGAGCACGTTGAAACCCATCTCACCGAGAGATGCGGCTGCTGAAGCGCCTGCCAGACCCGTACCAACCACGATGACATCGAGCTTCAGCTTATTCTTTGGATTGACCAGACGCTGGTGAGCCTTATAGTTCGACCACTTCTCCGCCACTGGTCCCTCAGGAATTTTAGAATCTATATTTATTGCCATAAAGACCCCCTCCCCGCTCCCCCTGAAGGGGGAGAGTAGAATGTTAGTGGGGAGGCATTCTACTTTATGATGTTTTAATTCTATTAGTTTTTATGATTGATAAAAAAGTAACCACTCCCTCCCTCACAGGGAGGGTGAGGGGAGGGTCTGCTTACATCCAGAAAGGAACTACTTTTCCGCCCACACCACCAAGACAATCAGGGCATACAGCGAAAGCAATGACTACGATGGCAAACATGGCCATCACCACAGTTGACCAGATGTAACCGATGTTCTTCCAACGGAGGAACCAAGTGTGACCACTCATTCCGAGTGTCTGAAGAGCAGACCAGAAACCGTGGGTGAGGTGGAACCAGATAGCTACAATCCAAATGAGGTAGAGCACCACGAAGACGGGGTTGGAGAAGGCGTACTTGATCCATCCAAAACCGTCAGTTGGAGAGAACTGCCCTTCAGCACCGATGATTTCTGCCCACATCATGTTAGCCCAGAAATCTTTCAAGTGAAGGATAAGACCGAGACACACGATGATGCCAAGCACCAACATATTCTGGCTTGCCCATTCCACAGTCTTAGGCTTGTCAGTAATAGCGTACTTGTTGTCACCACGGGCCTTCCGGTTCTGGAAGGTGAGGATGAAGGCGTAAATAATGTGAATGCACATCAAGGCTGCCAAGGCGCAGGTAGCCGCGATGGCATACCAGTTGGAGCCGAGCAATTCACAAATCTGGTTGTACGCCTCTGCACTAAAAAGTGCCACTACGTTCATGCATCCATGAAACGTCAGGAAGAGAATCAGTGCCAAACCAGACACCGACATGATCACTTTCCTTCCGATTGAAGAGTTACATAACCACATAAAATGTTTAAGAATTAAAGTTATTAATTGAGTTTATATTTGTTTTTCGCAAGAAAGAATAACCGGAAAGACACAACACGCATCACATAAAGTACCGTTTGCTCTGCCCTGCCGAGACTCTGTCGAATAAAGTCAAATGCAAAAATACCTTTATTTTCCCAAATACCCAAAGCTTTTCAAGAAAATGTTTGTTTTTATGCCTCATTTTTCTCCCTCACCCTCTTTTTCCTCTTCTAAAAGCACGCTTTATTTAATATATAATGTATAAAAGGCACCTCGCCACTACATCTATTCTTTTTAGGGCATAATTTGTTTCATTGCAAGAACTGTGTGCGCACACACAAAAACACAACTTTTGATGTGTGTGCGTACACAATTATTGACATAAATCAACAAAACGCACGTTTTTCTTCGTTTTTCTGCATTTTTGTTGGTCACACTCTGAAAAGGTCGTAACTTTGCATCGTCAAAAGGAAAAAGAGCAAGCGAGCCCTCCCTTAGACAACAGACACAAAGGTAAAAAATAAGGCAAACAGGTTAGTTTTTCTATCATATAGGTTTTGGTAAAGGTATTAGATTTAGGTTAGTAAAAGATTGTTATTTAGGAGTCAGGTCTTCGTGAGAAGCCCTCCTCCAATTTTTTGAAACTTTCAGCCGCAAGGCTACAACATATAAAGGTAAAAAGATTTGGTTAACAAGATTGGTTTAGTTAAACATTAAACAGTAATTATTAATTGATTTAAAGAAAGGAGATTGTTTTATGGAAACTATGACAATTATCGCAGTAGCGATCGTAGCAGTAGCAGCAATCGCAAGCAATGTTTCAATCTTCAAATAATTACGAGGTTGAACATCTCTGCAAAAATTTCCGTAAAAACTCAGTGCAATCGGGCACTTGAGTTTCCACCGGAGGAGAGAAGACAAACAAAGTAAAAACAAATATAATGAGGCGGTGAGTCCAGTTCGGATTTACCGCTTTCTTTTTGACCATGCCTTTATTCCAAATGCATTGTTTTCGTAAAAAATTCCACATCATTATACAAAAATCATTAAAAAAACACACTTTTTAAGGGATTGGGACAGATAATCAACGAAATAAACATTAACTTTGCATGATTTTGTGTACACCTGCGCTCGTCTGCTGGTCTGTATAGTTATGGGCTATCAGACATGGGAGTACAAGGAAACGATCATCATTATTAAATTAACAATCTAAAAATAAAAGGACAATGAAAAAAATTATGACTGTGGCGGCGGCTGTTGCAATGACTGCCATGACAATGGTTTCTTGCGATGGCGACAACAAAGCCGACCTCAAAGATGGTGTAGACTCACTCGCTTACGATCTTGGTGTATTCCAGTCCGAGGGTTTGAAGCAGTACATGGCACAACTTGGTGTTGATTCCGCTTACTACGACGATTTCTTCAAGGGAATGAAGGAAGGTGCCGTGAATGAAGTGGATCCCAAAAAGGAAGCCTACCTGAACGGTCTGGCTGTAGGTAAGGACATACAAGGCATGGCTAAGAATCTCGGTCATCAGGTGTATGGTGAAGACACTACAAAGACCGTCAACGTGAAGACTGTCATCGCAGGTCTCATTGCAGGTTTGAAAGGCACCGATGGTCGTACTGCTGAGCAGGCATATCACGATTTCAATAAGAAATTGGAACCTATCCTTGAAGTACAACTCTTGAAAGACTTTGGTGGCAACAAAGCAGCAGGTGAGAAGTATTTGGCTGAAAACAAGAAGAAAGAGGGTGTGAAGGTGACCAAAAGTGGTCTGCAGTATAAGGTGCTCGTAGAGGGCACAGGTGCACTGCCAACAGACTCCTCACAGATTCAGGTCAACTATGAAGGCAAACTCATAGACGGCACTGTATTTGACAGCAGTTACGAACGCAACATGCCATATACGGTTGACATGTCTAGGCCCCATGTTATTAAAGGTTGGATTGAAGCATTGAAGATGATGCCCGCTGGTTCAAAATGGGAAGTAACCATCCCACAAGAGTTAGGTTACGGTTCTCAGAATCAAGGTCCTATCAAGCCTTTCTCTACACTTATCTTCACGATTGAAGTGTTGAAATAATGACGTATTGAAGATATAGAAATCAGAGTATAGAGTTTGAAAAAATAAGAAAATGAAGAAGATACTCACACTTACTTTAGCAGCGTTTGCGATGGCAAACGCTGTTTTCGCACAGACAGAGGCTAAAGATGCCGCATGGGCTGCCAAAGAAGCTGCTAAGGCAAAGAAGGTGCAGGATGCTGCTGACCTGAAAGCCTTTAAGGAGAAGCAGAAGGCAGAACTTGCCGCTTTCATCGAAGCACAGAAGAGTGGCAAAAAGGCAACCAACACCATAAACTTCGAAAAGCCCGCCATTACAAATGCCGACGAAGAACTGGCTTACCTTTTTGGCATTGCCCAATCAAATGGTTTGAAAGAATATGCCACCCAGCAGTTTGGTGTGGACGAGGAGTATCTGGGCAAGTTTGCAGAAAGCCTTCTCAATCGTGCCAATGGCGGTCCCACCGACAAAGAGGCTACGGCGTTGAGCGCAGGTGCCCAGATTGGTGAAAGAATCATAGATATGACCAAGCAGTTCTCTGCAGATTACTACACCCCCGACGAGGGAAAGAGTGTCAATCCCTCCATCGTAGCAAGTGGCATCGTGGCAGGTTTGCTCGGCCAGAACGATGTTCCTGTTGATAGCGCTTCAAGAGTGTTCCAAACACGCATGAAAGAACGTCAGGCAGCCAACAATGAAAAATACCGTGTGGCAGGTGAGAAGTTCCTTGAGGAGAACCGTACCAAACCCGGTATAGTCAGTACAGCCAGCGGTCTTCAGTACAAGATTATCACACAAGGCACTGGCGACAAACCTAAAGCCAATCAAAAGGTAACGGTTGACTACGAGGGACGCCTTATCGATGGCACCGTGTTTGACAGCAGTTATAAGCGCGGAACACCTGCAACTTTCGGGGTTAATCAAGTAATTCCAGGTTGGACAGAAGCCCTGCAACTGATGCCCATGGGCTCGAAGTGGGAACTTTACATCCCTTATCAATTGGGATACGGTGAGCGTGGGGCAGGCGACAACATCAAGCCTTACTCAGCCCTCATCTTCACTGTCGAATTGAAAGGAATTGAATAACCAGCCCATGCGCTGGGCGAATTTCATCATAAACGTCCATATATGAAAAAATATAATATCATTAACAATGTCGTTGGTTGGGTAGTCTTTGCCATTGCGGCATTCACATACTGCTCTACCATCGAACCCACGGCAAGTTTTTGGGACTGCCCTGAATTTATCACCACTGCCTATAAGTTGGAAGTGGGTCACCCACCTGGTGCACCTTTCTTCATGCTCTTCGGCAATTTATTCTCGCTCTTTGCCAGCGATGCCTCGCAAGTTGCAAAAATGGTCAACACCATGAGTGCACTGCTCAGTGCCGGATGTATCCTTTTCCTTTTCTGGAGTGTAACCCATCTGGCAAAGAAATTGTTGATCAAAGACGAGGAGATTCCCACCGCTGGGCAGATTCTTGCTGTCATGGGCAGCGGTATTGCCGGCGCACTCATCTACACATGGTCTGACACCTTCTGGTTTTCAGCCGTTGAAGGTGAGGTGTATGCTTTTTCCAGTTTTTTCACTGCACTGGTGTTTTGGCTCATTCTCAAGTGGGAAGACAATGCTGACGCACCCCATTCTGACCGTTGGCTTGTATTCATTGCCTACTTGGTGGGGCTTTCCATCGGTGTCCACTTGCTGAACCTCCTTTGTATCCCTGCCATCGTGCTCGTCTATTACTATAAGATGAGTAAGAACCCGACTGGCAAAGGGTCGCTCATCGTGTTGGGTGTTTCAGTCATCATCGTGGCTGCCGTACTTTATGGTATTGTGCCTGGTATCGTGAAAATTGGAGGATGGTTTGAGTTGCTGTTTGTCAACATATTGGGCATGCCCTACAACATTGGACTATACATATATCTCACCCTGCTTGCCGTTGCACTTGTTTGGGCATTGTGGGAAACCACTCAGGCCAAGAGCGAGAACCGCATGTACGTCTCGTTCATTGTCTGCACCGCACTCCTCGGCATCCCCTTCTATGGACATGGTGTGGCATCTGTGGTGGTGGGCATCATTGTGCTGGGCATCATTGCGGGTGTGCTTTTTTACACCAAGAAAGCCACTCCACGTATCCTCAACACTGCCATTCTCTGCATGACGCTGATGACCGTGGGCTACAGTTCCTATGCTGTCATCGTCATCCGTTCCACAGCCAATCCTCCTATGGACCAGAACTCTCCAGAGGATGTGTTTACACTGGGTGAATACTTAGGTCGTGAGCAATATGGCGAACGTCCTCTCTTCTTTGGTCAGACTTACAAGTCGCAACCTGAACTGAGAGACAATGGTGACGGGTACCTCACTTATGCGACTGAAAAAGGAGCACCTGTCTATCAACGCAAGGACAAGGAAAATGAGAATGAAAAAGACGAATACGTGAAGATTCGTGACAAGTTCTCCTTTAAATACCCCACCAACCAGTGCATGCTCTTCCCTCGCATTTATAGCGACGAACCATATCATGTGCAAGCATATGAGTCATGGCTGGGCAATGTCTCTTATCATTCGGTAGAATACAAAGTGCCAGGGCGTGAACCCCAAACCCTCGAGATTCCAGGACAGATAGACAATATCCGTTTTTTCCTCTCTTATCAGATGAACTGGATGTATTGGCGTTACTTCATGTGGAACTTTGCCGGTCGCCAAAACGATATTCAGGGCAATGGCGAACTTGAAAACGGCAACTGGCTCTCAGGTTTCGACTGGCTTGACAACATGCGTTTAGGCAATCAAGATTTATTGCCTTCCGATTTAAAAGAAAACAAGGGGCATAACGTCTTCTATTGTCTTCCACTCATTCTTGGTCTCCTCGGTCTTTTCTGGCAGGCATTCCGTGACAAGAAAGGCATCCAACAGTTCTGGGTCGTATTTTTCCTCTTTTTCATGACAGGTGTCGCCATCGTCATCTATCTGAATCAGACACCACTCCAACCCCGTGAACGTGACTATGCCTATGCTGGTTCATTCTATGCATTCGCCATGTGGTGCGGACTTGGTATCGCTGCCATCTACGACCTGTTGGGCAAGTGGCTTGGCGAAAAGATGGAAAAGCGTATGGCAGGCATTATTGCTGGTGCAATAGGTCTTGTGCCCGCTGTAGCAGTGCCCTTGCAGATGGTGAGCCAGACGTGGGACGACCACGACCGCTCTGACCGCTACATGTGTCGAGATTTCGGATTGAATTATCTTGAAACCATCCCACATGATGGCGTCATTTACACCAATGGCGACAACGATACCTTCCCACTTTGGTACAACGAGGACACAGAGGGAAAACGCACTGATGTACGTGTGTGCAATCTCTCCTACCTCCAAACCGACTGGTACATAGACCAAATGAAGCGTCCAGCCTTCTCTGGCGAAGGTCAGTCAAGCCCACTCCCAATCTCATGGAAACGCTACCAATACACGGCTGGTAAACAAGAGATGACAGACGTGAATCCAGAAGTGAAGATTGGCGATGGATTGATAAGCATGAAAGACCTTGTCAAGGAAGTGACAGCACAAGATCCGGCTCTTGCCAAACGTCTGTGGGGAGACAACCCATTCGAACTGAAGACTGCTATCCAGAAATTCCTTCTGAAAAACTATGGAGATCTGTCGGAAAGCGACAAGGAATTGGTGGCATCACTCCCTGCTTGTCTGCCCAGCGACACATTGTATGTGACCGTTGATAAGGAAGCGGTTCGTCGTTCAGGCATGATGATTCCGACCGACACGTTAGGCAACGAGGTCATTCCTGACCAGATGGTCATCAGCCTTAAGGGACAGGATCGTGTGTCAAAGAGTTTCATCATGATGCTGGAGATGATTGCACAGAGCAATTTCTCACGCCCACTCTATATGTCCACCACTGTCGGTTCCAGCAACTACGGTAACCTGTGGCGACACTTCATTCAGGAAGGCATGGCATGGCGCATCAGCCCCTTCACCTTCGAGGAGAACGGCATGTCCTATGGTATTGTCCACACCGTCATCGACACCGACAAGGCTTATGAGAACATGATGAACAAATACCGCTATGGCAACCTGAGCCAGCCAGGTCTCTACATCGACGAGACCACCATGCGCATGTGCTTCACGCACCGTCGTTGGTTTGCCAACCTCATCACCAATCTTGTGAAAGAGGGCAAAAAAGACATGGCACTCAAGGCACTTGACAAGTGCGAGAAGGAAATTCCGTCCTACAATGTGCCACACGACATCAACAGTGCTTCGCTTGACATAGCCGATGCATTTATCGAATGCGGCAAACCCGAAAGGGCTGTCCCCATCCTCGAGCAAATCGAGAAGCATTCCAAGGAATACATCAAGTGGTATTTGTCATTGAGCAACGTCTATTTTGCGAGCAGCGTCCGTGACTGCCATCAGGAGGTCTATGCTTTGGCAACGATTCAGGACTATTACAACAAAATCTCTCAATCAAGTGCCACTAAAGCAGCTGATTACGGTAAGAAGGCAATAAAGATGGACAGCGAAATCCAAGCACTGTACAGCGCCTTCATGTCGAAATGCGAGAACGCTGGCATACAACTACAATAATGCACCATTTGACCATTTACAACGTACAATGTAGGCTAACGCGATGTGCGCATCCCGAAAGGTAAATTGTACATTGTAAATGGTCAGATAGTAAATGAAAAGATGATCATCGAACAACCCACCAAATGGCTGCGTTGGCTCTATCCCAGCGCCATCTGGAGAATGAATCCGACGGAGAAGGCAGTCTATCTGACCTTCGACGACGGACCCATCCCCGAATCGACCCCATGGCTCATCGAGACGCTCGACCGCTATGGTGTCAAAGCCACCTTCTTCATGGTGGGTGACAACGTGAGGAAATACCCTCATCTGTTCGAACTCATCCGTTCCCACGGGCATCGTCTGGGCAACCACACCTTCAACCACATCGGTGGACTTCTGGTGGGCAGCAGCCGCTACCTGCGCAATGCCAACGAAGCTGACAAACTTATCCACTCAAACCTCTTCCGTCCTCCCCGTGGATGGATGCGCAACGCCCAATACATCAGCCTGCGCCGCCACTACACCATCATCATGTGGGACCTTGTCACATGCGACTACTCCTGCCGACTCACAGCCGAAGAAGTGTTCGAGAATGTGAAACGATACACCCGCAACGGTTCCATCATCACTTTCCACGACTCCCTCCGCAGCATCGACAAACTGAAGAAGATACTGCCACAATGCATCGAATGGCTCCGCGACGAAGGCTATGAATTCAAAGTCTTCGATGAAAATCTTCACCATTCACGCCATCTAAAATAGGCCTTAGTCGCCCAAGTGCCTGACAAAAGATGGGGGACTTCGCATGCGCTTCTTCAAGGGCGCACCGTGCATCTCCTATTTCACACACCGTGCACAAAATATTACGGGCACTCAGCGCATATCATGTGCGCTGAGTGCCCGTCTTTATCGATTTTAGAATGCTTACTTATCCGTCTTTGCTTATTCGTCCTCGGCGAGGATGATTTTTGCCTTGCCGCCTTTCTGGATTTTCTCTTCCGGCTTGTCTGTCACACAGATAGGTACCTCCTTCTTGATGCTCTGGTCGAGCGAGATGAGTGTCTCGGTGGAATCGACACCAGTGATGCCTTGTATCTTACGGTTGAGAAGATCCATGAGTTGCTCGTTGTCACGTGCATAGAGTTTCACGAGCATGGTGTATGGCCCTGTGGTGTAGTGACATTCCACAATCTCGGGAATCTTGTTTAGTTCATTCACCACACGTTCATACATAGAACCCTTCTCCAGACGGATGCCCACATAGGTGCAAGTCTTGTAGCCGAGACTCTTGGGGTTGATGACGTAGCCCGAACCCACGATGACATTGGTGTCTATCAGACGCTGAACACGTTGATGGATGGCTGCCCGTGATACACCGCAAACGGCAGCAACATCCTTGAAGGGAATACGGGCATTGGCGGAGATAATCTCCATAATCTGCTTGTCAAGTTTATCTATCTTTTCCATTGTTTGAGGAAGTTATCGGTTGTCCTTTTTTCTTATTTGATGAATATATGAAAAACAAATTGTAAACAAAAGTAGGTCTTTTTTTTCTATTTGTCAAAGAAAAAGAGAAAAAAATGCAGAAAAAGATAAAAATAGTATAAATGTGCTAACCAATGTGAAAAGAATATACTATTTTTGCATAAAATAAAGAGAAAGATATGAAAACCTTAGTGTTCGCCAGCAACAATGCACACAAGTTGGAAGAGATACGTGCCATTCTTGGCAACAAATTTGACGTGAAAAGCCTGAAGGACATCGGCTGCAACGTGGACATTCCAGAAACAGGAACGACCTTTCGCGAGAATGCCCTACAGAAGGCTCGCTACGTGAAGGAACATTTCGGCTTCGATTGCTTTGCCGACGATTCAGGTCTGCAAGTGGAAGCATTAGGTGGAGAGCCTGGTGTGTATTCAGCACGTTATGCTGTAAAGAATGGTCGTCAGGTAACTGCTGGCAACAAGGACGATGCCAATATGGATGTGCTGCTTGAGAAACTGGCTGGGGAAGAGAACCGAAAGGCCTGTTTCCGCACGTGCATTGCTTTGATTTACGAGGGGGAGACACACTTCTTCGACGGAGTTGTCGAGGGACACATCATCACGGAGAAACGTGGCGACGGAGGTTTCGGTTACGACCCCCTTTTTGTACCTGATGGCTATGAAAAGACCTTTGCCGAAATGGGCAATGAGGTGAAAAATAACATCAGTCACCGTGCAAAAGCAGTGGAAAAACTGGCAGAGTTTCTATTTTTCAATTAAAATCCGTACCTTTGCACCTGCTAAATCATCAAAAATGAAGAAAATACTATATTTTGTAGCATTGGCTCTGTTGCTGGCAGGTTGTAAGGAGAAGAAGGTGGAGGTGGCTGATTACGTGTCGCCGGCACCTGTTTTTTGTGAAGATTCTGCTTATGCATATGTAGCAGAACAATGTGCATTCGGTCCACGTGTGATGAACTCTGCGGCACACGATTCATGCGGTGAATATATTGCCCAGAAATTCAAGAGTTTTGGAGCAGTGGTATATGATCAGTTTGCCGACTCAAAACTCTACGACGGCACCCCCATCAAGATGCGCAACATCATCGCATCCTACAATCCCGAAGCGGCAGAACGAATCTTGATTGCAGGGCATTGGGACAGTCGTCAATGGGCAGACAATGACCCCGATGAAGCCAATCACAACACCCCGATTGACGGTGCCAACGATGGCGGCAGTTCCATTGGCGTGATGCTGGAGATAGCACGTCAGTTGCAGTTGGCAAACGATTCCAGCCAAGTGAAGATAGGTGTGGATTTCATCTGTTGGGATGCAGAAGACAGCGGAGAAGGTGGTGGCAGCAACAACGCAAGCAGCTGGTGCTTAGGCAGCCAGTACTGGTCAGGCAAGCGCCATGTGGAAGGCTACACGGCACGCTATGGCATCAACCTCGACATGGTGGGAGGCAGCAACACCGTCTTCTATCGTGAACAATATTCCATGAGTTATGCACCCTCCATCGTAGACAAAGTGTGGGGTGCAGCCGGACGCATCGGATATGGCAAATATTTCAGTTACGACCAAGAAGGCGGCTACATCACAGACGACCACCTGCAAGTGAACCAAGGCGGCATCCCCTGTATAGACGTGATTGGTTCCGACACACAAAATGGAGGATTCCCCCGCACTTGGCACACCTTGGACGACAATATCAAGAACATCAACAAAGAAACACTGAAGGCAGTGGGACAAACCATGCTGGAAGTGATATGGACTGAACAATGACGATAGAAGAAATACAGCAGGAGGTCATCGAAGAGTTTGAAGGTTTCGATGATTGGATGGACAAATACCAGATGCTCATCGACTTAGGAAGTGAACAAGAACCGCTGCCCGCACAATACAAAGTGGAGAGCAACCTCATTGACGGTTGCCAGAGCAGAGTTTGGTTGCAGGCAGACCTCACACCCGAAGGGAAGATTCACTTCCAGGCAGAGAGTGATGCACTCATCGTGAAGGGCATAGTCACCCTGCTCATCCGTGTGTTGGACAACCAGACACCCGACGACATCTTGAATGCCAACCTCCATTTCATAGAAGACATCGGTTTGAAGGAACACCTTTCCCCCACACGCAGCAACGGGCTTTTGGCCATGCTGAAGCAGATGAAACTCTATGCGATGGCATTCAAGGCAAAAAACAACAGTTAATGAAAGAATTCTTCAACCAGATGGGCAAATACTTTGCCCGTTACAAAGGATACATTGCAGGAACGTTTGCCATGAATATCTTGGCAGCACTCTTCAACGTATTCTCCTTCTCCATCCTGTTGCCGATTCTGCAAATCCTCTTCAAGGTGAATACAGAGCGGTACGAACTGGTGGACTGGAGCACATGCAATGTGGACAATCTGGTGGAGGTGACGACAAACAACGGCTACTACTACTCACAATGTCTGGTCGACACCTATGGTCCTGCCACAACGCTTCTGGTGTTAGGCATTGTGCTTGCCAGCCTCACCTTGCTGAAGACCGCCACCTATTTTGGCGGTTCAGCCTGCCTGATGCCCCTCCGCACAGGCATCATCCGCGACGTCCGCGCCGACATCTACAAGAAGATTCTTTCCCTGCCGCTTTCCTTCTTCTCCGAGGAGCGGAAAGGCGACATTCTGGCACGCGTCTCGACCGATGTGAATGAGATTGACAGCAGCATCACCTCATCGCTCGACATGATCATCAAGAACCCCATCTTCATTTTGGTCTATGTAGGAACGATGTTTGCCATGAGCTGGCAACTCACGCTTTTCACCCTGCTGGTAGTGCCTCTGCTGGCAGGCGGCATCGGGCGTATCGGCAAAAAACTCAAGCAGAACTCTCTTTATGCCCAATCGAAATGGAGCGATGGCATCAGTCAGATAGAGGAAACCCTCGGAGGACTCCGCATCATCAAGGCCTTCATTGCAGAAAAAAAGATGGAAGACCGCTTCACGGCAGTGAACAACGAGTTCCGCAATGCCTCCATGAAAGTGGCCATTCGTCAGTCGGCTGCCCATCCCGTCAGCGAGTTCTTGGGCACCTGCATGATAGTCATTGTCCTCTGGTTTGGCGGCTATCTCATCTTCTCAGGCAGCAGCCCCATCGACGCCAGCGGATTCATCTACTATCTGGTCATTCTCTACACCACCTTGCAGCCCATCAAAGACCTCTCCAAAGCAGGCTACAGCATTCAGAAAGGACTTGCCTCGTTGGAGCGTATCAACAAGATTCTCCATGCAGAGAACAATATCAAGGAAGTGGCTCAACCCAAGCAGATAGAGGCTCTCAACGAATCGATACAACTGGAACATGTGCATTTCTCCTACAACGAAGGGCATGAGATTCTGCACGACATCAATCTCACCATCAAGAAAGGGCAGACCATTGCACTGGTGGGGCAGTCAGGGTCAGGCAAGAGCACCCTCGTTGACCTCATTCCACGCTACCACGACGTCACCTCAGGCACCATCAAGATAGACGGAGAAGACGTGCGCAACCTCTCCCTCCAGTCACTGCGAGGCTTGATAGGCAATGTCAATCAGGAAGCCATCCTGTTCAACGACACCATCTTCAACAACATCGCCTTTGGTGTGGAAAATGCCACACAGGAACAGGTGGAGGCTGCCGCAAAAATCGCCAATGCACACGACTTCATCATGGAGATGGAACAAGGCTACCAAACCAATGTGGGCGACCGAGGCGGACGACTCTCAGGCGGTCAGCGCCAGCGCATTTCCATAGCACGAGCCATCCTGAAGAATCCTCCCATACTGATTCTCGACGAAGCCACCTCCGCGCTCGACACAGAGAGCGAGCGCCTGGTGCAGGACGCGTTGGAAAAACTCATGAAGTCACGCACCACCATTGCCATCGCACACCGTCTTTCCACCATCAAGAACGCCAACGAGATCTATGTGCTCCATGAAGGAAAAATTGTGGAATGCGGCACACATGAAGAACTGATTGAGCAGAACGGCTACTACAAGAAACTGAACGACATGCAGGCACTGTAAATTTACAATTTAACGATTTACAATGTCCAATTTATTTTTCCATTTGCCATGCGGAATGTTCCATATGAAGTGAAAAACTAAAAGTGAAAAATCCAAGTTACTTGCCATGCGGAATGTTCCATATGAACAAAGTAACTTAGATTTTTCACTTTTAGTTTTTCACTTTTCACTTGTGCACCAGCCTGTATCTCGCACCTCCAAGCGCCTTCACAACCCCCTTCATCTCCAGATCAAAAAGAACCATGCTGGCACGCGAGTAAGGGATGTTGGCATCAATGGCAATCTGATTGATGTGCTTGTCATCCACATCCTTGAGCGTGTTCACCAACACACGTTCCTCATCAGTAAGGTCGGGGAAAAGTTCTTGTTGCACAACCTTCTTTTTGGACGTTTGTGCCAACGGATTCTCCCAACCCATCGCATCAAGAAAGTCGGCAGCACAAGTGAGCAAGGTTGCCTGTTGCTTACGGATGAGATGATTGCATCCTCTGCTGTATTCGTCATACACCCGTCCTGGAAAGGCAAACACATCACGATTATATTCCATCGCCAATTCGGCAGTGATGAGGGAACCACCCCGTTCCGAACTCTCCACCACAATGCAAGCATCGCACAAGCCAGCCACAATGCGGTTGCGACGCACAAAATTCCCCTTCTCAATTTGCGTGTGAAGGGAATATTCCGTCAACAGCCCTCCCTGCTGATGCACCATGTCTGCCGCTACTTGTCGGTGCATCGAAGGGTAAATAGTGTCCAACCCATGAGCCAGCACACCCACCGTTGACATACCATTGTCGAGAGCCGCACGATGGGCACACACATCAATGCCGTATGCCAGTCCGCTCACAATCAGCGTGTCAGGGTAGTAGCGTTTCAAGTCAGCAATAAAATTGTTGCACACTTCACGACCATACTCCGAACATTTCCTTGTGCCCACAATGCTGACGATGCGCCGACCGTTCAGATTAGCATTGCCGCAACAATAAAGCACCAACGGAGCATCCTCACACTCCCTCAGCCGTTGCGGATAATCCTCGTCATTCAACGTGAGCACCCTCAACTTCTTCTGTTCAACAGACTCCATCTCCTCCTCTGCCAACTTCAATGCATCATCCACAGCAGCAAAAGCCGCCACCAGTCGTTCACTGGCATCGGGAATGAGGCTAACAATGTCCTTCCGATGGGCAAACACCTCACTCGCCGACCCCAACGTGTCCATCAGGGTGCGGGCATTCAGCAGACTCAAACCCTTCAGTTTGGTCAGCGCAATGGAAGAAACGATTTCTTGTGTGTTCATGAAAACCTTTATTAAACTTTCGGATGTTCTTTTACCGCTTCGCGGGCTCTAGAAAAACAAGAAAAAATAAAAAAATACAAGAAAAAAATCTTGTTAGGTTTTTAAGGTCTTGCAATCTTTATAACCTCAATGCTCTATTTTTTCTTATTTTCTTTTGTTTTTTCTTATTTTTCTAAAGCCGCCGAAGGCGTAAATCAAACAACCGAAACTTGAATAACCCTAACCTTAACCCTAACTTCTCTCCCCTAAACAGGGGAGTTGGAGGGGTCTTATCATTTGGAGGGGTCTTTAACCCGAATCGGTCATTAGGTCACTTCGTGGCTCTGTCGTAAAACAAATTTGAATAATTATCATAATTTCACCCACTAATTTCTATAATTATGATAATTTGTGGATAAAATTATTTTAATTATGGTAATTTGTTTCTTAATGACCCATTTGGGTTTAACTATTGAAGAAAAGGAGCAAACTTCTCGTTCAGTTCAGGGCTTTCAGCCAATGTGCCATTCACGAGGCACACCGAATCCACCTGTGCACGGATGCACAACTTCATGTCGGGCAGACGGAAGATGTCCTGCATGAAAATATAGCGTACGCCTTCCTTCTTGATCCAGAGTTTCGTCACATACTCATCACGGCTTCTCAGCGGCACCTTAAACTGCATGGTGAGACGAGCCACCACGGCATCCGTCCCCTTCTCGTGCAATTCCGCGAAACTGATGTTGTGTGCCAACAGAAACTCATGTCGGCAATGCTCCAGATAGTGCTGATAATTCGCATTGTTCACAATGCCCTGCAGGTCGCACTCATAGTCGCGCACCTTATCTTTCAACTCAAAAATATAATTTGCCATAATATCCTTTTTTTGATACTGCGAATGCAAAGGTACAATAATTTTTCTTAATAATAATTGGTGGTAAAAGAAAAAGATTGTAAATTTGTGGCGACAAAGTAAATGCTCACCTCTAATTAAAGATGAACAGCAATGAACAACAAGAGTTGGAACGACTATTTGGCAGCCATCCATGCATCAAAGCCACGTTGGAACAGACCTGTGGATTCGGCTACAAGAATTCAGACACAACGAAAGCTCAACCAATCATTAGGGATAGAGAATCCCTACTTGGGCATGTCGTTCAGCGAGCTAAAAGCCTTGGGACATGGATTGAGAGGATAGAAGATTATGCAGGCAAAATGATTGGCAATGGTCAAGAGAACGATGTCTTCATTTCAAAAGATAATCTCTATGCTATCAAACTCAACAATTTTGCCCTATTATCCCCTTCTGCTACCAGTTTAGATGGTTTCATTCATCGTTTGATTGCTCATAATGAACTATTTCCTGATGATGCCTACATCATCATAGGCTTTACTCACAACAGCATCGGAGAACCTTGCGTTGTCCTCAAACAGCCTTTCATAGAGCCTCTTCGCTATGCCACTGATGAAGAGATAGACGATTTTCTCGAATCACATGGTTACACCGTTGATATGGACGACATCTGGTTTAATGGTCAATATGAAATTTCTGATGTCAAGTCCTCCAATGTCCTCGTTGACCTTGATGGCAATCTCCATTTCATTGATGCCGTGGTCAACAATGTCAACTACAAGATGGATGCAGTGAATAAGGTGAGCGTGAAACGACCAGGGAGGAGAAGTTGTACATAGCCTTCTTTATCTCTACGTCCCTATTTCTTCTTCATCATAGATGCTTTCACTTAAGATTCTTACTATGAATAAGTGAAATAGCATGACCATGTTTTTCAGAGAATAATTGATTCAACAAAATTTTTTGTGCAATTTGTTGTTGGGTATATAAAAGTTTTGTACTTTTGCAACCGAAGAAATAATTTTGAACACTTAAATGTTTACGCCTATGGGATAAAAAATCATACCGAGGGAAATATAGGATGAACTTCCACTTTTTGATTCTTGTAATCTGGAAATCGGCAATTGAAAGATATGTAGCAAGAACTGAAGTAGATAGTTCACGCCGTCAGGCGTGGGCATTTGCTCGTTTAAGCTACATAGGTGTTTGCCGATACCTCAGATTACGTAGACGATGTAAATTGTCCACGTTTTTATTTTTTAAATTTAAATATAAAGCTTAAACACATGAAAAAAATTTTATTGAGTTCATTAGTAGGAGTATTCTCTTTTATGAATGTGAATGCTCAAATAACAGTTGCTGAGCCTGATTTTGCAGAAGAAACATTGTTGTTAACCTCCGATGATAAAGGTGTATTGCTAAATCGTGAGAATGGAACTGTAAAAGCAAAGGCTGGCGCGAGTCTTTACCTGACAGGAATAGGCAAAATAAAATCACGCCTTACACTAAAGGGAATACATTCTGTAAACGAGACAAAAGGTGCATCCACAACTCGTCTCATCATTAAGGGAAAAGATAATCTAACAGACCCAAATTCTTTTATTAACATTTTTAAGTTTGAGGTAACAAGTAAAGAACGTCGTTATTTGTTAGAGGAAGTAGGAACACTTTCAAAAGCAGAATCTAACAATCTTTCAAGTGTAGATTACCTTAATTCCGCAACACTATTATAAATATAACTTTTTAAGTACCTGAGCAACAA
>SAMEA3663010__coassemble_304_pt1 | contig 21488 bp, 22 predicted proteins | sample SAMEA3663010__metabat2_low_PE_015 | metagenome-assembled genome bin SAMEA3663010 (sample SAMEA3663010) | pig gut metagenome | biome: pig gut; feature: pig-associated habitat; material: faeces | place: France | collected 2012 | reverse complement strand
GATTCGTTTTATTCGTTGTTGAAAATGAAGCGTTTGGAACTTCCGAAACTTAAATAAATAAATTGTAAATTGTAAATTGAAAAATTGTAAATAAAGTTATGAACGACGTAGGATTATCACTCGATACCGTATGGATGCTGTTGGCAGCCATGTTAGTTTTCTGGATGCAACCAGGTTTTGCCTTGTGTGAGGCAGGTTTCACACGCAGTAAGAACGCGGCAAACATCTTGATGAAGAACTTTGTCGATTTCATGTTCGGCTCCCTGCTGTTCTTCTTCATCGGCTTCGGCTTGATGTTCGGCAGCGACATCTTGGGCGGATTCATCGGCTTGCCCAACTGGGGCGACCTCTCCTTCTACAAGGGCGACCTGCCGTCTGAAGGTTTCTTGATTTTCGAGACCGTCTTCTGTGCCACCTCCGCCACCATCGTGAGCGGCGCAATGGCTGAACGCACGAAGTTCTCCATGTATTTGGTGTATAGCGCTTTCATCTCTCTCATCATCTATCCCGTGGAAGGCCATTGGACTTGGGGCGGCGGTTGGCTTTGCAACGATGCTGCCGACTCGTTCATGATGACGACCTTCGGCGATGTGTTCCACGACTTTGCCGGTTCTGCTATCGTGCATAGTGTGGGTGGCGTGCTGGCTTTCATCGGCGCCATCGCCCTCGGTCCCCGTCTGGGCAAGTACAGCAAGGACGGCAAGAGCCGTGCCATCCCGGGCCACAACCTCGCCTTGGCAGCCCTCGGCGTGTTCATCCTCTGGATGGGATGGTTCGGATTCAACCCCGGCAGTCAGTTGGCAGCAAGTGGTGAGGTGAACCGAGTGGCCATCTCGCATGTGTTCCTGACCACCAACTTGGCAGCAGTGGCTGGCGGTGTGGCAACCATGTTCGTCACCTGGATGAAGTACGGCAAGCCCTCTCTCTCATTGACGCTCAACGGCATCCTGGCAGGACTCGTAGGCATCACGGCAGGTTGCGACCTCGTGTCGCCCGTCGGAGCCGTCATCATCGGACTCATCTGCGGAACGGTGCTGGTTTTCGCCATCGAGTTCATCGACCACAAACTGCACATCGACGACCCCGTGGGTGCCTCCTCGGTGCATGGTGTGTGCGGCATTCTCGGCACACTCCTGACAGGTCTGCTCTCCACGAGCAATGGTGCCTTCTACGGTCACGGATGGGGCTTCTTCGGAGCCGAGTGCTTCGGCATCCTCGTCATCGACCTCTGGGCAGCCGCCTGTGGATTCATCCTCTTCTATGGCATCAAGAAACTGCACGGCCTCAGAGTGGATGCCCGCATTGAGGAGGAAGGTCTCGACATCTATGAACATGGAGAAAGTTGCTACAACTGATGAATAAAAGTATTAAGTTATTATTTTCACAACGAATAGCACGAATTAAACGAATTACTATTTGGCAATGCTGCAAGCAGCGTCGAATATGGCGAATGTCATTCGTTTTCATTCGTTGCCGCTTGCGGCATTTGCAATAAAAAATTCGCGCAATTCGTGCAATTCGTTGTTGAAAAAGAAAAATGTAAAAAAACGTAAAAAGGTATGAAAAGAGTATTTAGATTGTTTTCCCTCATGGCTTTGTCGCTCTTCGGAGCGGCAGCCGCAGAGGCACAAGAAACGAAAGTGGAAACTACGATTGCAGCCGATGTGGTGAATCAATACATCTGGCGTGGCCAAGAGTTGGGAAATGTGTCCCTCCAACCCACATTGGGCATCGACTACAAAGGGCTGTCGCTCACGGCATGGGGCAGTGTAGGACTGACTGACCCCGACGACACGAAGGAATTTGACCTCACACTCGCCTACTCCATCGGAGGTTTCAACATCGGTGTGACCGACTACTGGTTCAACACGGGAAATGACCCAGAAGGGCGTTACTTCATGTACGAAGCGCACCGAACGAACCACGTCTTTGAGGCAAATGCGGGTTACGACTTCGGCATAGCAAGTCTGCAATGGTACACAAACTTTGCCGGCAACGACGGATTGAACAAAAAAGGCAAACGTGCCTACAGTTCCTACTTCGAGGCATCGGTTCCCTTCAAACTTGCCTCTGTCGATTGGACAGCCACGGCAGGAGCGGTGCCCTACGCCACCGACTTCTACGGCACCTCAGGTTTCGCCGTGACCAACCTCGCCCTGACCGCCACGAAGGACATCCGCGTGACCGACTCATTCTCCCTTCCCATCTTTGCCCGCCTGACCGCCAACCCATGCAGTCAGAAAGCCTATCTGGTGTTTGGATTCACATTGCGTCCATAAATCCAAGCCAGACGGAGGGGCTGTACCAGTAGGTGCAGCCTTTTTTCTTTCTTACCCCTTTTTGCCAAACTGAATTTTCGTTTATCATAAATGGAATAGGATTTGGTCACGTTCCTTTTTTTCTGTTACTTTGCAGTCGAAAACTTCACAAAACATGAACACGACAATACTGACAATTACGGGTAGTGACGGAACGGGTGGGTCTGGTGTGCAGGCGGACATCCGTTTTATCTGCGAGTTGGGAGGTGTGGCGGCATCGGCTGTCACATCCATCACGGTGCAGAACACGTTGGGTATTCAGGAGTTTCATGACCTGCCTGCATCGGTAGTTCGTGAGCAGGTGGAGGCTATCGTGAACGACTTGCAGCCACAAGTGGTGAAAATTGGTTTGCTACGCAGAATTGATGTAGTGGAAACATTGGTGGATGTGCTGCATCGATATAAACCTCAACACATTGTCTATGCTCCCGTGCTGAAGTCAACAAAGGGAGAACAACTGGTATCTGACAAGGTGTACGATGCCATTCAGCGGTTGTTGATACCGATATGCACAGTGGTGCTGGAACCTTCAGACTTGCCTATTGGCCCTCGCAAACATGGTCATGCCAACCAATTGGCATCAGCGGTCGCTTTCTATCTGAGTCATGGGGAGAGTGTGGAGGAAGCGATGCTCCATGCACGGATGTACTTTAAGCAGTTGCCCATCGACTATGCTGAGGGCAATAGCCGGAGCGAGGAACTTTACAATCAGTTCCGTGATGCGGTGGAACGCTATTACAACCGCTATGCTGATGTGACTTTCTATGCGGAACAACTGAATGTGAGCCCGCGCTATCTTGGGCAGGTGACCCGTCGCATTGCAGAGCGTTCGCCCAAATCCATTATAGACGAACGTGTCACCACCGAAATCACTTTGTTGCTGACTAAAACAAACAAGTCATTAAAGGAAATTGCCATGCAACTTGGTTTTTCTTCACAGGCACATCTCTCCCGTTATTTTAAGAAGCAGAAGGGACTTTCCCCCAGTCAATATAAACAAGGGAACAAAAATTGAACATAAAAAACATGAAAGAGAACAGACAAGAACTGAACCGCCAGTTGGCACAGATGCTGAAGGGCGGCGTGATTATGGACGTGACCACTCCCGAACAGGCACGTATCGCTGAAGAAGCGGGAGCATGTGCCGTGATGGCACTGGAACGGATTCCGGCTGACATCCGTGCTGCAGGTGGAGTCAGCAGGATGAGTGACCCCAAGATGATTCGTGGCATACAGGAGGCGGTGAGCATCCCCGTGATGGCGAAGTGCCGTATCGGACATATTGCTGAGGCACAGATACTGCAAGCCATCGAGATTGACTACATCGACGAGAGCGAAGTGCTGAGCCCTGCCGACAACATCTACCACATCGACAAGACCAAGTTCGACGTGCCCTTTGTTTGCGGAGCAAAAAATCTGGGCGAGGCATTGCGGCGCATAGCCGAAGGAGCCACCATGATTCGCACGAAGGGTGAGCCTGGCACTGGCGATGTGGTGCAGGCAGTGAGCCACATGCGGCTGATGCAGAGCGAGATTCGGCGGTTGGTCAGCATGAGCGAAGACGAACTCTTTGAGGCTGCCAAACAGTTGCAGGCCCCTTACGAGTTGGTGAAGTATGTACACGAAAACGGCAAACTGCCTGTGGTGAATTTTGCAGCAGGTGGTGTGGCGACTCCTGCCGATGCTGCCCTGATGATGCAACTCGGCGCCGAAGGTGTATTTGTGGGCAGCGGCATCTTCAAGAGCGGCAATCCACAGAAACGGGCTGCTGCCATCGTGCAGGCAGTAACGAACTATCAGGATGCCAAGTTGCTGGCCGAACTCTCCGAAGATCTCGGCGAGGCGATGGTGGGCATCAACGAGCAGGAGATAGAACTGCTGATGGCTGAAAGAGGGAAATAGGAGTTGAGAGTTTAGAGTTGAGGGATTAGAGTTTAGAGTTTAGAGGCATGAGAAGAAATAGAATCGCTGTACTTGCCCTTCAGGGGGCGTTCATCGAGCATGAGCAGATGCTGCAAGGACTGGGCGTGGAGACATTCGAGGTGCGCCAGTTGTCAGATTGGGAACAACCGAAAGACGGGCTCGTCATTCCGGGTGGTGAATCCACCACTCAGTTCCGTCTGCTCAACGACTTGGCTCTCCTCCACCCTATCCGCCAAGCCATTCTTGAAGGTCTGCCCGTCTTTGGCACTTGTGCGGGGCTCATCCTTCTTGCCAAACAGGAGGATGGGCATCCACGGCAAGGACTCTGCACGATGGACATAGACGTTTGCCGCAATGCCTACGGGCGACAATTGGGCAGTTTCAATGCCATCGGCGAGGTTGCCGACATCGCAAACGACTTCCCCATGACCTTCATCCGTGCTCCTTACATCCATCGCACGCTTTCCCCCGAGGTCGAAATCCTCTCCGAAGCAGACGGACACATCGTGGCTGTTCGGCAAGGGCATCAACTCGCCACCGCTTTCCACCCCGAACTGACCGCCGACAACCGTCTGCACCGATACTTTGTGGAGAGGATGATGTGAAAGGGAAGAATGCAAGACACAAAATCAGTCGTACCCCTCGGGTACACTGCGTCGTCCCCGAGGGGTACGGCATGGTGTAGTCGAGGGGTACGATTTTTTTTGTGGTACAGAAACTGTAAAAAGAATGGGTGAGATGTTATTATTGTCAAAAGTGTAAAGTGTAAAAAGCGTAAAAAGGCTGCTGAGAGGCGGCCTTTTTTGTTGGGAAGAAAGCAAAAAGAGGGAAAATTAGACAAAATAACACAAGAAAATGTAAAATTCATTTCAAAATGTTTGCACAATAAATATAAACAATGTAATTTTGCAACCGAAAACAAATAAAACAATTACAAATTGTTTACAGAATACACAAACATAAAAGCAAAAAGACATGTGTGGATTTGTTGCAATACTCAAAGTGAAGGGTGACGCCCGACAGGCGAGAGAGAAAGCCCTGAAGATGTCGAGGAAGATTCGTCATCGTGGTCCCGACTGGAGCGGGGTGTATAGCAGTGAAAAGGCGGTGCTGGCACACGAACGGCTGGCAATCGTTGACCCGCTTTCGGGTGGACAACCGTTGTATTCGTCTGACGGAAAGAAGGTGCTGGCGGTGAATGGCGAGATATACAATCATCAGGAGATTCGAAGGCTGTTTGCAGGGCAGTATGAGTTTCAGACAGGGTCGGACTGCGAGGTCATCTTGGCTCTGTATGAACGGTATGGCACCGACTTCATCGACAAGTTGAACGGCATCTTTTCGTTTGTCTTGTACGACTCCACGACCGACGACTATCTGATAGCCCGTGACCCTATCGGGGTGATACCTTTATATATAGGACACGACAAGGACGGTACGGTGTATGCGGCAAGTGAACTGAAGGCATTGGAGGGACAGTGTGAAGAATACATGCCCTTCCCTCCGGGGCACTATTGCACAAGCCAGCACAATGGAAAGCCTGTGCGTTGGTACGAGCGTGACTGGATGCAGTATGATGGCATGCAGTGGGCTACAAGCGACAGAAAGGAGGCGGTGCAGATGGTGAAGGAGGGGCTGATGGCGGCGGTGAAACGTCAGTTGATGAGCGATGTGCCATACGGGGTGCTGCTCTCTGGCGGATTGGACAGTTCGGTGGTTTCAGCCATCGCTAAATTGTATGCTGCAAAACGCATTGAGACCAATGACAAGCACGATGCGTGGTGGCCCCAGTTGCACTCGTTCGCCGTAGGACTGAAGGGCGCGCCCGACTTGGCGAAGGCACAAGAGGTGGCAAAGCATATCGGCACAGTGCACCACGAGGTGAACTATACGGTGCAGGAGGGTTTGGATGCCATCCGCGATGTGATATACTACACGGAGACTTATGATGTGACGACGGTGCGTGCATCCACTCCGATGTATCTGCTGGCACGAGTCATCCGCAGCATGGGCATCAAGATGGTGCTCAGCGGCGAAGGGGCTGACGAGATTTTCGGTGGCTACCTCTATTTCCACAAGGCACCTGATGCAAAGGCTTTCCATGAGGAGACGGTGCGGAAGTTGAAGAAACTGCATTTCTATGACTGCTTGAGAGCGAACAAGTCGCTGATGGCATGGGGCATTGAAGGCCGTGTGCCGTTCCTCGACAAGGAGTTTCTCGATGTGGCAATGCGTATAGACCCTGTTCTAAAGATGTGTCCCGGAAAAACGATTGAGAAGGCTGTGGTTCGCGAGGGGTTTGCCGACTTGTTGCCCGAAAGTGTGGCATGGCGACAGAAGGAACAGTTTAGCGACGGTGTAGGCTACTCATGGATTGACACGCTGAAGAAAGTGACGGCAGAGGCGGTCAGCGACGAGCAGATGGCTCATGCTGCCGAACGGTTCCCCATCAATCCCCCACTCTGCAAGGAGGAATACTATTATCGCAGCATCTTCGAGGAACACTTCCCCAGCCCATCGGCAGCACGAAGTGTGAACCAAGAGGCATCGGTGGCTTGTTCCACTGCCATCGCCCTGGAATGGGATGCTGCATTCAAGAACATGAACGACCCCAGCGGACGAGCCGTGAAGGGAGTGCATGAACAAGCATATTAATTCAATGAGCAGACCCTCCCCTCACCCTCCCTACAGGGAGGGGGGGCACCTTGCTCGTTTGTACTTTCATTGACAGAGATTCTACTCCCTCCCTGTAGGGAGGGTGAGGGGTGGGTCTCCAAAACACAAACACAACTATGAGCAAACTGAGATTTGACGTGGTGCAGGATGCTTTCAAGAAGAAGGCGGTGCCTGCCGAAAGTCCTGCCGAGAGGACTTCAAAGTATTTCGGAGAATTAGTTTTCGACCGCGAGAAGATGCACAAGTATCTGAGCACGGACACCTACGAGGCACTGATTGACTGTATTGACAACGGGCATCCGCTCGACCGCAGCATTGCCGACGAGGTGGCTGACGGCATGAAGACGTGGGCAATGGAGCATGGCGTGACACACATCACACACTGGTTCCAGCCGTTGACCGAAGGTACTGCCGAAAAGCACGACTCGCTGATGGAGTACGACGGCAAGGGCGGCATGCTGGAGGAGTTTGGCGGCAAGTCGCTCATTCAGCAGGAACCTGATGCCAGTTCGTTCCCAAGCGGTGGCATCCGCGCTACATTTGAGGCTCGTGGCTACACGGCATGGGACCCTACATCACCCGTCTTCATTCAGGACGACACACTCTGTATTCCAACGGTGTTCGTTTCCTATACGGGCGAGGCACTCGACTACAAGACTCCGCTGAAGAAGTCCTTGAAGGCGGTGAGCGATGCTGCCGTGCCTATCTGCCAGATGTTCGATCCGAAGGTGAAGAAAGTTTATTCTTATTTAGGATGGGAACAGGAATACTTCCTGGTGGATGAAGACCTCTATGCCGCTCGTCCCGACCTGATGTTGACGGGCAGGACACTGATGGGACATGAATCGTCGAAGAACCAGCAGTTGGACGACCACTATTTCGGTGCCATTCCCTCAAGAGTGATGGAGTTCATGAAGGATGTGGAGATAGCGGGCTACCGCCATGGCATTCCTCTCAAGACTCGCCATAACGAGGTGGCTCCCAACCAGTTCGAGTTGGCTCCCATTTATGGTGAGACCAACCTTTCGAACGACCAGAACCAGATGATGATGAACCTGATGCAGCAAATTGCCAGAAAGCATGGCTTTGTGCTCCTGCTGCACGAAAAGCCTTTCGCAGGCATCAACGGTTCGGGCAAGCACAACAACTGGTCGCTCGGCACCGACACGGGCACCCTGCTTCTTGCACCAGGAAAGGACGCAAAGGGCAACCTTCAATTTGTCACCTTCTTTGTAAACGTGCTGGTGGCTGTACAGAAACACAATGCCTTGCTGAAAGCCTCCATCGCTACAGCGACAAACGCTCACCGACTGGGTGCGAATGAAGCACCACCAGCCATCATCTCCTCCTTCCTGGGCGACACGATGACGAAGGTGCTGCGCAAGTTGCTCGAAGTGCCTTCCGACACGCCGATTGAGATTGCCGGCAAGAAGGGTGCATCGGTGGGACTCGTCGAGATTCCTGAAATCTTTATCGACAACACCGACCGCAACCGCACCAGTCCTTTTGCCTTCACGGGCAACCGCTTCGAGTTCCGTGCTGTGGGTTCGAGTGCCAACTGTGCAGGAGCCATGACCACGCTCAATGCTGCCGTGGCAGAACAACTCATCGCCTTCAAGGCTGCGGTGGACAAGGAACTGGCAGCAGGGAAAGCCATGAACATAGCCTTTATGGACGTGCTCAAGCCACTCATCGCCAGCATTATCGACACCGTTTGCTTCGATGGCAACGGCTATACCGATGAGTGGAAAGAAGAGGCAAAACGTCGTGGCCTGGACACGGAGACTTGTGTGCCACGTATGTTTGACGAGTTCACGAAAGCAGCCTCTGTTGAGATGTTCACCAGCACAGGTGTCTATACCGAAGCCGAACTGGTAGCCCGCAACGAAGTGAAGTGGGAGACCTACACGAAGAAGGTGCAGATTGAGGCACGCGTGATGGGACGCATGGCACTCAACCACATCATCCCTGCCGCCCTCGCCTACAAGACCCGGCTGCTCAACATCGTCACCCAACTCAAAGCCCTCTATCCCGAAGACTTTGAGAGCATGGCAGAGACCGAGCTGACCCTGCTACAGCGTGTGACCAAACTCATTGAGGAAGTGCGCACCAAGTGTGCTGCGATGGTCGATGCTCGCAAGGCTGCCAACAAGATTGAGGACGAGAAGGAGAAGGCGCTTGCCTACTACGACATTGCCGAATCCCTCTTCGCCATCCGTCGCCCCATCGACAAACTGGAGGAGGTGGTTGACAACGACCTTTGGCCACTGCCGAAATACCGCGAGTTGCTGTTCATCAATTGACAAAAAACGATTCTTCCAATACGGGAGGGGGGAAACATTCCACATGGGAGTTTCCTCCCTTTTTTCATGCCTTCCTCCAAAAAACGGCACTCCCAAAGGCACAGATTCATGGAAAAGTCATATCTTTGCAACTACAAAACAATGCAGGCAATGAAGAATAGACAGAAAAGAGCCATCATCATCGGAGCCACATCGGGCATCGGACTCGAAATGGTCAAGGTGCTCACCGCTCAAGGTTGGCAGGTGGGCATTGCTGGTCGTCGGCAAGAGCGACTGCAACAGATTCAGAGCAAGAACCTCGATGTGGTCGCCACCGAGTGTATCGACATCACAAAGGAAGATGCTCCGAAACGTCTGCTCACCCTCATCGGCAAGACGGGAGGCATGAATCTCTACTTTCATAGTGCCGGAGTCGGTTACCAAAACCCTGCCCTCGACACGGAAAAGGAGATGACGACCGTAGCCACCAACGTGACAGGTTTCACCCAGATGGTCGATACCGCCTTCCATTACTTCATGGCACATCCCGACCGTGAAGCCCACCTTGCCGTCATCAGCAGCATCGCTGGCACACGAGGATTAGGTGCTGCCCCTGCTTATTCCTCCACCAAACGCTACATCAACCACTACATGGAGTGCCTCACCCAACTCTGCCACATCCGAGGCATCCATCACATCCACCTCCACGACATCCGTCCTGGCTTTGTCTGCACCCCCCTCCTTTCCGACGGACATCACTACCCGCTCCAACTCGACCCACACCGCGTTGCCCTTTCCATCGCCAAAGGCATCCAGGCTGACCGCTCCATCATCACCATCGACTGGCGCTACCGCTTCCTCGTCTTCTTCTGGCGACTCGTACCCCGATGGTTGTGGGTGAGGCTGAAAGTGGCGTCTAAATGAAACAAACCACCTACAAACTCATTGACCGCGACAACACACTGCTCGACGTCAATGCCGACCCGATAGACCTTGACGCACTTGCAGACTTGTTGGAAAGAATGAAGACTGTCGAAGAGAGAGAGTCCCCTAATTCTTCTCATTCTTTCATTTTCTCATTTTTTCATTCTTTCTCAGGATAGCCCTTACACAGACTTGAGAATGCCCCTTAAGCAGAAGTGAGAATACCCCTTAAGCACGAGTGAGTATAGCCTTGACACAGAATCGAGAATGTTAGTGACATCGAGCTGAGTATATTAGTGACGTTTGATGTTGTATACGAGTGACATTTGATGTTGTATACGAGTGACACTTAAAACAGTAAGAGGAGCACAAGTATTTTGCGCCCCTCCATATTTTTTATTTTTCTGTTTCACAGTTAATTCCATCCGCTTTAACTCTCCAGAGTTCCTTCTTCTATCTTCAGCCCTAAGTGTTGCTTTCGGATCAAAGAACCGTCCCCTGATCCGTTGTATAATAAGGTGTTGTAAACCAAAATCAGGAGATTGAAAGTTTTTAATGATTAACTTTATGGATGCATGTAATACATGGGTAAACGTAAACCTAAACCTAAACTTTGCTGAATGAAACGGCTTGATGTTTCTCCAATACAGACGCTTTTCTTTTTACTGAAGACACTTTTTGTTGTGCTTTTACCGCTTTATTTGCTAAAATCCAATTCGTTTGGGAGTGTTTTCGTCCAGTCTTTCATTGTCGCAATGGTTGATGAGCATAGCAAGTTTGTCTTCCTTGGCATCGTGCAGAATGCTGTCGATGGTGTAGTGACGGGCGATGTTCTCTATCTGACCACCGCTGAAGTCGTACTTTGCTGCAAGCGTCTTGGCATCCATCTCACTCAGGTCGGGAATCATCGTGCGCCAGATTAAGACGCGGGCTTCGACGGTCGGCTTCTCGAACTTAATCTTGTAGAGGAAACGTCGCTCGAAGGCTTTGTCTAAGTTCTGCGTCAAATTGGTAGTTGCAATCATAATGCCGTCCAGCATTTCCATCTCTTGCAGGATGATGTTCTGTATGGAGTTCTCCATTTTATCCACTGCATTCTGTGCTCCTTGCTTGCGGATTCCGATAATAGCGTCTGCCTCGTTGAAGAGTAGGATTGGGGTCTGTTTGGCTTTCTTCACCAGCTCACGATAACGGTCGAAGAGGGCTTTGATGTTCTTCTCCGAGTCGCCCACCCATTTGCTCTTGATTTGCGGCACATCAACGACCATGATGTCGCGACCAGTCTGTCGTGCCAATTGATAGACCGTTTCCGTCTTGCCTGTACCAGGACCGCCATAGAAGAGGCAGGCAAATCCTGTTCGGAAACCCGTCTGCTCCATCCTTTCACGAATCTTCCGGTAGTTCTCGGGCACGAAGAACGATTGCAGTTCGCCCACCTGCCTTTGGTTCTCCTCTACATAGAACATCTTCTTCTCCTTCAGGTTCTTCGCCTTGATGACGTCGGCCAGTTTCTCTTCTGCTGCGTTGAGTTTCATCTCTTCAAGCAGCGTGCGTTTCGTCTGCTCTGTGAGTTTGTAGCGCGTAGTGTCGGCCATGCCGTCTTCCGAGCGATGTTCGATGAGCTTTTTTGTCATCAAGGGATGTTCTCCGCTGCGCAGCAGTCCCTTGGTTGTAACATAATTAGAAGGAAACAAGAAGCAGTCCTCCATCTGTCCGAAACGGATGTCATCATCGTCCTTGTTTACCAACCGATGGCAAAAGAACAGCAGCAGCAGAAAATCTTCCAAGCGCAGATGCCCTAACTCCTTAATGTGTTTAACGAAACCGACTTGCGGATTCTCCTTGAACAGCACTTGCAGTTCTTCATAAAGATCCTTTGGTAGAATGGCATCGTCGTCGAGGTCCTCGAACATTTGACCGATAACTTCAAACAGGCCGGCACAGTCCAGATTCTTGCGGCTGGGCATTTCGTAGACTTCGTTTCGTTTTAGGGCTTTGATGACAGGCTGAGGGATGTCGAAGCAATCCTCGTCCTTTGCATCGCGATAACGTAGCAGACGACGTCGTGCCAAAGCGTCGATGTCGCCCGAATAGCCAAGGATGCGGATGTTGCTGACATCGAGGTGTTTGGCCAGGTCGTCGAAATCCACATTGCGGGGACCTTTTTCCATGCAGACACAGAAGAGGATTGCTTGGCGTTCAGTAATGCCGTAGCGTTCAGCTAGATACTTTACCTCTGCTGCCATTTCTGCTTTTGCTTCTGCTTTCAGCTTAGAATCCTTCGACACCTCCACCACGCGCTCAATAGCCCGCAGCAGCGTCATTTCTTTCTCAACTTTCGTTCTTTTCACGACTTTTGTTTCAATCTTCTTTGCCATAATATTCCATTTTTAATTAAGTATAATATGGTCACAAACAAGAAAAAATTCGAAAAATCAGGGTAACTTTTTTTGCTTATTCTCGTTATTTTATAAAACAATACACGTGAAGTCGCTAAACTTCACGTGTCAGCTTTGCCATTTTCACACGTGAAGCTTTAGCTCGACGCAAGTCAACCAAAGATCGATGTCAGTCAAGTTTGATGACACCTAACGTCAGTTGATAAATTCTTTCTGCTTCTTTTCAAACATCGCAAGTAATCGCTCGTCTTCCGCAATTTGTCGTAGAAGCGTCTGAAGCCCTGTACGGTGGTTAGCCAGACTGCATCTGAGGTCGTCAACGATGTATGCGATTGCCATTTCCTTCGAGTCGAAGGCTTCGTGGTATGGCAGCACTGTGCCGTCAGCAAGCGTCAGTTCGATGTCTTTAAGGAAGTCCGTTGGCACGGGACCCTTCTTGATAATAGTTGATTTCCTGACAGAATACCTCAAAAAGGGCGAGAGATAGTAAACCGCATCACCAATCTGGCGTTCTTGATGTTTTACCCGGTCCATAAAGGAATCCCTTGTATAATCACTGATAACAGGTATGCCGCGTCTCATAAAAGTTGAAAAGTTTTAAAAGCCCCCTTACGCTACGAGAGCGTATGAGGGCTGTATGGGTTTGAGATTAAGAAGTTTAGTGAGCCCCGAAAGAATGGAGTTTGTTTGAGAAGAAGATTTAGTGAAGAGGGTGATAGAGAGTGTGGTGGGAGAGGGAAGAATAGAGATTTTTTTTGAATATAAGAAGTTAAGAAGTTGGTTGAATTTGTTGATTGAATTGGTGGTGATGATTGTTGTGTTCATAATCTTTCTTTTTTTATGTTACGAACATAATATAGTCACATCATCAGAAAAATTCAAAGTTCACCATAAGTTTTTTTCATTTTTTCCAGTTTTTCCTTCAATTGGGTAGCAATTTTAGCAGGGACAGGTCGAGTTGGACGGAAAACATTAAAACAGAGAACGTGCTCGTGTGTATCGCCTTCGCCAAGTGTATAAACAAAATAACAGTCATCGCTTTCGTCCATAGAAAAGGGAATGTTGGGATATAGTTCCTGGGCGCGTTTTTTCAATCGCTGATAAACTTCTTCCGATGGCGGCGGAACAGATACAATGGCTAATTCAGAATAATCAAAACCCATAATCTCCACAATGTCGCCTTCCTTGAAGCGGACATCCTTCAGCTTACGACCACGAAACCAACCAAATTCGTCCAACACAGCACAGTCGTTCAATTCTCCATCAGCTGTATATGAATAACACCTCTGAGAACGTTCGTTCTCGTAAAACTCCGAGTATTTATTATGCACCAACACCTCGTCTATATAGTATCCCAAGCTGTCTGCGTAGTAATCTTCATCCCACGTTTCGCAGCACTCTTTCTCATGCTTAATGTAGGCATGCATAGCGTCCTCTGCACTCTCCTTCGTCTGGAAGAGTCCAACACGCTGCAACCTGATTCGTCTTCGAGGGTAACGACGACTCTCAAAACAAATTTGCTGCACCTCATAGATTGGGAACGATCTGACAGCAGAAGCCAAGATCTCCTCTTTTCTTTTATTATTCGTTTCTTTCATCTGTTTTCTTCGAATCTTTTTTCAAACTGTTTGAAAAGCTGGTAATATGTTCTCATATTCTCCAATTCGTACCATTCCCTCATTCTTACAGGCCTGGCATCCAAATCATAGATTCTGGCATGTTCTATTGAAAGCATAAATGGCGAATGGGTAGCAATGATGAATTGGCTATGAAGACGATAAGCCAAGAGCGAGATTTCTCTGGCCAGTTCCTGTTGATAGGCTGGTGCCATCGAATTCTCCGGCTCGTCAAGCAGATAGAGCGTATCTTCAAACAAATGATCCCTAAAGAACTCCAAAGCCTTCTCGCCATTCGACATAAAATCTGCGCTACTTGACGCTAATGCAGAGCGAGTGCTGGCAAAATCGGATAACCTCGACAGCCTGGCATATTCTTTAGGATCCACTTCATCAGGAGCCGTCAGTGCCTTTTGATACAGTTTTGTGCTAACTCCATAATCCCTGATATCCCTACTCATATCTCCATTCAGCAATTCTGCCTTCATTCGGGCAAACCTTGCGCGTCTTTTGGTTATGCCAGCCATAATGTCCTCGCTACGGACAAAGGCACTGTCTTCTGGTATGTCGCCCCCCGAATACGTGCATTTCTTCACATAGTTCTCGAAATACTCATTGCTGTTTCCTTGCGTTTTGCTATTTATTCCGATGCGTTCTGCGATAACATTCAGGAGTGTAGATTTACCACAACCGTTATTGCCATAGAAAATGGTGATGGGAGCAAACTCTATATGCTCCAACTGCATAGGATAGATGACGCACCAAGGATAGAGGTGCTTATTATCCATGTAAGGCTGAAAATTGTGTAAGTAATACATAATTCTTCATTTTACATTCATAACAAGTACAATATAGTCATCTCACAAGGGAAATTTAAAAATCAAGGCAACTTTTTATAACTCTCCGTTTTCATAGACATCTTCAACATACCATTCTACAGCATCTAAGCTAAATTCTTCTTCTGACTTCGCTTTCTCATCGAAGTCGTCCATATCGACAGGTGCACAAGCCAGTTGGATTTTGATGTCATCTTTTTGCATTTCGGTGTTTCTGTATCCAGCAAAGAGACCATCATCCACCACCTGATAGCCTTCTGCCTTCAGTTCCATCACCACCTCACTATAAGGTCTCTCAATATGATTTCCTATACATCGCGAGGTTTTATGTTGTTAGCCTAATATAATCCCATCTCATCCAAAGCGACAAAGTCATTAAGTTCTCCATCTGCGTTAAAAGAGAAGCATTTCTGAGGCCGTTCGTTCCGATAGAATGAGCATTCCCTATTATGGACAAACTGCTCAAGCAGGAAAAACCCGAAACAGTCATCATAGTAATTCTGCCCTCTTTCCTGACATACCCGCTTCTGAAACTCGACAGTCGAAAGCATAGCTTCCTCGGCATGTTCCTTTGTGTCGAAGAAACCTAACCGCTGCTGACAGATTCGCCGGCGAGGGTAGCGATGTCCCTCGATGCGAATCTGCAGCAGTTCGTAGATGGGGAACGACCTGACGATGACTTTATCTAATTCAGCCTTTGTCATTTTCTTTGCTGAACTTAACTTCTATGCTGCCGTCCTTGATGCCTCGAATGAGACGGGTCTGCAGTTGCTCACGCTCCTCTGTCATTAGCTCGAACGCATGTCCGTCGGATTCTGTCTCAGGGAAGTACTTACCTTCGGCATCGTTTTTCAGATAGACGCCGTTACCTGGTTCTTCGGCTTTGTAGAAGATGCGGAGCGAAGGATAGGTGGCTTTCAGCAAGTCCGTCACTTCGTAGCAGGGTGTCCAAGCCGTCTCGAAGGTCACATGCAGGGTGTCACCTTGGCGTTCCAAGTTAGACCATTCTCCACGGCACATAACTTCATCGGGGTTTTTACCCAAGGATTCTACCAACTGTCCGAGGTTTTGACCCTGGAGTTCCTTCATTTTCTGATACAGTGCATCGAGTTCTTTCTTCTCACCCTCGATGACATAGTTGGTTGTGCAAATGTTTGCCATAATCTTACATTTTTAATTAATGTTTATCGTAATATAGTAATGTTTTGTCAAAAATTCAAAGATTCTGCGAATTTATTCATCTGCTGGCAAAGAGCGGGCATTTGTTTTAGGTAGCCCACTAATGCATGAAGGCCGATAGAACCTGATATTTGCAGCTGGAAACGGCGGTCTTTGGCGTTAGGGAAGATGACCAGTCGGTCTTTACTTCTATCATTATCATATAAAGTCTCGTCAATGATGATTTCTGAGCCTTCAACACTGAAACTGGCAACGGTCTGTCGTCTAACAGGATTACTTAGGTGATGGATTTCGGAAAACAGATAGTTGACTTCTACTTGCTTTTCCTCGCAAAGCTTTTTAAAAGGGATCAGAGGCGGAATTCCCCACGTGACTTTAGCGCTGCGTCCATATAGATATGCTACGTTTTCGTTCTCTTTTGGCTCTATTCTCAGATTGCACATATAAACGGAATCTTTATACTTGCCAGTCATCTGTACAAGATAATCGTGAATGCTCGTCATCCAGGGCTCGACAAGCACTTTGAAAGTCTGCTCCTTGTCCAATCCTTTTTGTTCACACTCCTTGATGATTCTTTCCTTTGTGGCTTCATCGATGGCAGCGAGCGTAATGTGTTCTTCGTCCAATACAGATGTTTGCATCGTAGAAATGCGCTGTTGCTTTGCATGAAAGACGATTTCTTCTTCACGCAGCTGGTATTCGAGGGCGAGATCCATCAGCAATGTTGGCAGGTCCAGCAAGTAGAACTCATCATCGCGAAGGACGAACAGACCATAGCGTTCGTCCCGTTTAAAATGTTCGGAAACATAGCACAACATCTGCTTGGCTGGCATAATCTCGAACAACCCGAAGGGCGAATCCTTGACATGCCATCGGGTGATTTCCATTTCAATGCCCTTGTAGGCAAGTGTGCAGGTCAGGGCATAGACATTCTTACGTTTTTTGTATGCGACCAGACGTGATTCGCCATCTGCATCTCTTGCCGTTTCCTGCACCTCCATCTTGAAGAGGCTCAGGTCGGCTCCCATTTTCTTTAAGGCTTCTCGAATTCCTTGTTCCGAAAATGAGAACTTGCCGTCAGCCAGACAAACGATAGGGTTAGGCTTTCCGCTGAATTTATTTGACTCACCCAAATAATAACAGAGATACTTAATCTCTAGATTGGGATTCACTTTTCGCTTGATTCCTTCAAGGCTTAAGTGATGCCCGCTAAAGACTGCGTAACGTTCTTCAAATGCAGCGCGACGCTTCTGTGCGTCTTTCTCGCTATGTGCTAAAATCTTTTTCATAATATGTGCTATTATTATCACAAAGAGTTTTATAATTCTATTAGACAGACGCGCCCCGTCTTGCGCAGCGCATCGTAGTGCTGTTTGTAGGATGGTTCATTGTCGATCACCCAAAGGAGTTTGGTTTTCAGATGGGCAGGAACAGAGGGGATGGGGGCATAACCATCAGTCATGATGATAAGGCCGTCGTAATCGGGATGCTCTGCCACATAATTGACGGGTGCCTGGAAGTTTGTGCCGCCGCGCCCTTTCTCCTCAAATGTCTGCTTGTTCTTTTGTGCTTCTTTCAGGGTAACGGGTTCTCCCTGTACATCGAAATCGAACATCAGCACATCTATCTCCTGGATGCCATATTTGAAGAAGGTAGTGATGATGCGGTAGTAACGTCCTAACTCATCTGAACCTACCGACCCGCTGGTGTCGATGGCTACCAGCAGACGTGTAGTGAACTCATAGCGGCTGCCCATCTGCTCGAAACCGAAGCGGCGGCTGGGATACATGCGGGTGAGGTGTCGCTTCTGCGAGAGGATGGAACTGCGGAAAGCACGCAGGGCATTGCGATAGTCAATCTTACCTTCGGCGGCTTTCTGGATGAGTTCCACCATCCCTCCTGGCAGACTTCCCCATTGTGTGGTGCTATGGATGATATCCGTAATCTGCTGACCCATGAAAGCATCCTCTTCCCACAAAGATGTATAGTCGGAAGACGGGGCAGAGTCGAGTGTTGAGAGTTCTTCGCTTCGTTTAGGCGCAGGCGGAAGAGTATTGAGAGTTGTCTGCGAGCTTCCAGATGACGATGAAGTGCCGCCTACGCCTGCCGCTTCTTGTTCGCCAGAGGAAGGCATTCCTCCCTGACCTTCGATAGGCCCAGCTTTTTCGTCGCTTTCTTCAGAATCTGCTCCACCTGACGATGCCCCTTCTGCATTCTCTCCCTGCTTGTTTTGCTCTTTATTTTCGCCACTGCTGCCACCTGCCAAATCTTCACCTTGCTTCTCAGAAGGTTCTGAAGAAGAAGTTGCGCCGCCTTCACCTGCCTCGCCATCGGCACATGAATCTCCCTCGCTGGGTGCTGGTCCATCCATGTGGATTCCCATCGCGCTCAGTCGGTTGGCATACCACTCGAAGTGCTGTCCTGTGGGCAAACCGAAATCGTGGGGATGTGTCAGACCTGCCCAAGTCAGATTATAGGCAGGCGCAATGACCATGTCGCTCGCCATCTTCAGAACTATGCCAGGACAACCCAGCGGCTGACGGGAGTAGGGATGCTTCAGCAGAATGCGAATCATCTCCACGCTCAGCAAGGCCCGCAACTGATGGTCGGGCATCGAGTCAATCAGCTCTGGATTGTATTCTATCCGTCCCTGTCCAGAACGCAGGGCGCACAACATATTGGGATTGATGGTCAGCCGGTGCGAACAATAGACGGTGAAGAAGAGCGGTTCGGTCAGAAACCACTGCTCCGTCTCTTGTTGTATGCGTTCGAGGGCACTCATAGCGACTGGATGAACTCAATGATTTGCTTATAGGTTTCAGGCAATTCCTTGTTGATGAGCAAGAGCATCTGCTTGTAGCCCGTACCGTCGATGAGCGACACAAAGTGGGCGTATGCTTCGCGATGGTTCTTGGCCAGATAATCGTGATAGGCTTTCAGGTTTTCGCGAACCAGTGTGCGCTCCATCGTATCAGCTTGGTCGGTCTCGAAGAAACGGCAAAGGGCATCGTTCACCAATGAGAACTGATGCAACTGATACTTGTCCAGCTGTCGTTTTACGCTCTTGAAGTCGGTGAGCAGTTCCTGCGGTGTGACGAGTTCTTTCTGGAACGAGAGGAACAACTTGGCAGCAGCTTGCACACCTACGATGCCTGCAATAATCTTTTGATGCACAGGCATCGGATTGGGAATGTTCTCCATCTCACGTGCCACTTTCTCCCAAGCCCGTCGGTCGGGGTCTTTCTCCAGTCCCTGCTCCTCCTTGGTGTCACCGCTGCGGTCAAGCAGTTCGGGATTGGCTTGGATGAAGTTGATGACACGCTCGTCCAGTCCCTTGCGAGTTGCCCACAGCAGCCATTCCTCCACCGAAGGACGGAAAGTGTAGATGTTGAAACGCGAAACGAGGGCTGGGTCAAGGTCAGTCAGTTGGTACTCGTCACCGTCGTTGCAGGCAGAGATGATGCGACTACCCTTTGGCAGCATGCGCCCTGCCAACTTGCGGTTTAGCACGAGGTCCATCACCGTTTGTAAGATTTCCGGACGTGCACGGTTCAACTCATCAAGGAACAGCACGATGGGTTGTCCATCGACAGGGAACCAATAAGGTGGCATGAAGGTCGTCTTGCCCGTCGCCTCGTCTTTGTTAGGCAAACCCAGCAGGTCGCCAGGGTCGCTCATCTGTCCCAGGAACAGGGCTACGACGCGCATACCTTTCGCCTCAAAATAGTTTGTCAGGATCTGCGACTTGCCGATGCCATGTCGGCCTGCCAGCATGATGTTCTGCCACGAAGGAGTCACCTCCAGGAGGGTCTCAAGTTCTTTAGTGTTGATTGCTATTGCCATAATAACTATATTTTTTGTTCAATGAAATCAATGGAGAGGGAAGGTTTTGCCTTCTGTCGCATTTGCTCTTGTGTCATTGATATCATATGTTTGTTCCATGCAAAATGGAGGCAATGTTTTTTATTCTTCGTCCGTAATGAGGCCATTCAGGAAACGTTCATCCATACGTCTTATGGCATCTCTGTATTTGGTATGGTCCACCCATTCATTTCCGACAAGAACCTGAGGTTCATGATTTTCAATTTGGCGCCCTTTGTAACCACGGGAGATATAGTAATCGGCAACAATGAAGACAAATTCATCATTCCAGTCAAAACCACATACCTCACGGTTTTCGCCTTCTGGAACAAAGATACGTCCTACTAGCTGTTGGCGATTGCCCTTTTCTTTCAACTCAACGAAAAGCATATCACCCACACGTTTCTTCACCTCAAAGAAACGAACTGGTTCACCTTTCTTTTTCAGAATGTATGTGCGACTCCAAAGGAATTTCGTTGGCTCTTTAGCATTATTCATATCCAATACTTCTTTGATTCTTTTCTAATATAGTCACTTTACCTTTAAAATTCAATTCACTTATCATTTTTCTTCATCTCGACATTCAAGTTCCCGTAGTGTTGTCGAAAGGCATAGAGCAGGGGCTCACTATTATCGGACTCGGTGGTGATGACGAGACGGTCAGTAGCTTCACGATCCAAATATTGGATATTACCGCGATAGAACTCCGTGTCGCTGCCTACAAGCACTTTCATTAGTGCGCGTTGGGGCACATAGAGACCCAGTCCGTCCTCTTCGTTCTCAGGTATGCCAAAGCGCTTACAGAGGTCGCGGATGAGAGTTTCCACGGCATCGAGACTTGTGGTATTGCCAGTGAGGACATACTCGTAGGTGCTGGGATTAGGTTCGCCTGGGTCATCGCTGTCGTCCCATTCATCTTTGAACGCAATGTCCCCAGCCATATCGTAGTATCCCTTGGCTTTCTGCCTGTTGATGAAGATGCCCTGCTTCTCATCGCCCCAATAGTATTTCTGATATAATGCATATGCAGCCCAGTGGTTCCCCTTGTCGCAGAGTTCTCGTAACGTAGGCACACCCTCGATAAATTCTGCCATACTTTCTTCTCCTCGCCGAACACGTTCAATGTATATCTGTTCTTCTGTTCGACAGTCAAAATATGATATTTCTTCCTGGAAACGGAGGAGTTCTTCATCTGTGAGGTTGGGAATATCCGCAGCTATGGCTTTTATGAGTTGCCACTCTTCATCGGAGAGTTCTGTATCAAGAATGTCTCTTCGTTCAATTGGCACATCTTCGCCTGTTTCCTCGTCCTTGAAGGCTTCTGTCCAGAAGTGAAAATGACTTTTGAGCATCTGGCTCAGTCTTTCAATGTTTGTGTTCATATTGTCTGGTTTTAAACGTTATACAATAATATAGTCACTTGAGGCTGTGTCAAAAGTAACTGACACGGCCTCTTTTTGGCATTATACTTCAT
>SAMEA3663010__coassemble_299_pt1 | contig 21700 bp, 22 predicted proteins | sample SAMEA3663010__metabat2_low_PE_015 | metagenome-assembled genome bin SAMEA3663010 (sample SAMEA3663010) | pig gut metagenome | biome: pig gut; feature: pig-associated habitat; material: faeces | place: France | collected 2012 | reverse complement strand
TTATATTCAGACAAAACTTTTTTGAAAAAAGTTCAAATGGTAAAAGTTGGGTTAAAGATTAGAGGAAGGCACTCTGGTGCCATCTGACGCATATCAACAAGGTCAAGGCTCTTTACCATGTGGAGCGTTCCTTGCTTGTAGGTCTGGAAATGCTCCGTCTTGATGTGCTGCTGATACACTTCCTGCGAAGCATAGATTTCAAGAATGCGAATCTGACAGTCGTTGCGGAGCTGCTGCATGGGATAGATGCAGATAACTCCAGGTTCTTCCTTTACTGATGTTGCGCCTACATTATGGGCAAACTCCAGATACTCTTTGAGGTATTCGGGATAAACCTCTATTTCGCTGATTCTGAATGTCATTGTACTATCAATCTTTGTCTGCTCCTGAGCCATGCTTACGATAGGACAGAGAAACAGTACGAACAATAAAAACTTCTTCATTACTTTAATTTCTTTACTCCGTCTTCAATATACATCCCCTTTGCAGGAACCTCTGCGAGTTTCTGGCCATTCAATGCGTAGATGCTATTCGACTTTGTCTGATTTGCGGAAATAGAGGCAACGCCAGTAGTGTTGAAATCTACATCTTTCAGCCATTGCTCCAAGAGGGCTTTGCGCTGAGAATGTTTCGAAGCATTTATCCAAAGGCTCTTGGCGTAGAACTTACCATTGGGAACGAGACGTTTGGCATCTGCTTCAACGCTACTGATACCACTGCTATGGCTGCTAACAATAAGACCTATGTTCTTGCCAGCCATTTCATTACCATATTTGAAGAGGAATGTCTGCATGTTACTCGCCATCTGGCTCCACCAAAGCGGAGTGGCAATGATGACAGTATTGTATTTACTCATATCCACGGTCACAGGATCGATGGCTGGGTAACTGCTCGCATCATTCGGATTATTCTTAATCTTATTCAGTTGTTCCGTGCCGATAGCATAGTTGTTAGCTGAGTAATCAAGATTCTTGTTTGCAGGTTCTACCTCGATGACATCCGCATTGATCATCGTTTTGAGGTCATCAACAATCTGCTCCGTATTGTTCGTGTAGCTGTAATACACGATTAGCGTCTTGTTTTCACCATTGGTAGAGTTTGTTTCCGAAGGAGCCGTAGCATTGGCATCCTCACTCTGACATGCCATCATGACTAATGCCATGATAACTATATAAAGATGTGAAATATAATTCTTCATGTGATATTGTCATTATGTTATGCCGCTCTCCATTGTGTAGGAGTCTTTCCTGTCAGAGCTTTGAAGAAGCGGACGAAGTGTTGTGGGTATTCGAAGCCAAGGCGTTGGCTGACTTGAGAGACGGAAAGCGTGTCGGATTGGAGCAGTTCCTTTGCTTTACCCATGATTCTGTCATTGATCAAGTCTTTGGCAGTTCGACCTGTTTCAGTCTTTACCAATGTGCCGAAATAACCAGTGGAGAGACAGCACTTGTCGGCAAAATATGCAACTGTTGGCAACCCTTCACGTTCAGCCTTTTCTGAAATGTATTCATCGAGAAGGGATAGGAATTTCTTCACTACGCTATGGTTTATCTCCTCGCGAGTAATGAACTGACGATCGTAGAAACGGAGGCAGTAATTTAGAAGGAGTTCGATGTGGCTCACAACCAATTCACGTGTATGCTTATCAATGGCATGATGCAGTTCCTGTTCAATCATAGCAAGTACGCCTTTGAAGATTTCAACCTCCTGAGCGGAAAGGTGAAGTGCCTCATTGCTGGTATAATCGAAGAACTCATAACGGCTCATCTGCTTGCCAAGTGAGGTGCGATTGAGAAGGTCGGGATGGAAAGCCAAACCGATGTATTTTGCAAAAGGCACCTCTGGGTTAGGTTCTACTGTTACCACTTGACCTGGTGCAAAACTTGTTACGGTCATTTCGTCGAAGTCGTACTCTGTGCGACCGTATGAAAGTTTGCATCCCTTGTTCTCCTTCAGGTAGAGGGCATAAAAGCCATAGTGCATCATGCACTCCTTGATGTGCTCTGTATTATCCACATGAATAACGCTTACAAGGGGATGAAGTGTCTCCATCCCATTGTAGTCGTTGAACTGCTGTATAGTATCTAAATGTATTTGTTGCATATTTTTTATAAGCTCTTTCTGAGAACTTCAATCACATCCTGACGGGTGAGAGTGACGTAGCCGCTATTGTTGATAGGACAAGCATCGGCGTAGTTTTCGAGGTCTTCTGCCTTGGCTCCGCAATCGGTGATGTTCATGGCTAAGCCAAGTTCGCGCATCCATGCCTCCATGGTTTCAAGGCCATTGATAGCACCTTCTACGTCCCAAACATTCTTTGCCAAACGCTCGAACTTATGTTTTGCATCGTCAGAATGCTCAATGAGGAAACGATAGTAAGCTCCGCTGACAGCAGAGAGGGTGTGACCGTGGGTAGCGTCTGTATAAGCAGCTACTGCCTGACCGAGCATGTGAACCATCCAGTCGGTTGACTTGCCACATGCAGTAAGACCGTTGAGTGCCCATGTGGCTGTCCACATTATATTAGAACGTGCCTCGTAATCCTGTGGGTTCTGGAGTGCCTTGCGACTGCTGACGATGAGTGAGCGCATCAAACCTTCTGCGATATAGTCGGAAGTGTTGTCATCGGTATCAGAGAGATACTGTTCCAAGATGTGCGACATGATGTCGTAGATGCCTGCAACCATCTGATACTGAGGTACGGTGAACGTGAACTCAGGGTTGAGGATAGAGAAGTCAGGGTTGCGGAAATAGTAGAACATCTTGCGGTTCTCTGCGTGAGACGATATTACTGAACAAGCATCCATCTCGCTGCCTGTTCCAGCCATTGTGAGCACGCAAGCCACTGGAATCCACTGGCAATCGAGAGCACCAAACTCATGGAAATAATGTTGCCAAACGTCCTTGTCCTGATAAGCGCAACCAGCCACAGCCTTTGCATAGTCACAAGTAGAGCCACCACCCACAGCGAGGATGAGGTCAACCTTCTCCTCCTTGGCAAGCTTTGCACCTTCATGCACCTTCTCAATCGTAGGGTTTGGCATAACACCTGGCTCTTCGATGATAGTCTTGCCGGCAGCTTTGAGGATGGCAACAACCTGGTCATAGATACCATTCTTCTTGATTGAACCACCGCCGTATGTGAGCATCACCTTCGGACCATAGTTCTGAAGTTCTTCACTGAGTTTCGCGAGCGACTCCTTGCCGAAGTGGAGTCGTGTAGGATTGTGGAATGAGAAATTACCTTGCATAGTCGTTTGATTTTAATTGAATTAAATTGCGGTGCAAAGGTACTCACATTATTTATACTGGGTCATACCTGAAATTTGGGAAAGATAACCAATTTTTAGGATTTTGCCGTATTAACCTGATGAATGTATTAAGACCTTTACATATTTGGACTTAGATCGTTCAATTTACAAATCCTTGCTATCTCAACGATGAACTCCTCTTCAGACGGCTGTTCGTCATAGATATAGGCAAGCATATCACTGACAGCTTGCTTGGACTGTGATAGTATCTGAATGGCTGTAACGCATATACCATGGGAATATCCCAGGTCTTGCATCTGTGCCAATAATGCTTGTTCGTTACCTGTCATAGACAATTCTTATTTTATCTGAACCTTCTCAGCACGGTTGATTCTAATGCGCTGACGCTTTCTCTTTGGTTGCTCTTGAACAGGCTCAGTTGCTACCACTGGTTCTGCCTTAACTACCGGCTTTGGCTTTTCAACAGATTTTGGCTCTGTCTTTGGCTTTACTTCCTCAGCCTTCTTAGGCTCAGGTTGCTTGTTGGCTTTTGCTGCCTTTCTTGCCAATGCTTCCTGATGAATACGCTCTTGCTCCTGAAGATTCTTCTGCTTGCGCTCTTCCTTCTGACGAAGATATTCCTGTCTTTCTGCATCACGCTTTGCCTGAGCTTCAGCTTGCTTCTGACGCTTCATCTCCAGATAAACTTCCTCTGGCTCCTCGTAGTCGGATGTACGGCAATCCACGATTTTGTGATCTGCCACAAAGCATTTGTCATACTCCTCGGAATAGAGCAGTAGCCAGCGACCATGTCCTTTTGTTCCTTTTACAAGGTATTCCTTACCATTCTTCAACTTGGCAACATTACCACGATGCCAGTTTATTTCGTTAAATTCCTGTAATGTCATATTGATTTCTTTGTTTTGTTGTATTCAGTTCTAAGTTTCTTCATTGCCTCCGTTGATGTATCATGAGTTTCTATCAACAGAGGACTCTTATGATATTGTACAATCTTGACGCTTACGCTGTTATGCCTTAGCTTTGACTCGATACATTGTGCTATCAAGTCTGGATTTGCTGACTTTTGCGTTGGCTCTTTGTCAAAGTTCTGAATGTATGCAGCATTGGTAAGGAAGAGTATGTCAGAACCTTCTGGCAGCTCATTCATCACCTTGACCATCAGTGTGAGCATCATTCTAAACTCCGTGGTGTGAAGGTCAGCAATCACATCCTTGCTGATGATCTTGCCATTATGCTCTGTTACCACAGCTGCACCGCCAGCTCGCTCCTTATGACCATAGTCACAGGAACCTCCTATCCAAACATAGTATGTAGTAGCGTCTTTGGTCATCGATTCTTTTCTAATTTCATGATGTGAACAGGACGGTCTTCGCCATGATAGAGGTTTGAACAGTAGTTCTCCTTACCGGTGTCTGTAAAACCGCATTTCTCCATGACTCTGCCAGATGCGGGATTGTCTATGAAGAAATCTGACCATATCGTCTGGAAGTTTTTCTTCTCGTAGCAATAGTGAATCATTGCTTGCAAGGCTTCTGTGCAATAACCTTTGTTCCAATGTGGTTTACCAATCCAGTAACCAACCTCCGCATCGTTTTCGCCAATCTCTATGTTGCTCTTGCCAAAAGGATAATACCCCATGCAGCCAATTGGTTCGTTGGTTTCCTTCAAGATAACCGCCCAGGTGTAGTCATTTGTGAATAGCTCACGGATAATCATTTTGCTTTCCTCAACATTCTTATGTGGTGGCCATCCTGCGTGTGGACCGACTTCTGGATCACAAGCATATTTGTACAATGCTCCGGCATCCGAAAGTTTCCACCTGCGAAGCAGAAGACGTTCTGTCACGATGGTATCTTGGTGAAAGGCTAAGTATTCTCTTAACTCCCTTTCATACTGTTTGGCATCCTTGAAGACAATGCCATCCATACCTAAACAGCTGCCACCTTCGATGTTCTCAACTCTGTCATCTGTGAAGATGCACTCTTCGGGTTTGAGGTTGAACTTAGTGAAGAGTCTCTGGTAAATCTCTGGTTCAGGCTTTATAACCTTTTCTTCTGAAGAGATTATCTGTCCGTCAAGCAGCTTGAAGATAGGGAACTGAGCCATGGTCAGATACACTTTGCTGCACCAGTTTGTCAAACCATAGAGTTTGTAGCCTTCCGCTTTGAGTTGGGTAAGAAGCTCAAACATCCCTTCTACCTCATTGGTAACAATCTCTGGATAGTGCTCATTGAAGTAGCGAATTTCTGGCTCAAACTCCTTGTTCTTCTCAATGCACTCTTCCATGATGACCTCGAAAGGTCGTTCCTCACGGTCGAGCAACTGCTGTAACTCTTCATTATAGAGTAAAGGAGTGAAAGCCAGGCAACGTTCTGTGTCTGGTATGTATTTTCGGAAGAACGCCTCAAAGTCATAATCCACGAGCACCTTTCCGAAGTCAAATATGAGATTTTTTATCATGAATTTATTTTGATGTCAGTTCCAAACCTACAATACCTACAAGCGTCAGCAATGCGAAGAACATTGGCTTTCCCTAACGGCCGCCGAGCTAAACCTTCTGAGTAGTGAAGCAGAATCACCGAAGAACTGTATGCCTATCAGCAATGTTCCGATGGCACCTAATCCAGTCCAGATGATGTATGCGGTACTTACGGGTATTGCTCTTTGAGCTAAGTACAAGAACACTCCGCTTAATGTCATGCTGATAATTGCAAAAGAAATCCAAGCCCAGAAACGCTCAGGTTGAGTGCTGGAAAGCTTGAATCCTAATGGCCATCCTATTTCAAAGATAGCTGCTATGATGAGAAGTAACCAATGCATATTATTCTCCTTATTATATTATTATAGCAATAGCACATAGTGCCAAAAGTACCGACATTATTATGTCTGTCTTCCTTTTGTAGCGGACAAACCATTTGCGCATCCATGCTTCGGCGAGCAACCACACAAGATTTGCTGTTGGACCTGCCAGTGTAAGGATGTATCCAACTATGAGAAGATCAACAAGGCTGTTTGAATATGGTAAAACAAACATCGAGAAAATGGTAAGGTCGAAAAGAAGCATCTTTGCGTTAGTAAGCTGAACGATCATTCCCGATGTAAATGAACATGTCTGTGCCTCGTTTTCTGCTAACCCTTTACTCTTATAGATGTTGTATGCAAGCCATAAGATGTATGTAGCTCCTACATATTTCAGCCATTCAACGTATTCGCCCATTACCGCACCAACCAAGTGTGTTGCTATGGAAACCAATGTCACGGCAATAAGGAATCCGCATAATTCACCGTACCACATACGCAATGCAGACTTCCTTCCATACTTCAAAGAGCATGAAAGCGCATACAGATTGGCAGGTCCTGGTGTGTAGCCTACCATTAGTATGTAAAGCAATAGCGATGGCAGAAGGTGCAGTGGCATACTATTAACAGTTTTCCAGTGTTCTCAAACAATGTGGTAACTTTCCCATCTTACGATGATGAGCCACGCAAGCACAGCAAGAGCCGTGACGTGGGCATTCCTTTGGACAAGTACACTCGAAGTAGTTTGTTTCACCTACTGTTGATGGTCTATGTGGACAATTCATATTTATTTTCTAATTTCTAACGTAATCTCCATGTATGACCGCTTCCCTTCTATATAATCAGCATAGAGGGTTTCTGCATCACGTCCTTTGAGAATGTGGCAAATGCCACACAGCTCGCAATTGTGCATACATTCCCATTTCTCACGGACGTAAGCCTGACGCTCGTCTCTTGTTGATGTATCGATACTTGGAGGAGTCACTTGTTATAATTCTCTGATCAAATGTTTAATGGCAGCAATAGGATGATACCACATCATGCGAGGACCTGCATAACGCATGGCTTCACGCATCTTTTCCTTCATGTCAGGCTTGTAGCAATGGATAGGACACTTCTTGCAAGTCGGTTTGTTTTCTCCGAATTTGCAATGATCCAAACGCTGATAGGCATAGTCAAGTAAATTAGAGCACTCTTCGCAAAGCCCTTTGCTTACATGCTTTTTTCCATGGCAGTAAATCTCGATCATCTGCCTTACGGTTGCCTTTTCCCTTTTAATGCGAGTCATCTTAAATTTGAGGAATTATGAAAACAGGCTTTTCCTCATGATCTGCGCAATCATGGTGACTGCATGACTCAGCTGAATCTGCTATTGATCCGTCAAGGTATGCCTTCAAAACATCCTCTATGTTGCCATGACAACCACGTACAACGCTTATGCCGTGCATCGTGAGTTTGTTGAATGCTCCCATGCCCATGTTGCCGGCAAGCATGATGGTGATTCCCATCTCCTGCATTACGGAAGCAATGTTAGATTTACATCCGCATCCCTGTGGTGAATCGAGACGCTCTAAGCCGATAACGTTCTTATTGTCATCAACTGAGAAAACAGTATAATGGTCGCAATGTCCGAAGTGATCATCAACGACATTGTCTCTGGTTGGTATTGCTATCTTTGTCATCATTTCTGATTTTATAACTTTATTCCATATTTCAAAATTCCTTCCCCCAGCATTTCCTTGGGCATGAATGCTTTCAGCGTATCGACTATGGTGTTGAGCATACGCTGGCGGATGTAATCCTCATTGATGTAGAGCGATACGCGACGTTGTGAGAGGTAGTTGCGTTCGATCTTGCGGATGTTCTCACGCTGTTTGTCGATGAGGAATGGCAGGTGCATCTCGGGAATGATGGTGAAGCCTCCGTTCTCGTCCACGATGCGGATGAGCGTGTCGATACTTCCTGCCTCATAGATGTGATTACCTTTCGTGCGAGCCGCAACGCTTCAATTCTGCTGCTTGTTCTTTTCTGCTTTCCATCCCGCTATGAGTATTGATTGATGATAGCCTTCAGGTCGTTAAGTCTCATTGCACCACTCTGTCGCCATACCACCTGACCGCTGCGGAAGAGCATAAGCGTTGGTACCGATTGGATGCGGTAGGCAGCGGCCAGCGCATCATTCTTATCCACATCGAGTTTCACGATGCGAATGCTGTCGCCAAGCTCTTGCTTGAGTTGTTCGAGTACCGGGTGCATCTGCTTGCAAGGGCCGCACCATGTGGCGAAGAAATCTACTAAGGTGAGATTCTCACTATTGATAATATCGTTGAACTTTTCCATTTTTTTAATCCGTTTTTAGTTGTTTTGATTATTTTGATGGTGCAAAGGTCCGACTTTTATTATAGTCGAACAACAGTTTGCGCATACTGTATTATAGATATTATCTATCATTAATATTTATAAGAGACTTAACAGTTTGTCTTCTCTGATAACTTTGGTTGTAATTTACCTGCAAGAACAAGAATCTTTTTACCGTTGAGATAGATATGAACTTGTAAGCTATTTTATTGCATTCAGAATCTGCTCAGCATGAATCTTGGTCTTTATCTCCTTTGGAGTGAAGATACGTTCAATGATACCTTCCTCATTGACAAGATAAGTGGTGCGGAGTGTGCCAATTGTTCTGCGACCACACGCAACCTTTTCACCCCATGCACCAAGCGATTGGAGCAACTCGGTACTTGTGTCAGCAATAAGTGGGAACTCCAAACCCTGTGCATCAGCAAATTTCTTCTGCAACTCCTGTTTGTCCTTGCTTACACCAATAATCTCATAGCCAAGTTCTGCTAACTCCTGCTTATGTGCTTGTAGCGAACATGCTTCAGCAGTACAACCGCTTGTGTTTGCCTTCGGATAAGTGTAGAGGACAATCTTGCGTCCACGATAATCACTTGACTTAATTTCATTACCGTGCTGGTCAATGCCAAGCACCTCTGGTATTCTATCACCGATATTCATAATTGTTTTGTATTTAGTTGTTTATAATTCTCTTACAAAGTGTGGGTACAATTCTTCTCCTAAATGAGGATTGTATTCGAAACCTTCATAACTGAATGCCTTCAGTTCTTCTGAATTTATGATCTGATTGGTCAAGATATAGCGCACCATAGCTCCACGACATGATTTTGCCCATACTGCTTGCATCTTCAATCCACCATCTTTCTGTCTTACATAAAATAAGGGGTGAATGACTTTAACTTCCTCACAAACTCTCTTCCAATCGAAAAGATGTTCATACTCTTCTGTTGAAAGGTGAACCAACATGCCATCATCCTTTTTTACGCTATCTATCAGAACATCTGTTAGTTTATCTTTCCAGAACGTATTGATAGGTTTATCTTCTGTCATGGCAAGTTTCACGCAGTGTTCCATGCGATAAGGTACAATGGCATCCAATGGGCGCAGCAAACCATAGAGGAAACATGTAATCCAGAGATGTTCTTGTCCGAATGTAAAAGCATCCTTGCTTAAAGTCTTTGCTCTCAGATGCTTGTAGGCCTGACCATTGTAAGCCATGATTGCCGGAAGTTTCTCTGCCATATGGAAGTTCTGGTATCTGCGCCAGTTTTCTGCTGCAAGTGAGCGACTGCAATCCAGTTCCTTTGCCAAAGTGTCAATATCGCACAAAGCCATCTCTGCTGCCAGCTCGTTGGCAACAGTCTGAAACATTGGTGTCGTCAGAGGTTGAACCTCAGAGCAATCGTTCATTATTTTTGCATTAGCAAGTAGTATCTGCATCTTGTATTTAACTATCTTATTATTCGTTGTAAATTGCGATCTTTATGACGCCATCTTCCTTGTTTTCAAAGAATCAATGGCAACTGGAGTATATTCTGGGTGTATAATGCCATTGTATTTTCTGCCTGGTGTTTGTTTCATAGGCATACATAAGAGGCCGTGTCAGTTACTTTTGACACAGCCTCTTCATTATATCAGAGAATCAATTTACTCTTCAACCGCAGCCTGCGCCGCGGCTAAACGTGCGATTGGCACACGGAATGGAGAACAAGATGCGTAGTTCATGCCAATCTTGGCGCAGAACTTCACAGATGATGGTTCACCACCATGTTCACCGCAGATACCAGTGCGCATGCCTGGACGAACGGCACGACCCTTCTCTACTGCCATCTTGATGAGTTGGCCAACGCCCTTCTGGTCGAGCACCTGGAATGGGTCAACCTTCAGAATCTTCTTCTCCAGATATACTGGGAGGAATGAAGCGATGTCGTCACGAGAATATCCGAAGGTCATCTGCGTGAGGTCGTTCGTACCGAATGAGAAGTATTCAGCCTCTGTTGCAATGCGGTCTGCCGTAAGGGCTGCACGAGGAATCTCAATCATTGTTCCGATTTCGAATGGGATTTCGATGCCCTCTTCTGCAAAGACTTCCTTTGCTGTAGCCTGAATCACTTCTTTCTGCTGCTTCAGCTCATAGAGGATGCCGATGAGCGGAACCATGATTTCTGGATGAGGATCGAAACCCTCCTTCTTCAGTTGGCAGGCAGCACCGAGGATGGCGCGTGTCTGCATGGCTGTGATTTCTGGGAATGTGATACCGAGACGGCAACCACGGTGACCAAGCATAGGGTTGTTCTCAGCGAGAGAAGCTACACGCTGCTGGATAACCTTCACATCTACGCCCATTCCCTTAGCCATCACTTCCTGACCCTTCAGGTCATGTGGAACGAACTCGTGCAATGGTGGGTCAAGCAGACGGATGTTCACGTGGAGACCGTCCATAGCCTTGAGGATTCCGTAGAAGTCGGCCTTCTGATATGGGAGCAACTTGGCAAGGGCTTTTTCACGACCTTCAACTGTGTCGGAAAGAATCATCTCGCGCATGGCGATAATCTTCTGGTCGTCGAAGAACATATGCTCTGTACGAGTCAAACCGATACCCTTAGCGCCGAATGCACGAGCCACCTCGGCGTCGTGTGGCGTGTCGGCGTTGGTGCGAACCTGCAACTTGGTGTATTTGTCGCAGAGGTCCATAAGAGCCTTAAAATCGCCAGAGAGTTCGGCAGCCTTTGTCTTGATTTCGCCTGCATAAACCTGACCTGTAGAGCCGTTCAAAGAGATGAAGTCGCCTTCCTTGTAGGTAACGCCCTCGATTTCAACAGTCTTGGTCTTGTAGTCAACATTGATGGCACCTGCACCAGAAACGCAGCACTTACCCATACCACGAGCCACCACAGCTGCGTGAGAAGTCATACCGCCACGAGCCGTGAGGATACCTTCTGCTGATGCCATACCAGCGAGGTCTTCAGGTGAAGTCTCGATACGTACCATGATGACTTTATGGCCATTGGCATGCCACTCCTGAGCATCGTCAGCGTGGAACACAATCTGACCGCAAGCAGCACCTGGAGATGCAGGAAGACCCTGAGTGATGACCTTTGCCTTCTTCAGAGCATCCTTGTCAAATACAGGATGAAGAAGTTCATCAAGTTTCTGAGGTTCGCAACGGAGGATAGCAGTCTTCTCGTCGATGAGGCCTTCGCGAACGAGGTCCATGGCAATCTTCACCATAGCAGTACCTGTACGTTTACCGTTACGAGTCTGGAGGAACCATAGTTTGCCTTCCTGCACGGTGAACTCCATGTCTTGCATGTCCTTGTAGTGCTTCTCCAACTTGTCCTGAATCGAGTTCAGTTCAGCGTAGAGAGCAGGCATTGCTTCTTCCATAGAAGGATACTTGGCCACACGCTCTTCTTCAGAGATGCCAGCACGCTCAGCCCAACGCTGTGAACCTATCTTTGTTATCTGCTGTGGTGTGCGGATACCAGCCACCACGTCCTCACCCTGTGCGTTGATAAGGTACTCACCATTGAAGAGGTTTTCACCGTTACCAGCATCACGAGAGAAGCAAACACCTGTAGCAGAGGTGTCACCCATGTTACCGAACACCATTGCCATCACTGACACAGCGGTACCCCACTCGTCTGGAATGCCTTCCATCTTGCGATAGAGGATAGCACGCTCGTTCATCCAACTGCGGAACACGGCACAGATTGCTCCCCAGAGTTGTACGATTGGGTCGGTTGGAAAGTCCTGACCAGTACGCTCCTTAATAGCTTTTTTGAAAAGCTCGACGAGTTTCTTCAGAGACTCTACAGAAAGGTCCTTGTCGAGCACAACACCCTGCTCTTTCTTTACTTTCTCGATGATTTCCTCGAATGGGTCAATATCTTCCTTGTTAACAGGCTTGAGACCAAGTACAACATCGCCGTACATCTGTACGAAACGACGGTATGAATCATAAACGAAATGAGGATTGTTGGTCTTCTTCACCATACCTTCAGCCACTTCGTCATTGAGACCGAGGTTGAGGATGGTATCCATCATACCTGGCATGGAAGCGCGAGCACCAGAACGAACAGATACAAGCAGAGGGTTCTGTACATCACCGAACTTGCTGTTCATCAGTTTCTCGATGTGAGCCACTGCGGCATTCACTTCATTTTGAAGCAATTCTTTGATTTTCTCCTCCCCTACCTCATAATACTCATTACAGCAATCAGTAGTGATTGTGAAGCCTGGAGGCACTGGCACACCGATGAGGTTCATCTCAGCAAGGTTTGCACCTTTACCGCCGAGAGCCTCGCGCATCTGCGCATTACCTTCTGCTTGTCCATTGCCGAAGGTGTAAACTCTTTTTTGAGCCATAACTTTTCTTTTCTTTTTTTTATTATTTAAGGTTATTGATTATGTAAATCTTTTATCCATAAGAAGGAAAAATCTGTAGTTTCGGGAACGCGTCCCCGACGATTTTTGCAAAAATAATGTATTTTGTTCAATGCCGCAAATTTTTTGGCATTTTTTTGATAAAAAAGACTTTTATTTGCCCGAAAGTTTCCGAATTAAGTCTTTATTTATCTTTGGAATGCGTGGTCCCTTCCGAATATTCTCCTGTATCAATTCCTCTGTTTTGTTATACATATTTTTGAAATGTTCTGTGATGAAATTCTGTACTCTTACCTCGACAGTCGGCATGCCCTCTTCGGATGGCGACACGCACGTAAGCCCGTTGTGTACAATCTCCACTTCTACGTCTTTCCCTGTCAGCATCGGGTCGCCATCGTAATGCACCACCCCTTCTTTGGAACGGTGAATTGTGGCTTTTTGACACTGGAACGTTTTGATTCGTGAATTCTGTCCTATTGTGCCGTTGAACAATTGGATGGCAATTTGTGGTGCTTCGATGGCAAGAAAAGGCTCGATGATGGTCACGTCCATAATTCCATCTCTCACAGAAGCGGATGGCGCAATATAGGCATTATTGCCATACTGGGATGCATTGGCACATGAGATGAGGAATGCTTTGTAAACACGGTGAACCTCCACACCTTCTTCTTTGTTGACGATGTCAATGTCGTAAGTTTCTGGATGATAACCGAGACTGCTGTTCAACACATTCTCGATGTAGGAAACTGGACCTCTCTTCCCGGACTCGGCAAATCGCTGTGAAATGAATGCGTCAAACCCAACCCCGCATGTACAGAAAAAAGGACGTTCATTTACAATGCCATAGTCCATCGGCTGGGTCAATCCTCTATTGATGATCTTGATGGCGCTGAGTGGGTCTGTCGGAATGCGAAGATGCCGGGCTAGCCCATTTCCAGAACCTGAAGGAATGATGGCAAGGGCTGTCTGGGTGTGAATAAGTCCTGTGGCCACCTCGTTCACAGTTCCATCGCCACCTATTGCGCATACGATGTCAACTCCTTGCTGGGCGGCCTTTTGGGCCAATTCTGTAGCATGACCTACATATTCCGTCTTCAACACCTCATGGTCGTAACAATTTCTGTCGAGATAGTCCTCTATCAGTTTCAAGACAAAGTTCTTTCCCGATGTGCCAGATATGGGATTTACGATGAATATGATTTTTTTCTTTTTTGCCATAAAGAGAACGGACGGGCCTCTGTTCCTACTTGCCTTATATATAAATAATGTGTATGTAATATCTACTATTCAAAAACGCACTCTTTGCGAATTGCACTGCAAAATTACGACTTTTTTGCGCCAATTTCTCAAAATAACACCGTGTTTTTTGACTTTCTTCGTTTTTTTTCAGGAAAGATATGTAAGAAACGCTCTTTTTTTACTAACTTTGCATCGTTTTTGCATTAGCAAACGGAAATGGACAGAAAAAAAATAGTAACAAATAGCGTGTCTCTTCCGGTGTCAACTAAGAACAATTTTTCATGTGAGATGAATGTTTCATTAGTGGACAACTAACCGGAACGCACAATTTAACTATGGGTTTATTACAAGAAAAAATGAGTAAGTATAGAGAGCCGCAGAAATACATTAATGCGGGTGTTTATCCTTACTTTAGAGAAATTGACAGCCATCAGGACACAGAGGTGATGATGAGCGGAAAGCGAGTTCTCATGTTTGGCTCAAACTCTTATATGGGGCTCACTTATGACAAGCGTATTTGCGAGGCTGCCATCAATGCCATCAAGAAATACGGTACAGGATGTGCTGGTTCACGTTTCTTGAACGGAACGCTCGACCTTCACATTCAACTTGAAAAAGAACTTGCAGATTTTGTGGGTAAAGATGAAGCATTGGTTTATTCTACAGGTTTTACTGTAAATTCAGGCGTCGTGTCTTGCTTGACTGGTAGAAACGACTACATTATCAGTGATGACCGCGACCATGCATCCATTGTTGACGGACGCAGGCTTTCTTTCTCTCAGTTCTTCCATTATAAGCACAATGACATGGAAGACCTTGAGCACCAGTTGATGCGTTGCAACGCCGATTCCCTCAAATTGATTGTTATTGATGGCCTCTTTTCTATGGAGGGAGACCTTGCAAAACTTCCTGAAATCATTGAACTGAAGAAAAAGTACAATGCTACAGTAATGGTTGATGAAGCACATGGCTTGGGTGTGTTTGGTAAGCAGGGACGTGGCGTTTGTAACCACTTCGGAGTGACAGAAGATGTTGACCTCATTATGGGTACATTCTCTAAGAGCCTTGCATCCATTGGCGGATTCATCGCATCTGATAGCGACACCATCAATTGGCTCCGTCACAACAGCCGCACTTATATCTTCAGTGCATCTAACACACCAGCAGCCACTGCTGCAGCGCTTGAAGCGCTCCATATTTTGCAAGAGGAGCCTGAACGCCAAGAAAATCTCTGGAAGATTACCAATTACGCACTTAGCCAATTCAAAGAGGCAGGTTTCGAGATTGGTGACACAGAAAGTCCTATCATCCCGCTCTATGTGCGTGATGCCTTTAAGACTTTCCAAGTTACTAAATTGGCATTCGATAAGGGGGTGTTTGTCAACTCTGTTGTTCCACCAGCATGTGCACCGCAAGACACACTCATCCGTGTGGCGCTCATGGCAACTCATACTAAAGAACAAGTTGACCGTTGCGTAGCAATTCTTGTGGATACATTCAAGGAATTGGGACTGCTCAAATAAAAGAAAGATTTATATATGTGTAGGATGAAGGGAAGCTAACAACTTCCCTTCCCTATTCTAAAATAGAATGTCATGCTAACATTAAAACTCATCACAGAAGAGACTGAACGAGTTATCAAAGGTCTCGAAAAAAAACACTTTCAAGGTGCGAAAGGAGCTGTAGAACAGGCCATAGCCATTGACAAACAGCGTCGTGAAGCACAAACAAAACTTGATGCCATCCTCGCCGAGAGCAAAAAATATGCTGCTCAAATCGGTCAACTCATGAAGGCTGGCAAGAAAGACGAAGCCGAAGCGGCAAAACAGGAGGTGGCAAAACTCAAGGCTGAAGCCTCAAGTCTTGAAGCCGTCAAGCAAGATGCAGAGCAGCAACTCACTGCTCATCTCTGCACCATCCCCAACATCCCTTACGATGAAGTGCCCGAAGGTTCCTGTGCTGAGGATAATGTTGTGGTGAAATCATCTCTGCGTGAGTGCAAGCCTGGTGATACTGTAGGTAACTGGGACACAGTACCTTCAAATGGAAATGCCAAACTTCCCCATTGGGAACTTGCTAAGAAGTATAATCTTATTGACTTCGACCTTGGAGTGAAAATTACAGGTGCAGGTTTTCCTGTCTATATAGGCAAAGGTGCTCAACTTCAACGTGCTCTTATCAATTTCTTTTTGGCAGAAGCCAATAAGGCCGGTTACACAGAAATCATGCCTCCTACGGTGGTGAATGCCGCATCTGGATATGGAACTGGTCAACTTCCTGATAAGGAAGGGCAGATGTACCACTGCGAGGTGGATGACCTCTATCTCATTCCCACGGCAGAGGTTCCTGTTACCAATATCTACCGTGATGTCATTCTTGACGAGAAAGACCTTCCCATCAAGAACTGCGCCTACACTCAGTGTTTCCGTCGTGAAGCAGGTTCTTATGGTAAAGATGTGCGTGGCTTGAACCGTTTGCACGAGTTTTCAAAAATAGAGATTGTTCGCATTGATACACCTGAACACTCTAAGGAAAGTCACAAGGAGATGCTTGATCATGTGGAAGGTCTTTTGAAAAAACTGGAACTCCCCTATCGTATTCTTCGTCTTTGCGGCGGTGACCAGTCATTTACTTCAGCCATCTGCTACGATTTTGAAGTCTATTCGGAAGCCCAAGGTCGCTGGCTTGAAGTTTCGTCCGTCAGCAATTTTGACACATATCAGGCTAATCGTCTCAAATGCCGCTACCGCAATGCGGATAAGAAGGTGCAACTCTGTCACACTCTTAACGGATCAGCCCTTGCCTTACCCCGTATTGTGGCATCAATCCTGGAAGACAACCAGACACCAGAAGGTATCCGAATTCCTAAGGCACTCGTGCCATACACAGGGTTTGAGATGATTGACTAATGGATTCGACATTTTTTACCGAAAAGTGAAGAATCTTTGACAAAATGATGGGCTATTACAATGATTTTTTGTAACTTTGCATCGTTTTTTACGTAAACAACTGGTAAAAAGATATTATTATGAATAAGATTGTCAAGAAAGAGCAGTTCAGTGAAAAGGTGTTCAAACTGGTGGTTGAAGCACCTCTTATCGCTAAATCTCGCAAGGCTGGACACTTCGTCATCGTTCGTGTTGGCGAACAAGGCGAACGTATGCCGCTCACCATCGCAGATTCTGATGTTGAGGCTGGCACCATCACACTTGTCGTACAGAAGGTGGGCTATTCTTCCACCAAGTTGTGCAACTTGAACGAGGGCGACTACATCACTGACGTGGTGGGTCCGTTGGGTCAGGCTACTCATATTGAGAAGTTCGGCACAGTAGTTTGTGCAGGTGGTGGTGTAGGTGTGGCTCCTATGCTCCCTATCATCAAGGCGTTGAAGGCTGCAGGAAACAAGGTCATTTCCGTGTTGGCTGGCCGCACAAAGGAACTTATTATTCTGGAGGACGAGGTGCGCAAGCATTCTGACGAGGTCATCATCATGACAGACGATGGCTCTTATGGACAGAAGGGCGTAGTGACAGTTGGTATTGAACAAGTCATTCAGCGTGAGAAAGTGGACAAGTGTTTTGCTATTGGCCCAGCCATTATGATGAAGTTCTGCTGTCTCTTGACTAAGAAATATAACGTTCCAACGGATGTTTCACTGAATACGATCATGGTGGATGGTACGGGTATGTGTGGTGCTTGTCGTATCACGGTGGGTGGCAAAACTCGTTTCGTGTGTGTGGATGGTCCTGAATTTGATGGTCATGAAGTGGACTTCGATGAGATGTTCAAGCGCATGGGCGCATTTAAGCCTATTGAAATTGAGGAGATGAAGAAACTGGAGGAGCATGTTGAATCAGTTGCTCCAACAGCCAAGAAAGAGGCTGCCGCTGATGCTACAGGCATGACGACAGACACTCCCCTCTCCGAACTGACTGACCGCAATGCTGCATGGCGTAAGGAATTGGCTGCCAACATGAAACCAAAGGAGCGTGGAGAAATTGAACGCTGCGTGATGGGAGAATTGGATCCTGTTTATCGTGCCACCACTCGTACAGAAGAAGTGAACACGGGTCTCACTGTTGAGCAGGCACTTACAGAAGCAAAGCGTTGTCTTGACTGTGCAAAGCCTTCTTGTATGGAGGGTTGCCCTGTGAGCATCAACATTCCTTCATTTGTGAAGAACATCGAGCGTGGGCAATTCTTGGAGGCTGCTAAGGTGCTCAAGGCTACAAGCGCGCTGCCTGCTGTGTGTGGTCGTGTATGTCCACAAGAAAAACAGTGCGAGAGCAAGTGTATCAAACTGAAGATGAATCAGAAGGCAGTGGCTATCGGTAACTTGGAGCGTTTTGCTGCTGACTTCGAGCGTAACAGCGGTAAGATGGCTCTTCCTGAATGTGCGCCAAAGAATGGCAAGAAGGTTGCGATTGTGGGTTCTGGTCCTGCTGGTCTTTCTTGTGCTGGTGACTTGGCAAAGGCAGGCTATGATGTGACAGTGTTCGAAGCATTGCATGAGATTGGCGGTGTGCTGAAATATGGTATTCCTGAATTCCGTCTGCCTAATGCAATTGTAGATGTGGAAATTGAGAACCTGCGCAAGATTGGCGTGAACTTCGTGAAAGACTGCATTGTGGGTAAGACCATCACAATCGAAGAACTTGAGAAGGATGGCTACAAGGCAATTTTTGTAGCATCGGGTGCGGGTCTGCCAAACTTCATGGGTATTCCTGGCGAAAACTCAGTTGGCATTATGTCTTCGAACGAATACCTGACTCGTGTGAATCTCATGGACGCTTCTAACCCTGCTTCTGATACACCTATCGTGAAAGCCAAGAGCGTGATGGTAGTTGGTGGTGGTAACACCGCTATGGACTCTTGTCGCACTGCTAAGCGTTTGGGCGCTGAACACGTATTTATTGCATATCGTCGTAGCGAGGCAGAAATGCCTGCACGTTTGGAAGAGGTGAAGCATGCTAAGGAAGAAGGTATCGAGTTCCTCACGCTTCACAACCCTATCGAGTATGTTTCCGACGAAAAGGGTAATGTGACACAGGTGAAACTTCAAGTGATGGAATTGGGCGAACCTGATGCTTCTGGTCGTCGCTCTCCAATTCCAGTAGAGGGTAAGATTGAGACACGTGACATCGACCTTGCTATTGTGGCTGTTGGTGTTTCGCCTAATCCACTTGTACCAAAGTCAGTGGAAGGTCTTGAATTGGGTCGTAAAAACACGATTGCCGTCAATGATCAGATGCAGTCGAGTATTCCGACAATCTTCGCGGGTGGCGACATCGTGCGTGGTGGTGCAACCGTCATCCTCGCTATGGGCGATGGTCGTAAAGCAGCAGCCAACATTGATGCCATGCTGAAGGCTCAGGCATAAATCATTGTAATTTATACAATAAAGGGGGTGAACGATTCGTTTATAAGAATGGTTCACCCCTTTATTATGGGTGTTTTTCATTATGCGTTTACCTTCTTCATCAATATGAAACGACAAATACATACAATCATTTGGGGAGCAATGTCTGCATTGTTTTTCCCTGCTTTGTGCTGCTTTTTCTTGATGTCTTCGTGTGTTGACGATGAGCAGTTCACAGCAGACAGAAGTGCTCAGTTGAGTTTCAGCCAGGACACGGTGTCGTTTGATACAGTGTTTTCGGGCATTACCTCCAGAACGGAACGTGTCCGAATTTACAATAAGAATAACAAGGGACTTCGTATTGCTCGTATAGCGTTGGAATCGGGAGGTGCATCAGGATTCATGATGAACGTGGATGGGCAGAACGGTGTCTCATTGAATGATGTGCAGGTCTTGAAAGAGGATAGTGTCTTCCTGTTTGTCAAAGTGAATGTGCCTGTAAGTTCTTCAATGAAACCGACAAAAATCTCAGATACAGTTATCTTAACCCTCGAAAGTGGAGTCCAGCAGAAAGTGGTGCTGGAAGCATTTGGACAAAACATGCAGGCTTTGAATGGTGAAGTGTTGAAAGGTGACAACGTGCTGACTGCAGACGAATTGCCTTATGTTATTTACGATAGCCTTGTGGTGTCGGAAGGTGCATCGCTTCGTATCAAGGAAGGAACCACTCTCTATTTCCACAATGGTGCAAGCCTTATTGTGCATGGCACCTTAGATGTGGAAGGTACTCAGGACAAACCAGTCACGCTACGTGGCGATCGGTTGGACAAGATGTTTCCATATTTACCTTACGATCGATTGGAAAATCAGTGGGGAGGCATTTATATGTCTTCCTCCTGTAAAGGATGTAACATCAATTATGCAGACATTCACAGCGGGAACTATGGCATAGTGTGCGATGGAATCGAGGGAAAAGTGAATATTACGAATTCAGTCATCCATAATGTTGCAGGTTATGGTCTGTATCTGAAAGATTGCGAGTCGTTGGTGGCAAATACACAAGTCTCTAACTCAAAATATGATTGTGTGGGCATTTATGGTGGAAAGGCTGATTTCTATCACTGCACGTTCGCACAGTTTTATCCATGGAAAGCCGACCGTGGAAACGCGCTTTATGTGAGCAACTATATAGGTGAAGAGGAACATCTGATAGAAAGTGTCAATTTTTATAACTGTTTTGTTACCGGGTATGCAGACGATGAGGTGTATGGAAAGCCTGGTGAAAAACCTCTCAATCTGAATTTCCACCATTGTGTATTGCTGACGGATGTGAGTGATGAAACCTATTTTCATGATTGCATCGGAGAATCGAAGGATGCGGACACCTACAAGGAAAAGAATTTCAAGACGTTCGATACACACGCTTATCTCTATGATTTTCGGCTCGATTCTGCCAGTGTTGCCCGTGGAAAAGGTTCAACAGCCTACTCTACCTCGTATCCTATAGACAGATTTGGTGTGTCACGTGGCGAAAAGCCTGATGCTGGATGCTATCAGTCTTCCTATTGAAAATATGGCTCACCTGCTATAAAGCTGAAAAAACAAAAATGAACACCGAAACGTAACCATTCAGCGAAAGAACTTCCACTTGGCTTTTAATTTGAATAATTACTCAAGTTTCGGATGTTTTTCTCAACAACGAATATTTCGAATATGACGAATTTATACAATGCACAATGCACCCAAGGGTGCAACGAATAAAAACGAATGCTGAGTGTAGCCATTCGATTCCATTCGTTGCCGCTTGCGGCATTAGGAAAATACATCTTCTCGCCGCATGGTAAATTAGAATGATTCGTTTTATTCGTTGTTGAAAATGAAGCGTTTGGAACTTCCGAAACTTAAAATAATTAGAATAATTGAAGTCTCGGATGTTCGGTTTTGGTTTATTTAACTACGAATTGGACGATTTTTTTTGCCATGCGGCTTGACCGCGTTAGCTTTGTAGTGCAGTAGGCGTTTTGTGTCATCATATTTTTCACCGCATGAAAATGAGTGAAATTCGTAGTAAAAAAAGAACACGTTAAGAACTCCCGAAACTTGAAGCACAGCGACGGGCGTTATTCCATCGGGCTTATTTGATGGTAAAGGGTGGAACTGGGGGTTATGGCCGAAAGAAGTGAATTTGTTTAAATAGTATAGTTCTTATTAGCTTTATTTAAGTCTCGCTTATATCAATAGTTCGTTAAAAATTTGAATAATCACGCAGCGTCCGAGACGCCATAAT
>SAMEA3663010__coassemble_260_pt1 | contig 24374 bp, 19 predicted proteins | sample SAMEA3663010__metabat2_low_PE_015 | metagenome-assembled genome bin SAMEA3663010 (sample SAMEA3663010) | pig gut metagenome | biome: pig gut; feature: pig-associated habitat; material: faeces | place: France | collected 2012 | reverse complement strand
AATCTAAAAAATCTTCCCAATCTTCCAATCGACCGCTTGCGGTCTAGTTATATATGCAACTAATCCGCGTTGCGGATGATTAGAAGATTTTAATTATTTGTGGTTTTCGTCGAATCCACGTTATTTAGACGAAAAATCATAATGGTTAGCAAAGGATTCTAATGCAAAAGAAGGAGGGTGCGTCAAAACATTGAGTTTTGGCGCACCCTCCTTCTTTTATAATAATAAGTCTGTTTCTTTTTTAGAGCTTTGGACCAGCAGCAACAAGAGCCTTACCTGCTTCGTTGGTAGTGTACTTGTTGAAGTTCTTGATGAAACGGCCAGCGAGATCCTTAGCTTTCTCTTCCCATACAGAAGCGTCAGCATAAGTGTCGCGTGGGTCGAGGATGTCTGGGTTCACGTTTGGCAGAGCAGTTGGTACCTCGAAGTCGAAGAATGGGATCTTCTTCGTCTCAGCCTTGAGGATAGAACCGTCAAGGATGGCGTCGATGATACCACGAGTATCTGGGATAGAGATACGCTTGCCAGTACCGTTCCAACCTGTGTTCACGAGGTAAGCCTTGGCACCGCTCTTCTGCATCTTCTTCACGAGTTCCTCAGCATACTTAGTTGGGTGCAACTCGAGGAATGCCTGACCGAAGCAAGCAGAGAAGGTTGGAGTTGGTTCAGTGATACCACGCTCTGTACCTGCGAGTTTAGCAGTGAAACCAGAGAGGAAGTAGTACTGAGTCTGCTCAGGAGTCAAGATAGACACTGGAGGCAGCACACCGAATGCATCGGCAGAAAGGAAGATAACGTTCTTGGCAGCAGGACCTGCGCTCTTGCCGTTCACCTTCTTCACGATGTTCTTGATGTGCTCGATGGGGTAAGAAACGCGAGTGTTCTCAGTCACGCTCTTGTCGGCGAAGTCAATCTTGCCGTCTTCAGCCACAGTCACGTTCTCGAGGAGAGCGTCGCGCTTGATGGCACCGTAGATGTCAGGCTCGTTCTCCTTAGAGAGGTTGATGACCTTAGCGTAGCAACCACCTTCGAGGTTGAACACGCCCTCGTCGTCCCATCCGTGCTCGTCGTCACCGATGAGGAGACGCTTAGGATCGGTAGAAAGGGTAGTCTTACCTGTACCAGAGAGACCGAAGAAGATAGCAGTGTTCTTGCCTTCCATATCAGTGTTGGCAGAGCAGTGCATAGAAGCGATGCCCTTCAGAGGGAGGTAGTAGTTCTGCATAGAGAACATACCCTTCTTCATCTCACCACCGTACCAAGTGTTGATGATGACCTGCTCGCGGCTCTTGGTGTTGAAAGCCACGCAAGTGTCTGAGTTCAGACCCAGTTCCTTGTAGTTCTCAACCTTAGCCTTAGAAGCGTTGTAGATGACGAAGTTAGGCTCGAAGTTGGCGAGTTCTGCCTCAGAGGGCTGGATGAACATGTTCTTGATGAAGTGTGCCTGCCAAGCCACCTCGACGATGAAGCGCACAGCCAGACGGGTAGCCTCGTTGGCACCGCAGAAGGCGTCAACCACATAGAGCTGCTTGTTGCAGAGCTCCTTGATGGCGATGTCCTTCACCTTGCCCCAAACCTCTTCGGTCATGGGGTGGTTGTCGTTCTTGTAAGCCTCAGTGGTCCACCACACGTTGTTGTGGCTCTCGTCGTTGTCAACGATGTACTTATCCTTAGGAGAGCGACCAGTGAAGACACCTGTCATCACGTTCACTGCACCGAGTTCAGTCTCCTTGCCCTTCTCGTAGCCTTCGAGAGCAGGATTCACTTCAGCCTTGTAAAGCTCCTCGTAAGAGGGGTTGTGCGCAATCACTGTTGAGCCAGTGATGCCATACTTTGTCAAATCTAATGCCATAGTACTTTTGTGTTTATAAAATATTGTGAATAATAAATCTCTTTTTACCATTGAAAATGCTTAACTGCATGCCCGTGGAGTCTGCTTCCACTCCACCGCAATTTGTCAAATCAAGTACAAAGGTAAGCATTTCTCTTCTTTACACAAAGGGGCACACCTTTCTTTTCCTCTTTTTTTCATTTATTTATCAATTATTGGGACTTTTTTGCACGCATTTGCGAAAGAGTTGCAACATTTGGTTTGCAATCTCTCTCCAAAAACACGCTCGACGACAAAATTGTCAATGAGCACTTGTCAATTGTCAATTATTTTTCGTACCTTTGCAGCCGATTGGAAAAATCGGGATGTAGCGCAGTTGGTAGCGCACTACGTTCGGGACGTAGGGGTCGCGTGTTCGAGTCACGTCATCCCGACAAGAGAAAGAGGGTGTGTCAAAATACAGAGATTGTATAATAGACAACGGATTTCACGGATTAAACGGATTGAAGCCATGCTGATAGTCGGAGACTTACAAAACCCGTTTAATCCGTGAAATCCGTTTAATCCGTTGTGGTCAATTTGACACACCCTCTTTTTTCTTGTTTGTCAGTTGAGCGTAATGTGCTGCACGTTGACCTCTTCGTGGAGGAAGAGGTTGGCACTCTCCCGGAACTTGGTGGGCGATTCGGTGGTGAAGTATTGGCAGGTACCGCCTTGGGTGAGACGTTGGTTCATCTCTGGATGACGGTGCAGATAGTCTTCAAGGCTTGCGGCTATGTACTGACCTTGAGGAATGATATGGGGAGTTGAGAGTTGAGAGTTGAGAGTTGAGAGTTGGGCGAGTTGCTGGTTGATTTTGTTGAGGAGGAGGGGAAAATGGGTGCAACCGAGGATGATGGTGTCGATGAGGGGGTCTTGCTGGAGGAGTTTCTGGAGAGAATCTCTGACGAAGTAGTCGGCACCGGGTTTGTCGAACTCGTTGTTTTCCACTAAAGGCACCCACATGGGGCAAGCCTGACCTACGACAGTGCAGTTGGGGTGGAGTTTCTGGATTTCTAGATTATATGATTGCGATTTGATGGTGCCTTCGGTGGCAAGCACACCGATGTGTCCAGTGTGGGACATCTTGCCCACCACTTCGGCGGTCGGACGGATGACTCCGAGCACTCGGCGGTCGGGAGCATACTTGGGCAGGTACTTCTGCTGAATGGAACGCAAGGCTTTGGCAGAAGCCGTGTTGCAGCCGAGAATCACGAGGGGACAGCCCATCTCAAAGAGTTTCTTGACGGCTTGGAGTGTGAAATCATATACTACGTCAAAAGAGCGCGTACCATAGGGGGCACGCGCATTATCGCCGAGATAGATGTAGTCGTACTCTGGCATGCGTTGACGGATGCCGTCAAGGATGGTTAAACCGCCATAGCCAGAATCGAAAATGCCGATAAAGCCTGAGGTCATTTACAATTTTACAATCTACAATGTACCATTTTATTTGATGCCTAACTCAATCAACACCGCATCGGTGCAGTTTTCGCCATCGTCGCTGATGTAGGGGTAGGCATTGACGTCGGTATTGAGCACATAAGCGTAGTTGCGTTTCTTACCCACAGCGTTGATGGCTTCCTTCAGCAGTGCGTGAACAGGTTCCATCAGTTCCTTCTCAGCCTTGGTAAGCAGTTCCTGTGCCTCTTTCTTGAAAAGGAGACTTTGTTCCATCAACTGCTGCAACTCCTTCTGACGTTTGAGCATGATGTTCTCGGGGAAGGTCTTTTGACCATCGAGATACTCGGTGAACTTCTTGGAAAAGTCCTGCTCCGAGCGTTCCACCTCTTGGTCGTAGGTCTTCTTGAGTTCTTCAAGACTCTTCATTGCCTGTGCATATTCGGGCATGGCATGAAGCACGTCGTTGTAGGAGAGGTAGCCGAAATGCTGGGGCTGCACAATCACCTGCTGGGGGGCTGCACTGAAATCAGAATGCACAGTTTCTTGTGCTGACATAGTGCCAACACAAGCAAACAGTGTGATCATTGTGAGTATTCTATTCATACAAAAACTCAAAGCCCTAAACTCTATACTCTAAACACTAAACTCTACACCTTATTTCGCACCTACCTTAGCTTTCACCTGGTCGGTGATGTCGTTGGCACCTGCACCAATGTAGGCAATGGTACCAGCAGGAAGGATGTATGTGTAACCGCCTGCAGCGCCTACTTCTTCCACAGCCTTCATAATCTTCTCCTGCATCTCACCCATCTTGGTCTGCTCCATCTTCTGCATTTCCTGCTCACTGGTTTGAGCAAACTGCTGCAATTCCTGATAGGCTTTCTGGAGTTCTTCCTCACGGTAAGTGCGCAAAGTCTCAGAGAGTGTTGCTTTTTCCTTGTCGTAAGCCTCACTCTTAGTCTGCAAATCTGATTGCTTGCGCTGGAACTCTTCTTGGAGTTGCTTTCCAAGGTTCTGGAGTTCTGTTTGAGCGGCTGCGTATTCAGGCATACCTTGTACTACTGCATCGATGTTGACGTGTCCGACTTTTTGTGCGAACAGGCTCATTGGCAGCGCCAAGAGCATAGCAAAAAGAATTTTCTTCATTGTCTTTTAGTTATAGATGGTTTTTAATTGTTTTTGTAAAGTTTTGACTTATTGAAACAGTCTATCTAAATTCATCAGTTTCTTAGTGGGTGTAGCCCAGTTTCAGGAGCACTTCCTCGCTGATATCAATCTTGGGGGAAGCATAGATGATGCTGCCGCCTGATGCACGGTCAAGTACCAATTGATAGCCTTTTTGGTCACAGATGTCCTTGACGGCATTGTAAATCTCGTCCTGAATGGGGGCAAGAAGGCTCTGGCGCTTTTTGTAGAGTTCTCCTTCGCTGCCGAAGTACTTCTTCTTCAAGTCGCTGGCTTCCTTCTCCTTTGCCATGATGGCTTCTTCTGCCTTTGTCTTCTGAGCATCTGAGAGGAAGACCGATTCAGACTGGTATTTCTTATAGAGCGTCTCAGCCTCGTTGAGCAGTGCTTCGACCTCACCTTCCCATTTCTTGGAAACTTGGTTCAATTGTTCGTTGGCACGTTCGTAGGCAGGCACATTCTTGAGGATGTATTCCATATCTACGAGGGCAAACTTCTGTGCATTGGCAGCAATGGATGCCAAAAGCACGGTCATGGTCAAAAGTAGTTTCTTCATATTCAGTTTTCTATTCTGGTTTTCAGTTTTGTTTGGTTGTTCTGTTTTTTCTAGTCTATCTAGTCTATCTAGCCTATCTAGCCTATCTGGTCTATCTAGCCTATCTGGTTTATATGGTCTTTTTTAGAGAATCGCCCAGTGCATGGGTTGGTGGGTAGGCTGGTTAGAACTCTTGTCCGAGGATGAAGTGGAACTGACTTCCGCTGTAACTCTTCGAACCGTTGATGTTGTCAAATCCGTATGCCCAGTCAAGACCCATCAGACCGACCATCGGGAGGAAGAGGCGTACACCGAACCCTGCAGAGCGTTTCATGTCGAAGGGGTTGAACTTATTTATTTCGTGCCATGCATTTCCTGCTTCGGCGAATGCCAGTGCATAGATGTTGGTGGAGCCGTTCAGCAAGAGTGGGTAGCGGAGTTCGAGGGTCATGCGGTCGTAGGCATAACCATAGTTGTAACCTTGTGTGAGTGCTCCGTTGTCGTATCCGCGCAAGCCGATGGTTTCGGAGTAGTAGGTGGAAGAGTAGCCCGACATGCCGTCACCGCCCACATAGAAGGTCTCGAAGGGTGACTTCTTGTACTTATTGTAGTGACCGAGCAGGCCGAAATCGAAGCGAGTCATCAGCACGAAGCATTTCTTTCCGTTGGTGAGTGGCGTGTAGAAGCGGGAATGGAACTTCCACTTGTGGTATTCAATCCACTTGTACTTGCGGCTCATGTCACTTTGGTAGTTGGCATCGCGGTAGTTAGTTGCCATGTGTTCGTAGTCAACCCCGTCGAAGAGAGAATAGGGAGGTGTGAAGGACACCGAGGCATTGATTTGTGAGCCGCTACGCGGGAAGAGGCCATTGTCAATGGAGTTGCGTGAGAGGCTAAGCGTGAGGTTGATATTGTTGCAGTTACCGTTCTGGATGATGAAGTATTCCCATTCTCTCATCATGTAACGGGTGTAGCCAAGCGATGCCGTGAACTGGAAGTTGTTGTCAGGCCAAGAGAGACGTTTACCGAAGCCAATGCTCAGACCGAACATCTCTATGTACTTGTCGGGGTCGTAGTAGTTGGAGTAGTTGTTGTAGTAACTGCTGTTGTAGTTGCCATAACCATACAGCATGGAGTAGTAGTTGTTGTAGTAACTGCTGTTGTAGTAGTTGCTGCTGATGTCGGTCTGTCGTGAGAAGAATGCGTTGACCGAGAACTGGTTAGGGCGCTTTCTTCCGAACCAGGGGTCAAGGAACGAAATGCTGTACGACTGATAGTAAGAGCCGTTGGTGGATGCACTGAGTTCCAGTTCCTGAGCGTCGCCCTGTGGGAAGATGCCCCTATGGAGTCGGTTCTTGCCAAAGAGGTTGCGCATGGAGAAATTGGTGAATTTCAGACCCACCTTTCCGATGACACCCGTCTGTCCCCAGCCAAGAGAAAACTCAATCTGGTCGCTTGCCTTGGGCACCAGTCCCAGTTCGATGTTGACCGTACCGTTGATGGGGTCGGGGTGGGGTTCAAATTTCATGCTTTCAGGGTCGAAGTGTCCCATTTGTGCAATGCGCATGGCGCTCTGTTTGTAGGCATCCATCGAGAACAGGTCGCCAGGTTTGAGCAAGAGTTCACGGCGCACCACCTCCTCGTAAACGCGGGTGTTGCCGTAGATTCTGATTTTGTCGATGGCTGCCTGATTGCCTTCGTAGATACGGATTTCGAGATCGATGGAGTCGCCATCCACATCTACCTCAACATCATTGACTTGGTTGAAGACATAGCCTTGGTTGAAGTAACTTTGTGTGACCGATTGGTCGCCTTCGAGCAGGCGTTTGTGGATGTGAGTTTTGTTATACACGTCACCACGTTTCATCTGCAAGACTTTGTCGAGTGCTTCGGTCTTGTAGATGGTGTTTCCCACCCAAGTGATGTTACGCACATAATACTTGTTGCCTTCGTCGATATGGAGGTACACATCCACCAGATTCTCGCCAACATTGACTACGCTGTCGGCATCAATGTATGCATCTCGGTAACCGAGCTCGTTGTATTTTTCAATGACGCGTTCCTTGTCCTTCTCGTAGTTCTCAGCCACAAATTTCTTAGTCTTGAAGAGGCTTTTGAAGCCTTTCTCGTTGGTCTTTTTCAGCAGTCCGCCCGAGAAGAATCCTCCGTGGAACTTCTTGGTGGCAAGGTGGTCATTGCCCGAAATGTGGATTTTACGGATTCTCACTTTTTCTTTCTTGTCGATATTGACATCGACAATGATTTGGTCGGGCAGGGACGGGTCGTCGTGCTGCACAATGTCCACATCGGCATTCTTGAAACCTTTCTCGTCAAAGTATCTCTTAATGATGATTTTTGCCTTATCTACGATGTCGGGAGTCAACTGGTTGCCTTTCACGATGCCCATCCTTTCCATCAAGGCATCGTGGTCAGACTTCTTCACACCATTGATGTTGATTTGCGACACGCGAGGGCGCATACCAAGGGTGATTTTCAGATAGACCTTTTCGTCCACGATGCTGTCTGCCTTAATCTTCACAGAAGAGAAAAGTCCTTGTTTCCAATATCTTTTAATCGCATCTGTAATTTCATCGCCAGGCAATGAAACCACTTCGCCGACTGTGAGTCCTGAGAGCCCAATGAGTATGTAGTCATCGTAGTTCTTAGCACCTTCAACCGTGATTCCTCCAATCTCGTATTTCTTCTCTTTCCCATACACGATGTCGGGATTTGTCTGCACTTGCGCCTTGAGGGAAGCAACTGAAGACAGAAGCAAGACGGATGTGAGTATGATGAATCTTAAAATCCTCATGTATATTTTATTAATGTGTATCGTTATTTCTTCTCGGTCACTTGTTCGCCCGTCTTGCCAAAACGGCGTTGGCGGCTTTGGTAGTCCACGATGGCCTTGCAGAGTTCCTCTTCTCCGAAATCAGGCCAATAGGTGTGGGTGAAGTAAAATTCAGAATAGGCGCACTGCCACAGCAGGTAGTTGCTCAGACGCTCTTCACCGCCCGTGCGAATCATCAGTTCGGGGTCAGGCATGAAGTTGGTGGCGAGGTGCTGGCTGATGGTGTCCTCGTTGATGGCATCCACGTTCAGTGTTCCGTCCTTTACCTTCTGTGCAATCTGTCTGACGGCATGGGTGATCTCCCATTTGGACGAGTAACTCAGTGCCAGCACCAGACAGGTGCCCGTGTTCTTTTGGGTGCGTTCCTCCATTTGCTGGCACGCCTTTTGCACCACTTGAGGCAGACGCTTCGTGTCGCCAATCACGCGGAATCGTGCATTGTTCTTCATGAACAGTTCCTCTTCCAGATGCTTGAGCAGCAATGCCATCAGGGCTGAGACCTCAGCCTCGGGACGGTTCCAGTTCTCGGTGGAGAAAGTATAAAGTGTCAGATAGTCGATGCCCAGTTTCACGGCAGCAGTCATGATGTCATGCACACGTTCAGCCCCTTCTTGATGACCGAAGGTGCGTTCTTTACCTTGAGCCTGAGCCCAACGTCCGTTGCCGTCCATGATGATAGCCACATGGCGGGGCATTCGAGTCATGTCTATTTGTTCTTTATACATGGTTGTTCTTTTTAGAGTTTCTAGCCATAGACTATATATTTTAGTCGTTGACGCATTTGCGGTATTTGGGGCAGAGGTCGTAGGAGATGTACACCATGGTCCATGAGTAACTGTCCTTGTTCTTCAGAAATCCGCTTTCGATTTTGTAGGGGTCTTCTATCCCGTCGAGTTTGTCGCTCAAGGAGAAGCGCATTGACCAGTCAATACCCACATTCCAGCGTGGTCGGATCTTGTATTTGATGCCGAATCCTACGGGGATGTTCATGGTCAGTTCCTTGTTGCCGTAGGTGAACCCGAGTCCAAACTGGATGTAGGGCGCGAGCCGTTTGCTTCCCTTAAAGCCAGTTCCTGTACCATAGCCCCAGAAGTTGAGTTCGTATTGGCAACCCACATCGACCAACGAATTGTTGAAGTTCCATTTCTGTCCCTTCTTGTCTGGAAACTTGTTCTTTCCCTTGCTGGCATCGCCCTTCACGCTTCCGTAGCCGACGTCGAACTTCAGTGCCATGCGTGGATTGATGTTGTATCGTCCCATCAGTCCGCCTGCCATCGTCACGTTCTTGTAGAAGCCGTTGGTGTTGGCATCGCCCATATAGAAACTTGGTCCGCCCATGGCACCGAGTTCCAGCGCATACTCAAGTTCTTGAGCATGCACACCCACTACCATGAGAATGACAGTCATTATTGTATAGAGCCTTGCCATACCTTGCCGTCTTCTTGGATAATCCACAGGTCTTTATCTACAGCCACGATGCTGGCTATGCCGTTGGCAGATTTGAGGTCATCAGGTATGGGGTACTTGCCTTCTTGTGAGTGCCATGTGATGCCGTTGTCGTCCGAACGGTACAGATACTTGTATGTGCCCGATTCTGTTCCGATGGCATACAGCGCATCCTTGTAGGAGGTCATGCTGGTGTGGCCGAAGTGGGGCATCCCGTATGTGTTGTCGGGGGTTACCTCTATGTAAGCCCAAGGCTGATTGATGCTCATGTCGGCGGCGGAACTCTTGTGCCAAACCACTCCGTTCTCGCTGTTTTGGCTCGAGAGTCCTGTCATCACGACCACTTGCAGATTCTGGTTGGTGGTTGAGGTGTATGCCGAAGCATTGATGGAGGTCTCGGGCAGCATGTCAAGGTCAGTGGTGCCTTGTGTTGTCCATGTGGTGAGGTCGGCAGAGCCGATGATGGCTTCACCATCGTAAGCATAGAGGTTAAAGGCGTCGGCTGCCAACAGACGTTCCACCTTCTTGGTGGAGGCCTTTGTCCAGTCGTTCTCCAGTTGTTCGGGAGTGGCACTATAGATGTAACCGTCGCTGCCCAGCCCATAGAAGTGGCCATTGAACCACACGACAGAATTGTTGTCAACAGGCACTGTGATAGGTGTGCTCCAGTTTCCGGCATTCTTGCTGTCGGCTGAGGTCACCACGGGTACTGCTGCTTCGTTTTGGGCAAAAACATAGACTTTTCCGCCCACATGGAACGCTTTGCTTTCTCCTACGATGGTGAGATTGGTTGCGAGGCTTTTCCATTCCAGCGTGTCGGCATTGCTTGTACGCTTGTAAATGTCAACCTTGTAAATTCTTTTGGAGAGTGCGTCGGTGGAGGCGCACAGCAATTCTACAGTCTTGCTGAAATCGATCGTTGTTGTGCCTGAAACCAAAGGGAAATAGCGTTCATCCTCCTCCTCCTGCAATTTATAATAGACATCGCCCTGTGAAAGGGTGTTGGGCACCACTGCTGTCAGATCCACCCAGTTGGGTAGCGAATCGGTGGTGTAGATGTGTCCGTTCAGTTGGTCGATGTTGAAGTGTACCTGAGTGCCATACAGCGTTTTCTGTACAATCGTGTCGGTGGCGTGACCGTATTGGTCATATTTCTTAACCTTGACATCGCAGGTGATGCTGTTGATTGTGAAGCCTGTAATGGCGCACTGTGGAGTCGTTTCGATGGTGTCATCGCTCAAGCAGGAAACCAATGAGAAGACAGTCATCATCAGTACAGCCATGCTCCTGAACCTATGCTTTTTATCTATTTTTTTCATTGTTCGTAATAAGCCAATATACAAAACGGTGCAAAATTACGAACAATTTTTGCATCTACGAAGGGTTCAGCCCGATTTTAACGGATTTTATGCTATATTAGGGTATATTAAAGTGAAAAGTGAAGAGTGAAGAGTGAAAAATCTAAGTTACTCTTCACGAATGTTGTCCTATCCGGATGGTTGGTAACTTAGATTTTTCACTCTTCACTTTTTCCTTCTTCACTTCTCGCTTTCCAACAACCCGCACAATTCTTTCATTCCCTCGCTGGCTCCCTTCATGATGTGGTGGATGCCGAGGTTGGGATTGTAGGGTACGTCTTTGGGGTCAATGAGGTAGATTTTGCAATGTGAGTTGGCGAAGTTCAGCAGTCCTGCGGCAGGATAGACGTTGAGTGATGTGCCGATGACTACGAGGATGTCCGCCTTTCCCACCTCTTCGATGGCAGGTTCAATCATAGGCACACTCTCGCCAAACCACACGATGAAGGGGCGCAACTGGCTGCCGTCTTTCGCCTTGTCTCCCATATGGATGACGGGGTTGTCTTCGGGTAGGGTGACGATGCAGTTCGGGTCGTTGGGGTTACGGCTGGAGGTGGCTTTCGTTAGTTCGCCGTGCAGATGGATGATGTGCTGACTGCCAGCACGTTCGTGCAGGTCATCGACGTTTTGTGTGATGACCGTCACGTTGAACTTGTCCTCCAGGCTTGCCACCAGTTTGTGTCCCTCGTTGGGAACGACACTGCTCAGTTGTTGGCGACGTTCGTTATAGAACTTCTGCACGAGTTCGGGGTCACGTTCGTAGCCCTGAATGCTTGCCACAGCCTCCACGGGATATTGCTCCCAGAGACCACCGCTGTCGCGGAAGGTGCTGATGCCGCTTTCTGCCGACATGCCTGCACCGGTGAGGAATACTAAGTTTTTCATGCTTCAATGTTGTTTTCTTTATCATAAAAGGGATGAGACTCTCACCTATGGGGTAGGTGAGAGTCTGACCTATGACATAGGTGAGAGTCTCACCCCTTTTGAGGAGATGGAAGCCTCCTCGAGGAGGATGTTGCTTAATAGGCGACGGAGCAAGCTAAGCCCAGTTTTCGCACTTGTTCGCCGATGGCATCCAGTTCTTCTGGCGATGCTTTCTTCAGTTGATGGGCAGGAGTTTCTCGGTCAATGGTATAAATCATCACTTCGCGTGGCTGTATTGCCTGAATGGTTTGAAGCCAGGGTTGCACAAATGCCTCGCTCGTGTTGTCAACCGACTTCCCTTCGTATTCGCCCTTCATGAACATTGTCTGGATCACGCAGCGATTGCCGAATCTCTTCAGCCCTTCGATGATTTTCAGCACATCGTAGTTGCCGTTGGGGCGGTCTGTGAGGGCAATATAGTCGGGGTCGATGGTGTCGAGTTTGCAGATGTTGTTATCCACCTTGCAGAGCGCATCGAACACTGGTTGGCGCAGAATTTGGGTGGCATTGGTCAGCACACTCACCTTCGCCTTGGGGAAATAGTGGTCGCGCAATGCCAGGGTGTCATCGATGATTTCAGGGAAATGCGGATGAAGGGTCGGTTCGCCATTGCCTGCAAAGGTCAGCACATCGGGGGCTGTCCCTTCGTCTTTCATCTTGATAAGTTGATTCTCAAGCGCTTGACGCACTTCTTCCCGTGTCGGCATCTTCTGCTTGGGCACAAAATCGTGGTTGAAACCACACTCGCAATAGATGCAGTCGAACGAACAGCACTTGCCATCGGCAGGCAAGAGATTGATACCCAACGAAACGCCTAAACGGCGACTATGCACAGGGCCAAAGATGGGACTTGGATAGATAACTGTCATCGTTTTATTTACAGTTTGACAATTTACAATTTACGATTTACCATGCGGCGAGTGTGGATGCGGTCATACATCAGGCTTGTCAGCCAGAAGAAGAGCAGGGCGGTGAAGAAGCCGCAGATGGAGTCGATGAGATAGTGGGCCTGGATATAGACGGTGGCGCAGCAGAGCAGCAGGTAGAGCGGCATCATGAGCCAGAAGAGCCACTTGTTCTTCGTTTGCCAAGCCAAGAGCATCGTCACCGTGCTCATGCCCACATGACTGCTGGGGAAGGCGGCGGTGGGACGTTCGCCCACCTCCTGTGCGCCCAGGACGAGTTGGCTGAAGATGCCTTTGATTTCGGGCATCAGCATCTCCGTGTGCGTCTGGAAGTAGTAGCCCACGGCTGGAAACACGCCCGTCTCGGCGGCTTCGGTGCCCACGGCCTTGAAGTAGTATTGAGGCCCTGCCACGGGCAGAAACTCGTAAATCATGTAGAAAAGGAAGAAGGAGGCGAGGAAGATGAACCCTGCACGGTCCGCCTCCCGATAGCGGCAGAGCAAGTAGAAGATGAGCGTGGCACCCATCATGTAGTAGTAGGCATAGTAGCCCATGTTGAAGGCTTCGCTCCAGAAGGTGCTGGTCACTATCTGGTTGAACACCAGCGCTGGCTGGCAGCCGAAGAGGGTCTGGTCTATCTGTGCAAACACGTGGTCGAGATAGGGCAGTTGGGAGCAGAAGTCGTAGGTCTCGGGATACCAGAAGATGAGTCCCAAGAGGGGAGGGAAGACCCTGACGATGCGCAGGGCACGGCAGGGATAGAGGCGATAAAGCCCATAGGCGGCAGCCATTGCTCCGAGCATGACGAGGCGTGTGACGAGCATGCCCGTCGGGTCGGCCAAACCGTTCCAGTAGTAGGCGATGAGGAGAGTGGTGAAGAGCATGTAAATCAGCGTGATGCTCTCCATGCTCCACAGGCCTTTTTCGTAGTCTTTTTTGAAGTAATCTTTCATAACCATTTGTTGTCTTTATACCACTGCATGCACTCCTTCACGCCTCTCTCCAGCGGCCATTCAGGCTCGAAGCCCAGGTCGCGCCGGATGGGCGAGATGTCGCACTGCCAGTTGCGTTGGCGCATGATTCTGTATTTGTCGCCATTCAGGGTGCTGGGCTTCCCGGTCAGGTGGGAGAACCACTCTGCCACACCCGAAATGACCCGCAGCAACCACAACGGAGCCTTGATGTGGAACACACCCTTCACGCCCAACTCCTTCTGAATGAGGTCGCTGAAGGCACGGCTGTCGTAGTTGTGTCCGTCGCTCACCAGATAAGTCTTTCCGTTGGCCACCTCATTCTTGCCAATGGCGGCAAAGATGGCACTGACGAGGTCGCGCACATAGACAAACGTGAGCACCTGCCGCTTATATCCCACGGCGAAATCCACGTGCTGCTTGATGCTCTTCGCCATCATGAAGTAGTCCTTCTCGCGCGGACCATACACACCCGTGGGGCGGAAGAGGGTGTAGTGAAACCTCCCGTCGGTCTTGATGCGCTTCTCGGCCAGGAACTGCTCGCTCCTCACCTTGCTTTCGCCGTATGCCGTGTTGGGCTGTGGTGTGTCGTCGGCAGTCATGTCGTTGTAGGTGCCGTCGGCATTCATCTCCTCGCCGATGGGACCCAGCACGCTCAGGCTGCTCACATAGAGGAACTGCTCGGGCAGCATGTCCAGTTCGTCGAGTGTGTTGACGAGGTTGCGAGTGCAGTCGTAGTTGTGCAGAAAGAAGTCCTCGCGGTGCAGACACTTCGTCGCTCCTGCCGCATGGACAATGACATCCCAACGCCCCACCTTCTCCTTATATTTAGCCAGCCCCGTGCGCAGTCGGTCGGCATCCGTCAGGTCGAGAAAGGCGAAGTTGAGTCTCTCCTGTTGCAGCCATCGGCGGCTTGAGTGCTCGCGCATGCCAGCCCAAGTCTCCATGCCGCGCTTCAACCCCTCCTCGCAGAGGAAACTGCCGATGAAACCGCTGGCTCCTGTGATGAGAATCTTCATGCCCTTCTTCACCATTTGCTCTGCACAGTCAGGGTTGCCCCCTTCTGCATGTTGGCATAAATCTCTTCCTCACCCTTCTTCACCTTGCAGAGGGAGAGCGTGTTTCCCTGCACCTCACTCACAGTGAGGGTGCCGATGGGCGTGGCGCCGCTGTTGCCGCCTTGCGACACAGGAGCATAGACGGTGAAAGTGTCGCCCTGGCGCACCTCGTTGGCAATGCCCAGGTCGATATAAACCTGCTTAGCCCTCTCCTTCTTCTGTTCCGCAACGGAAAGGATGCAGCCCTGCACCGCCATGCGAGGAGCGGAAGCAGGATAGAGCGAGGCAAGCTTTTGACCGATGGAGTTGCAGATGGAACGCTGAACCGACTCCATCGGGTCGGTGGAGTACATGCTGCTATAATTGTCTTCGTCCAGGTCGGTGGTCCAGATGACCTCGCCTGTGCGGTAGTTGACGAGTTCCACGTGCATCTTGGCGTATGCAAACCAGCGTTCAACAGGGCGTGGACCTCTCTGCTCAGACGTGGGTTTCTTGTACTGTTCACCCCGTTGTGTGGCAATGATGTCACCCTTCAGGATGAGCAGGGGAACATCGCTCGCAAGCGCAGTGCTGGTGAACTCTCCATCGACGAGCGTGACACGGGGCACACGGCTGACTGCCGTGCGGATGTTGGCTTGCAAGGCATCGGCATCGATGGGGTTGCTGTAAACTTCGTTCGGGACAAAAATGCCAGAGCGACCCCCCATCCACATCCGTCCGTCCATGCGGTCTCTTCCGAACCCGACAGAAACAGTACGGGGGGCGTATGCCTCGACGATGACATAGACAGGCGAACTGTAATCCTGTTTGCTGCAGGCGGATGGCACCACGTAGCGCTGGGTTTCGCCCGCCACGGTGACGTGCACGACCTTGTTGCTGCCGTCCATGTCGCTGCGCACATTAGCCTTGATGCCCTTGTCGGCCAAAGCCTGCTCCATCACCTCGCACCATGCAGCGTCGCTCGTTGATACTTGTGCCCATGCCATCGCGGGCATCAGGAGAGAGAGGAAGGGAAGGGTTTTCAATATCCTTTTTCCGAAAGAATAGAGAGATTTCTTTAACATAAAACGAGAAGTTTTGACTATTGATGTCGCAAAGTTATGAAAAAGAAACAAAAGGATTGCTTTCTTGGCGGAAAAAAGACGAATTTTTGTGCTTCGGTCTTTCTCTCCTGATAATTTTTTTCTATCTTTGCGACAAAATGGAAACAATATACTATGGGAAAAAAAGAATCAAGGCTGGTGAAATCGAGCATCAATAAAAGAGAGTTGAGAGAAGCGTTGGTGGCTTTTCTGAAGAGAAACCCGGGGCGTTCGCTCCAACTGAAGAACATTTTCAGTGAGATGGGGTTGACGAAAACCCCGTTGCGGATGCTTTGCGTGGATTTGCTGAACGAGATGCACGATGCAGGCGACATCGTGAAGAATCATGACGGGAACCTCGTCTATCGGGGTTCGGCTCATGTGGTGGAGGGTGTGTTCAACCGCACTTCGGGAGGACGCAACTATGTCGATACCGATGATGGACTGGGCATTTCTATCTATGACGAGGACACCCGTCATGCGCTGCCTGGCGACCGTGTGAAGGTGGGCATCCATGCAAAGAAATACGGCCACCACAAATTGCACGGCGAAGTGGTGGAAATCGTAAAACGCAGGGAAAAACCATTTGTCGGTACCTTGGATATGCAGCATAGCGTAGCATTCCTGACGGTGCCATCTGGCATCTTGCAGAGCGACATCATCATTCCTGTGGAGAAGTTGAAAGGTGCCAAGAATGGACAGAAAGTAGTGGTGAAAGTTACAGACTGGCCTATGGGCTCCCGCAACCCTGTCGGCGAAGTGGTGGACGTGTTGGGCAAGGAGGGCGAAAACAATGCCGAAATGCATGCCATTCTTGCTGAATACGGATTGCCCTACAAATACCCGGAGAAAGTGGAAGAAGCTGCCAACAAACTCGATGCAGGCATCACGCCCGAAGAGATTGTGCAGCGTGAGGACTTCCGCGACACCTTCACCATCACCATTGACCCGCGCGATGCAAAGGACTTCGATGATGCCATCTCCATCAAGAAACTCAAGGAAGGACTTTGGGAGGTGGGCGTACACATTGCCGATGTGAGCCACTATGTGCTCGAAGGGTCCGTCATCGACCAAGAGGCGCAACAGCGTGCCACCTCCATCTATCTGGTCGATAGAACCATCCCGATGCTGCCCGAACACCTTTGCAATATGCTCTGTTCACTCCGCCCCAACGAAGAGAAACTCACTTTCTCCGCCATCTTCGAGATGAACGAGGATGCCGAGGTGCTCAGCCATCGTATCAAGCATACGGTCATCAAGAGTTGCCGACGTTACACTTACGAGGAAGTGCAGTATCTGCTGGAGCAGAACGGTGAGGCACGTGAGTGCGAACTGATTCGGGAGGGGAAGGTGCAGCCCACGCAGCCCATCCCTGCACAGGAAGTGTTGCCTGACACGGAACTCAATGCCTTCCGCGACGGGCTCGCTCCGATTGACCCGAAGAAAGTGCCTGTCACACCTGTGCCTGCCGACCACCGCCAAGGCGAGTATGCCGACCAACTCATCACGCTTAACCGCATGGCGCACCTGTTGCGCGACAAGCGTTTCAAGGAAGGCTCCATCGACTTCGACCGCGAGGAACCCCGTTTTGAGATTGATGAGAAGGGAAAGCCCATCCGCGTCTATTTCAAGACTGCTAAGGATGCCAACAAATTGGTGGAGGAATTCATGCTCCTTGCCAACCGAACGGTGGCTGAAAGCATCGGATTGGAGAAAAAGCCCAAGACGTTGCCTTATCGTATCCACGATATGCCTGACATCAACAAACTCGACAACCTTGCAGCCATGGCATCGCGCTTTGGCTATCGGCTGACAACCGTGGGCAAGAAGGAAGAGGTGGCAAAGAGCCTGAACCAACTGCTCAAGGACGTGCATGGACAGCGCATGCAGAACCTCATCGAGATGGCATCGCTCCGTGCCATGCAGAAGGCGGTCTACTCCACTTTCAACATCGGGCACTACGGACTTGGTTTCAACTACTACACCCATTTCACCTCGCCCATCCGTCGCTATCCCGACCTGATGGTGCACCGTCTGCTCACCCGTTATGAGCAGGGTGGGGCAAGTGCTTCGCAGAAGAAGTACGAGAACCTCTGTGAACACTCCTCGCAGATGGAGCAACTGGCTGCCGCTGCCGAACGTGCCAGCATCAAGTACAAGCAGGTCGAGTTCATGTCGGACAAACTCGGTCAGGAATTCGATGCCCACATCAGCGGCGTGAACGAATTTGGTGTCTATGCCGAGATTGACGAGAACCACTGCGAAGGACTCATCGCCGTGCGTTTCTTGGGGGATGAGGCTTTCGACTTCGACGACCGCAACTTCTGCCTCGTCGGGCGTCAGACCCACCATCGTTTCTCCCTCGGCGACCCCATCCGCATCAAGGTGGCACATGCCGACCTCTTCCGCAAGCAACTTGACTACGACCTCGTATCTCACGAGTCCTCCCTCTACACCGCCGAACCTGTCTTCTACGAGCCTTTCACCAGAGAGAACAAGCGTGGTGCCAAGCATACAGGTAAGGCTCCAAAGCGGGAAAGGAAGAATGGTGGTCGCCAGAAGATGCGTAAGAGGAGATAAACAGACGTTAAGATTCATGATAAAGAAAGGGGGGTATGCTTATCAAAGCACATCCCCCTCTTCTTGGATGGAAAAAACCAGTGTTTAATTACCACAGTGGAAGTTCATTTGCGAAATCCTCAAAATCTGGGAGTTCCTTGATGTCTGCCTCTGTGATATTATTATCTTTTGCACCACCACCGCTCTGGAGGTTCAGGATGCAGTTCATCTCAACAGTTTCCACGCTCAGTTCGGGAACGATATATGCTTTTTTCATTGTTGTTTCTTTATTTATATGATATTTAATGATGAATGTTCATTTCACTTTCGAATCCATGATTATTTGATCAGCACTTTCTTGCCGTTCACGATGTAAAGACCACGGGTTGGGTTGGCTACTTCACGACCAGAGAGGTCATAGAATTTTCCACCCTTCAGCGTCTTGGCAGTATCAACTGCATCAATACCTGTGGCTTCAAGTTCATCGAAGTCAATAAAGGCCTTGGCTTCACCACCCTTGTTCGCAATCTTGCTCTTGTCGATGTATGCCTTGTTAGCACCTACTTTCACTTCGGCACCTGTAGTGTAGTACAGTTTGTTGCCACTCAGTACGTAGAAGTTGTCTCCCTGTGGTGCTGTGATAGCAGGGACAGAGAATGTGCCAATCAAACCGTTGTTCTCAATAGGAGTATCTACATCGTATGTGTCAAAATCAGCACGGAAGAAGTTTACATTGCGGACAGTTCCTGCATTATCCTTTCCATTGACGTCTGAAGCCATATAGAAGTAAGGCTTTCCTGCTTCAAGCAGACCTGTTACTTTGCTCAAACTGATACCGCTTGCATCCTTTCCGGAGATACTATAGATTTCAGCACCAGCATAGGATGCTTTGTATGGCAGACAAATGGTTCCGAACTTTCCAGTTTCTGTATATTCGCGAACGTCATCGCCGGTTGTATACAAATCCCAACGTCCACGATTGGTCAATTTGGGATTAGCGTAATCGGTCAGGTATACAACAGAAGGTTTAATATCTCCCGCAATCTCTAATGAAACAATATTGAAAATGTCCAATCCATTAGCAAGGCGTAATTGATTCAGGTCAATTGCAATGATGCTCTGGCTATTCCAATAGTCAAGCCACATTCCTGCTCCTGTACCGACTGCTTCGCCATTGTAATCATTTCCGCGAATTGTTTTACCATTTTTATCTGTTATTTTTATCTCATGGCTATCATTTGCGGCAGTGTTTTCTGTTCCAATAACAAGATAATTCCAATCATATAAACTGGTCGGAGTACCCAAAGTCCATTTGCCTTCTGAAAAGTTGCTCATGGCGAAAATTTCGTCATTGGCTGCAACAACTCGCTTTATAGGAACAGACTGTTCTTTTACAACATAGAAAACCCATTCGTTTTTACCATAAATATTTTCCTTTACCCTAGAACCATCTTTTTTATAAGATGTTATTTTGTATGTGTTTTTTTTCCCGTCTATAGATGTTATCCCAAAGAAACATCCGTCGTTGTAGTTGTCAGCAGATACTACATTGTAAGTCCATCCAATGTCATTTAAGTAATAGGAGTTCGCGCCATTCCATCCTGGGCCTGTATAAGCTGTGTTTCCGCCTTTTTTGAAAGCCTTGATGCGGTAAAGGGTTGTCACGCCATTTGGCAAAACTAGTCCCTCGTCTGTAGCTTGTTCTATACGGAAAAGGTAAGTGGAATGGTCTGAGCCAGCATCAGTAACTTTACCCATTGCAGTGTTGATGGCTGCTGCATAAATCTGATTGTCCGCATCGGTACCATATAAGATAGACATATCTGTGGTAGCAATAGATACTAATTTACCTTCGCTAACGATAGACTCTAAAGAGATTGGGTCTCCTGGTAGATATTCTATTTCAGTTTCTTGAGCTTTTACCCCCCCCATTCCAAGGAGCATAATTCCTAAAAGTAATAATTTTTTCATTTTAGAAAAGATTTAGTTAATAAATAATAATGATTTATTTTCACTGTTTTTGTTATGTTTTCGTGCTGCAAAGTTACGGCAAGTTTATGAGACGATGTTACATAAACGAAACAATTGTTTGCTCTTATGTAACATTTTTGAGAAAAGGAGACTTTTTCACCACTTTTTTCTAAGAGTTTTAACGTGAGTTCGACGAATTTAGCCATAGATATAATTCATCGAGTCGACGTTTTTTTAGGAAACTAATTATTCAAATTCGTTTCAGAAAAAGCAAGTTGAAGTCTTTCGCTGAATAGTTACCCATATAATGCGAATTTTTCATTGAATTATTTGTGAGACAATCCAATGATTGATTTGGGTTTAAGAGTAAAAAAGAGGGGTGCGGTCGGAACCGCACCCCTCAATTGGAATTATCGTTGGAATTATTTTACTTCTGGATGAACTTCTTGCCGTCGCTGGTGATGACGATGCCCTTGTATGAGCTGTCAACAACCTGACCTGCAGTGTTGTAAAGAACGCTCTGAGCTGCCTTCTCTGCACCCACTTCTTCGATGCCTGTTGCAACATTCTTGAAGGTGTCACCAGTGAGATACTCGAGTTTGAAGTCGTCGAAAGTAAGGCAGTCATTCGTAACAGAAGATGGCTTGCGGAGACCAAGTCTGAGCGTCTCACCGTTCTTCACTTCGATGGTTACAGTGTTGGTTACCTTCTCAGGAGACTTCACGAACCACTGGTAGATACCGTACAAAGAGTTTGGATAGTAACTGCCATTGATAATCTTATCGAATGGGCTTCTGTCCTCTGCATCTACTGCAACGTGAGTCCAGCCTTCCAACTCAGTAACCAGCTGACCATACTTTTCAGTATTTTCCTCATCACCAAGCACTGTGACGTTGGTTACATAAGGCTTATTGGTCTCTTCGTCAATCTCATAACCTCTTACTACTTCAGTGAAGCTGTCAGCATCACCCTTGAGGCTTGCCTGTGCCTTGATGTATTCAGATGCCTCGCTTGACTGAGTCTTAGCGTAGATTTCAGCATTGTGGCTCTCGCCGTTTGCTTCGAATGCAGCCACAGATTCCTCTGTGATGTCAGCATCGCGGTAAACTGCCAAACAGCTGATTCGATATTTACCTGCTGGCAAACCAACGAGTTCCTGATAGAACTCACCTGTGCCCGAGTTCCAAAGTTCGCAGTGTCCGCGAGAGAGTTGCATGGTCTGGTCATACGTATTGATGCCAAGTCCCTGCCAACCGTCAGCGTAACCTCTTTCCCAAGTTTCGCCATTTACCTTGAGAATCTCTACCCAATTTCCATCTACCTGATGCATGTCAAAGTTTGGATTGACGAGCATAGATGTGATGTCAACAGGGGCTGCTTCGGTTGCGTTCTCTGCACCGAGATCCTTCATCCTGTCAATGTTCATAGGTGTATTGAGGCTTGCCATGTACTTTTCGAGTGTTTCAATCGTTGAAACGCCTGCTGCAAGTACTGTCTTCTGCTCTGCAAGTGTTGCATTGATAGATGCGTCGTTGAATGAGCCAGCCTCTACATATACCTTAATATAGTCATTGTACTTGTCTGCAAGCTTGTTGGCAGGATCGATGTCCTTGTAAGTGTCATTAGCGCCGTCACCGAGACTGATGGCAGCCTCCTGGGCAGGTGCGATGATTTCAGCAACACCAGGTGCCTGGTAGGAATTCGTGATAGTTGTGTAAGTATCAATTGCCTTGAGGTTGTTGTACTCCTTAACGGCTGCGTTAGTGTACTTGCGTGCTTCGTCCAGATAGCCTCTGTACTCATCGAAGTTCTCGATGGTGAATGGCTCCTTGCACTTGTCAATCAGTGCGTTTACAGTCGTCTTGTCACCCTCGAAGGTGAGTGCTTCTGCAGCTGTCTTCACCTCAGCAATTTCCTGCTTGAGAAGGTTCTCTACTGGAGGTTCTTCACCGTAGAAGAGGAGGCGGAAGCCTGTGTAGTGTGCCTGATAGTCAGACTGACCACCGATGAGAAGTTGTCTGTCAGATACGTGGATGATACCGGTTGTCACTTCCTGCCAACCAGAGTCGTCAGCAGTTGCCATAGGAGACTTCATCACGTCACCGTCAGTGTTCTCCATGAAGATGTTGTGGAAGTTTCCGTTGCCTTCGCCCCAACCACGAACGAGGGCTTTCAGGCTGTAGTAACCAGAAGGCAGACCTACAATGTTCTGGCAAACGTCCATAGAACCGCTGGTGAACTTACTTGCGTGCCATGTGTCGGCTGCACCGATGAGACCTCTGTCGTCATAGTACATATAAAGGCCGTTGGTCTTGCCTTCATAGCGGATGCGCTGGAACCACTGGTTCTTCACGTTCTCGTCGTTCAGCACGATGCTCACGTCTGAAGCGATGTCTGTACGAGTCTTTTCTTCCTCGTTTTCTGTGTATTTGAGCTTGTCACTATAGTTGGCATCACCGCCACCTACTGCATTCTGCCAAGTCTCTTCCTTGATAGTCCATTCGCCATCTTCGTTCTGAGTTGGCTCATACTGGTCGTTTACGAACCATGGGTGGTTGATCACAGCAGAGAAGTCCTTTGCACCGTTCTCGTCTGCCTTCTGAGTGTCGAGGTAGTCGCCACGGGCATCAGCCAATTCGTTGAAGTACTTCATACAGAAATCGTATGGGGTGGTCTCTTCAAAGTCAGCAGTTGTACAGCCGTTGATCTTGCTAAGAATATTGTTGTAAGCATTCTGGAATGCTGCATTACCAGGATAGTCGGTGTTTTCCATCAAAGTCTTGGACTTAGCCAACACGAATGAGAGGTGACCCAAATATTGGTAAAGTTCTTCGTAATCAAGATTCTTCTGCTTGAGATCCTTGATGAAATCCAACAGTTCCTGACCTTCTACCTGCGAGAAAGTCATTTCAGCAGTCATCCTGTCATCGTTAATCTTGTCAGAGATGGCTTTGGTGAATGCTTTGTCGAAACCATCGAATGTGGCAGTTGAGAACTTATCTTCCCACTGCTCAAGTTCAGCAGTTTCAGTCTCATACTCTGTTGCAGCAAAATCCACCTGGGCTTCCTCTGTGTAGGCATCATTGAAGATGACCTGCCACTCGCTCAATGCCAGCCAGTCTTCTGTCACGTAGTCAGTCTTGCGGTAACCAATACGTACATAGGTGTCTTTTTCCAACAAAACTTTGAACTCGTTCCAATAGTAATTCTTCTGGAAGTAGTAACTTGCACCGATGATACTTCTTGGATAGTAGTAAGTCTTTTCAACTTCTACTACCTTGCCTCTGTCGTTGATTTCCTGTTCAATCATGATGAAACTACCGTCGTTTCTCCAGTCGTCACCATTAGGAGTCCATGAGCAGAGGCTTTCTGAACATTTAATGTCGAAGATGTGACGGATAGCCTTTGTGAAACTTCTCACAGGTTCTGCACCTTCTGTTGCAGATGCTTCGTCAGCATAAGTTTCCACGTATGCCCATGCGTTCTTCTTGCTTTGGCCTTTCTTCCAAGCATTCAAACAGTCAGTTGTCTGCTGACCGCTGGCGTCACGGTAGCAAGCCTGCACTCTGATGGTGTAGTAACCTGCTGGGAACTTGACAACCTGATAAACATCTGGGTTTTCGCCACTTACGCGACCGTCACCATAGTAGCCCATACAGGTGTTACCCTTTTCGTGGTCACCGTACATGGCATCGTTTGGGTCGATGTAATCAAAGAAGAACTTCTGGCCGACACCTTTCCAGTACTGACCATAGTTGCCCTCTTGGCCTGCTGTGCCGCCATTGCTCTTCGTAGTCCAGGCTTCAGTTGGATTCACGTCGCCCATGCCGAGATCAGCAACCACATTTTGTCCCTTCTGCCATTTTGATGGGTCGGGATTCTGTGCAAAGGCAGTCATAGAGGCCACCAATGCTAACAGCAAAGTGTAGATTTTTCTCATAAGAAATAGTTTTAATTAGTAAAAAAGTTGATAATATTAAATTGGTTTTGGTGAAAATTTCTTTCCAGTGTGCTCACCTTTTGAGGTCGGCTTGCCTTTCTTCCCTCACTGTCGGGGGTGGCTTGCTTCGTTCTTGGAAGGGGAGCCGTTAGGTTAGTCGTTCGTTTTGAATGATTTATCGAGGCAAAGTTCGGGAAATTTCCGTCAAAAAACTATAACTCATGTAACATATATTTTAGAAATTGAAACAAAAACTTCAAAAAAGAGGCTGTGTCAAAAGTAACTGACACGGCCTCTTTTTGGCATTATACTTCA
>SAMEA3663010__coassemble_223_pt1 | contig 26954 bp, 25 predicted proteins | sample SAMEA3663010__metabat2_low_PE_015 | metagenome-assembled genome bin SAMEA3663010 (sample SAMEA3663010) | pig gut metagenome | biome: pig gut; feature: pig-associated habitat; material: faeces | place: France | collected 2012 | reverse complement strand
TTTCGTATAAGTAAAAAAAGAGGCCGTGTCAGTTACTTTTGACACAGCCTCTTTAATCTAATGGAAGTATGATTTTATACATTCTTCTGGTGGTAGGTTGGTTGCCAAACGTGGTATCATAAATGTATTTGTTTTGTGCCACGTCGCTAAATTGGAAACCACACTTTTGGTAGAACTCAACAGCACTGTATTCCTTGGTGTCCAATGCCTCAACAGTCAAAAACATAGTGGCAGAATAGATATCTGCATCAGCCATTCTGCAAATCTCCTCGATGATGTATGTACCTAAATGGTCATCTGGACTTTCACGCATTTCCTTGCATACTGCAAAATAATCAATTTCAATAGCAGGGTACTTCTCTTTGTCCCAGAATTTATCAGCATCATCAGGAGATGGCAGGGCGGAACAGTCTTTTTCTTTGGTCTCCAAGTTTCGTCTGTCTTCGTTGTTAAGCACCAATGCATCTTTGCTCAAAGCGAAGAATGCAACAGCTTTTCCTTCCTCATACACAAGCCACAAATTGGAAAGGCGCAATTTGATGAATTTTGCCAATCCGTTCTCTTTGTCGTGTATGAAATTGTCCATAGAAGGTACACCACACATGAAATCAATAAGGGCTGACGTGTCATCAGCCCTTACTATATCTAAGTTATAACTCTTTTCCATCAAGTCCTATCCAACGTGCCTTGTATCGGCTCCTGATGAGTTTGGAACGTTCCACACTCGCCATTTCCTGCGCATTAAGTTGTCCATTGGCGACACGGGCAACGGCACCACGAATCTGATTCGCGATGTCTCCTCCAATAGGGGTGCGCCTTGTCTTAATTCCTAACATATTGCTTCAATGAGTCTAATGTTTCGATGCAAAGTTAAGCACTTTCGTAAATTGTACCAAATTTTTTAATAAGAAATTTATCTTAAGTCTTTAATTCTCTGAAGGAGTTCGTCAGATTTTACGCTGATAGGACTGTCCTGGTTCTCTTCTTTGAGCTTCTCCAGAATAGGAATGGCTTTGTCTATTTGATCATCTTTTATATAAGCTAAAGCGAGGTTCCATGCTATGTCATTCGCATAAGGATGATATGTGTAATCTGAATTAAGTGATGCGTAGATGGGTTCCAACTCTTTAATGACATTGGTCATATTACCTTGCTTCTGGATTTGCTCAAAGAGAGAATAGAGATGGATAATAATGGTAGAATCTGTATCACCACGAGAGATGTTACTACTGTCGTATTGGGTGTAGTAGGGGGAGATGGCTGCATCCAAAGTCCGGTATCTTTGGGCTTTGAAGACACTGAAGAAAATGACACATACAGCAGCCGCAGAACATGCCCACCACAAGAAGGCGTGTGCTTTTGTTCTCGTTTCTTTCTCCATGGATTTATCAGCCACGATGGACCTTTTAAGAGAACTTTCCTTGTAGGATTCACATGTGCGCAGTCCTTTGGCAAGTGCTGTCATTTCCATTGCACGATTCCGTAATTCAGGATTGTTCTTGATTTCTTCCTTGAATGTCGCCTTCTCGTCTAAACTCATTGTGCCACGAAGAAAAGACTCTATGCGTTCATCTACACTGTCTGTCAATATGTCTATTTCCTTATCCATGATTTTTGTTCATTAGTTCGTTATACCTGTTGCGGAATTTTTGCAGACATTTGTATTTCTGTGTCTTGACAGAGTTTGCATTGGCAAAGCCAAACATGTCTGCAATGGTGCTTGTTGTGAAGTTGTCCCAATAATATCCTTTGAAGATGTTTTTGCAGGTGTCAGGCATTACTTCGATGATGTTCTGTACAATCCTTTCAGATTGTGCTACTCTCTCCGCGTCTTCGTCTTCTGTGCATAATCTATAGAGCTCATCTATCTTGTCAGAACGAAACTCATCTTTGTTGGTTATCGTGCTGTCATCAAACAAAGGCACCACTTTTTGTTGTTTGCCAATGGATTTCAACGTTTGGTTGATGCATATACGGAGGAAATAGGTGGAGAGGGTACTGGTGAGATTGGCAAGTTTGCCATCGCGGATATTCAAGAACAATGCCATTGATGACTCTTGAAAGATGTCATCCAAGTCATCATCTGAGATGGAGAACTTCTTTCTCAAATATGCCAGTACCTTGCCTTTTTCTTCTGCAAGGAAACGATTCAAATCTTGATGCTGTAAAGGTATGGTATGTGCCATGTTAATAGCTTGTTTCTGTTACAAGGTTTTGATTATTGGGCCAATGTCCATCTTTCATGATGGATGCTTTGATGTGCTTAAGGAACTCGTCAGCATCAGTAGTCAGCTTATACGTTGATAAAGCTTGTGCAATGTTATAGGAAAGCGGTCCATATCGTTTGCCACCTATTTTGATCTCAGAATTGATTTGATCAGGTCTGCAAGCCTCCAAGAACAAGACGTTGGCTTGCTTGGCTGATGCATCAATCTTATAATGGGATTTTTTCTGAGAGGTCGGTTTAAATACCTTATTATTATATGTAAAGCCGACATTTGTACCTCTTACCACATCGTCATTTCCCCTGGAGGCTGTTCCTGCATGACAAGCATCTATGGCAACATAGAGAAATCCCGTATTACCAATTTTCTCTCTTAACTTCTTGACATATTGGTTGATTTGGTCATCAATGAGATGTTTCTTTCCTTCGTATGTGCCTTTCTTATACATCTTGAAGGCGTCAATGGGTACAATCGCCTCGTCCCATCCATCGTCTTCATCCCCATTTAAGTCCTCAATAGGTTGCCCATGTGTAGAGAAATGAAGATAAACAATGTCACCCTTTTTTGTTTTGTCAACAAACAGGGAGAGTTGATGCGTGATGTTGTCGAATGTCGCTTGTTCATTCAAGAGGGATGTTATAACAAACCCTTGCTTCTTTAAGACGGGAGTAAGCAGATTAACATCTTCCACTCCGTTGATGTTATTCCATTGGTAGCCCGTCAATGCTGTATCGTAATGGGAGATTCCGACCAAGAAAGCCCTTTTCCGTTGTGCGAGGACAACTGATGAAAAGAGAATAAAAATTAGTAATGTATATAGTCTGAATCTCATTGTTTCTGCAATTTGTTTGCAAACATACAAATAATTTTTGAATTGGTGGTTACCTTTTCATTTTTTCAGTATAAAAGGACAAAGAAACATCAAAAATATTAACTATTTAATTAAGAAACATTATGGGATTATTTAACTTATTTGGCTCTAAGCCTAAAGAAGAAATTATGCCTCCGTTTTTTGAAACTCCAATGGAACAGCCTGAGGACAATAAAGAACAAGATGATTCAACAAAAGTGGAACCATCGGAGAACAAACAGAAAATCATCACCATCAAATGGGGAACAGGTATGCCGATTGATGTCATCTTCAACTTTATCCATAAGGATTTTGAAGATGAAGGATACCAAGATGCACTTGTCAATTCAGACTTGCAGTATCGTGAGGCAAAAGAGGGTATCATCCGCAACGACTTGAAGATGCTCTTCAAAAGAATCTCTTTGCGTTACAAGAGTGATATACGTGAAATTGAGGTGCAGATGAGAAATGCTCAGGAATCATATGCCATGTCAAGTGCATCCTTGCTGCAGGCCCGTAAGGAAACCTACGAAGAACATCTGGCAGAAATAGCAGAAATGGAAAGACTACTGGATGCCAACGACCCCAAAATGATGACGATGATTGAGTCGTATCGCAGAGGATTCTTGAAAGGGATTTCCGCTATAACTTTGAAGTTTATCAATAACGAATAAAAACTTAAGGAATATGAAGACGTTATCAAATATCGGCTGTTTCCTCATCGGATGGAACAAGAATATACTGAAAGAGTGTGGAGAGGCAAGTTATCGCCAGTTTCGGAAACTGTTGTCAGCCATCTGTATCATGATGGTGTTGTGGGGAACAATTGGATACTGTTTTGCAGACAGATACATCAATATCGAATCATGTTTGCTGAAAATATGCGTGGCGCTGGCTTTCATGTTCATTGTGTTATGTGTGGAAAGGGTTATTATCCTGACAGTGGGCAAGGCAAGGATGATGAGTTTCATGAGAGTGCTGTTGGCTTTATGTATGGCCATCTTGGGTTCTTGTATCTTCGATCAGATTATCTTCCGCAATGATATTCAGCAAGCTATTCAGGAACACAGGGAAGACATCATCAAAGAAACCATCACTAAGAGACTGTCTATTTATGATAGTGATATTCAGCGCATCACACATGAGATGGACTCGCTCAGCAAGGCTACGATTATATTGGGCGAAGAACTACAGAAACGTCCAACGATTCAGGGAACAAATGTGAACACTCAGGAGCAGGTGGTTGGTGTGGATGAGAATGGCAGACCAAAGAAAGTAAAGGTGCAGTCTGTAAATACGGTGACAATGGCGAATCCTTTGGCAGAGCAACTAAAAGCAAATAATGACCAAATTCAGATTTATTCTCATCAATTGGAACAACTGCGACAAGACAAGAAAGACATTGCTCAAAAGACAACCGAAGAGGTCAGTCAACGAGCGCCGGGTTTCATTGAAGAATTGGAGGCTACACTGAAAGTCGTTTCCCAAAGTTGGATTTCGTTGGCCTTTTATGTCATCCTATTCTGTTTCCTCACATTCTTGGAACTGTTTGTACTGACCATCAAGATGGGTGAAAACAAATGCGATTACGAACTGATCGTGGAACACCAGTTGAGTTTGAAGAAGAATTTGATGACAAAGACTGAACAAAGTCTGACAACAAAATAAACATATAGTATTAACAATCTAAAAACAATCAACAATTATGGCACAAGATTTTTATGATGACTCTTACGAAGAGTATGACGATTATGAGAATAATTCATACGCAGGTGGTGGGTATGAATGGACAGAAGAAGATTCCTGGGATGCTCTCACTGATGGTATGTATGGCGATATGCCTACCGATCCTTTGATGTACGACGCAATGATGGAATCTATGGGCTTCTAGAGAAATGGAGAATCAAGTAAAACAACAAATTAAATGCGAGACAATATGGAAATAATGAATCAAACAGAAATGGTAGAAATAACCCAAACAAATTACAGTGACTTTCAGAAGCTTGATATCCTCGCTTTTTCATGTGCTGAATGTGGTGCAATGGGTGAGCACGGAGGCATCATTATGGTTGACCCCCAAGGCCATGTGTATCATACCAATATGCTTGAGGTTTCAGAAACGGTGCTTTTTTCAGTTTGTCCACCATTAAAAAACTGTTGGTGGGGCTTTTTCGGACATTGTGAAAAACTTCCTAAAGGATGGATGCATCAATATCTGGGATGTGGTAATCATTTGCTAGTCAAAGAAGATTATGTGAAAGAACTTCGGAAAAGAACGAAAGACATTAAACAGCGTGGGGAGCTGTACCAGAAGTGGCTCATGATTGTTTTGACTATGATTAAGGAGAGCAATGTTTAACCAATAAAAAGTGAGAAAAAATGGAACAGAAAGAAAAAGATGAGAAGGTTGGTGCTCAGAAATCAACAGGGAAGAACATGAAGTTATATCTGGTGTGTTCATTTGTGGCTGGATTGTTCATAGCCTTTGTTATCGCAAACCTAATAGTGGGTTGTGATGATCGAGCTGAAGTAAACAATACGGCTCGTTATACAAATGTAGGAAGAGCAATAAATGATGTCATGCAGGAAAAGGAGACGGTGGCTGGGATGAAAGTGGATAGAGTGGTGAAGCAGGGACTGGATTCAATAGGAATCTTTGAGAAGAATGAAAAACGTGGCTTCTACAATCAGAACACTGATAAAGTGCTGGTGGATGCTTTGTACACCCATGTATGGTTCTTTTCAGAAGGGCTTGCTGCTGTGGAGAAGGATGGCAAGATTGGCTTTGTCAACATGAAGGGCAAGTTGGTCATCCCACACAAATTCATTCACAGGACAAATGACCACCCTGACATTGCGTTTTCCAATGGCATGTGTGTGATTGCCAACGGCAACGGACAGCTTGGTGTCATCGACAGAAAAGGAGAATGGATTGTGAAGCCAGTATATGAGGAGGTGAAGTTGACTGATTCTGGAATCATTGCCTCGACATCTAACTCGAAATCGTTGCTGAACAATAAGGGAGAAATCCTTCAGAAAGACCTTATTGTCAAGGTGGAACCGCTGAATTGTAATGTGCAGTTGAAGGAGAAGGGCGCAGATGGCAATTGGAAAGTGCAGGATGTGGAGATGAAGATGGATTATTATGTGTATTACACCAATGCCCAGGGTGACAGATGCGGTTTGATGGACAAGGACGGCAACCGCCTGACTGATCCTGTCTATAGCAAAATCGAAGCCTTGAACGAGCATCTGTTCTCCTTCTATCTGCTTGATGGCGAGACCCAAATTATCAAATCATTGTGATGTCTGTGATTTTGATTAGGGTATGTAGGGGGAAACCAATAAAGGGAAGCCCGAAAAAGGCTTCCCTTTATTGGTGAAAGTTAGATTACGAAGTCAGTCGTACTGGGCTTTTGGGGTAATCTGGTTATTCCTCATTATTCCTCATTATTCCACACCCTTCATCATCTTCTTCAGCAATGGACAGAGGCAGAAGAGGAGGATTGCCGCAGCGCCTGCCATGACAGCAAAGAGTGTGAAGAAGTCTGTGAGGTTGGTGATTTGATAGCCAAGGAATGAGTGGACGGGCTGTTCTGCTGTCGGTAAAAGAGTAGCTAATTTCCCTGCCAGGATATTGCTGGCTGCATTACTCATGAACCAGACACCCATCAACAACGAGGCAAGATGAACTGGTGAAAGTTTGTTGACCATTGACAAGCCAATAGGGGAGAGGGAGAGTTCACCAATCGTGTGGATGAAATAGAGGGCAAAGAGCCACCACATGGATGCTTTCTGGCCATCAGCAAGACCATTGGTGCCGAATGCGATGATGGCATAGCCAATGGCGAGGAGAAGAAGACCAATTGCCTGCTTGACGGGTGATGCTGGTTCCAACTTGTGTTTGGCAAGCGTTTCCCAAAGTGTCGCCATGATAGGTGCAAAAGCAACGACGACAATCGGGTTGATGGACTGGAACCACGTTGTTGGCATTTCCCAATTTCCGATGGTTCTGTCACACTGCTGATCTGCGAAAATGGTCAATGAAGAACCTGCCTGTTCGAATGCGCTCCAGAAGAAGATGACGAACACGGCAATGATATAGATGACACCAATGCGCTGCTTCTCCACATTCGTGAGCCCTTTGTCCGTAATGATGAAGATGGGAAGGACGATGGAGATGGCATAAATGGCAGCAGATATGTAGTCATTGAAATTGTCCACATCCAATGAGAAGACAATGAAAAGGGCAATGGCACCAATGAGACAGCCCCAAAGGCGAAGTGGTGAGTTCTTAACTACGGGCTTTGGCATGGCGTTGTCAGGGTTCTTGGGCATCTCTCCCTTCAGTTCAAGTTCTTCCTCGATGGCTTGCATGTCCTTCAGCATCAGGAGTTGGCTTTGTGCAGGTGGAAGACCGATAGGGAGTCCTTCTGGTGTGTTCAGATATTTCTTTTTGCCTATCATGAACACCACCACCGAGAGAATCATGGCGACGCCTGCGCAGAAAAAGCCCCACTTGAAGGCACCAGGATTCATCCAGTTACCGTCAGCGGCTACCGATCCGCACACCAATGGAGCAATGAGTGCTCCTGTGTTGATGCCCATGTAGAAGATGGTGAAAGCGGAATCTTTACGATGATCCTGTGGGGCATAGAGGTCGCCCACCATTGTTGAGATATTGGGTTTGAAAAAGCCATTGCCAATAATGAGTGCTCCAAGACCTGTAAACATAAGCGTCATGGCAAGACCATTGTTGACAGACTCGCTGATGACACCTCCTGTCGCCGGGTCGGAGAATATACTTTGTTGTACAACACAAGCAGAGGCAAACATGAGGAATTGTCCGATTGCCATTACAATGCCACCAACGATGATGCTGCGTCGGTTTCCCCAGTAGCGGTCTGCAATGTAACCTCCCAAGAGGGGAGTGAGGTAGACAAGTCCAGTGTATGAACCATAGATTTGACTTGCGTCAGCGCTGTTGAAGAATGCTGCTACGAGGTAGAGCACGAAGAGTGCACGCATGCCGTAGTAACTGAAGCGCTCTGCCATTTCTGTGACAAACAGCAGATAGAGTCCCTTGGGATGTCCTTTTTGTGCCATAGTATAAGTTTATCTTTGTTGTTGGTTATTTATTGTTTCGTTCTTGTTGCTGCTTCAGGATTTCCATCTGCTTTTCCTGCATGGCTTGCAGGCGCTCCATGATACTTGATGCCTTTTTCTTTTCGCCAGCATTGGCTTTGCGCTCGGCATGGCGTTTCTCCAGCTTCTCCAAGAGTTTGGTGTCATCTGTTGTCTTGCGAAGGAACCACATCATGAGGATGCTGACCAGACCTGAAATGAAGTAGTACCAGTTCAACCCTGCACTGTAGCTGTTGAAGGAGAAGAAGAATATGATTGGCATGAGATAGGTCATCCACTTCATCATACCCATCTGTTGCTGTTGCTCTGGCGTCATGGCATACTGCTGCTGACGTTGCGTGATGATGGAGTTAATGACGGTAGAGACACACCACAGGATGCAGAACAATGACAAGTGGTCGCCGATTCCCCAGATATTGAATCCCCAATTGATGATGTCATCGTAGGTGGAGAGGTCGTCTGCCCATAAGAATGACTCGCCACGCATCTCTATGTAGTTGGGGATGAAGTTGAAGAGTGCAATCCAGATAGGCATCTGTATTAACATTGGCAGACATCCGCCCATGGGGCTTACACCATACTCGCTGTAGAGTTTCATCATCTCCTGCTGCTTCAGCATCGCGTCCTCTTTCTTGGGATATTTTGCGTTGATTTCATCCATCTTGGGACGTAGTACGCGCATATTGGCTGAAGCAATGTAGGACTTCTTCATCAGCGGGAAGACGAGGAACTTCACAATGAGTGTCAGGAGCACCAACACAAGACCCATGCTCAAACCCAGACCTGTGAGGAAGTCGAATGCATAGAGGAAGATGAAGCGGTTAATCCACTTGATGATAGGCCAACCCATATAGACGAGCGACTGCAAGTCGAGGTCGTCACTCGAATTGAGCATCTTTTCGTTCTCCTCCAGCGTGGAGAATTTGTTGGGACCGAGATACAGGTGGAAACTTGTCGGTTTCACACCTTTTATGTCGAAGTCGGCAGCAAACGAGGTCTTGTATGTCTTCAAATACCCTGAGCCGTTTTCCAAATATACAGAAGACATGTTGCTCACTGACAATGGCTGTTCGGCAATGAGTACTTGGCTGAAGAACTGTGTCTTGTATGTAATCCATTTGATTTTCTCTTCAAACTCATCCTCTTCTTCATCGCCACCGCTTACAGACAATTCATGGGTGTCACCATCCACGTCGCGGTAGGTCACTGTTGAGTAGCGGTTTTCGAAGTCGTAACCCTTCTCTTGCTGTTTCATGTTTTCAGTCCACTCAATCTGCATCTCCTTTGTCTTCGAGGGGAAGAAGCCTTCCAGACCTGTTGCTTTCACATCCATGTCGAGGATGTATGCATTGGGCTTGAGTGAATAGACGATGTCAAGCGAGCCGTTGCCTACAGGCAGATGCATGGTCACGCCCGTGCTCTTTACATCCGTAGGCGTGAAGAAAAGTTCGTCTGTCACAATGTTGGCGGTTTTGCCGTCCAGCATCAGACGCATGTTTTGGTCGTTGCTGTCAAAAAGCACCACATTGCCACCCTCGCGGCTCTTGTAAGTGCTGTCCTTCAGTTCAACTTTCTGTAACTGCCCTCCCTTGTTTGAAAGCGTCACACGCAGCAGTTCGTTCTCTATGACTGTCGTGCTAACGGTTCCTTGGCGTGCTTCGAAGAGTGGGTTCAAGGAATCCGTTGCCTCCTCCACTTTCTTTTCAATCTCCTTTTGTTTTATCTTCGCCTCTTTCTGTGCTTCTACTTGCGCAATGGAATCCAATACTAATTGCTCTGCCATTTGTTCACGTCGTGCATAGTTTTCATATGCCATAAAGCCGAAAACAACCAATGCCATCAGCACAAATGCCGTTAATGTGTTTTTATTCATTTCTTATCTTTATAAAATAGTTTGGAATCTTAAATAATACAAAAATCGTGCAAAGATACGAAAAAGTTGGGAGTTAGGAGTTAGGAGTTAGGAGTTTTTTCTTACCTTTGCATCAAAATCAACATAAAACAAAGAATATGAGAACGAAATTCTTATTGTTCCTCGCCATTTTCACGATGGCACTCGGCATGCACGCCAAGAAGTATCCACAAATCAAGTTTGAGAAGACAACAATAGATTTTGGTACTTTCTCGATGGATGAACCCGTGCAGAAATGCACTTTTAAGTTTACGAATGTTGGCGAAGCCAAACTTGTCATTACTGCTGTTCATGCTTCATGCGGTTGCACAGTGGCTGACTATCCCAAAGACTTCATTGCACCAGGTGCCAGTGGCGAAATCACTGTCACTTACGATGGTTCCAATAAGATGCCTGGGCGGTTCAAGAAAAACATTCAAGTTTTCTCTAACTGTAAAGAGGACATGGCACGCATCTTTATACAAGGAGACATGACTGATGTGCCTGTCAGCAAGAAAACGAAGAAACAGCAATAAGCATACGACCAAAAACAAAACAAGGGCGGGATTTCCGAAGGTTTTCGGGATTTCCGCCCTTGTTTGTTCATAGGGATGGAGATGGCCGTCACCAGTGCATCAATTTCCTTAAATAGGGAGTGAGTTCGTTTGCCATCTTTTCGTGCTGACGCATAGAGGGATGCCAGTCGGCTCCATAACCAAGAGAACCGTCGTGGGGAGTGAAGTCGAAGCGATAGACTTCTGCGTCTCCTTGTTGGTGGGCATATTCGGTGGTGGTATCCATCGCCTGTTGGGCGGCATGGAGTTGATCACCGGACATCATACAACCGCAGAGGAGCACAATCTTGGCTTTGGGGTAGTGGGAACGGACTTGTTGGTAGAGGTTCTTGAAACCATTGAGCAACAGAAGGGAATCGGCTCCCTGGGTGGAGGTGTCGTTGGTGCCAAGATTGATGCACACCAAATCTGGAGTGTATCGTGAGAAGTCCCACTTGTACTTGTCATTATATAACAAAGTATTGGGATATTCTGTATTCATGTTCACTTTGTCGCCAGTTCTGGGGCCGTTGTAACTGCGATACACGCCGATTCCGCTACGTGCCACTACGAGGGCTTGTGCATTGAGATTGCGGGCTGTACGGGCGGCATAGGTGTGGTAGAAGTTGGCAGTTTTTTCCTCGTAGTGTTCAGCCTCCGAGTTGGCTTCGATGCCGTAACCGCAAGTGATGGAGTTGCCTATGAACTCAATCTTTCGTGTGGGCACGTTGATGGCAGGAACGAGTGTCTTGCCTTTATCGACGAAGAATCCATGAAATTCGGGAAGGGACTCATAGCCTTCACCAATATAAGTGACAATGACTTGATGGGTGCCATCTGTCAATCCGTGTGCAAGTTTCACAATGGTATTGTTGAGAAAGGACACTTTGGTGGGTGCGCCTCCGTCGATCTCCGCCATGAAGTATCCGCTCCCCATTTTGCACATCATGTCGAGCGAAGTGCCCGTGAATCCCGTGCGTATCTGCACCCCCGGATAGGTGAACACGATGCAGGTAGGGTCAGAGTTTTCTATGCGCCCAATGTATTGGATGTTGGGATCGTCGGGATGGAATAGCGCCATGTCGGTGTTCTTTCCTTGCAGGTTTTGAGAATGGACGCATTGAATGCTGAGAAACAGGAATAGGGCAAAAAATGGTATGATGAATGTTTGTTTCATGACAGTTATTTTTTGTTCTTTTTGATTCGGATGATGGAGAAGGAGTTGGCTGGAAGTTTTACATTGAATGTGTTGCCAACGGTGATTGTCTGAGTCTCGTTGGTCTTCCAATTGCGCTCATTCTTTGGATTGCTGTCACCTGCCATCACGGTGAAGTCTGCAGCCGTGTTATAGCCATTTAGTGTGCCTTCTTCCAGATTGATGTTAAGGTCAGTCTCAATCGGTAGGAGGCTGACCACCTTGATGATAAGGTCGCCCGTGCGGCTGTCGATGACCACAGACTTGTCGATATAGTCCGTCAATCGGCCGCTTGGGAAGTTCTGCTTGCCGTCTAAGGGGGCATAGGAGGCTTGAAGTTCTGAATAGACGTATTTGTCTCCGGAATTCTGTCCATAGGCACGTTGCACAAAATAGTTGGCAGTAGGCTTCACTTCCTTGTTGTTGAAGTAGATGAGGTCTGGATTCCAGTTTGTATGTCCTTCCTTGGCAAGCAGAGGGGCATAAGATGACATCACCACCACGTCGGCATTGCGTTCCACGTTGGCAAGGTAGGCTGCTTCCAACAGTGCATTGATGACGTTGTTGCCTTTGGATGCCCATTCACCTAAATATACTTTGGTTCCTTGCCGGTCGTAACTGTCGTAAAAGTCACGGTGATGGAAGTACCAGTTGATGGAGTTATAATAGTGCTCGTCAACAATGGGAATGTTCTTGGTTTTCGCTTCACGCCATCCGTATTCGTAGTCGCTACCTTCCCAGAACGGTCCGACGGTGCCGACAATTGTGATTTCGGGATGTGCCTTGCGGATGCCGTCAATCAAAAAGCGGTAGCGCTTGAGAAACACTTCTCCAATCAAGTCTTCGTTGCCAATGCCCAGATATTTGAGATTGAAAGGCTTTGGATGACCTGCTTTAGCACGAAGTTTCGCCAATTCAGATGTCTTGGCATCGCCATTAGCCCATTCAATGAGGTCGAGCAGTTCTTGCAGGTAACTTTCCATCGTGAGGTCTTTGCCCCTATAAGTGTAGGGGGATGGTTTACCCTTCAGATCTGCTTCGAAAGGAATGCCACCTTGCTGACCGGCTCCTCCTTTCCATGAGTTCTGACAAGGCACACCTGCCGCCAGCACGGGAAGCGGTTCGGCACCGATGTCTTCGCAGAATTGAAAATATTCGTAGAAGCCTAATCCACGTGTCTGGTGGTAGTTCCAGATGTTCATGTCGGGTTGGCGTTCCCAAAGATCGCCTATGGTTGCTTGCCAGTGGTAAATGTTGTCGATGCCTTGTCCATGAGTGGCGCATCCACCGGGAAAACGAACGAAGCGTGGTTCCAAGTCGGCAATTACTTCGGCAAGGTCTTTGCGAAGTCCGTTGGGGCGGTTCTTGAAGGTCTCTTGTGGAAAGAGTGAAACAAAATCAATATCAATATTACATGCACCAAGCGGTTCTATGACCAACTCGGCATTGTCTGCTGATTTGGAGGGGGTTAATGTGAATTTTTGTTGTTTCCACTCTTTGGAGGCTTTCACTGTTGTTGATGCAATGTTGACGCCATTGGCTACAAGGCTGACATTCAGGGAGCCTGCACCCTTCGTGAAGAGAGAGAGGTTGTATTTTTTGCCTTTTTGAAGGGGAATGCCGTCCCATCCTTCATTGATGAGTTTTGCACCTGCTTGGGTGGCTTTCAGGTTTGAATAGTGGGCATTGTTCTTATGGATTGGTGCTTCGGTTTTGATGTTCCATGTGGTGCCACTTCCTTCTAATCTCCATGCTGTCCGTGCATTCCAATCACGATGATCATCTGCTGTGTATTCAAAATCGCGGTTCTGGATGAGTTCTGCATAAAGACCACCATCGGCTGCATAACTGATGTCCTCAAAGAAGATGCCCATGAGGTCTGGCGAGATGTCTTTCACATCTTTCATGTCCACTTTGAGGGTTGCATTGATGTTTTTCGCCGTCTTCAATAGCACATTGGTGGCACTTAAGAAATCATCGCGCTCCCATGCATTGTTCTGATTGACACGCATCTGCTTGTTGAGCAGATTCTGTAGTCCTGCATAGGGGATGCGGATGGTGTTGCTTTGAGATGCCTTCTCTTGTTTTGCCACGATGTTGGAAAACTCGCTTTCTTCCACATAGGGATAGTCCTGTGGTTTCCAGAGAGCGAAGTTCTCGGATTCGGTCACGGCAATCTGTCCATTCTTGAGATTGGGAATGAAGGTGGCGCGATAGGTCTTTCCATCGTAGGAGAGAACGGGGTGGTGGAGTTTTTTTCTCGCTGCCCCATGTGCCATAGTCACTCTCGAAAAGGTTGCAATTCACGTGTGTCCAATGTTTCTTGTCAATGGAGTATGCAATTTGCATGTCGCGTGTGCCATTTTTCACATCGGGGCGCACCCATACGGAGTCGGGCTGGTTGGCAAATACAGGCAATGACATCATTATTATGATGACCGTCATCAAAGATTGTTTCATGATAGGAAAATGGCTCTTATTCTGTTGCTTTGACTGTGAATGTCACGCTGTTGTTTTCAATGCTGGCACTGCCGAAAGGACTTCCGTTGGGGAACAGGCTTGATGCTTGTATTGTGCCCACGTTCACTCGTAAAGTGTACATTCCTGCTGTGTCTGGCACTACGAAGGTGAAGGTCGGTTCTTTAATTTCGAGCGAACTGGCTCCTCCTTTTACGTTGTACTGTGGTTCTTGCCCATAACGGCTGAGTGTCCATTTGTACTCCATTTTGTACCAAGACTTTCCTGCCGACATGAACTTAATGGTGGCAGTCACGGTGTCGCCCATGGATGGTTTGCTGGGATTTATTACCACTTCTTTGAATGAGGGTGGAACTGCATCCATTTCAGGATCGTTACTGCAATTGGTGAAGAAAAGAGGGCATGCAACCATCATAAATGTTGCAAGCAGAAGGATGTTACGTTTCATTGTTTGTCTGTAAATTTTGCTTGATTTGTTTTATTTTTGTTGCAAAGTTAATTATTTTAATTGATAATTGATAATGATAATCGATTTATCCGTATCTTTGCATACATATTTTATAATTATTAAGGATTATGTTTAGCGGAATTGTAGAAGAATTTGCCACTGTTGTGGCGATAGAAAAGGAACTGGAGAATGTTCATTTCACCCTCACTTGTTCATTTGTGGATGAATTGAAGATAGACCAAAGTGTGGCTCATAACGGCGTGTGTCTCACGGTGGTGAAGATTTTTGACGGGAAGTACGTGGTTACAGCCATGAAGGAAACGCTCGACAGAAGCAACCTTGGCTTGCTGAAGGTGGGTGACAAGGTGAATGTGGAACGCTCCATGATGATGAACGGACGTCTGGACGGACATATCGTGCAGGGACATGTTGACCAGACCGCTGAGTGTGTGGCGAAGATTGACCAACAGGGCAGTTACACATTCCGTTTCCAGTATCTGTTTGACAAGGAAATGGCCAAGAAGGGCTACATGACGGTGGACAAGGGCAGTGTGACGGTGAATGGTGTCAGCCTGACCGTTTGCAATTCACAGGATGACAGCTTTGAGGTGAACATCATCCCTTACACCTACGACAACACCAATTTCCATACAATAGAGGTGGGTACGAAGGTGAATCTGGAGTTTGACATCATCGGGAAATACATTGCTCGAATTCAATCGTTCAACTTGTGAATTTGGTTCTCAAATAACACATTTGTGTGCAAAAATGAAAGAAAAAAGGATGGAAACCTTGCGAAAAGTCAAGTTCCATCTTTTTTTTATATTAAAATATGTGTAAAATGTGGCGGGGATTTCGTACCTTTGCAAAGTTTTTCGTTAAGCGTAAAAAGGTTAATAGAACTCTAACATAATTATGAAACATCAGTTACGGAGTGCTGTCTGCACTGAAGGTCGCCGTATGGCTGGAGCACGTGCTCTGTGGGTAGCCAACGGCATGAAGCGTGAACAATTTGGAAAACCAATCATTGCCATCGTCAACTCGTTCACTCAGTTTGTTCCGGGTCACACTCATCTGCATGAGGCTGGACAGATCGTGAAAGAGGAAATTGAAAAGATGGGATGCTATGCAGCAGAGTTCAACACCATCGCCATTGATGACGGTATTGCCATGGGACATGATGGTATGCTTTATTCGCTGCCTTCACGCGACATTATTGCAGACTCTGTGGAGTATATGTGTAATGCCCACAAGGCAGATGCGATGATTTGCATCTCCAACTGTGACAAGATTACCCCGGGTATGCTCATGGCTGCCATGCGTCTGAACATCCCTGCCGTGTTTGTCAGCGGTGGTCCTATGGAGGCAGGCAAGTACAAGGGCGAGAACCTCGACCTGATTGCTGCGATGATTAAGGGGGCTGATCCCACTGTGAACGATGAGGAATTGGCAGAGGTGGAAAACCGTGCATGTCCTGGTTGCGGTTGCTGTTCAGGTATGTTTACAGCCAACTCAATGAACAACCTGACGGAGGCCATCGGTCTCTCACTCCCCGGCAACGGAACCATCCTTGCCACCCATGTGAACCGTAAGGAGCTGATGAAGGCGGCTGCCCGCCAGATTGTGAAGAACGCATTCGCTTACTATGAAGATGGTGACGAATCTGTTCTCCCACGTTCCATCGCCACCCGCAAGGCTTTCCTCAATGCGATGACGCTTGACATTGCGATGGGCGCTTCAACCAATACGGTGCTGCATCTTCTGGCAGTGGCACAGGAGGCTGGGGTGGACTTCACGATGGCTGACATCGACAAACTTTCCCGCAAGACTCCTTTCCTCTGCAAACTGGCACCAAATTCTCAGAAGTACAGCGTGCAGGAGTGTGGTCGTGCAGGCGGTATGCTGAACCTGCTTGGCGAATTGGCTAAGGGTGGATTGATTGACACCTCTGTGAAGCGTGTGAACGGTTCCACTTTGGCTGAAGACATAGAGAAGTATTCGATTCTGAAAGACAATATTGATCCAGAGGCAAAACGCATCTACAGCAGTGCACCTGCAGGTGTGTTCTGCAATCAGCTGGGTGTGCAGAACACCAGCTACGAGACATTGGACACAGACAGAGAGAATGGTTGTATCCGTGATATTGAGCACGCTTACACCAAGGACGGTGGCATGGCAATCCTCTTCGGCAACATCGCACAGGATGGTTGTGTGGTGAAGACAGCCGGTGTGGATGAGAGCATTTGGAAGTTCTCTGGTCCCGCTGTGGTGTTCGACTCTCAGGAGGACGCTTGTGAGGGTATCCTTGGTGGTAAGGTGAAAAAGGGCGATGTGGTGGTCATCACGCATGAAGGTCCAAAGGGTGGTCCTGGCATGCAGGAGATGCTTTACCCAACTTCTTACATCAAGAGTATGCACATGGGTAAGGAGTGTGCTCTTATCACTGACGGACGTTTCTCTGGCGGCACTTCTGGATTGTCTATCGGTCATATTTCTCCCGAAGCAGCATCGGGCGGTAACATCGGTAAGATTGTGGATGGCGACATCATCGATATCGACATTCCTAACCGCAGCATCAACGTGCGTCTCAGTGATGAAGAACTGGCAGCACGTCCACAGCAGCCGCTTAAACGTAATCGTGTAGTATCAAAAGCCCTCCGCGCATACGCTCAAAGTGTGGCAAGTGCAGACAAGGGAGGCGTAAGAATTATAGATTAAGGTATATATGGAAAAGATAACAGGTGCAGAGGCTATGATGCGTGCCCTCGAACATGAGGGTGTGGATGTGCTTTTCGGCTATCCCGGCGGTTCCATCATGCCGACATACGATGCACTTTATGATCATAAGAAGACGTTGAATCACATCCTTGTTCGTCATGAACAGGGTGCCGTACATGCTGCTCAGGGCTATGCTCGTGTGAGTGGCAAGGTGGGTTGTGCCATCGTGACTTCTGGCCCAGGTGCCACCAACACGGTGACAGGCATAGCGGATGCAATGATAGACTCCACTCCGATGGTGGTCATCTGTGGGCAGGTGGGTGTTGCCATGCTGGGCACGGATGCCTTTCAGGAGGTCGATGTGGTGGGTGTGACTTCACCTATCAGCAAGTGGAGTTACCAGATTCGCCGTGCAGAAGATGTGGCTTGGGCTGTCGCTCGTGCTTTCTATATTGCGAAGAGCGGTCGTCCTGGTCCTGTGGTGCTCGACTTTGCCAAGAACGCCCAGACGGGTATGGTGGAGTTCGAACCCGCCAAGGTGGATTTCATCCGTAGTTATGACCCGGAGCCAGACATGAACTTGACAGACATTGAACGTGCGGCCAAGATGATCAACAACAGTGTCAAGCCTTTCGTTCTGGTGGGACAGGGTGTGGAACTGGGCAGTGCGCAGAAAGAACTCTGCACTTTCTTGGAGAAGGCAGACCTTCCTTGTGGAACGACATTCTTGGGACTTTCAGCCATCCCTTCCGACCATCGTTTGAACATGGGTATTCTCGGTATGCACGGCAATTTGGGACCGAATGTGATGACGAATCAATGTGACTTGCTCATTGCCGTGGGTATGCGTTTTGACGACCGTGTGACGGGCAATCTTGCCACTTATGCGAAGCAGGCAAAGATCATCCATTTTGACATCGATCCTGCTGAGTTCAACAAGAATGTGACTGTTGATTTGGCAGTGCTTGGCAACTGTAAGGAGACACTTCCTGCTGTGACCAAGTTGATGGATAAGGCTCAGCACACCTCATGGATTGGGGGCTTCAAGCCTTATGAGGAGAAAGAATATACGAAAGTGATAGACAAGGCTCTCCATCCGACGGAAGGTCCGCTCTTGATGGGCGAGGTGATTCGCAAGGTCAGTGAGGCCGCTCACAATGAGGGGATCATGGTGACTGATGTGGGTCAGAATCAGTTGATGGCATGCCGTTATTTCAAATTCACGAAAGAGCGTTCAGTGGTTACTTCAGGTGGTTTGGGCACGATGGGCTATGGTCTTCCTGCTGCTATTGGCGCCACCTTCGGAGCACCAGACAGAACTGTGTGTCTCTTTGTTGGCGATGGTGGTTTGCAGATGACTATTCAGGAACTCGGCACCATCATGGAACAGGGAGCCCCTGTGAAGATTATTCTCTTGAACAATAACTTCTTGGGCAATGTGCGTCAGTGGCAAGAGATGTTCTTTGCTCACCGCTATTCGTTCACTCCGATGCAGAACCCCGATTACGAACTGATTGCAAAGGGGTATGGCATTCCAGCCAAGACGGTGATAGAACGTGCTGACCTCGATGCTGCTATTGCCGAAATGTTAACAACTCCAGGTCCATATCTCTTGCAGTGTGCTATCAAGGAGGAGGACAATGTGCTTCCGATGACGCCTCCGGGTGCAAACATCGATGAAATGCTTCTTGAGATATAATGCAAAATACGAAAAAGACTTTCGGAGGACAATGTGGTGAATGCTCGTCCTGTGGCAAATGTCAGCGCGTGCTTGAGCAGAACCAACCCAAAGAAAGGAAAATTAAAGTACAAACTCCAACAATGGAACAAGATACAACAACAAAACTCTATACCTTCCTGATTTACTCAGAGAATGTGCCTGGTTTGCTTTCGCAGATTACGGCTGTTTTCACTCGTCGTCAGGTGAATATCGAGTCATTGAACGTGTGTGCATCCAGCACTCCTGGGGCACATAAATATACCGTTACTGCCAACTGCGACGAGCGTATGGCACGCACTCTGACAGTGCAGATAGAGAAGCGTATAGAAGTGCTTCAGGCACATTTCTATACAGACGATGAACTTTTCATCAATGAGACAGCACTCTTCAAATTGAGCACTCCCGTCATGATGAAGAATCGAGAAATCAGTCGGTTGGTGCGCTCTTACGATGCCCGCATCATCGAGGTGAACAGCACTTATGCAGTGGTGGAGATAACGGATGATACAGACAAGATTATCTCTCTCTTCGATGAACTGAAGAAATTGGATTGTGTCTTGCAGTTTGTTCGTTCCGGTCGCATCTGTATCACCAAGAGCCGTGTAGAACATCTCGATGAGTATCTGGCTGTGCGTGAGTCTAAAAGAATAAAGAACCAAAAGAAATAGATTAATATTTTTATAGTAACCCGCAAGGATTATCCTTGCACAATTAAAAACAAAACGCAAAATGGCAAAAATGAATTTTGGTGGCGTTATCGAGGAGGTAATGACACGTGAAGAGTTCCCACTCGAGAAGGCTCGTGAAATCTTGAAAGACGAGACTATCGCTGTGATTGGTTATGGTGTACAGGGTCCTGGTCAGGCTTGTAACCTCCGCGACAACGGTTTCAACGTAATCGTTGGTCAGCGTCAGGGCAAGACTTTTGAGAAGGCTATCAAGGACGGTTGGGTTCCTGGTGAAACTCTTTTCTCTATCGAAGAGGCTGCCGAGAAGGGTACAATCGTGATGTGCCTGCTTTCTGACGCAGCAGTGATGTCTGTATGGCCAACCCTCAAGAAGTACCTCACTCCTGGTAAGGCTCTCTACTTCTCACATGGTTTCGCTATCACTTGGAGCGACCGCACTGGTTGTGTTCCTGCCAAGGACATCGACGTCATCCTGGTGGCTCCTAAGGGTTCTGGTACATCACTCCGCACTATGTTCCTCGAAGGCCGTGGCCTGAACTCTTCTTACGCAGTATATCAAGACGCTACAGGCAAGGCACTTGACCGTACTCTTGCTCTTGGTATCGGTATCGGTTCTGGCTACCTGTTCGAGACGACTTTCCAGCGCGAGGCCACTTCTGACCTCACTGGCGAGCGTGGTTCACTCATGGGTGCTATCCAGGGTCTTCTCCTTGCTCAGTACGAAGTCCTCCGCGAGAATGGTCACACTCCATCTGAGGCATTCAACGAGACAGTGGAGGAACTCACTCAGTCACTCATGCCTCTCTTCGCACAGAAGGGTATGGACTGGATGTACGCAAACTGCTCTACTACCGCTCAGCGTGGTGCCCTCGACTGGATGGGTCCTTTCCACGATGCCATCAAGCCCGTTGTTGAGAAACTCTACGCTTCTGTGAAGTCTGGTCACGAAGCACAGATTTCTATCGATGCCAACTCTAAGCCCGACTATCGCGTTGGTCTTGAGAAGGAACTTGCTGCTCTCCACGACTCTGAAATGTGGCGCACAGCAGAGGTTGTTCGTCAACTCCGTCCTGAGAATAACTAATCATTTCAATCTTGTATAAACAAGGGCGTGTGTCTCATGACACACGCCCTTGTTCTTTTATTAATCTAACTCAACTTTCGGATGTTTTTTCAACAATGAATGACACTAATTTTACGAACCTTTAGCATCTTGGCTAAAACAATGCCAACCGAATGGTGGACTTCAATCGAGGAAGTCTCATTCGTGTCATTCGTTGCACCGAAGGTGCTTCGCGCAATACTTCTTCTCGCCGCATGGAAAAATTAGTGAAATTAGTGTAATTCGTTGTTGAAAAAACGCCCGACGATTAAATAGTCTATCAGTAGAGGTAAATCTTGTAGTTCTTCACACTGCCGGGAGCACCTTGTTCAGCGCGTGGCAGATATTCGAGAGCGGAAATGGTCTGTTCGCTGCCGAGGTCGATGACGAGAAGGTGGGGGAGTGTGGCACTCTTTTCGGTCTGCCAATAGGTGGATTCCTGCAGGTCATACACCTTGTCGCCCGTATGGTTGCCGTTCTCTTCTTCGCTGTTGGCATACTTGGTTGTCCAAGGCTCACGAGAGATGCGCTTGCCGTCGGCACCTTGCAGGTAGAGTTCGGCAATGGCCACGCGGTCGCCCTCCTTCTGAGTGGAGAGACATTCGATGGCGAGATAACGGCCCTTCTTCGGAGCAGCAAACTTGACGGTCTGCCAGCCATTGCCAGCGTTGAAGGCACCCGTGGCAGCAGGATTGGCACTGTTGAGGTCGGGCTTGTCACCGATGTTGTTGTGCTTGTTCGACTTCTCCAACTGGAGTTTGTTGAGTTCAGGCTTGTCTTGTCCCCAGACAACAGCCTCTTTCGGCCCAACCACATCAAGCACGATGATTTCGTTCTTTCCTTTCTTCAGCCAGCAACCGGGACAGTAGAGTGTCTGCTGAGGGCCAATGCTCCAGATGCGACCGAGCGCATGACCGTTCACATACACCTGTCCTTTGCCCCATGTCTCGAAGTTGAGGAAGGTGTCGCCCACCTTATTAATATTAAAGTAGCCGCGATAGTAGCCACGTTTGCTCACAAGGTCGAGACCATCAACATTCCATTGTGGTTTCTTGCCCAATCGCTGTCCTTCTTTCTCGGCTTGAGTATAATCATTGTTGTGGACAAAAGCATCAGCGGCTTTCTCGTAAGAGTCTGGCAATCCGAATTTTACCCAACCTTGTGGTTTCCATGTGGTTTCGATGCCTTCTACTTCTGCTGTGATGGCTACTTCGCCCACGATGCCTTTGAAGTCTTTGATGGCTCGCCCAAAGTTGATGCGCCCCATCGCTTCAACAAGGATTTCCAATTCGTCACCTTTCTTCACAGGGGGCAGCGTGAGGCTCTTCTCATTCTTCACGCGGTCAATCTTGCCTATGTATTTGCCATTGATGAATACCTGTGCAAAGTCATGGAAATCTGCCGTGATAACGCTCTGAACAGGAATCTCCGGCATTGTGGTTGTGTAGAGCATCGACCCCCAACCCATGTCCATCTCCTCGAAGGTCATCAAGCCCCCTTCCTTGCGAATGGGCATTTTGAGTTCAGTATCTGAACCATTGAATATAGAAGAGAACTCCTTCAGTTCAAACTTGGGAATCGTGATGATAGGTGCAGCAGGCTTGGGCACAGCGGGCAAAGCCTTACCGTCATTGTATTTCTCCATCATCTTTCGGAGTTCGAAATATTTAGGAGTGGTTTGCCCATACTCGTTGATGGGCGCATCGTAGTCATAACTCGTCACGTCGGGCGCAAAGCCAGGAGAGTTAGCACCAGCCCAATGACCAAACGAGGTGCCTCCGTGTGTCATGTAGAGGGAGAAACTGATGCCCTTGGAAAGCATCTCGTCCATACCGTCCACCATGTCCTTGGCAGGACGGGTCTCATGACGGGCACCCCACTTGTCGAACCATCCGCTCCAGAACTCCGAGCACATCTTGGGTGCATTAGGACGAAGTTCGCCCAAGCGACGGAATTGGTCGTTGATGTTGGCACCTGTGCCGAAGTTCATCGTCCATGTGAGGTCATCGAGGCCGTTCTTTTCAAAGTTGGAACTCCAGTCGCACTGGAAGAGTGCCAAGTCCTTACCATAAATGCCACGTAAGCAGTCTCGGATTTCGGAGACATAAGGTTTGTCCTCTCCATAGGAACCGTACTCGTTCTCCACCTGAACCATGATGATGGGACCTCCGTTCTGGATGGTGAGCGAAGCCAGTTGCTCGCCTACCTTCTGCTCGAAAATTTTCACACGCTCCATGAAGTAGGGGTCCTGCTCCCTCAATCGGATGTCCTTCTTCTTCAGCAGCCACCAAGGCAGACCGCCCATTTCCCATTCAGCGCACACGTATGGACCAGGACGTACGATGACGTACATGCCGTTCTTCTGTGCCAGACGGCAAAATTCTGCCACATCGTTGTTGCCCGTGAAGTCGAATTGTCCCTCACGCTGTTCGTGGATGTTCCAGAAAATGTAAATGCATACGGTGTTCATGCCCAAAGCCTTGCACATCTTGATGCGATGCTCCCAATAGGGCTTAGGGATACGGGGATAATGAATCTCGGCAGCCTTCACCACGAAGGGGTTGCCATTGAGCAGGAACGTACCGTTACCTGCCGCGAATGTTCCCTTGGTTTTTTGTGCGTTAGAAGGTATTGTTACCAATAGGGCAACCAAGAGAGAAAACAAAGAAATGATCTTTTTCATTGTATGTATAAATAGGTTTATATTAGTTTTCTTTTGACAAAGGTACTGTATCTTTCTTTTTTCTACAAACTTTTTTATCAAATTCTTGTGATAAATATAAAAATGACGTACCTTTGTAAGGCAAAACGCTAATTATTTACCCATCGTATTATAGATTTACCAATATGTCTATTTGGATTATTTTAAAACTTCTGGGTTCGCTTGCACTCCTTATGTTCGGTATGAAAGCCATGAGCGAAGCCCTCCAGAAGATGGCAGGTCCACAGTTGCGTCATGTTTTAGGTGCAATGACCACCAACCGCTTTACAGGAATGCTGACAGGTACTTTGGTCACAGCATCCGTTCAATCATCAACCGCAACAACCGTGATGACCGTCTCGTTTGTCAATGCCGGTCTGCTCACTTTGGCACAAGCCATTTCTGTCATCATGGGTGCCAATATTGGTACAACGCTTACTGCATGGATTATGGCAGTAGGTACGGCGGGCAACGAAACCTCTCCATTCGACATCAGTATCGTGTCATATGTGGGTTTCTTCATCGGCATCGTGCTCATCTACATGAAAAAGCACCGCTATTTGGGCGATTTTCTGTTTGGTATCGGTCTTTTGCTGTTAGGACTTACGACCCTGAAGGCAACAGGCATGTCTATGGACCTGGCAAACAACGAAGCCGTCACATCCTTCTTCAAGTCATTTGATCCAGACTCCTTCTGGACCACGCTCATATTCCTCGTCTTGGGTGGTGTCATGACCTTCTGCGTGCAGTCGTCTGCCGCGGTGATGGCCATCACGATGTTGTTGTGTTCTACGGGTGCGATGCCTATCTACCAAGGTATTGCATTGGTGTTGGGCGAGAACATCGGAACAACGATTACCTCAAACCTCGCCGCTCTGTCTGCCAACACGCAGGCTCGCCGTGCCGCTCTTGCCCATATGTTCTTCAACGTGTTTGGTGTGCTGTGGATTCTGTTCGTCTTCCGTTACTTCATTGATATGGTGTGCGGATGGGTTGGTTATGATGTGGAAATGACTAAGAGCAATGCCAGCAGCACCGCTTTCCTTGCCAACGCTGCCAAACTGAATTTCGTGTTGGCTGCTTTCCACACCACCTTCAATGTGGTCAACACAGCTATCCTTATATGGTTCATTCCTCAAATAGAAAAATTTGTCTGCTGGGTCATCAAGCCTAAGAAGGTGGACGAGGAGGAAGACTTCAGCCTGCATTTCATCACGGCTGGCTTCATGAAGACTCCAGAACTTTCTGTGTTCGAAGCTCAGAAAGAGATTACTTCTTTCTCGGAGCGTATGCAGCGTATGTTCAACATGGTCATTGATTTGCTTGACTTGTCCAGTACCGTATCGCCCAAGAAGAAGAAAGACGCTAAAGCGGGAGACTTTGACAAACTCTATTCACGCATAGAGAAATATGAGGACATTTCAGACAATATGGAATTGGAAATTGCCAAATACCTCGATTCTGTCAGTGATGCACATTTGTCTGACGAGACGAAAGCAAAGATTCGTGCCATGTTGCGTGAGATTTCTGAACTTGAATCTATTGGCGATGCTTGCTACAATATGGCTCGCACCATCAACCGCAAGTTCAACGGGAAGCAAGACCACTTCACGGAGGAGCAATATGAGCATATCCACCAGATGATGAGCCTTACTGACCAGTCACTGTCAGAGATGAACCGTCTGATGGGTGGCAGAAAGGAAAGTTACGATATGAATCGTACGGTCAACATCGAGAACGAAATCAATAGCTATCGCTCCCAGTTGAAGTCGCAGAACATCAACGACATCAATAGCCATAAATACACCTATGCGGTGGGCACCATCTATATGGATCTTATTAACGAGTGTGAGAAACTTGGTGACTATGTGGTGAATGTGGTTGAAGCTCGTATGGGTACACGAGTGAGAGGAGTGTGAACCCTTTCACTTGTCTAAAAGATCAGGCCGCAAGGTCTTCGTCCTGGCTAACGCCTGTTCATACTCCCACTCCTTGATTTTTGCCTCGTGACCGGAGAGGAGTATTTCTGGCACTGTCCAAGTTTCATTCGGACAACTCACGGGGTGATACTCCGCCGGGCGTGTATAGACGGGCGGCTCAAGCAGATTATCTTGGAAAGAGTCGGATAAGGCACTTTCCACGTCACCAATCACACCGGGAATGACTCGCACGATAGAGTCAGCCATCACTGCCGCAGCCAGTTCGCCACCCGTCAGCACATAGTCTCCGATGCTGACTTCCTTTGTGATGAGGTGTTCGCGGATGCGGTAGTCAATGCCCTTGTAGTGTCCACAAATAATAATGATGTTCTCCTTGAGCGAAAGTTCGTTAGCCATTGGCTGGTCGAACTTCTCGCCATCAGGAGCAGTGAAGATAATCTCATCATACTTACGTTCCGCCTTCAGTGCTGCAATACAAGCATCCAGTGGTTGGCACTGAATCAGCATGCCAGCCGCACCGCCAAACGGGTAGTCATCCACCCGCCGATGCTTGTCGGTGGTGTAGTCCCTCAGGTTATGTACATGTATTTCTGCCAGTCCTTTCTTCTGAGCACGTCCGAGAATGCTCTCTTGTGTAAACGGTTCTATCAGTTCAGGAAGAACCGTGATGATGTCAATGCGCATAAATGACCTTTTTCTATTTTCTGTGGCAAAGTTAGTGCAAATCGAGCGAAATACAAAATGAAAAAACATTTTTTCATTTTTATTTCCGAGATGCAGCCTAAGTTCGGCGTAGCCAACGTACGAATAATCGAGCGAAATACAAAATGAAAAAACATTTTTTCATTTTTTATTTCCGAGATGCAGCCTAAGTTCGGCGTAGCCAACGTACGATTAAGCGAGGATAACACAACTGTTCTCCGACTATTTTCTTCCATTAGACTCTTGAGTGTGCTTCAATAGAGTCCCTCCGTAACCTCTAAATCGACGTCGTCGACATCGATCAATCGACCTCGTCGACATCGACCAACCGACCTCGACGACGTCGATTTTGTGGAGATTGTTTTCTCCCCCCTTGACCTTTGGTGTTCCTTTAGTGCTCCTTTAGTGCTCCTTGGGTTCGTAGTGGTAAGATAGTAGTAAGGTAGTAGGTTCGTAGTGGTAAGGTGGTAGGTTGTTTGTAGTTGTTAACTGTCAACTCAAATAGTTCTTCCATTTTTTTATCTTGCGATTCTTACATCCAGCATGGCAACTCCTAATTGGCTTCGCCGAAGATGCTCATGCTCGGCATAGTTCAA
>SAMEA3663010__coassemble_222_pt1 | contig 27002 bp, 14 predicted proteins | sample SAMEA3663010__metabat2_low_PE_015 | metagenome-assembled genome bin SAMEA3663010 (sample SAMEA3663010) | pig gut metagenome | biome: pig gut; feature: pig-associated habitat; material: faeces | place: France | collected 2012 | reverse complement strand
AAAATCTTCCAATCATCCGCAACGCGGATTAGTTGTATATATAACTAGACCGCAACCGGTCGATTGGAAGATTGGGAAGATTAAAAAGATGGAGGGTTATCAAGGATCATGGGAGGAATGGAGGGAGGAGGAAAAGGAAAAAGAAGAGGGGCGACCGTGTGGTCACACCTCCCCTTTTGTTATGTTCTGAAATCCACCATGAACGGAGGATTAACAGAATATATATGTGTGTATGGATTATTCTACTTTAAAATAGAATCCAACACCTTTCGTGCTTCTTACATTGATATTTATGTCCTCTCCATGATATTGAGGGATATAATTCGTAATATTACTAATAGTCTTAGAGCCTGATTCACCTTGAAGAGACTCACTTGCACCTTGGTCATTAGTAAACAGTATATCAGGCGATTCATTCCCTGCACTACGATTTCCTGACCATGTCAAATTCAAAGAACTAGCATTTTGCTTGATGAGAGTCTTATTACCATTGACATCGTAATAGAAATTGTATGTTTTATCACTATTAATGGTGAACTTAAGAGTATATGATGTCAAAGCCGTACTGCTCAACCAATCACTGCCAGTATTACTACCTGCCTCAGTCACTATAAATGTGAATGATGTTGTAGCCTCTTCGTAGGTGTCATCCGCTTCACGGGTAACAGTTATGGTGCGACGGCCTTCATTATATGGTGTCCACGAGGCTGGGTTAGTTATTGTACCATTGCCCATCTCACCTGAATAGGTGAAAGTGTAAGTGCCTTCAACATAGTTTGTCAAGTAAGCATAGAGGTCGACCTTAGTTCCTGGTTTAACCGTGATGTCACCCTTATTGCCAAGGTTCAGGGTCTGCTTCTGAGTGGTGCCACCGCCGCCATTTGCATTGATTTCTTCCTGTGTCATGTCACCTGTGGAGAGAATCAGGTCTTCCACTGTGGCAGATGATTGGGCATTGTTCTTGTTCTTGTACCAGTCGGTGTTTTGTTTGTGGTCCTGCACCCATCCTGCAAAGTCTGGGTATGGGCCCTTACCAGCCTCGTCACAGATGGTCATATACTCTACAGGCCATGCCCACACATAGTCGGTCTTCTTGCCTGCCTCTGGGTAGTTGTAGCGTGTGTAGGAGTATGGGATGCAGAGGATGTAAGGCACATTCTCGCCTGTGTCATGCACGGCTGCCTGAATTGTGGATGCACCGGAGAAAGCACTGCTGTTGATGTCGAGTGTGAAAGGTGCTTCGCTGCCTGATTTGAGTGTGCGGACTTCGAAGCCGCCCATGTTCACGTCCTTGCCATCTCTGGTGTAGGCAGAACCACTTCCATCACCTGTTGCGTAGTATGCCATGGTCCAGTCTTCAGCCACCTCAAACTCAATTGGTGCAGCAGTCTTCTCATAACGAGATTTGGCATTAATGATGGAAAATTCTCCGCTGTTAACCTTTGTTGCGCCGAAGAGTTGGTGGATTTCGCCGAAGCACTTGTCCCTTTCGCTGTCCCATGGATCCTGGAAGTAGATGTAACTTGCCAGTGTACCACCTGCTGCGAGTGGTGTGAGTTTTGCCTTCGGCTTACCGCTGATGTGTTCAACCGAGAACACCACGTCGTTGTAGTCAATGTCGAACGAGCCGCCCAAGTCCTCGCAAGCCACGAGCCATACAGTTGCTTTGGGGTCTTCGTTGATGATAGTGGGCTTACTGCCAGCGAAAGCAAGCACGATGTCGTTCAGGTCGAAGTCACCACCGCCGTATGAATCTGTATTGTTTGGCCAGTCCTCAAAGCCGATGAACATCTGGTCGCCAATAGTAAATGTGGATGCATAACTTGGCTTGGAGTTGGTGTCATCCCAGTTTACAGTTCCATTGCCATAATCGATGATACCATGTCCGTGCTTATAGGTGTCAGTGTTCTTGCTGCTCTCTGAGTAGAAAGTACAATCACCCACTGCACCATCAGTCTTCTTCAGATACATGCCGAACTTGGTTCCTTCTGGAATATTCACCACAATACCTTGACTACGGCCTTGACGATTGTTCTGCACAATGTCGTTAGCGTTGCCACCATTGTACTGTGACCAATTATTGCTGTTTTTGACCAGCTGAACCTTTTTGAAGGTAATGTCACCACGACAGCCTTGCAATCCCATTTCATGATTCCATGTAGGTGAATTAGTATTAGATGATCCTGAAAGACGAATTTCGCAATTTTGCTTGAGATTATCGCTTAATTCTGAAAGGTTAATTTCAGCGTTTCCTGAAGAAATAGTCATAGTGACAGCGTTATCTCTGTCAAGCGAATTATCCGTTTTCTTAGGATAGAAAACAACACGATAATCAGGGGTGCCGTTCTTCAGCTCTGCTTCGAGAACCAACTTTGTATAACTTCTAATGTCATTAGGAAGTCCCAAATCATACAACTGAATACCCGACAGGGGAATATAAATCAATGATGTATAATCTTGGTAATATTCAGCCATTCGACTACCATCCGAATAAAATCTTTTAGAGATATTATCTTTCAACTCGTTTTGACCTTCAAGTTTTGCATTCTTCAAATTGGCATCCAGATATTCCTCACCTTGTCCTTCCAGGCCTTCGCCCTTGTTCTGGTAGATGTCCACCTCATGGTACTGTCCGTTAGCATCTGTGTAGTACACACCGATGGTGTTGTCAGAACTGGTGTTCCAGAAGTAAGGGTAGATGACGAACTCACCGTTAGAAATATAAGAGAAATCATGAGTCACACGGTTCAGGTTGGTGTGATCCTGACGAGAACCGATTTCAGGCACGACACCTCTCACAGCGTCATAATCGCTTGAGGAGATGTACTTGTACTGTGGATAGGTCACTTCCTTGATGGTAGTTCCACCTGCTGGAATCTTTGATACTTTGACCCCATCGCCATTACTGTCGTCAGGATCAGTAAAGATAGCACGTGTGCCGCCGAAAGTCACTACGCCGCCTGGCACGGTCTTCTGTGCCGTTGCGCCGTCGGTCACAACGATTTCCTTGGTGCCCTCCACCATGTCGAAGCCGAGCATGCGAGTGCCTTTCACTCCCTCATAGTCGCCCACAATGGTGTACTCATCACCCGTCAAGGCATAGATTTTCACTTCCGACTCCTTCATGGTGGAGACGGTCACGGTGCCACGTTCTGCGAGGTTCCAGTCCTGCTCGGGGTCGATGTCGCCGAAGGTCTTGCGGAAATCCTGCGCAAACTTGATAGCCTGTTCGGAGTAGCCATTGTCGTAGTCGCTACAGCCAGCCACGGCAAGCGACATCATCGCTGCCGGAACGAAGAATGAAAGTAAACTTTTAATTTTCATTGTATTCTTCATATTTGGTTTGATATTAATTTGTTTTCTGCCTATTTGTCTTCTGTCCAGTGGATAGGATGTGTGTTGTAAATATCTTTTGGATTATATCAACTAACACTTTCATTGGGGTATGCACGGATGCGATCACGCGCCATGCGCACGTTATAATTGTACAAATTTAAGGCTTTTAGTTTACATAACGATAAAAAAACTTAAAAAAATGCGTTTAGGGGGATATTTTTTTACTTTTGGGGCAGTTTCTTGCCCTTCAGATTGCAGAGATTACACGGATTTTTTTTAACAACGAATATTTCGAATATGACGAATTTATACAATGCACAATGCACCTAAAGGTGCAACGAATAAAAACGAATGCTGAGTGTAGCCATTCGATTCCATTCGTAGCCGCTTGCGGCATTAGGGATATACATCTTCTCGCCGCATGGTAAATTAGAATGATTCGTTTTATTCGTTGTTGAAAATGAAGCGTTGGGAACTCCCGAAACTTAAATAATAAACATAAGTTTCGGGAGTTCTTTTACCGGTTCTTGCTGTGCAAGCGCTTCGCGATGACGCGGGCTTTAGAAAAGTGCCATTCGTTGTTCTGTATTCGCTGCATCAGGGTTCGCCGAGGTAGTCCACGATGAGGTGGACTTGCCGTGGCGTGAAGACGCGGGCGGTCTTGCGGTAGCCAGTGCGTTGGAGTTCCTCGGTGAGTGTGGGGTGATGGTGTATCCATGTCATCAGGCGGTTGACAGCCGCATGGGGCGTGAGGTCGGGAGCGTACATCTGTGCCAGTTCCTGCTTGCTCATTGCCACAATGTCCATGTCGTAGTCGTAGGTTTCCATGTGTGTTGGGGGTTGGTGGGGTTAGTTGTTTTCTTCGTCGTCGAGCAGTTCTTTGTTTTCTTCCAGCCATTTGATGCTGAAGGGGTCTCCTTCTGCCGCCCGTCGCCGTGCTTCGGCAAGTGTCTTGCGGAAGTTCTCGCGGCTCTCGCGCTCCAGTTCCTCCTTGTGGCGCAGGGCAGCCTGGCGTGCTTCTTCCTCGTTGGCAAGTCGCTGCTGTGCCGCTTCTTCCTGCTGGCGGTTGCGGAGGTATCGGAAGAGTTCGATGCGCTCATACCAGAGTGCGAAGTGGCGCAGGGCGTCGTTGGGCTCCTTGCTGACGGTGGCGGTGTTCTGGAGGTGGCGCACAAACTCGCCGATGCGGTGGCGGAGTTGGTCGGGGGTGATGCCGTTGTTGCGGCAGAAGGTGGCGACCCACTCGGTGCGTCCCATGAGGAAGGGTGCCACTTCGTCGGGCGTGAGTTCTTTCTCCCCTCCCCTTTCGTGGAGAGCGAGGCTTTTCTTCTTCTCTTCTTTTTCTTTGTCTTGGTTTTCTGTCTTTAAAGCGTGTGGGATTCTATTTAAAGGGGCTGTCGGTTGAGCGATGCTCTTTTGCATCATGGCGTGCGGCATTCTGGCATCGCGCTGCCGCAACTGATAGACGCAGTGGGTGTTGCAGCCGGCTCCGGCTGTGTGGCAGACGAGGATGCCCGCCTCGATGAGGTCGTGGCGTGCGGCTGCCAGGGTGCGGGTCGTCATGCCCACTTGCCCAGCCATGACGCGGTCGCTCATCTCGATGGTGTCGGGCCAGCACTGGCGGTTCATGGTGGCGACGAGCATGAGGTAGAGGTGGATGGCGGTGTGACTCAACTGTGACTGGAGGACGGCATCGAAGAGTGCCGTGACGTTTGCCACATAGGGGCTTCGGTAGGATTTGCAATAAGTCTTCATGTTACTTTTTTCGTTTGAAACATCATTTTTCTTTTGTTTTTCTTTGTTATTTGACTGATAAACCGTAACTTTGCGGTGAGTTTATCTCAAATGCGATGCAAAGTTAGCGGTTTCAAATGAAACAGCCAAATGTTTTTGGGAAAATGTTTGAGGGAGAACCAGCGGGGAAACCGCTGGACGCAGGGAGGGGAAGGAGGAAAGGAAGGAGGGAGGAGGGACCAGCGGGAAACCGCTGGACGCAGGGAGGAGAAAGGGAAGGAGGGAGGAAGGAGGAGAGCTAACTCTTACAAATACAATAATCAAAAAAAACGTAGAGATTATGACTGACAAGGAAAAACTGACAGCGTTGATGGAGAAGTTTTCGGGCGGCAGCCAACAGGTGTTTGCCCAACTCATCGGTGTGCCCCGTTCGAACATTGCCACATGGATGCACCGCAACAGCATCACTGCTAACGGCAGGGAGGCGATTCTGGACACGTTTCCGCAGGTGAGCCGCGAGTGGCTGATGGGCAACTCGGTGCGCTACAGCGTGTCGCCTGCCTCGAAGAGGGCGGACATGCTGACGGACGATGCCAACGTCATCCGCTTCTCGCGCGAGGACCTGGTGCCGCTCTACGACGAGTGCCGTGCCTCGTGCGGCGTGGTGGAGCAGTTTGAGCATCCTGAGTATGCGACGGAGTTCATCCATGTGCCAAGGTCGGATGCTATCGCCGCCCTCACCGCCGAGGGCATCTCGATGGAGCCGAGCATCCACAACGGCGACTACTGTCTCATCGGCAGCAGCATCGACCTGCAAGATGCTGACGACAAGCATATCTACTTGATTGTCACTAAGGATGGACAGTGTATGTTCAAGCGCATCTTTAACGAAGGGCGACGGGCTGAGAACATCCTCGTGCTGTCGGAGAATCCTGACTATTCGCCTCATGCACAGGCGGTGGCTAAGGCGGACATCCTGCATGTGTATCCGCTGAGGTATGTGGTACACAGGATGTGGTAGAAAGGAATGGCGCTTCTTTCGACTACGAGTTATTTTTTGCATACGAATGATGCTTTTTAACATTTGGCGGGGTGTCTGCCCTATGTCGGCACGGTGCGCGTGGTATTTCATTCTGACAGGATGAAATATTTCGTTCTTACAGCGCGTGTTATTTCGCGATGGAAGAGGAGAAAGAGGGGGAAAGGAAGGAGAGAGGAAAGAGGGCAGCGGGGAGGAAGGAGGAAAAGGGGCAGCGGGAAAACCGCTGCCCGCAGGGAGGGGGGAGCAAGAAAAATCCGCTCCATCTGGTGAAAGATGGGGCGGATTTGTTAATTGTGGGGGGATTCGGGGGGATTACTTGAGAAGTACTTTCTTGCCGTTCTTGATGACGATGCCCTTGTAGTCGGGACCGACGGGCTGACCTGCAAGGTTGTAGGCTGGGGCATCGGCTGCTGATGGGGCGATGGCTGGGGCGTCGATGGCATCGGGAGTGTCTGCCAGGTGCTTGTAGATGCCAATCACTTTTGCTTCAAGAGGAGCGGTGTAGCCACCGAAGAAGGTCATCATGCAGATTTGTGGGAGAACGCCGTCATTGACACCGCAGTTGGGGTCTTCAGCGAAGACATACTTGAATTCTGTTGAGCCTGCGGGTACGTCGGTGAGGTCTTGGTTGGACCAGAAGGCGAGTTTCCAACCAGCTGCCACTGGCTCGGCAAATCTGACAACTACGTAGTCGCAGTCTTTGACATCGACATTCATCATCTTGATGGCAATCTGGAGGTCTTTAGTGGCGGTGTAGGTGTTGTAGTCGTCGCCTTCCACGAGGGTGGCACGTGCGAAGTCGTCATACTCGGTGCCCTGGTTCTGTTCGATTTCGATGAGACCGCCTTCTGGGATGTCGGAGGCTGGCTCTGCATTCAGGTCAATGGACATGACTGTGAGGTCGGTGCCGACGATGGTGACGATTGCCACATAGTCTGACTCCCATGCTGAGATGGAGGCGATGTCGCCTGTGCTCATGTCGAAGTCGTCGTCGCTGTCATCGCCGTCTGCCAGCATCTCGCCTGTGGCAAGGTCGATGCGGTAGGCGTCTTTGTTGGTGGTGAAGTAGATGTTGTCGTCACTGATTGCTATGGCGGTTGCCTTCACATCGTCTTCAGGCAGGGAGGCGGTGCGGTTCCACTTGGGGGTGAAGTCGCTTGCCTTGATGGCTGCCACAAAGGCATAGTCCTTTTCGTGGCTGATGCTGACGTCGAACCAGTCGGAACCATAGGTGGTGCCTGCCATGTAGATGGTGCCGTCCTGCACATAGAAACCTGCGATGCTGTAAGGGATGGCTTCGCCTGCATTCTTGTTGCCTGTGAATTCCTTGGCTGAGATGCCGTCCTTGATGGTTCCGATGACGAGTGCATGGTCTTTTATGCCGCTGTCGTCGTTGGTGGTCTCGAAGGTGAAGCCCTTGCTGGCATCGGGTGTGGCGAGTGTGAGGTTGCCGAAGCCGATGAAGGCGTAAACGACGTTGCCGTCAGCGTCGAAGTCGAAGTTGAGGGCTTCGGGATAGACCTGCTCGTAGGAGATGCGCTCGGTGCTCTGCACGGTGAGCACGCTGGTGGCTCCCGAGAGGTCGCTCTTGCTGAGGGAGAAGATGCCCTTGCTGCGGTTCTCCATGTACATGAAGTCGAACACGTTCAGATAGGCAGCCTTCCAGCCCAGGTCATCCACGTTGGCATTGTAGTTGGCAGCCACATAGAGTTTGCTGCCGTTGAGCTTGATGGTGGTGGGAGACACGTAGAGTTCTTCGGGGTAGTAGAGTCCGGTGGCGAGAAGGTCGGCATCGGGTGTGGCGAGGAAGGTCTTCACTGCCTCGAACTTACCGTCCTTGCTCACTTTTGCGATGAAGGCAGACAGTACGTCTTCGCTCTTGATGGTGCCTTTCACACCGTCGGCGCCGGTGTATTCCACTTCGTCGGTGAAGGAGCCTGCTGCATAGAGGGTTCCGTCTTCGTCAACTGTCATGGCTGAAACGGCAATGTTGCCGACCATTGGGGCAGCCCAGAGTTCCTTGCCTTCTTTGTCGTACTTGACGATGGCTGAGGAGGTCATGCCTTCAGGGTCGGGCAGTGCCTTGCCTGCAAAGGTGAAGGACTTGGTGAATGTGCTGGCCACATAGACGGAGCCGTCGGCTGCCTGTGCCACATCAGCGGCATTGATTTCATCGTCGTCAGCCACGGGGGTGAATGTGGCTGCCCAGCCGTTTTCGACCTTCATGTCATCGCCGGTAATGAACGCTTGTGCGGATGCACTCATTGTGGCTACGAATGCCACTAACATAAGTAACAGTTTCTTCATAAAAAAGTTGTTTAAAAGTGAATGATATGGTTAACTATAATATTATTTAAGTGAATAGTGAATAGTGAATAGTGAAAAATTTAAGTTACCTGCCGTGTGGCGTGTTGGCATCCTGTTTGTCAATGATAGTTTTACTTTTAGTTTTTAACTTTCATTTTTTAGTCTATCACCTCGCCGCATGGCAGGTAACTCAAATTTTTCACTTTTCACTTTTCACTTTTAACTTTTCACTCCACCTCTCTATTTCGGGGTTTGCCTCCACTGCCTCGGTGGGGAATCGGAGGGTGTACTTCTCGGGGGTGAGGGTGAAGGTCTCGCCGTCGTAGGTGCGGGTGAGGGCGGGCTGGGTGGTGCGACGGAGGTCGTACCAGCGGTGACCCTCGAAGGCGAGTTCGCGGGCACGCTCGTCGAGGATTTCGGCAATGAGTTCGTCCTGCGTCATGGCGTTCATGAGGTCGAGGGCGGTGCTGAGGGCATCGGTTGAGAGCCGCTTCTGCAGGAGGGGCTTGAGGTAGGTGCCGATGGCATCGGCGGTGTTGCCCAAGCGTGCAGCACACTCGGCAGCGGTGAGGTAGGCTTCTGCACTGCGGAAGGAGCAGGAGAACTCGTCGTCGCCAGCCTTCTGCACGTCGTAGGAGGAGGAGGTGACGCGCTTGAAGAACTTCGTGCGGCGTTGGTCGCCTGTGCGGTAGAGGGCGATGAACTCAGGGTCGGGCATGGCGATGGCGGTGAAGAGGTTGGAGGAGAATTTCTCCAGGGCCACGATGCTCTCCACCGACTTGAAACTGTTGGGCAGCGTCTTGGAGGTGTTCATGTCCTCCAGTTCGCCGTGGGCACTGATGACCGCCTGTGCAGCGGTGAGTGCTTTCTGCCACTCATTCATATATAAATACGTACGTGCGCGTAGGGCTTGCACCGAAATCTTGTTGAAACGGTAGTTCTCGCCTTCAGCCCAGGTGTCAACCGTCAGGTTCTTCTCCGCCTCGTCGAGGTCGGCAAGCACCTGCGTGTAGATGGCTTCGACACTGCTGCTGGCAGGCATGGCAGTGACATCAGCCTCCAACTGCATGGGCACGCCTCGTGTGGTGGCTGGCTGGCAGTGGGTGTAGGGTTCGGCATAGAGATTGACGAGCAGGAAGTGGCTGTAGGCGCGGAGCATGTAACTCTCGCCCACGAGTTGGCGCACTTCGTCGTGTGTGGCATTGGTGATTTCGCCCTGGTGGGCGATGATGTAGTTGGCGATGTAAATGGCATGGTAGTAGCCGCGCCAGGTGAAGTAACTCGTGGTGGGTGACGGGTTCTCGTCTTTCCACCGCCAGAGGTCGAGGTAAGCATCGAGGTCGGTGGCGGAGGTCTTCTTCTTGTCCATCAGGAGTTCGTCGGTGCGCAAGGTGGTCATGTAGCGGTCCTTGGCGAAATACTTGTACTCGTAGGTGAGCAGGGCACGGTATTCCTCGCCAGTCTTGGCAATGACCTTGCCAGTGGGGGTGATGTCGAGGAATTTGTCGCAGGAGGAGAGCGTGAGGGCTGAAAGCAGGACGGTTGCCACCGCCATGCCTGCTGCCTTTAATATGTTGGGTGTTGTTTTCATTTGTTGGTTGTTGTGGGGTTGGTAGGAGTTTCTAGGATTGCCTAGGAGTTCCTAGGGTTTCCTAGGGTTTCCTAGGATTGCCTAGGATTGCCTAGGGTTTCCTAGGGTTTCTTTTCTAAAAGTTCACGTTCACCCCGAAGATGAAACTCTTGGGGACGGGTTGCGCAAAGGGGTTTCCCATCGTCTCGGGGTCGAGGTAGTTGTGGTAACTGCTGCCGAAAACGAGGAGGTTCCTGCCTTCGAGAGAGACGCTGGCGGAGGTGATGCCGATGGGCTGGAGCACCTTCTTGGGGATGCGGTAGCCAAGGCGCACGGACTGCAGACGGCAGTAGTTGCGGTTGCGCACCCACACGTCGAGCATGGAGTAGGTCTGGTACTCGGAGAAGTGGGTGTAGGCGGCGGCACGCTCAGGAGTGGAGGTGAGAAGGGCGGGATAGGCTGCGGAGAGCTGCTGGGTTGACGGGGCAGCCTGAACATTCCCATTAGTGCCATTAGCCCCATTATTCCCATTAGTGCCATTAGTGCCATTATTCCCATTAGTGCCATTAGTGCCGTTAGCCCCATTATTCCCATTAGCCCCGAAGCGATTCAGGATCTCGTGGTTGGTGTTCAGTCCTCGGTCGAAGTAGGTGGGTGAGTAGTTGGGCTGCACACGCACTTTCATGCCGAGGTTGAACATGAAGTTGACGCTGAGTTGCCAGTCCTTGTACTCGAAGTTGTTGATGAAGCCGCCGCTGACCTTGGGCTCGTCGGTGCCGATGTAGGTGTAGAGGGCACGCTGCTGTTCGGCGGTGAGGGTGGAGGCTCCGAAACGGTTGAGTTGGAAGAACTCTTCGGCAGTCTGCACGGTGCCGTCGTTGGCACGGAAGAGCGGATAGCCGTCGGCGTCGATGCCTGCCGTGCGGTAGGCGAAGATGGCACCCACGGGGTAGCCTTCGCGAGCGGGATAGGTGGCGTTTTCTGCCACCGTCTCGTTGAGGATTTTATTCTTATTGACACCTAAGTTCAGACTGGTCGTCCAATTGAAGTTTTTGGTGGAGATGTTGCTCGTGTTGAGGGCAAATTCCCATCCTTTGTTCTCCATCGACGCCCAGTTGATGGTGGTCATGGCGAAGCCTGTCTCCAACGGCAGTTGGCGCGACGAGATGAGGTCGGTGCTGCGTCGGTAGTAGTAATCGACGGTGAGTCGGATGCGGTTGTGGAGGAACGCCATGTCCAGTCCCACGTTCACGTTCTTGGTCTTTTCCCACTTGAGGTTGGGATTGGGCGCGGTCTCTGCGGCAATGACGGTCTCGATGTTGCCGGGCAGGACGGTGGTGCGGTCGAACGTGCCGATGAGGTAGGGCGAGGTGTTCTTGTCGATGTTTCCCTGCAAGCCGTAGGAGGCACGGAGGTTGAGTTCGTCAAGCCACTTGGCTCCCTCCATGAACTTCTCCTCCCCTGCCCTCCAGAGTCCGCTGAAGGAGTAGAGAGGCAGGTAACGGTATTTCTTTGCCACGCCGAAGACATCGGAGCCGTCGAAACGGACGGAGCCGCCGAGTGTGTAGCGGTGGGCGAAGGTGTAGGAACCTGTGGCAAACCACGACACGTAGGCATTTTCCTGATGGCTCTCCTCATAGAGGGGATAGCGCTGGGCGATGCTTTCGTTGGGGAAAATGACGGGCTGGGTGGTGAGGGTGCGGGCATCGAAGCCGTAGGCGGTGGAGGTGAGGATGCTTGTCTCCACGTGGCGCACTTCGGTACCGCCCATGAGTTCAACGTCGTGCTGCTCGGCAAAGCGCTGGTTCCATTCGAGCATCGCCTTCCAGGTCCACTGGTCGGTGTGCCCCTCGGTGCGCTTGTTCATGCCGCCGTCGGGGAAGATGGTCTTGCGCTCGCCGTCTATCATGTAGGTGGCGTAGGCTTTTGCCTTGCGCATGGCATAGGAGTCGTGGCCGGCATAGCGGGTGAGGGTGTAGTTGTCGTGCTGCAAGCCGTATTGGGAGGTGAGTTTCAGATGCTGGTTGAACTTGAGTTCAGCATCGAAAATCGCCATGACGGCACGGTCCTTGCGCTGCTTGGAGGTGTTGTAACGCTCCTCGAAGATGTTGAAGTCGGGGGCTTCGTTCTCGCGCCCCTGCACGTTCAGATCATAATTGTAATCGCCGTTGGCATCGTATGGCTCGAAGTAAGGGTTCGCCATGCGTGAGTAATAGACGGGATTGGTGAAACCGCCTGTGTCGGTCATGTAACTGTTTTGCTTGCGCTGGTTGGCAAAGAGGGAGGCACCGAGTTTGAGCATCTTGTTCAGACGGAAGTCGGTCTTCAGGGTGATGTTGAAACGGTTGTTCTTCACACCCCGCACATTGCCCTGCTCGTCGTAGTAGCCTGCGGAGACGTAGTAGTGGGCATTGTCGCTTCCGCCGGAAACACTGGCGTTGTACTCCTGGTTGAGCACGTTGCGGAAGAGGATGTCGTTCCAGTCGGTGTTGATGGTGCGCAAACGGTTGATGCGCTGCTGTGCCTGTGCCGAGAGGGCATCCCAACCACCAGCCTTGTAGGTGTCGAACTCACCCAGTTCATCGAGAATGTTCGCCACCCCACCCTTGTGCTGACGGTAGTTGTAGTCGGTGCTCAAGAGCCCGAGTTCGAGATCGACTTTCTCGTTGGCATTGAGCAGATTGAGACGGTCGATGCCGAGACGGGGGCTGTAGGTGTATTTGGCGGAGAAGTTCACCACAGGACGCCCCATCTTGCCTTTCTTGGTGGTGATGACGATGACGCCGTTGGCGGCACGCGCTCCGTAGATGGCGGTTGCGGCAGCGTCTTTCAGCACGGTGATGTTGTCGATGTCGGAGGGGTTGAGCCCTGCAATGCTGGTCTGGTAGATGTCATCGATGTCGTTGAGATTGTCGATGGCGGGAATCTCGTTGCCTTCCATGGGGATGCCGTCGAGCACCCAAAGGGGTTCCTGCACGCCGTTGATGGAGGCAGTGCCTCGAATGCGGATCTTGGCTGGCGCACCTGGCGCACCTGTGGCGGACACGGAGGAAAGACCTGCCACCTGACCTGCCAGTGCCTGGTCGATGTTCTTGACGGCACCGACGGTCTCATCCGAAATCTTCACCTCCGACACGGCAGCGGTGAGTTTGCGGCGGTCAATCTGCTGATAACCTGTCACAACGACTTCGCCGAGTCCCTTCGACGCACTGTAAAGGGTCACATCATATCTGTCCTGATTGGGCTTGAGCACAACGGTCTTGGACTCATATCCCATATAACTGACGGTGAGTGTCTTGACAGCGGCAAGCACGGTGAGGGTGAAGTGCCCGTTCATGTCGGCGGTCGTGCCCTTGGAACTGCCTTCGCCCACAATGATGTTGGCACCAATGAGCGGTTCGCCCTTAAACTCGCCGTCCATCACGGTCCCTGTGATGGTGCGCTCCTGTGCCACAGCCGAAAGGATGGCAAAAGGCACCATCAACAAGAACATCAAAGATCTTTTCATATTCATCATATACTTTATTATATTCTTTAACTTTAACCCTAACCTTAATAACTCTTCCCTAAACAGGGGAGTCGGAGGGGTCTTTCTCTCCCCATAGAGGGGGAGATGCCCGCAGGGCAGAGGGGTCTTCTCTTTTTTTATTTATTCAGTCCCAACGCTGTCTGGATGCGCAGCGCCATGTCGTCGTAGTGCATTTGTGTGGCGGTGTCGCCCGTGTTTGCCTTGCTCTTGCAGAGGCGCAGGATGCGAAGCAACTCACCCCGTTTCAGACTGATAGCATCGGAGGTGCGCGACACCTGCTTCATGGTGATGTCGAGGGTGCGCGGCGCGGATGAATCAAGAGAGCCTGAATCGCTGTAGCAGCCGGAAAGCCCGAAGAGCCCGGATAATCCAGAAAGTCCAGCGTTTCCCTCTTCTTCTTCCACCAGACTCTTATTGATTTTCACTCCTTCACTCTCGGCGGCAGCCGTGATGAGTGCATCGAGCAGGCTCTTCTGCAGACTGCGCTCCATGACATTGAGTTTCTGCCCTGCAATGGTCTTGCGGAAAAGGGACTGGTGCACCATGTCCATCATCTCCACTGCGGTGAAGGCTTGGTCGCCGTTCTCCCACTCATTCTGATACATGCGCACCAGACGCTCGTTGGACAGGAGGTCCCAAAGGATGTAGTTCTGCTGGTTCTTCAGCAACATGGCAGGTTCTTGCTCGGTGGTGCCGTTGGGGGTCTTGCGCAAAGGATACACCACCTTGGAGAGGGGCGAACCAAAAAGCCACGGCTGATAACTCAGCACATTGTCTATCAGGAACTGCACGGCAGCCTTCTGACGGGCTTTCTCCACGTGGATGTAGGCTGGCGGAAGGGAGGAAGCAGCCAAACTATACTGACCGGAATTCCCATTGAGCACAGGCCTTTCCATATAGATTCCGCCGACATTTGCCAGGACGTGATACAAGTACAGTCCCCACTGATAGATGACGGCATTGTAGAGGTCGGCTGCCTGGTCGTAGTTCTGGTCGGGCTCGCCGTTGAGTGTCCAGTTCACGAGGTTGGGCATGACACGCTTGAGGTTCTCGATGCCGAGGGTGGCGGACTTGATGGGGTCGTCGCCGAGGTCTTCGGAGAGGGCACGCGGGTCGATGGCGTTGCGCTTGTCCTGCGTCTCGCTGTAACGGTATTCCTTACCGTTGTGGCGGGCGAGGAAAGCAGCCAGTTCCTTCTTCTCGTCGGTGCCGGCAGGGAACCAACGGTAGCCCCACTCTATCGCCATGAGGTCGTAGGGTCCGATGTGGGGGGACACGACCTTCACACCGTCGCCAGGCTGGGCGATGTAGTTGAAGCGGGCATAGTCCATGATGCTCGCCGAGGTGCCCCCCACCCTGTCGGTGAAGGTGGCGGAACGGAGCGAGTCGGTGGAATAGGCTGCCGAGGCTATCATGTTGTGGCGAAGTCCGAGAGAGTGTCCCACCTCATGGCAGGCAACGAAACGGACGGCATCGCCAATGAGTTCGTCGGGAAGGGTCAAAGTACGTGCCCGTGGGTCGGTGGCAGAGGTCTGCACCCGAATCCACTCGCTGACGAGTGACTGCACGTTGTGCCACCAGATGATGTCCGCCTCCAGTATCTCGCCCGTGCGGGGGTCGAGGGTGGCAGGTCCCATGGCGTTCGCCGTTTCGGAAGCGGCATAGGTGAGGACGGAATAACGCATGTCGTCACCTTCGATGTCGAGAGTGTCGTCAGGCACGATGACCCGCACGGCATTCTTGAAGCCAGCCCGTTCGAAGGCTTGGTTCCAGTCGAGGATGCCCTGCGTGATGTAGGGTCTCAGATGGGTGGGCACGGCACCGCCGATGTAGAAGGTGATGGGCTGAACGGGCTCGACGAGTTCGCCACGCATGTAGGCAAGGGTGTCGCTGGGCACCAGTCGCCAACGGTTGATGTAGTTGGCATGCTCCACCTTCTGCTGATGGTCGTCGTAGATGAGGGAAGGGACGGAGAAGTAACCCACACGCCAGTCCTCACGACGGGTGCGCATCGGCTCGTCGGGCAAGAGCATGATGGCGGTGCTGACCACCACGGTGATGTTCACCTTGGAATTGCCTTCATGCACGGTGGTGGTGAGTTCGGAGAGCGCGACCACGCTGCGTTCGTAACTCTTCACCGACACGATGCGGGAGAGTTCAGACACGGGCGAGGTGCCGAGATTGATTTCGTTGAACACGTCGTTGAGCACGTTCTTCCTGCCATTGAAGAGGTCATTGACCTTGAAGATGACGGAGGCAGAATCTGCCGACACGGCTTCGACCTTGAGCGTGGCGATGATGGGATCCACGTAGTTGTCTGCCACCGACTGTGCCAGCAAGGAGCCTTTGGGTGCCTCAGGCGTGACACGCTGCTGACGCATCTTGACAAGTTTCGCCTTCTGGTCCCACTCGAAGCGCACCATCTGGTTCTCGTAGTTCACACCCTTGTTGGCGGCTGACTCGTTGAGTTCCGACGGCACCTGCTGCAACTTGTTCGACACGAGGAAGGGCTTGCCCATCAACGTGACGGGCAGTTCGAGATAGACGGTGTCGCCTTTCTCGATGACGTTCATCACGCCCCGCATCTGCACGGAGTCGCGCCCCGTCAGCGTCTTGTAGCGCGAAGGCGGCGGTGCCACCTCAGTCTTGTTCTTCTTGGATTTCTTACCTCTGAGCATCGTGCTTGGAGAGGCTTCTGCAATGCTTGTCAGCATGACCATCATCAACACGAACGTGTATATTCTTCTCAACGTCATATTTTTGTTTTCCATTGGATTCATGTATTATACTGGGCAAAGGTACAAAGAATGTTTCATTCCGCCAAAAAAAATCACACATTTTAAGTTTCGGATGCTTTCTTCAACAACGAATATTTCGAATATGACGAATTTATACAATGCACAATGCACCTAAAGGTGCAACGAATAAAAACGAATGCTGAGTGTAGCCATTCGATTTCATTCGTAGCCGCTTGCGGCATTAGGGAAATACATCTTCTCGCCGCATGGTAAATTAGAATGATTCGTTTTATTCGTTGTTGAAAATGAAGCGTTTGGAACATCCGAAACTTAAATCACACATTATTTAAATAAAAGCGGCAAGCCACTGTGAAATGACGTGCCGCAGAAGGATTCAGTTCGATGAATTCATGCACAAAGATGATTCATGAACCATCAGATTAAGATGTCAGGCTGAGCATCCTGCCTGCACATCACTCCGGTTCGGGGTCGCTCGTCTGACGGATGAACTTGCCGTCGAGCGAGTAAGCCTTGTTGACCGTGTAGCGTCCACCCTCGTCGTAGTAGCCGTAGGAGGCAGCGATGATTTCGCCCTGCTCCATGTCGATGTCCTGCACACCCTCGGTGGATGGGAGTTGGATGGCAGTGCGCTTTTCGAGGTCGATGAGGTAAGTCCAGATGTTGCGGGAATCGGGACAACCCTCCACGATGATTTTGCAACCGTCCTCCGAGGCGAACCTGGCGGACGATGCCGCAGCGATGAGGTTCATGGGCACTTCCACGCCACTGGCGTCCTTGCCGGTCATCTTGTCCCACGATGCAGCGGCTGTGGGATTGGTGGTGAGCACCTTGGCAACGATGACCCTTTCCTCAGAAGCCACCCACACGCTGTACGTCCCCTCCGGGTTGTCTTCGTCAGGCGCTGCTTCCGCATTGACATAGAGCAGAAGGCTGCCCAGACGTTCCTGCAGCACGGCACTTTCAGGGAGGTCATCGATGTTCATGAGTTCTTTCTCATAGGCAGACAGCGCCCACGACACGGGCTCGCCGCCTTCCACTTCCTCAATGAATTCATCGTCGTTGAGCACGATGCTGTCGCTGTCGGCAGCCATCGCTGAAGCCTCCGTCTTGAAGAGCCCGTTGCAACCCGTCAACATAAGGGCTGCTGATAAAATCAAGATAATCTTTTTCATGATTGCATATTGAAGTTAATGGAGTTATTCATCCTCACATGCCCACCAAGTAGTTCACAGTCTGCACCCTGCCCATGATGCGCGAGAGGCATTCCTTCAGTGGCCCGATGAGGTTGTTGGAGTCGATGTAGTCGCTCACTTCCTCGTGGGGAATGAGCAGCACCACGGTGTCCTGACGGAAAGAAACGATGCGGATTTGCATCAGGTACATGGTGAAGATGCGTGCGCCAAAGGCTGAGGTGATGGCATCGCGGAAGGGGGCATCGGTGAACGACATGCCGTCCCAAGGCGAACGTGCAGCCTCCTTCTTTCCACTTTTCCCTGCTGCCGAGACACCTCCTTCTGAGCCCTCCACTGATGTGTGGTCGGCTTTTTCTTGTAAGGAATTTTGCGCGTAAAAGTCATTATCTTCCTCTTGTGCATGCATAGGTAATTCCTCAAACACTTCCTCGGCAATCGCTTCCTCAAAGTCATCAATGACATTGCGGAGAGCGATGAAGGCATACTTTTTCTTGTCAAGAATTTTGCCATTATCCTTGTCGATGAATTTCTTCACTTCGGTCATTTTGGCGATGAACACATCGATGTTCTCGTCGGTGATGCGTGGCAGCATCTGACGGATTTCGGAGGTGCGGAAACCAAAGTCTTGCCTGAGCAGGTCTTCAATCATAATCAACTTTTTTGCATAAGAAGCAGAGTGGTTCTGCTCCCTGCCCAGGTCGCTGACAGTGATGGTGAAGAGGATTTTCTCGGGTGTGCCCCTCTTCTTGCCCGCCGGATAGATTTCCTGAAAGTCGAAATAGCAGTCCGCCTCGCCCTTGTCGGCAAGTTCACGCAGTTCGTCGGCGGCGGTATTGAGCACACGGCGCTTGAACTGGCGGTACTCGGTGTACTTCTTCTCCACCCAGCGCCACTGCCCGTCGCTGTCCTCCTCGTAGGCGAGGAAGCCGAGAATCTTGCGCAGCTCGGAGTAATCGACCTCCCAGCGCCCGAACGCCTTGTAGGCGGTGATGATCATGTAGAGCCGGCTGGTGTACTGGCTGGAGGAGTTGCGCGCCACCGCCTTGATGTACTTGCTGTAGCGCGTGAACTGGAAAATCTCCTTCGCCTGCTCGCGGTTGAAGTAGAAACGGATGAAGCCCTTGCGGCGTCCGCGCTCGTTGTCCTCGAAGGGCACGCTGATGGAGTCGAACACATGGGAGAGTTTCATCATCTTCATGCCCTCCACCTCCTCGGGCCGCTTGATGGTGGCACCCATCAGACGGTAAGCCATCGACTCCACGTCGGCATAGTAGTCGGGACGGTTGGAGACGGCAGCGAGGTTCACATCCACATGCGCCACGCCGTTCTCGTTGAAGTCCTCCTCCTTGAAGACGGCATTGCCCTCCTCGCCCATGTGGGCGATGAAGTCGTTGATCTTGACCTGCAGGGCACCCATCAGTTCCACCATGATGTGGGTCTGCGTGAGCGAGAGGTCACCACGCATGACCGAGAGCGCGTAGGGCTGCTTGATCCACTCCACGTTCTGCGGCAGGTTCTTCATGATGGTCTCGTCCTGCGCCTTCTTCGTCTTCTGGGCAGTCATGTCCTTCTTGACCGTCATGTCCTTCTTGGCAGTCATGTCCTTCTGGGCAGTCACGTCCTTCTTGGCAACATCCTGCTCCCCCTTCACATTCACCCGTGCGTTCTTGACCGTTTCCTGCCTGGGTTTCCGTTCTGTTTCTTCTTTCATCGGTTTTGGTTGTCTTTAATGAAAACATTGCAAAGATACAAAGTTTTTTTTTCTCCCCAAGACTTTTCTTCACTTTCTCACTTTTTTCCCCCGAAAAAACTCCACTTTCCTCCTCCTATCGTGACAAATGTGGGTTGACGAGAGCAAGGCTTCCCCTTTTTGCCTTGCTCTCTTTTTTTGCCCTCCATCTCGCTGTGGAAAACGGATTCATGAATTAGATGGATTCAAACACAAAAATCAGCAATGCGATTTTTTGAAACGGATTAGAATTTCAAGTTTCGGTTGTTTGATTTACGCCTTCGGCGGCTTTAGAAAAACAAGAAAAAACAAAAGAAAATAAGAAAAAATGGAGCATTGAGCTTATAAAGATTGTAAGACCTTAAAACCTAACAAGATTTTTTTCTTGTACTTTTTTTTCTTGTTTTTCTAAAGCCCGCGTCATCGCGAAGCGCTTGCACAGCAAGAACCGGCAAAAGAACTTCCGAAAGTTAAACATGCTTATTGAAGTTTCGGATGCTTTCTTCAACAACGAACCTTTAGCTCGGCGTAGTAAATATTCCGAATATGACGAATTTATACAATGCACCTAAAGGTGCAACGAATAAAAACGAATGCTGAGTGTAGCCATTCGATTTCATTCGTAGCCGCTTGCGGCATTAGGGATATACATCTTCTCGCCGCATGGTAAATTAGAATGATTCGTTTTATTCGTTGTTGAACAATGAAGCGTTTGGAACTCCCGAAAGTTAAACATGCTTATCCTATTTGTGTTTGGAATTTGTCTCAAACCTCTTTGGAATTTGTCGCGCCCAAGGTTGTCCGTTTGGTATTTGTCACGTTTTCAGTCATTTATGTTTGCTTTCTGTCCCGTTCTTGGTGGGTATTTGTCACTCGCTTGTTGGGGTTTTGTCACGAAAGAGCATTCCATTCTTTTGGCTTTCAATCAGTTAGAGCGAATCATATAATTATATATTGTTTTATTAAATAAAAAAGGAAAGATTCTTTCTTTCATTCTTTTAAGAAAAGGGTGTGTCTCTCTATGGTGGATTTTCATGACATAAGCGGTGCTTCCTCCCCTTCTGTGCCAGTCTGCAAGCGTGAATCCATCATGGCGGCTGCATAACTGTTTCGTTTCTTGTCTGATAGCGTAGGGTCAGAGGACACCTTGGAAGTGCGCCGAAAAGTCGGCACGGTGCGCATGACATTTCACGCACCCAGCGCGAAATATTTCGTCCTTACAGCGCATAATATTTCATCCTTACAGCGTGCCCTCCACTTTCTTACAGTCTCACTCCCCTCTCTCTGGGAAAGCCAGAAGACCTGTCCGGACTCTTGGGATTTTGTCACGCTAAAATCCGCTCCTGATATGCAAAAAAAGTGTCTAACGATTTTGTTTTCAGCGAATTGTGTCACTTTCTTTAAACACCAACATGATAAATGTGACAAATTCGGGTTGGAAGAGCGTGACAGAAACGTATTGAAAACACTTGATTTTGTGTGACAAATCCGTATCGAACCGCCCCACCCCACTCCTTTCTTGTTGGTTGTTTTTGAGCACGTTAACACCTTTTTCCCTCTTTCCGTGTGCTGCTCATGACATTCTCGCTCCGTTGTCCCCTTTTCGGTGGAATGAGCGTGACAAAAGCGTATTGGGAATTTGTCACATTTCTGTTCCTTTTATTATGCGAAAACTTGCGCAAAATGCTGCTAAATTGTTATCAATCACCCGTCTATCGCCCAAAAACGTCTCGGGTTTTGCTTAAACATTTTTCCGTTTCATTTTAAAGGCTTTCCCCGTGTCGGGAATTTGTCACAAAAGGCTCGTTTACAGCACCTTCTCGGCTCTTGGGAATTTGTCGCGCACCATGATTTCGAGGTGTTCTTCTCGTTGTTGGGAATTTGTCGCGAAACAGTCCTTTCCCTCTGCATCCGAGTCTCTTTGGTTTTTGTCACGGATATATCAACAGCCCAGTTCTCAGCCACTTGGGAATTTGTCACGGAACTCTTGACGCTACGCTATGAAGTCCTTGGGAATTTGTCACGCTTTCCTGTTCCCCTCTCCCCCACCCTGTCTTTTCTCTCATCGGGAAAGTTTGGTTTTTGTCACGCTTTTGTGGATGACGGCATCCGTTCTTTGGAATTTGTCGCGTTTTTTCCTGAAATATTTTGAGGTTGCACGGAAAAGGCTTACCTTTGCCTTCGGTTACGACCTAAAACCGTTGACACTAAAACTATTTTACTGCTTATGAAGAAAATCTTTTGGGCACCCTTGTGTCTGGCAGGCCTGATGATGACGGCTTGCGTCTTCAATGTGAAGAAAACGGAGACCGTGACGGTCGATTCGCTGTCGGCGGACTCCTCGCTCACGGACGAGGTGAATCAGGAAATGAACATCTACAAACTTTGGATCAATGAAGACGGCACGCGCATCTTCGACCTGCGCGACTCCACCCGTTACATCGAGGCGGCAGCCTATGACGAAGACTACTGCAAGGAGAACCCCGACTACAAGCCGGGCGTGTTCTACTACGACCCACAGAACGAGGGCTTCCGCGTGACGCACGACTACGAGGCGCAGGGCGACACGGTCGGCGATGTGGAATACCAACTGACGCAGGGACCTTATGCGGGCGATTATGCACTTCGCTTTTCGTTCTACAACATGACCCCCACCACAGCCACCTTCCTCTTCGAGGGCGAGTATGAATGGACCTACACGGTGTTGGAAAAGCCGGTGGAGATGCAGCCAGATCCACACCCCTATGTATATGAAGAATGATTTCCCATCCAAAACATACGCATGTATGAAAAAGACTCTTTTGACAATGGCGCTGGCGATTCGAGATTGTCGATGTCTATCCTGGCACGAAGTATCAGGACACCGCCATCTCCGAACTGGAGTTCGACGGGATTGACGTGCATTGAGAGGAATGCTGAAATACAATAAGGGAAAAATAGAGTTTCCGCTCTGTTTATGCGCTTCGCGGCTTTAGAAAGACAAGAAAAAACAAAAGAAAATAAGAAAGAATAGAAAAAGTGGAGTGCTTTTTTTTCTTATTTTCTTTTGTTTTTTCTTGTCTTTCTAAAGCCGCCAAAGGCGTAATTCTTACACCGAACTCACGTTGATATTATCTAATTTAAGTTTCGGAAGTTCCAAACGCTTCGTTTTCAACAACGAACCTTTAGCTCGGCGTAGCCAATAAAACGAATAATTCTAATTTACCATGCGGCGAGAAGATGTATTTTCCTAATGCCGCAAGCGGCAACGAATGGAATCGAATGGCTACACTCAGCATTCGTTTTTATTCGTTGCACCTTTAGGTGCATTGTATAAATTCGTCATATTCGGAATATTCGTTGTTGAAGAAAGCATCCGAAACTTCAATTATCTAACTACATGTATCACTTCTTCCAGAAGCGGCTGGTGATGTCCTCCCACGAGTCGTCGTGGGTGTTGCGGTAGAGCCGTTGGTTGGTCGTGGGCTTGTTGAGCGGGCCGAGATGCTGGAGGTAAGGGCCGATCTTGATGTAGTCGAAGTCGTCCTTGTTCACCTCGCTGGGCACACGCATCCTGCCGCTGTACCATGCCACCTTCAGTGTGGGGTACTCCTCGTGGATGTACTGCGCCAGTCGGTTGACGCGTCGCGGTTCGGCATCACCGCCCATGAAGGCGATGCAGGTGATGTCCTTGCCGTTCTTCTCCACAAACTCGTCGATGGCGTCGGTGGTGAGCGGCATGCCGATGTCTTCCCACAGATACTGCGAGTGGCAGCCGGGGCAGTGGCACGGACAGCCTGATATGTTGATGGCAAGCGTCACTTCGTCGGGAATCTCCTGAAAGACGATGCCTGTGTTGACGTACTTGAGCATGGGTTACACGAATTTTTTGCTTTGACTTTGATTCAATTTTTTTGACAACGAATTTCACGAATGAGGCGAATTTTTCTTTTTTATGCCGCAAGCGGCAGCGAATGGAATCGAATGCGTGATGGTTGTTAAGCAGCCACATTCGTTTCCATTCGTCACCGCTTGCGGCATTTTTCTATTCGTGAGATTCGTTGTTGAAAATCATCGTTGTTCACGCGCTTGCATGGGCATAGTAGCGGCGTGCAGCCTCCTCCTGGCGTGGCTGTGAGAAGTTGCTCACACGCTTCAGGTAGCCGATGATGCGGGTCATGTAGTCGATGTTCTTCGAGCCGCACTTGGGGCACTCATGCAGGTAACGCTTGTCGATGTGGCCGCAGTCGTTGCACACCGTGTTGGGGATGTTGAACGTGAAGTAGTTGCAACCTTCCTGGGCAGCCACCTTCAGCAGTTTGGCATACTGCTGCTTGGAGAGGTGCTCCTCCAGGTTCATGTGCAGTGCAGAACCGCCCGTGAGGTGCTCGATGTAGGGAGCGCCATGCAGTTTGAACTTGTCGATGATGCTCAGCGAGTCGTCCTCCACCACGTAGAAGTAGGAGTTGTAGCAGTCGCGTGGCACGAAGTAACCGTCCTCGCGGTCCCACTTCGCATGCTTCACGCCCACGTTCTCGGCAGGAATCATCTCGCAGTTGAACATCACGTCCTTCGTCCTGTACTGCTTGTTGTACTTCTCGATGAGACCGAGGATGCCCTGCACAAACTGCTGATACTCAGGGTTAGGCGCAATCTTCAAGCCCATGAACTCGGCAGCCTCCACCAGACCGTTGATGCCGATGGTCAGATACTGACGGCCGATGTTGATGTAACCTGCATCGAAGAGCGGCAGCATGCCGTGCTCCTGCAAGTCCTTCAGGTTCTCGTTGTAAGCCAACTGCACCTTGTGGCAGAGGTCTATCACCTTGCCCAACTCCTCCAGATAGTCCTTCTTCTCGTTCACAGCCTGCTGAATGCAACGGTTCAGGTTGATGGTCAGCACACTCTTCGAACCGGTCGAAACACCGCCGGCACCAAGCGTGTAGGAGAAGCCGTTGTCCGTGATCTCGTTCCTCAGGCGGCAGCAAGAGGAGAGCGAGTCGGCGTTGTCGCTCATGTAGGTGAAGAACGAGTGACCCTCGGCATACATCTCAGCCGTGAAGTCGCCCCACTCCTCGTCCTTGGGCTCGCCATTCTCGTCGGTCAGCAACGCCATGGTCTCCACGGGGAAAGTCAGCAACGTCTTGGTTCTCTCGCGGTTGAACCACTTCATGAAACGCTTCTGCAGCCAGGAGAGTCCCTCCCAGTCGGGCTGAGAACCATCGGGGAAGTAGAACTCGCCGAAGATGCTCTGGAAGTAATACTTGTCATAGTAAGCCACATTCCAGAACACAGCCTGGTAGTTGCGGGCACCCGTGGGCTGGTTGAGCGAATACACAATCTGCTCGAAGTAGTCCGTGATGACCTTGTCGATGGTGCGCTTCTTCAGACTCATGTCAGCCTGCTCGTCGGCACGCTTGTAGTAGTCCTTGCCATACTCCTTGCCGATGAAGTAGTTCATGTACATCAGGAATTCAGGCGTGGCGCAAGCACCGCTCAGCATCGAACTCACCATGAACACCATGTTGATGAATCCGCCGGCAAACGACTTCAGATTCGTCGGAGCAGTCGAGTTGCCACCAATCGCCAACGTGCCGCCGATGAGCCAAGGATACATCGTGATGCTGGCACAGTAGTTAGCCAGCGATGTCTCGTCATTCTTGTAGATGAAGTGATGCGTCAACTTGTCAATGTACTCGTCAGCCAGTTCCTTGCCATACATCTTCTTGATGCGGTCGGTCAGCAAACGGCGGTTCAGACGGATGAAATTCGACTTCGGCAACTCACCAATCAACGTCGCGATGTTCTTGTGCTCCACGTTTGCATTTGCGTCATACTTCGAACCTGTCGCCGCGTTCACACTCTCACAGTAATCAGACAGGAACTGCAACTTCGCCAACGTCTCACGGTCTTCCGTGTGCTGCTGGCGATACAGCATGAACGACTTCGCCACCTTGTAGTGACCCTCTCTCATCAGCGCCTCTTCCACCTGGTTCTGAATATCCTCCACCTTGATGTCATCCTTAATGTCCAGATGGCTGAGAATCTTGGAGATAGTCCCCAAGTCTGTCGGCTCGTCCACACTCTCGAACGCCTTCACGATCGCGTTCATGATCTTGTCCAGCGAGAAACTGTCCTTCGACCCGTCTCTCTTCGTAATGGTAAAATTACTAATTTCCATTGTTCTTCGTATATTAGTTAATTTTCTATATAATATATATATGTGTGTTTAAGTTTAGGATATATGTGTATGTCATTCCATGCAATCAATGTGACGACTTTCAACACCCACTTCCCTATTCAGCATCCACTTCCACTTTCAACACCCACTCCCCTATTCTGCATCCACTTTCACCTTCAGCACCCACTCCCCTATTCAGCATCCACTTTCACCTTCAGCACCCACTCCCCTATTCAGCATCCACTTCCATTTTCAACACCCACTTCCCTATTCACTTTCACTTCCACTTTCAACATCCTCTTCCCTATTCAGCATCCACTTTCACCTTCAGCACCCACTCCCACTCCTCCATTCAATAGCCACAAATTCCATGTGCTGCAACCTCCTGTCACAGCTTCGTTCCGCTTCTTTCCACGCACTTCCATCCTCGCCACTCGCCATTTTCCTATAAAAAATTGCTTATTCATTTTGCCCATTTGGTTCCTCTCCCCCTTCACCATTCCTCTTCACTTTCTTAGACCATTTTTTCTCACTTCTGGACAACTTTTTGTCTTTCGTAGTTCAACCGATTCTTCACCTCGACGTTTCTAACCTTCTATCTTTCAGTTGTTTTTCATTTTGTTCTCTCTCGAAAAGTTTTTCAAAACGGGAAACTTTTTTCTTTTCGTCTCCTCAAAAGTTTACCTTTTTAGAAAACTTTTTTCTGATGCAAAGATATGAAATTCTCATAACATTCACATATAAAACAAACTTTTTTTTCAGAAAAACACAAAAAAAATTGTTTTTCCCCTCCCCCACCCCTTCATTTGTACATTGCCCCCCCCCTGTTTTCTGATGGTGGAGTCATGGGTCGCCTTCGATTACCCCGACTCGCTCATTCTAATGTTCATGAATGATCGCTCATTCTAATGTTCATGAATGTTCTTGAATTGGATGAGAGACAAACCGATGACCGATTAGGATTCATACATTGCTGTTCCATTTTCGTGCTGGCAGATGAAAGTTGGCCGTTGCCCAGTAGGCACTCCCTCCTCTCCCCTCCATCTCCTTCTCCTTCTTCTCCTTCTTGTCTATCCCTCCCTCCCTTTTGTCTAAACGAAATAATAATATTTTATTTTTATCTTTAATCGGGATGAAAGAAATAACAAAATAACATTATTATCTTTTGTTGGTTTATTGAGTTTAACAATATTCCATAATTACGATATTATTAAAATAAGGAAATAACGAAATAACAATAAATACGTTATTACGATAATATTATTAAATGTTTATATTGCATTACCTTTATTACGTTTGAATGTTATTATTGATAAATCAAATAAACGAAATAATAAATACAATGAAATAACAATATAATCTTTATTTCGGTTATACGAAAAACCGAAACAATGTTTCACTGATTAAGTGTTTAGTGGTTTAGACAGTGAAATGAGTGTTGAAGCAGAGGTAAGGTGAAGTGAGTTGTGAAGGTGTTGATGGTGTTGGAGTGAAAGTAAGGTGAAGTGAGTTGTGAAGGTGTTGATGGCGGTGGGCTGTAGGTTAACGTCAGTTCGATGAATTCCAACAAAAATAATTTATGACTCAGATTTCGGATATATTTTTACAACGGATTGCACGGATTATACGGATTTTTCGTCGCA